>Ga0335073_10008620_pt1 | contig 14310 bp, 17 predicted proteins | sample Lox_Sample_22_FD_207093 | JGI IMG/M metagenome (GOLD analysis project Ga0335073, IMG submission 207093) | Soil microbial communities from Loxahatchee National Wildlife Refuge, Florida, United States - Lox_Sample_2.2 | ecosystem: Environmental > Terrestrial > Soil > Wetlands | place: USA... | reverse complement strand
GCGAATGAAGTGGCTCGGTGGGAAGTGCGGCCGCGCATAAGTACTTGGTTTTTATGGCTCCCCGGGTTGGACTCGAACCAACGACCAACGGATTAACAGGCCCGTCCGGGACGCCATATGACGCCAGCGGGCGCCAATCTACACCATTCGGCACCGGGCACCGCGTCCAGCCCCGGCCGGTAGCATGTCGGGCATTGCCGGATGGGGCGCAATGTACTGTCTTGAACAGTTGATCGATTGATCGATTCCCGCGACGTGGCCGACGTGGAGGTCATCGGCGAGGAGCCGACCCGTGTGCGCGTCCGGTTCCTCGACCCCGAGTCGTGCGCCGGTATGGCGGCCTTCATCCCGCTGATGGGGGATGTCGAGGTGCGTGTCGCCGGGGATGGTCTGACGATGGAGTTGATGGACCGTTAGGCGTCAGGCGGCGCGCTGCTTCCGCTCGGCGTCGGGCGCGCCTGCTTTCGTCTCGCTCCACTTCACACGCACCCGCGTCCCGCGGCCGCCTTGCGCGGTGTACAGGACCAGGAACAGGTAGCCGTCGCGGGCCTTTGCAACGATGTCCTCCGTCTGGTCCATGAGGCCCATCCACTGCGCCCCGACCTCAAACCTGTAGGGGATCCGCTGCGCCTGTGATGGCTCGTTGACGACGAATCCCTCGTCGAACCTCCGGCGCCGGATATACGCGCCCCACCATGACTTGAAGTACATGCCGCCGAGATTCGTGATAGTGGTCGGCCGGTCGCCCAAATTGCAAGCGGTGACAGAAATGTATGTCCTTGGGTCTATCCTTCCGGTCCCGACCAGCTTCATGTGCATGGATGCCCGCAGGTCGATTCTGGGGCCTGAGGCGAGCCACTTATATGCGTCCCACCCGAGAACGAAGGTAGACACCAGCGCAGCGTAGGCGGCTATGCCGAGCGTCCATAGTTCGTTTGAGTTGAAGGTGTGCGGTGCCAACGTCATACACAATCCTCGGCGAAAGGCCACCCGGCTGATGCTACGCCAGCCGGTATGGAGGATTTTACCGATCCGCCGCGAGGGCCGGTTCTGGTCGACAGTAAGCCTCGGAACACACCGGCGGAAGTCGCCCCGATATAGATCCGTCGTCATCGCTGGGTGATGCCCCGGGATGGACCTGTTTTCGCGCTGTGACGGTAACCGCGGCGCGGTCCACGAAGAGCACGTGGTCCGCGGGGCCGATGTCGGTCGGGTATTCGCGCACTTGTTCTTCAGGTCGTTTCCTTGATGGCTGCCAGTTTCTCCCGCATGGCACTCGCGATGAAGCGGTGATATGCCTGCTCGATCATTCGCAGTGAGGTTCCTGTTTGCGCTGCCACGGTGAGGGGGTCGATACCGTGCAACTGTAGGAGCTCGCTGATTCGTGCGTGACGGAAGGAGTATGCCGACGCCTCGGCCGGGATGCGGTCCTTCCCGCGCGCCTCCTCGTTCACTTTATCGCGCGCCGCTCGGAACTGTTCGGCCCACGTGTGCCGTTCCCATGCTCGCGAGCCATCTTCAGTGAAGATCCGCGCCTTCGGGAGCCTGTCTTTGGTCTGCTCGTCGAAAAACGCGACGCCCTCGGCCGAGAGCACCACGTGCCGCACGCGCAGCTTCGGCGGCCGGCCCTTGCGGTGCGCGAGCCGAAGGCTCTCGCCGTCGTAGTCCCCTACCGTGGCTGCTGCGAGCTCCTTAGGCCGGCCGCCGGTCAGCTCCAAGCTGCGAAGAAGGGCGGCCGCAAACGGCTCTGCCGCCGCTATGAGCGCCTTTCGCTGCCCGGGGGAGAGAAAGACTGCCGTCCCGCCGTCGTCTTCGGTGTCGTCGGCAAGCGGTCTGAGGCGCCACGCCGCCGGATTGCCGAGGTGACCAAGCTCCACGGCGCGATTGAGGCCCGCGACGACGGCACGTACGAGCCGATTGAGGGAGCGCGGCTTGCGTCCTTCAGTGAGCCGGTCTCGCCATTCGAGAAAATCGTCCTTCGTCGCACCCTCGAGCTCGAGGCTGGCAAGGGCGTCGGTATAGACGGCGAGCTTGTATTGCCCGAGCGCGACTTTGGCCGCGTCCGCTCGCCCGTGGCGCTTGAGGTCGGCGAGATAGGTCTCGAGTGCTTCTTTGATGCTCCCGCGGACCGCGCGCCGGACGGCTGCGGCGCCCAACGATGCGCACCACTCCTCGGCCGCTCGTTTTGCGCCGTCATAGTCGTTGGAACTGATCGCCTCGAGCGCTTGGTACTGCTGGCGCTTGTCGCGCCCGCGGTACCGGATCAGCCACGTATCCGGACCCCGGCGAAAGCCGAGATAGGCGCCCGCGGCGAGCCGCTGCCAATAGGGCTCGCGCCGGGCAGCGAGACCTTCACGCTCCTTTTTTCGGGACAGGTCGGGCATGGCCTGAGCGTCCGTACGGAACCTGTACGGAAATCATAGTCTGGATAACGCTAGACTGCTATGGATAAAGTGCCTAGAATTAAAGAGTTTTCTAAACTGGCTGTAGAGAGCCTTGGACGATTTTTCAACCTTGCCAAGGTTGGGGTCGCGAGTTCGAGTCTCGTTTCCCGCTCCAAAATCAAGAAGTTACAAATTCGCGTCTCGGCACTTGCCACGCAGTTGTCGCGCGCAGAGCGTGACAAGTCATCGTCAGGCCCCGGTTGATCGACAAACTCGCGGCCCCTGAAGCACCGCGTGACGCGCTCGCTGAGCGCGCTGTAGAGGGCCTCTACGCCCTCGGTCACCCCGCGCAGATACTCAGGGCGGCGATGGATGTAGCGCTTGCCTGTGGCGCTGCCTTCGGGCTTGTGGCCCATGAAAACGTCGGCCTCGGAATCGGGTACGCCGTACTCGGCGAGCCACGTGCGCACCGTATGGCGGATCACGTTGGGACCGCCTTTCACTCCGGCCCGCTCTGCGAGCAGATCGAAAAACTCGCGCGTTGCAAGGGGCTTGCCGTAGTAGGTAATGACGTGCTCCCCATCGCGCTTCCAGGATGCAAGCTCGGCTGCGAGTGTCGGGGCGATGGGCACGGTCGGGCGACGTTTCTTGGTCTGCCGACGGCCGGCCGGGTTCAAGTGGATGCGCCCGATGCGAAGGTCGACCTGCTGCCAGGTGAGTTCGCGGAGCGCCGCCTCGCGCGATGCGGTCCCGATCGCGAGCACGAGGAAGCGCCACCAGTGCTCGCGGGTGTAGCGCGCGTCAGGTGCTTGGTCGGCCGCGGCGTTGAAGAGTGCGGCAAGCTCCTCGAGGCTGAAGGTGCGATCCCGGTCCGTGAGGAGCGGCTTCCACTCTTGCGCCGTGATCTGGGCAGGTACGATGAGATCTTTGTTCCCGCGCCGGAACCAGTTCATGGCGGCCCAGATGCGGTTGAGCCGACTGTCGATCGTCCAGTCGGAGAGTCCGCGCTCGCGCAGCGCGGCCACGAGCTCGAGCTGCTTGTCGCGCTCGAGCTCCCCGACGTTCACGTCGCCCCAGACCTCAAGCGCATCCCGTTGGGCGGCCAGATGCGCATCCACGCTCGGCAGATTCTTCGCATAGCTCACGTAGTAGGACTGCAGCGCTACGGCGAGCGGTGCGTCGGATTTTTCAATGGGTCGCGTGGCTCGCAGGGCGTGTTCAAGGAGCCTCCGACGCGCTTCATCGCCGTCCGTCTCGCCAGTTGAAATACAGCGCGTCTGTCGATGTTCGTACCAGCAAATGTACCAAGTCCCGGCCTTCCCTCGCTGTTTGAGAAAGAACCGTCCTGCTCTGTCTCGCTTGTCGTGCATGTTCCCTCTCGCAAGAACGTCTGAAGGGCCTCCTCGCTGATGCGAGGGGTCCGGCCAAATCGGGTGGCTTCGAGCTTACCCGAGGCAATAAAGCGCTTCACCGTCCGTACGCTGACCCGCAGGTGGCCGGCCACCTCCTCGGCGGTGTAGAGCGGTGGAAGATCCAGGGACGAGCCGCGCAGAGCGCGCGAGTCTTTGCGCGGAACGAAGGAGCGCGGGGGCACAGGTTGGGGCTTTGGGGCACGCTGGGCCGCAGTGCGTGGCTCGTCAACGAGAGGCGCGATCCCCGCAAGCGGCAGCTCGAATTGACCCTTTTCGTCTGACATGACGGTTTCGTCTGTTACCGCGTGAGCTCCATGTCACGCTCGCGTGGCGGCCGTGGGCGCTCCAGCGGCCATTGTTCCTTGACGAAGCGAATGAAGGCGGCCGCAAGCCGCTCCCGATCGGTCCTCACCGCTGGCAGCGCTCGGGCGAACTCGCGCACATCTGCCGCGAGTTCCGGCTCGCCCTGGGCATCGAGCGTCTTCGCCGTAGCGAGCCAACCTGCGACGAGCGCCTTACGGGTCTCGACGAGCTTCCCTCGCGCCGGATCGCGGATGGTGCCTGTTGAGCCAAGCTCCCGGACGATGCCGTCCATCTCCTCTCGTACGGCGTACGAGGAGGTGCCCCGAGCCTTGGCCCGATAAACGGCATCGCGCTCTGCGCGCTTGGTCTGACCTCGGGCTGCTCGCGATGTGGCGTTCGCCGCGACTCCCCGCTCGCGCAGGAGCCGAGCGAAGTCCTGCCGCCACTCCCGCAGCATCGCTTTGTCGATGTGCAACCGCCCACATCCGTCCTCACGCTCAGCCTTCACGACCAGGTGCACGTGCGGGTGCTGCTGGTGCGTATGCAGCGCCATGACGTAGCGATGCTGCGCACCGAACTTCTCCCGGGCGAAGGCCTTGGTGGCTGCGAGCACCTTCCTCGCCGGCGTCCCGGCGGGCATGCCGAGCACGATGTTGTGCACCAGCTTGATACGCGATGCGACAGATTGAGCGGTGCCCTTCGATCGGTACTGCCCGGAAGAGAGCTCCAGGTGCCAGGGCCTCAAGAACTCCTTCTCTTCGTCCTTCGCAAGGAGCTCCCCCCGATCCGACTCGAGCTCCGCCTCTCCGTGGTGGCCGATATAGTCGAGGTGGGCGACAACGGCGCGGATGTTGCGGCCGCCTCCCGTGACTTTGACCATGACCTCGGGGACGCGCCGCACCGTGCGTCGGATCTGCTCGAGCTGCGCGAGGCTCAAGCGCTCCGGCGGACCCGCTCGTGCGGCGCTAAAGATGTCGAGGAGCGGCGGGCCGCCGGAGGCCACTCGGACGACACGTCCAGTCACGAACGCGTCTCCCAGGCGATCAGAGCGGCTTTAGTGAGGTCAACGATGCGCTGCTCGAGGGCAGCGATCTCTCCCCGAGTGCGCCGGATCGCCTCTCGGTAAACCTCTCCCTGGGCTCCGGATGGAATGCCCTGGCGGCTCGTATTCGCGAGGACTGTGCCAAGGCCTGCGAGCACACTAATGCTCAGCTTCAACGCGTTGAGTTCCGCACTCGTTAAGGCCGGGTTAGCCGTGATGTGGGCGCGCACGAGAGCGCTGATGTACGTCGCAGGCCTGACACCACGTTCTGAGGCACGGCGGATGACGGCGAGCCCATCGCCCGGCCGCAGGCGAATGGTGATGCGGTCGGTGGCTGCGACGTGCTCCAGATTCAGCGGTGACTGCCGCCGAAGCCACTCCTCGTCGCGGTCGAGAAGCGCGCATATCGCATTCAATGCGAGCGCGGACTCCGACAGGCCGACGTGCTGCGCGAGCAATTTGAAACGCGCCTTCACCTCGGGCGATGGGCGGGCGGTGATCGACAGCACAGAGCACGGTGCGTGACGACCTCCGCGAGCGTGCCCTTCGATAGCTTCTCCGCCAACGCTCTCCGCTGCATCAGGTGTCTGTAGGTCGCTCACTGCTTCCTTCGAACGCACTGCCCCTACTGCGCACTGTAAGTCGAAGTTGAGGGCGTTGAAAGAGGGAATTTCGCACAAAAACCTGCGTATTTCTGCACCGCGATTTTTTTGTGTTACGCGATGGTCAGCCTTGGTATTCCCTGGTCCGCCCTGGACATCGTGCGAACGCACAGGGCGGCGCAAGAATTTTTTTGATCGACGGCCAAAACAACAAAAGCCGGAGCGCTCGTGTCCAGGATCGTCCAAGCGCATCGGATCGCGGGCGAGCCCAACAAGATGCCGGGACGCGAGCCGACATGGAGCGGCGAGTAGCCGAGCGTGCGAGTGCCAAGCCACGGCAGAGAGGTCGGATCGGCTACGCGGGTCAGGGCAGCGTAAGCGAATGCACCAGGCGACGGAATTGCGCGAGCTGTGCGCGCGCGCATGCGCCCGTTGCTGCAGATGCGGACACGCCGCTATCCTGCACACCCCTTGAATTCCAGCACACCCCTTGAATTCCAGAAAGACATCCGGATGCATGTCCGGCGCTTGGCTTTGGTGCGCAGCACCCATGAGGGACCGAGTTGCTGAAAAGGAGGCGACATGACTGAGCCTGAGATCATCCACTACCTCGTTCCATCTCAAAGCGCCGGCAGGCTCTTCGTGCAACGTGGTATCGAGGGGTGCATCGTTATGCTCAACCTGCTGCGGTTTCGGAGCGTTGCCGACTACTCCGCCAATCCTGAATTGGCGCCGGCCCTGCCGATCAGCGGCGCAGAAGCGTTCGACCGATACATCCGACACACGCTTCCTTTTCTGCGCGAGAGCGGCGGTGACGTCATATTTCTTGGTGCCGGCGGCCCGTTCCTGATCGGCCCGGAACAGGCGAGGTGGGATATGGCGATGCTGGTTCGTCAGAGCAGCGTTGCTGCTTTCCTCGCTTTCGCAGGCCATGATGCCTATCTCGCCGGGCTGGGGCACCGCACGGCCGCGATTGAGGACTCCCGTCTGCTTCCCCTGACCGAACTGGCTCTTCCGCCTTGATCCGGAGGAATTCTCTGCCCCACACCACTTCCTCGATACGGCGGGCACGGCGATCGGTGCGATCCTCGCATCAGGTCGGGCTCTAACTTCAAGTAGTTTCGAGATTGCCGGGTCCGGCACCTCGAGGTCGTCCTCGGCGAGCAGGCGCTTCCGCCCGCCCAGGCTCTGCAGGGCAAAAACCGCGTAGCTGATGACAGGGACAGCGGAGAGCCGAGCTTATTGAGCGGCCGGGTGGAAACTCGCCCAGAGGAAACGCCTTTCGGGTGAACGGCGGTTCGGTCGGGTGCTCGAAGCGGCCATTCGCGACCTTCCGCGCTACATTCCCTCACGACCCCAAGCGGCCAAATCGAGGCCCCCCGAAGCGGTCGTTCATAACCGCGAATCCGGCCATTGGCCTTCGGACGCCGCCGGGGGCAAACTTGCGTAGAGAGTTCCGAATAACATGGCTCCAGACAGGTTATCTGGCATGCGATTCAAAACGAGTTAGATCGCATGGTCATTGCCACAAGGAAGTCTAGGGTTGACGCTGCCATCCTCAGCTTCGTTGCACTGGCGGCGCTGGGGGTGTCGATCGTGTGGCCGCCCGCGTTTTGGCTGTGCGGATTAGGGGCTGGTATCTTGACTGTCGCCTGCGCCGTCGCTTCGTTCGGCCGACAGCAGCCGGTCCTTTTCGTATTCTGGGTGCCGACAACCAAGCCTTTACTCCGATGGGAGATGATGCTCGCTATGCTTGGCGTTGTTCTTCTTGTGAACGGTGGTCAGAAACCGCCTGATTCTGAGGATGGAACGCGCTTCTTGGTCTGAGGCCGAGTGCCAACGTTCGGGTCTTTCTTCGATCTCATCTCTATCGTCTTCTTCTGCGCAACCGCGAAGCGGTAGTTCCGTCTGACCGGCCCGTTTCGGGCCGGTCAGAAGTCTTCCTCTCGGTTTGATTCCAGCACGATGCCGGTGCGTGTCGCCGACCTCGAGTCTTGTCCGGTTCCGTTATGCTCGAGCTGGAAGAAGCGAAAAAGACGAAGGCCCGGGTCGTTTGATTGGCGTCTTACACCCCGGGCCCTCGATGCTTAGCGCCTTGGGAGGCGGCTTTGCAGGGCCTTTATGCCTTGCCGCCCCGGCGCTGTCCAGTCGCTCGGGGAGGGGGTCTTGGGGCTGCTCGAGGAGCCGGCGACCTACCGGCTCTACCACTGCCGCCGCTGCCGGATGCAGGTCTGCATCTGCGCGCACTGTGATTGCGGGAACCTCTATTGTCCCGGGGAGTGCGCTGAGCTTGCTCGCCGGGAGTCCGTGCGCCGCGCCGGCGCTCGCTACCAGTGCACCTTCCGGGGAGCTTGCCGACACGCCGCGCGACAGCGCCGCTATCGCGCGCGTCACTCGGAAGTGACGCATCCCCGCTTTTCGAGCGCGACGGTGGCGTGCAGCGTGTCGGGGCCCCCGATCACCGCGAGCGAGTCAACCGATGCTGCGCCCGAAATGCCTCTCTGCCATCGCCGCCGGCTCGTGCAGAGCCGCTGCGCGTTCTGCGGGACGGTGCTGCCTGCCTTTGCGCGCCTGCATCCCTGGCGCTGGAGCGGATGAGCCTCGAGATCGCCGACGAGAAAGGGTACGGCGATGATCTCGCAACAGCTCGAGGCGGAGTGCCTACGCCTGTACCACGCCGAGCACTGGCCCGTGGGCACGCTCGCCCGCCAGCTTCACATCCATCACGACACCGTGCGGCGCGTGCTCGCTCAGGCCGGCATCGCCGCCGGGGTCAAGTACACCCGCCCCTCGATCGTCGAGCCGTACCTCGCGTTCATCCTGGAGACACTCAGCAGTTACCCGACGCTGCGGGCCTCGCGGCTCTACCGGATGGTGCGCGAGCGCGGTTATCCCGGCGCCCCCGATCACTTCCGCGCGATCGTCGCGCGCCATCGACCGCGTCCTGCGGCGGAGGCGTACCTGCGGTTGCGCACGTTGCCCTCGGAGGAGGGACAAGTCGACTGGGCGCACTTCGGCAAGCTCGCTGTCGGGCGGGCGCTGCGGCCGCTGATGGCCTTCGTGATGGTACTCTCCTACTCGCGGCATCTGTTCCTGCGCTTCTACCTCGGGGCGGCGATGAGCGCGTTCCTCGATGCGCACGTGCGTGCCTTGAGCTTCTATCAGGGCGTGCCGCGGACCTTGCTCTACGACAATTTACGCTCGGCCGTGCTCGAGCGGATGCCGCTCTCGGGTGCCCCGGATGCAATCCGCTTCCATCCGAAGCTGCTGGAACTGTCCGCGTGGTATCGGTTCGCACCGCGCCCGGTAGCCCCCGCGCGCGGGAACGAGAAGGCGTACGCATCAGACTGTCTCCTGTGTGGACGAACGAGCGGGGAATAATCGCGGACGACGTGGGCGGTAGCGCCCGCCGGCTCCCTTGACGAAGGTTGCGCCATTGAGGGGAGCATATAGGCATCGACGCCCCTGACCGTAATGCTCGCGCGGCAGGATACCGAGCCGTCCCAGAGTGTGCACCTGCTCGAGACAAGCACCGATCTGTCGGGCCATCTCGGTGCCAGTGAGATAACCGCGGGCACGCAAGCGCTCGGACCGACTGGTCAGCTTGTATGCGATGCGCAGATAGCGCGCCCGCTTCGGCGTGAACGGCTGGCCCTTCCAGTTGCCATACCCTCGAGCGTTGAGCGCCGCGGATGCTTCCGCATCGGAGCAGGTCTCGAGGAGCTCATCGAGGGCGGCGACGACATCTGGGCGTGTTTTGCGCACGAGCGCGATCGGCTTCGGCCGTTCGATGTGGAGGGAGGTGGTTTGCCCGCCGCGGAACCGCACGTGTATCGCGATCATGTCAGCTCGGAGGAGTGTAACGTCCTCGATCAGGAGAGCGACCATGCGCTTGCGCTCGAGCGGCGCGGTGCGAGGATCGTTCCAGACTCGGGGAAAGTCGCCGGCCAGCGCTCGGATCCGCGCACGGGCGTCGTCGCTGAGCAACCCCTTATCGGCGTTGCGCTGACGATCGTGCTCCTGTTGCAGGGCGTCGAGTCGGCGCAGGCGTTCGTTCCAGTCAGCCTCGAGCGTGTCAGCGACGAGCCGGTTGTCGGGATCGACCTTCAGGTAGCGACGGCGGGCCAGCTCGGCGTCATACCGCGCGCGTTCAAGCTGCGAACGGCGCAAAGCCTCGGCGGTCTCGATGCGTTGCTGGATCTCGTCTTGTACGGCCAAGGCGACTTCAAGTGCTGCGGGCGCCACGGTGTCGAGCAACAACCGACTGATCGCCGCATCGATCTCGCGGCCACGGATCGACTGGCACGCCTTCGCGGCGTGCCGGACAGCGGCTTGCTCGCACACATAATACGGTATCAGGACCTCACCGAGCTGTTGGTAACGCACGCGCATGCGAGCCCCGCAACGACCGCAGAGAACACGTCCCTGCAGTAGCCCGACACCCTCTCGCGGCATGCGGCCGCGACCGTCCGGGCTCCAGCCGGCAATGTTGGCGCGTAGCGTCCGTTCATTGCGCTCGAACTCGGCCCAGTCGATATAGCCGGGGTGCGCGCTCTGGATGAGCACCAGCCATTGCTCGCGCGGTAGCTTGATCTGCGTCATCGACTTCAAGTTCTTGGCGGGCGCGGTGCGGCAGCGACCGTAAGCGAACGCGCCGGCGTAGCGCGGGTTATGCAGGATGTTGAGAACGCGACTGTGATCGAGCGCACCCCAGAGCACATCGCCCTTGCCAATGCCGCGGCGGATACGTCGCGGGAACTTCCAGCCCTCACGCCTGAAGCGCCGCACGGTGGCTGTTGCGGAACCGGTCTGACGGTAGGTCTCAAAGAGCAACCGCACACTCGCCTGGATCTGTTGATCCGGATCGAGGACAACCTGGTTGGCAGCGTCGTAAGTCAGGCCGAGCGGCAGTGGGAGCTCGAGCTCACCGCGACGGGCCTTGTTGCGCATGCCGCCCTGGAGGCGGGCCTTGAGCACGTGCAGTTCCGCCTCGCTCATGGTGCCCTTGAGCCCGAGCAGAAGTCGATCGTTGAAGTGGCTCGGATCGTAGACCCCATCCTCATCGAGGATCAGCGTCTTGGCGAGCGCGGCAAGCTCAAGCAACCGGTGCCAGTCCGCGTTATTGCGCGCCAAGCGCGAGACCTCGAGTCCGAGCACGATACCGGCATGGCCGAGTGCGACCTCGCTGACGAGCTGCTGGAAGCCATCCCGGTTCTCGGCGTGTGCGCCGGAGATGCCGAGATCGCTATCGATCGTGCGGATGCGCTCGAGCGGCCAGCCGAGCGCCACTGCGCGTTCCCGCAACGCGTACTGGCGCTTGGTGCTCTCGGTGTTCTCGAACACCTGGCGGAGTGAGGACTGGCGAACATACAGGAACGCATCGCGCCGCAGATGCTCGGCGGTGATCTTCTGATGGGTATCAGTAGACATGCTTCAACTCCGACTGGGTCTGCAGCACCATGTTGGCCAACAGGCGAAGCAACTCTGGGTCGCCTGCAACAGTGAGGGACGAGGATGAGCGCGGCATAGCCGGAACCGACTCTGATACCGTGCGCATCAGCACCGATAAGCCGTCGATCAACCCGTGGTAGAGAATGGCGCCAAGCCCCTCGGGGCGAGCCTGACCCTGCAGCACCGCCGTCCGTAACGTCTCGTAGAGCGCGACGGCGGACGGAGCTACGGTCACGGGGATGCGTGGGTCTGTAGTTTTTTTTTCCGCGCCAGGGCGCGCTCGATACTGCGGGGATGAACGGCAAGGCCGAGTTCGGCTTTGATCTGTCGAGACAGGGCACGAGCGCCGGGCGGGGGAGTTGCCGCCAAGTGCGCTTCGATGAACGCCATGACTTCGAGCGTGAGCTTGTGGGGGCTCTTGGGGCCGCGCGGCCTGGGTAGCAGCCCGCCCAGTCCACCCTTGGAGAATGCGGCTTCCGCTTGATAGAACGTCGGTCGGGAAACGCCGAAGAGTACAGCGGCCTCGGACTTGTTGCCGCCCTCGAGCCGAGCATGTCGCAGCATCTCGTACTTGACTTGCACAAGATCGCGCGCGTCGAAGAAGCGTTCGCTCAAGAACCAGGGAGCACGTACCCGATCCGGGTGGCGGTTCAAGGCACCTTGGCGCTTGAGACGTTCGACCTTCGGATCGGTCTTGGCCAGAGCGGGATACTCCACCATCTCTATGTAATAGACTATACGCCGCATAATTGGCCTTGTACAGCCCCTCGCACCTGCCATGTGGGCTATGTACGCCTGATAAGCGGCCTTTCATGCATCTCAGGTTGGCGGCCGTATCGGCAGTGCCGGCATTTAGCACCTTACAAAAGCGGCGTAATTTACCTGACAACCTCACGGCCGACTCCGCTTGCGAAGTTCTTCCAAGACCGCAGCCAGATGCAGCAACTCCTGGGGTCGGAACCACGATCGCCCCGCCGACGCCTGCAGGAACAAGTCCTCCTCGTCCCCCACACTCGTCCATGAGGGAATGATCGATCGCAGCCGTCCGTGCCCATCGAAGTACATTAGCCGGTCTTCACCCCAGCACTGGTGCCGAGTCGCCAGCGCAAACCGCGCTCCGCGTTGCGGGTGGAAGGCATGCGTAATCGTGAACGACATCGCCACCGTACCCGGCGGTCGTGCAGTTGACGACTTGAGATAAGGGGCGCGTCGAGCGCGCGATCCGCTTCGTTCGGGAGAGGTTCTTCGCGGCGCGGCGCTTCACCTCCCTGGATGATCTCAACGCTCAGGCCCTCACCTGGTGTACGACGGAGGCGGCCGATCGGCCCTGCCCGGAGGATCGCAGCCGCACGGTGCGCGAGTGCTTCGAGCTCGAGCGGGGACGGTTGCTCGCGTTGCCCGATGAACCCTTCCCGGCCGAGGAGCGCCTGATCGGGCGCACCCACAAGACCCCCTACGTGCGCTTCGATCTCAATGACTACTCCGTCCCGCACACTCATGTGCGCCGCACGCTCGAGGTGCTCGCAACGGTCGATACCGTGCGCATCCTTGATGGCACTATCCTCATCGCCACTCACCCGAGAAGCTACGACCGCGGCGCGCAGGCCGAGCAGCCCGCGCACATCGAGGCACTCGAGGCCGAGAAGCGCGCCGGACGCGCACACCGCGCGATCGATCGGCTGCACTATGCCGCCCCGAGCGCGGCGCGCTTCTTCCAGCTCGCCGCCTCCCGCGGCGTGCATCTCGGATCGCTCACCCGCGGGCTCATCGAGCTGCTCGACACGCACAGGGCCGCCGCCCTCGAGGCCGCTCTCGCCGCCGCGCTCGGGCGGGACGCCACACATCTGGCGGCCGTGCGTCACTTCATCGACCGGCACCGTGCCGAGCGCGGGGCGGCCCCGCCGATCCCGGTCACCCTTCCCGATGACCCTCGAGTGCGCTCACTCACCGTCCGACCACACAACCTCTCCGAGTACGAAAAGCTCTCCGCGGAGAAAACGCATGAATGCACAGATGCTCCCTGTGACCCAGCCGGTGCGGCAGCCCTCACCGACGGTGACCACAACGGCAACGACGGCAACGGCGGCGGCAGTGCCGCTGGCTGAACTCAAGCAGCGCCTACGGCGGCTGAACCTCTACGGGCTGCTCGCCCATGCCGAGGAGCTCGCGAGCGAACTCTGGCTTGCGCGCGTCCTTCAGATCGAGGAGAGCGAGCGCCTGCAGAGAAGCTTCAAGCGCCGGCTCGATAATGCCCGCCTCGGCACCTTCAAGCCCATGGCCGACTTCGATTACGGCTGGCCCAAAGAGCTCGATCGCCCGCTCCTCGATGAGCTCTTCACCTTCGGCTTCCTCGAACAGACCGCCAACGTCGTGATCGTCGGGCCCAACGGGCTCGGCAAGTCGATGATCGCGAAGAACCTGCTACACCAGGCGGTGCTGCGCGGCTACACCGCCCGCTTCACCGCCGCCTCCGACATGCTCCATGACCTCGCCGCCCAGGACAGCTCCACCGCACTTGCCCGGCGCCTGCGCCGCTACACCGCCCCACACCTGCTCTGCGTGGACGAGGTCGGCTATCTCGCCTACGACACGCGGTATGCGGACTTACTCTTTGAGGTCATCACGCGCCGCTACCAGTTGCGCCGCCCCGTGGTGCTGACGACCAACAAGGCCTTCGGCGCATGGAATGAAGTCTTCCCCAACGCTACCTGCGTGGTCGCGCTCGTCGACCGGCTCGTGCATCGCTCCGAGATCCTCCCGATCGATGGGGACAGCTACAGACTCAAGGAAGCGAAAGAGCGTGCCGCCCGTCGCGCTGGCGAGCGCGCTGCCGTCAAGAAAACCCGCGCCCCGAGCCGATGACGATGGAACCGAACGACCTGCCGATCGTATGCTTGCCGATGGAGCTGTCCGATGAGTCCGCCGCCAAGCTCATCGAGTTCCTCTACGAGCTCGCCGATGCCCTGGAACGCCATTACGCCGGACAGCTCATGCGCTACACCCGCAACCGTTCGGCCCCGTCAGCCCCACCCGACACTGCGAGTGACGACTCCCCGTTCTGAGCCGACTACTTCAGCTCCGACACCGGCCCGCCGCGCTCGACAACCGCCTTCTCA
>Ga0335073_10008619_pt1 | contig 14310 bp, 8 predicted proteins | sample Lox_Sample_22_FD_207093 | JGI IMG/M metagenome (GOLD analysis project Ga0335073, IMG submission 207093) | Soil microbial communities from Loxahatchee National Wildlife Refuge, Florida, United States - Lox_Sample_2.2 | ecosystem: Environmental > Terrestrial > Soil > Wetlands | place: USA: Florida... | reverse complement strand
GTGCTTGCACTGACTGCGTTTCTAGCGACACCAGTATCCTGGTTGGTCACGATGATTTTGGCATTGGCAACAGCGGCCGAGGTCTGATCCAGCACCACCCCTGTGAAGCCGCTTTGGAACTGCGCCAGGGCAGGATGGGTACAAATACCAAGAAACACGACGCACGCAGAAACAATCAGCCAGTTCGGTCGCGAGTAGGATCCCATCTATTCCCCCTTCAAAGCCATCATTTGAATCAGTTGTTTTCAGTATCAGGACCGTTCGGTCTGGCAGCTTCTTGTTGTTTCTTGAATTGCGCGTATAGCTTGTAACCTTCTGCTCGCCTGCCAGTTTTCAGGTAGAGCTGAGCTAACACGTACTGAGCCGGCCCATAATTTGGGTCTACTCGCAAGCAGGCGGTCAAGCTCTGCTCCGCTAGCTTCTCATCCTTGTGCATGTACAATCTTGATAGTTGATAATAGGAATCCACAAAGGTCGGCCTGAGTCGGATGGCGGCTCGGAATGCGTGCTCTGCCTCGGCGTTAATATTTGGACTAGCGACTCCGCTGTCTTCGATCTGCACGAGAACGTAGCCGAGCCAGTACCGCATGTAGAAATTACTCGGGAACTTGTTTATAGAGGAACGGAGGGTGTTAGCCGCAGCATCCAATTCTTTTGAGTTTGTCTGAACAATTGCAAGGCTCAAAAGTGCTTCGCTATTATCCTTACTGAGGCCAACGGCTTTCTGCAAAATATGCTCGGCTTCGACTCTCCGCCCCACGTTGTCTAGAACAGCTGCTTTTTGCACCGATAAACGGTACGAGTTAGGGATATATTGCAAACCTAGATCGGCGGCCTGCAGGGCTTCAGTGTATTTGCCCGCATCCGAACATATGGTGCTGAATTGTAAGTAGTTGTCCTCTTTTTTAGGGTCCAGCTTCGCAGCCAGTCGGAGAGATTGAATCGCCAAATCATACTGATGGTTATCCTCGGCGACATGAGCCAGCCGGTTCAGATCATCCGGGTTCGGTTTACTGGCGGCGATATCAGCCAGTATGCCCAAGGCTTCCTGCGATCTTCCTAATCTGGCCAAAGCCTCAGCACGCTTGTACTTAACACCTTCTAAAGGAGTTCCGGATTTTTCCGCTCGATCGAAGGCTGACAGCGCTCGTTGATCGTCGCCTAGCTGAGAATAAAGGTTGCCAGCCTCGAGGTACTCGGCGGGCGTGCCCCCGGCAATGTTGTCTAGTTGAAGCAACGCATCTTTTGCTGCCTGGGCCTGATGCAATTCGTACAGCGACTTCGCTAAAGCTATAAGGCTTTCCGGATAGCGTCGTAATAATGGTCCGGACTGCCTGAGCAGCAGAACAGATCGAGAATATTCATGCTTTTTTTCCGCTAATATACCCAGAAAAAGACATGCGATGGTTCGCGAATCGCCCGGTCCGCTTTTCAGTCTCTCGAATTCTGCACTCGCGCGCTCGTACTGAGCCGCCGTGAAGTAAGTAATCGCGAGATTCTTGCGCGCAGGATTGAAGGACGGATCTATAGTTAATGCCTTCACAAAATATCCTTCAGCATCGCGTAAGTTACCCTGCAGGCTATAAGTGGCGCCCACGGCATCGAGTATCAGTAAATTGTGGGCATCGTACTCAAGCGCCCTCTTAAGTGTCGCTATGCCTTCATCTAGTCGATTCTGGTGGACCAATGCCAGGCCATCGTGATAGAACTGCTGAGCCCTAACACTCAGAGCTGAGCTTCCCAGTGACTGTCCCTGAGTAGGCAGCAAACCAATGCCAAAATAGAAGATAACTAGGCTGGAGATAAACAGTGTTGGCTGCAGACGCCTAATGGAGACCTTAACGCCGCGGCGGACCCGCGGGCCAGATATACAATCCGCCAATTCGATGTCGTTCAACATTTTTGCCTCGCAGCCCCGAGTGATCGGCAGGAGTAACAGGAGCCGGCACCACGCAGTCTTGCGGACAAACGAGAATAATTTCAGCTTAGGGTAGGAGCCAGTTCACCGAGTGCTCCACAGGACCGGCAAACATAAAACGTTTTAAAACGACTTGTCAAGTTTTTTTGGCCACCCGGGGTTGTGCCTGTGTTGCCGGTTTCGTAGCTTCGACCCTTGGAAGTGGGGCAGCGGCTGCAGGCGGGCTGACCAGCAAGCTATCAGACGCTTGCAGTCCCTGGTGGCAAAATTACACGGAAATGGCACCAATATCGAGGCATTTCGGGCTTCCGACTGCCCTGCGCAGCCGTTCCAGCCCGGTCTGCTTTCGGCACGCAAAAGAATTTTGCGCCCTAGCGTGGCAATTTTAGACAACGCTCGGACCACCCAAACGACATGACGTAGAAGATCCCATTGAGCCTGATTTTGAAACGCTTTATATTTACGCGTGTATTCAAGGAGCTTCTATGAAGTTTGGCTACGTAGCTTGTTCATTCATTTCGCTTGTGCTGATAACCGGCATGCTTCATGCGCAAGACTCCCACTATCGTCCAGAACGCCAGCAAATACCCACTCCACGCTGCCTCGCGATGACAGGCGCATGGGAGGGTGGGATCACGATTTGTTCGCCGAATGAGCATGAAGCTTGGCTAAATGACATCACACACTGGCGTAATGAACGGCGCATCCGCGTCGGCTATGACGGATCACGCTACGACATTCCAGCTCTGAAGTGGACGCGATCCAGCTTCTTTCAGCCCCAGATGATGGTCGAAGATCGCTACTTCTATGACCCTATTGCTCACCGGTATACGGTCGACAAGTACGTCGATGATCTGGAGAAAAGATATGGCGGTATCGACGCTGTGCTGATCTGGCCCACATATCCCAATATGGGGATCGATAATCGAAATCAGCATGACCTGATTCGCTCCATGCCCGGCGGAATCGACGGTGTACGTAGCATGATTTCAGATTTCCACCACCGCGGCGTCCACGTGCTCTTCCCAATGATGATGTGGGACCAGGGTACAAGAGATCCCGGCGTGCCCTGGCCCGAGGCAATAGCCAAGTTGATGGCGGAAATCGGTGCAGATGGAATCAATGGCGATACCCAGGACGGAGTCCCGCTCGCATTCTCCACTGCCGCCGAAAATATTGGCCATCCCCTGGCCTTCGAACCCGAGGGAGGTCCTTCCGACGAAGCGCTGGCTTGGAATGTCATGACCTGGGGCCAATATCAATTTCCGTTTGTGCCAATGGTTGACAAGTACAAATGGCTCGAGCCACGCCATATGGTCAACATCTCGGACCGCTGGAATCGGGATAAGACAAACGACCTGCAGTTCGCGTTCTTCAACGGCGTCGGCTGGGAAAGTTGGGAAAACATTTGGGGCATCTGGAATGGAATTACGCGCCGCGATGCTGAAGCTACACGTCGCATCGCCACCATTGAGCGCGGCGTCGCGTCCTTCTTGACGAGCAGCGGCTGGGAGCCGCTCGCCCCCATGCTGCGCTACGGTGTCTTCGCGAGCCGTTGGCCTTTGGGCGCGCAGACCGTCTGGACCATTGTTAACCGTAACGAATATGACGTTGACGGCCCGCAGATCGAACTTGCCACTCAGGACGGAATGCGCTATTTCGATCTCTATCATGGAATTGAACTCAATCCCGAGAAGGTATCTTCCGGCCGCATCCAATTGAGATTTTCCATTGAAGCTCATGGCTACGGAGCACTGCTAGCTTCGCCGTCGGCCCCGAGCTCCGAGATTCAAGGCCTGATGTCGAAGATGAAGGAGATGAGTACCGGGCCCCTGGCTTCCTATTCGCATGACTGGAAAGTTCTGCCGCAGCACATCATCTCGATCATTAGGACGAAAGCGCCTTCCGGTGACCCCTCAGACATGGTCAAGGTGCCGGGTGCAGATTTCGAATTCCGCGTAGAAGGTATTGAGATCGAGGGATTCGATGATATCGGGGTCGATGTGGAGTATCCGTGGGAGGGAACGCCCCGCCGCTTCCATGATCACCCGATGCATATCGAGTCGTTTTGGATCGACAAGTATCCGGTGACGAATGCGCAGTACAAGAAGTTCCTGGATGCCACTCACTATCAACCGCAAGACAATCTAAATTTTCTCCGCGACTGGAAAAACGGAACTTATCCAGCAGGTTGGGACAACAAGCCGGTGACTTGGGTCTCGCTCGAGGATGCGCGAGCGTATGCTTCTTGGGCCGGAAAGCGATTGCCCCATGAATGGGAATGGCAGTATGCCGCCCAGGGTACAGACGGACGCGCCTACCCTTGGGGCAACGACTGGAAGGCTGATGCGGTTCCGGTTCCAGATAAGAGTCGCACGATGCGCGGCCCCGATGCTGTCGACACGCACCCTACGGGTGCGAGTCCCTTTGGAGTAATGGATCTTGTCGGTAACGTATGGCAGTGGACGGAGCAGTTTCAGGATGAGCACACGGTCGCGGGAATTTTGCGGGGTGGCAGCTACTACCAGCCTCAGGGCTCTATCTGGTACTTCCCACAAGCTTACAAACTGAACCAGCATGGAAAGCTTCTGATGATGGCCCCTAGCATGGACCGGTCTGGTGCGCTCGGTTTCCGTTGCGTGCAAGACGCAGAGTAGGATCAAGACATCCGATGCTCTTGCTTCTGGGGTGTACTTTGGCACGTTGGTCAAAGTACGCAGAAGCATTCGGGGGCGCGGCTGCATGATCAATCCCCTAAGACGAGATCGGTCCTGTGCTTACAAGCGCGACTGTCTCGCAATCTCCAATGATCCCGTAATCTTCAATATCAATGCCCATAGTTCCTCCGGTGGAACATTTGATGCAGGACGGGCAACCTGCAGTAAGTGCGCCCCGTCTTAAACGCGAAACTTCACGGGTCGAACACACCACGGGGCCCTTCGCTGCCTAGGCATGGGCTCTCTTCGAGGTTGCCTGCAAGGGGCGCAGATTGGCCGAACCGCGACGCGTATGATGTGAACCCATTCGCCATTTGTACGCCAACGCTGACTTTTGGCGCTGCGAACAAGACAGTCGACCTGGAAGAAGTGCTGCAGGCGAAACCCCTGGTCGTGTTAGAGGAAGTGCTCCGCATGGTGACGCAGAGCGACAAGTGGCAGACAGAAGTGGCACCCTAGAACAGCCGCGTTGACGTTCAGAGCAAAACAGCACGGGGCGGGTAACGTGTTCGCTGCTATCTCGGCTGGTATTCCCCAAGAGAGTTGCCTGGCTGATTCCGGGACGCACAATTTCGGCCAGCGTACAGACTCATGCTCACTCGTTAGATCGCGCGGAGAACATTATTCTCCGCCCCTCCCGGCTTGACTTGGTTTGTGATTGGGCCTTCATCCCCAATTTCTCGGCCTCGCACCCGGAAAGTCCCCAACGCATAAGGTCAAGCCGTATGATTCGCTGTAACCTTGCCGTGGCGCTGAAGGATTTCGTGAATATCAGTGGGGTTGCGTGACACATCTGACGACCACACACCGAATCCGCCGTGACTGTTGACGGCCCGCACCCACTCACTAAGAAACTCGCGCTTCGTTTGCTGCTCCTGATTGTCCTGCCCCTTCACTTCAAGCACGAGCATTTTGCGGTTCGCGAGCCGGAGCAAGTAGTCCGGGCGGAACTTGCGAATGATGCCCCTGAATGAATACGTGATCTCAAAGCCCAAGTGATCGTTCTTAACCCACGCAGCCACCAGCGGGCTGCGATCAAGCTCAAAGGCTTCGCTCGCCTCCCATCGGCTGTCGAATACCGCCATGTTGATATGCGAGTGGTTGACGTGCTCGCTGGCCTTTCCCGTGTACCACGGCAGCATGTCTCCGGTCGCGCGGATGGGTCGCTCCGTGTCGAAAATCGGAACCAGCGCCGCCGTGTTTTCAAAATGTATTGCCTGCTTGAGATGTTCGGCCACGCTGCTCATGTGAAGCGTGATGATGATTCGTCGGCGTAAAGCGTCTCGATTGAACAGCGGTGGGTCAATTCGCAGCTTGTCGCTCTCGATGTACTTTTCAACGAGCCTGATCACCTGAGCAAGCAGGTACTCGCGGTTGCCTTTCCAAGTGGTTTTCATTTGCTCGTAGATGTCGCTTGCGGCCGAGAACACAATCTTCTGCGTTCGGAATCGTTCTCCAAGCTCGCGCAAGCTGATCTCCGAGAGTCGCATAACGTCAGGTTTGCCTTCAATGATTGGCGCCAATTCAGCCAAGGTCGGTGTTTCATAAGCATCGAGTGTGAGCGGCTTTGCCTTCGCCAGATCCAAAGTCAGCGTTGGCCGGTAATCGTGGTCAATGCGAATCACGTTCGGCCACACGATCTCATATCCCTTGCGCTCTGGTAGCGCCTCGATTCTCGTTTTGGGAGTAGGCGGGGGCGGCGGCGGTTGATCTCCTCCTCCCTCGTGCGGCAGGAAAGTGAACGGCACTCCGAAGATGTTCACGTATTCCGGTTGGAAAAAGCCCGTTGCCGGGTCTGTCTCATACGAAGTCCGCCTAAGGCCGCGCCCGACCACCTGCTCGCAGAGCAACTGCGAAGTGAATGCGCGAAGACCCATGATGTGGGTAACGGTTTTCGCGTCCCAACCCTCCGAAAGCATCCCGACTGAAATCACGCTCTGAATCTTTTCTCCCGGCTGGCCCTTGATTCCGACTGTGTCCACTTGCCGTCGCAACAATTCGGCCTGCGCTTTCTTCGAGAGCTTCTTGCGCGGCGCATCACCATTTGACTCAGCCTCGTTCGGTTCGTCGCTATCGAGTTCGTCTGAATTCCCGTCGGCAGGCGGCGCTGGCTTCAGCCCAAGTTGTACCGGCTCGTCCTCCTCTTCGGCCTGCTTCAACACGTGCGAGTCAATGTGAAGAATGCGCTCTGGTTCGCAAAGCTCGTCAATGTTGATTCGCTTGTGAGTAAAGGCGTACTCCACGCGGGCCGCTGTATTCGTCGTGTTAGCTACCGTTATCATCACAGGGGGCGTGGGCTGCTTTACTTTCTTCCACAGCCGGGCTGTTTCGAGCCAATCCTTGCCGAGAAAGTAGTAACCGTTGACGACCAGACCGCGAAGCGGAACCTGTGGCTCAGCTTTCCGGTTCACGTCCGTTTTCACATCAGGGTCGCTGTAGATGTGGTAGAAACGCGACTTGTAGTCGGAGCGGAGTTTCCCATCATCGCGCACGACGACGCGCGGCGTTTTGACCAGCCCAGACTCGATAGCATCGTTCAATCCGAAGTCACTTACAATCCAGCTAAAAAGAGTTTCCTGCCCGCTCTTTCTGCCGGTCGGAGCAAACGGTGTAGCAGTCAAATCAAAGCATGTAAGAATGCCCCGCGCTCGCTGGATGCGGTCCAATCCGCCAACCCACTTGGTCGCTTCGTTCAACTCTTCTTTGGAGACACCTGCGATCCGGGACTTTGGCGGTACTCGCCAAGCGTGGTGGGCCTCATCGTTAATGACGACAAGGTTCTGCGCGGATGCCATCTCCTCTAATACATCGCGCACATAGGCCTCGTCGCTCTTTGCTCCGCGCTTGTCCACGCTGCGCTTTTTCTTAATCTGTTCTTCACTTTCCCAATCCAGCTTGTGCCAGTTCCGAATGAGTACCCGGCAGGTCTGCCCCTGCCGGAGCTTGTCTTCCAGGCCGGGAGGGATAATCGAAAATTCTGCGTAGTAGTTCCCCGGCGTGCCGGGAACGAGGACTTGCAAACGGCTCTTTACCGTCAGGCCGGGTGCAATCAGCAGGATGTTCTTTGAGAAACGCTTGTCCTGGGGATAGGTGACCTTGTTGAGCACCTGCCAAGCGACAACCATGGACATAAGGATCGTCTTACCGGAGCCAGTCGCCATTTTGCAGCAGAGCCGAGGGAACGGCCCGCCGTCGCTGGGCACTTCGATTCCCACCCGCTCCGACGCCGGGGCTTCCGCGAGCCACATCAGCGTTTCAATCGCTTCCAACTGGAAGAAGAAAAAACGCCGGTTTGAGTCGCGTTGTTCCGTGTCGCGCCAATGCTGCAACAGGCGCTTTGTGATTCCGCTGGCGCCAGGGTAATCCACCTCGCGCCATGCTTTCACACGGGGCCTGATCTGATTCACCAACGGCAATTCAGTGAAAATGCCGGGATCATCAAAGGAACGGGACTTCTCGGACGCGCGGACGTACCCGGCATTCCGACGCTCCGGCTCACGCGTGAACAATCGTGTCTCGCGGCGCGCACTGGTGGTGCAACTACGGCGGATCTGGGCCAGAGCGCAAAAGCATGACGGCATCGGCGAATTCGAGAAAGTATTAAAGCGCCTTTACCGGCTCGCCGGCGTTGCACGCGCGCGATTCTTGAGGCGGCGTGCCATTGGCGATATTCTGACTAACCCGGGTTTGGCAGACCGCATCGCTGACTATATGCGGGTTTCCGGGAGCGCCGCGGAATATCTGCTGTTTTCCGACAAGGTCAAGGGGCATCCAGAGCAGGTTTATCCTGACGTAGACCTGGCGCTTACCGAGGGACTTCTGAGGGTTGAGGGGGATCGTTTCATCGGCCGTCTAGTCCGCGCGACCGCAACTCGATTACTCTCTGGAAACCAGTCGCCGCCTCAGGCGTACATGAGCAGAATGCTCTCCCCTCTTCTTCTTCTGAGGTTCGGGGACCGCCGTTCGCTCCCTCTGCTCGCACGATGTTTTGACGAGGAGAAATCATCTTCGCCAATGCCACTGTTGCGGGCGTCCGCGATTGTATTTGCCAGCCATGGCGAACACGAATTCACCCAAGTGCGTAAGTCTGCCGCGCGTTGGATGCACAACGATCTTTCGACTGCGGTTAAGCTGATTGAGCGCATCAGGAAATACGACGAGGTTCCCGATCGCTATAAATCACGATTGAGGCCCAAGTTTGATCCAGTCGCCGCTATCAAGTACGTCGATTCGCGTGCCTTATTGACAGTTCGTCTTCTGCGGCTTTCAAAGGCCGCACGAGTCGCCAAATGGGTTTCAGACTGGAAGGCAAATACCCTTGCGGATTCCGTCTCGCCATTCGACAAAGCATTGGTAACAAGACTTATTTGAGTCATGCCCCAGCCCGTGCTGCACGTGCCGACGTGCGATGCGGCCGTCGTCCGGGTAGCAGCCGAAAGTCCCCGTGCTTAGCATTCCCGGTCGTCGCTGACAGTCGAGGGGGTACGATTTTTATTCTTCTCGTTTCTACTCCAGTATCATGGGCCGAGGAAAAACTGGTCACCGAGGGTGGTCACCACTAAAAACAGCCATGGCCAAGGGCTGCGACTGGGTAATAGCGACTGCTTGAGATTAGGTGGTGAGCGCGGAAGGAATCGAACCTTCAACCTACTGATTAAGAGTCAGTTGCTCTGCCAATTGAGCTACGCGCCCGGATGGGTTTCGGTGAGGACTGAAGAAGAATTATAGCATTCGACGTATGGTAGCGACCTTGCCAGCAGACCCATGAATTTCAGAAACCTCGGAATCCTGGCAAGCTTCGTCATTCCTCGAGTTGCAAGTCCCTTCGTCGCGAGCCGCGGCTTCACTCGTGCGGTTCAAACAACTTCACAGCGTCGGATCGCCGTACTTAAACTCGCCATCTGGATTGGCGTGGATCGATGGTATCGCTTCGATGTTTTTGAACGTGGCCGAACTGCAAAAGACCTCTGCCCGGATTGCATCGGCGGCCTTCCTGCTGAGCAACGCGACACGATCTGGGTCGAAATTCTTTCGCGGCCACGCCGACTAGAGTTGCTGCCGAATCTCTGCCGACAACGGCCCCTCGCTTGCCGCGGGACGCCGCGGAGGCAAATGCTCGGCAGCGATCGGCGGCCGATGTTCGACCGTGCCGATCACGGGCGCTTCCTCGAGAGCATCGGTATAGGCAATCGAAGCAAAGCTCTGCTCGCTGCACAATCGATCAATTAATCGTTGCTGCCGCAAAGAGAGCACGGCGTGCGGAAGAATCGGGAAGTTGCGGAACATCCAGAGCAAATATACCCGTTGTAGAAAAGAAGGCATTACATAGCGCGGCCCGATCGGCGTCTGCACTTGCACGACGCCAGCCGCGAGTTTTTCGATCAGCATACCTGGCCCACCCGGAACCTGAAATTACCAGAGCAATTGTAGGGCCGCTCATTATTGCACCGTGCACGATGCAATGGGAAGCCCTTTTTCTGGATTCTCCGCCAAAAAGCTCAAAGGTTTAGGACCCTGACGATAATTCCATGGCATTTTCGGGAATTTCGCCGGGGATGAGCTTCCTCAATCGGCACTTCGTTCACACCGCGACTTCCGGCAGAATGTCCATGCGGCGGATCTGCGCCGCCAAACCGATTTCCGCCCCTGCTTCTTCCACCCGCACGATTGTAGCCTGGCAGCAGACCCAGTACTTCTCCCCCGACGTCAGTTCCGGAGGCAGGATCAACACCAATTCTACCTCCGTGCCCCTTTCCAGGCGAGACTGGGCGAACAGATAAACGCCATTCGCGCTGACATCGCGCGTATGAGCATTGATATCTACACCGTAGGGGGTCCGAACCCGCGTGGGAATGCGAGTCCTGATTCGGGTGCCAGCGCGGCGCTCGCTGTCCAGGTCCATGGCCAAGGTGGGACTACTTTACACTAAGGCCGTCCGGCAGGCGAGAGCTTCCCGAGGTTCCATGGATGGGTCAGGAAAGCGGGTAAGTTTGCCAGGGGGAATGAGAACAGATGTAGCCTCAGCGCGAGCGCACAATCTCGATCCATGGGTTGCTGAGGCTGGGCAAAAGCTGCCGTACATCCATTGCTTATCGCTTAGATCTGCGGTCTCTGGGCGCGAACAGCCGGGACGACTAAAGCCTGCTCGATCGTGGGAACATTCGTGCCGCGCAGTTTCGCTTCCATCTCGTGCAGCTTGTCACTCTGCATCGTCTGGTAGTACGCCTGAACCAGCAACTCCATGGTGAAGGGATTATTCTGGTCCTCTTCGAGATGCGCAATGGCGTCGTCGTATTTCTTCTGATCCATCAGCAGCGTTCCGGTAGCGCCTTCATACGAGCTTTGGATGACGCGGTTACGGCTGCCGCTTGCGAGCGCTTCGAGCTGATGCAGAGACTGATCGGCCAACTGCTGGTTTCCGGAATGCGCCTCGCGCACGACCCGGTTGCGCAGGATGCGCGACATCTCTTCGTCACGTTCCGAAGCGCTAATGGTGGCCTGATGATGCAGAGCGTCTTCGGCCAGCTTGAGATCCTTGAGGGCGGCTTGATCTTCCGTCTGATATTCCGCCATCTGCCAATAGGCCCGTGACTCCTGCAAATCCTGTCCCTTCGCATGTGCGGTTTGCGCGATCTCGAGGAACTCTTTATCGGCTTCGGCGTATTTCCCGTCACGAACCCAGGTCATGGCTCTCTGCATGCTGTAACTCAGACGATCAGCCTCGTTGTGCGCAAAACGGATGGCCTTGTCGTATTCGATCCGCGCTTGCTCTTCATCGCCCATGAGAGCATAAGTATCTGCGAGTCCGACCTGCGAGCTGATGAAATCCGGATCAATCTTGAGCGCGGCGCGATAGTGCGTAAGTGAGGCCTCGAAGTTTCCCGCCATCCGCAGAAGCTCGCCGTACGAATCCTGCGGATTCGGTTCGTTGGGAAGCAGAACGACATAGCGATCCATGGCTGCCAGCGCCTGGTCGAACTTACGGTTGCGCGCGTCCACGTAGGCGAGATCATTCAGTGCGGCGGGGAAATTCTTGTCGATCGCCAGCGCCCGCTTCAGCAGAGATTCAGCCTGCTCAGTTCCGTTTTCTCCCATCAGCCAGTTGGCCGCGAGATAAAGAACATGCTTGTCTTTGGGATACAGCTCCAGCATGTCATTCATGGCGGAGATCCCACCGATGAAATCGCCTTGTTGCACTTTGGAAACCCACTGGATCATCAACTGTTCGCCGGGAGTGAGTTTCGGCGCGACTTCGACCGCCTTGACACGCGCTTCACTGACCTCTTGCGGATTGCCGCTGTTGAAGGCGATCCATGCCCAGGCCAGGCCGAAATTGGGATCCTCAATCACGGCGGCGCGCCAGTCGTCGTTGCAGCGCTCGAGATAGAGATTCTCGTAATCGGCCATTCCCTTTTCGTACAGTGCGCGAGCTTTCGGCGAGGAGGTAGTCACCGGAAGCGTGGTCGTCTGAGCTTTCTTCAGGTGGTGCGCCGAAGCGGGCGCAGCGAGGCAAGCAAAAACGGCTATGAAGGCCAGATTCTTGGAAGACAGAAAGACGCGCATCGGGGTCTCCGGAACAAGAGCTATCTGGGGAGGGGACTGCGCTTACGGTAACATCGGGGGAATCGGGACACGAGGTGACGAAAGGAGTTGGACGGAAGCGGACTTCAGACTCGGACCCTCCGACTCCGGGTCACGGACCTCGGTAAGGATCGACGCTCTGATGGGAGGCGGAGCGCTGCTGGAAGCCGGAACGCTGCGGCGGGGATCTTTCCTGTTATGGGAATTGTAGCGTTGGCTGGATACCCCTCCCCCTTGATCTATTAGAATCTTCGAGTTAGGCGATAATAATATCCTTGATACACACGGGCATGGGCAACCTATAAGCTATTAGAAGGAGAAGGCCAACCCGCCGCGGATGGCGCGCGCGGATTGCACGAGATAGATGGTGTGTCCATCCTGGGCGAGGACGGGAACGTATCCCTGTGCCAGCAGGTTGCGCAGATCGATGATCGCTTCCATGCGAGCGGGCAAGAATCCCATGCTTGGAATGGGCTGCCGGATAATCAGATTAAGGAATGCGTCGCTCTGTCCGGGCGAGGAGTTGAACAGATCGACGGGGGTGAGCGCAGGGCCGTTGATCCAGCGGTACGAAGTAACCCACTGCGTGTGTGTGCGATGAATCGTGCCCCTGAACTGCGCCGCCATGGCCTGTCGCCGCTGCATGGTGATCCACTGCGGGGCGCTGGCCAGAGGCACGTCGGGATGACTGAGATTCAGCGCGCCGCCATAGGCATAGTCCAGAGTCGCCGTCAGATCCGAAGAGAATTTATGTTGCAGCACCACCCGCATTCCGGGAGTTTCAAGGCTTCCGCCGTCGTAGCTGAAAGTTCCGGAAGCGACGTCGGGCAGGAGGAATCCGCCGGCAGCGTTGACCTCGCCGGCTCCGGTGAGCGCGGCATCCGACATGCGGTCGTAATAAGCTGCAACTTGCAGATTGGTATTGCCGATCCGACGTGAGAGGCTCAACTCCTGATGATGCGCATGCTCGAGTTGCGGAGCGAATCCCGAGACAGTGAGCCGGGGATCGGTGGAGGTGAATCCGTCAGCCGCGGGCCCCAAGCCTTTGTCGCACTGGGGACGGGAACTCGAATACTGATAGCTCAGCACGGTATTCGGCGAGAAGTGAAAATCCGCGGAGGCGTACGGACGAAAGGCCGTCATCTGTCCGATAAACTGGATGGTCTGCAGTTCACTGCCGAACTTGAGTTCCAAAACGTCGTCGAGAATGAGATCGTCGCCAGCCGTCACCCCCAGAGACTGCAAGGCGGCATTGTGCAAGTTCGGGTCGGAGGGCGCAAAGCGCCGGGCCGTGATGGCGAGCGAAGGCACGGAACCATCCGGCATGCGATTCGAAAAGCGGGCTCGCAGGCTCGCGGGAGCCGACGTTTGCCCGTAGCCAAGGTCGCCCGTAAGGGCGACATTTCCATCCGCGAAAACCGGACGCTCCACGGTGAACGCGGTACTCATATCCGAGCCCGAACCGTAACCCTCGGCCGTGGATCCGGCAACAAACGCGAGACTGCCTGTGAACTCGCGATCCTGCTTTTCCTCGATGCCGGTGGGATTACCCAGGGCGCGAAGAATCGGCCGATTGGCCACCGAACGCAGCGTCCACTTCCAATCATCGTCGTCGGGAACGGCACGCGCAGGGCCGAGTTGCATTAGGTCCAGCAGACTGTTCAAGGTGAAATTTACGTGGATGCTGGCGCCGGCGTGAATTCCAACTCGTTCGCGCGAGGTAGGCAGGAATAATGGAGCGCTGACTTTCAGGCTATACAGACCGGGAAGCAATCCGGTTGCGGTGTAGTAGCCTGCGCCATCGCTGAAAACGGTGAGAGTGCGGTCGGCAGCGCCGAGAATCTGAATCACCGCGCCCATCTGCGGATCACCCGAGGCGTCGCGCACGTAGCCGGAAATCGCTCCCATGCGTTCGGCCGCGCAGGCGGGCAGAGAGAACGCCAACACGATCGCCCAAGTTGTGAACTGGCGAAGTCTCACACCTACCCCACCCCTGGGGAAAATCGCCGGGAGTTACTCTACTTGAAACACCGCAGACGGATCAACGGTCTGCTTGGAAATATTGTCGTTCACTTTGATTTCGACTTTGTAAAC
>Ga0335073_10008618_pt1 | contig 14312 bp, 12 predicted proteins | sample Lox_Sample_22_FD_207093 | JGI IMG/M metagenome (GOLD analysis project Ga0335073, IMG submission 207093) | Soil microbial communities from Loxahatchee National Wildlife Refuge, Florida, United States - Lox_Sample_2.2 | ecosystem: Environmental > Terrestrial > Soil > Wetlands | place: USA... | reverse complement strand
AAGAGGGAATCGCGATCACCGCCCAGGAAGCCTGGTCGAATCGCGGCGCCGCCCCCATCGAAATTCCACAGTACATTCGCGAAGTGGTCGAGCAGGTCGCCTTTTCGGCGCGCGCCGACAAGAAGGTAGACAAGCGCAGCGGCGTCAGCCAGCGCCTGCCTATCTCCACGATGGAACTGATGATCTCGAGCGCCGAGCGCCGCGCCCTGCTCAACAACGAGCCCGTGGTGCTGCCGCGCATCAGCGATCTTTTCGCAGCGCTCCCCGGAATTACGGGCAAGCTCGAGCTCGAATACGAAGGCGAGATGCGCGGCGCTGATACGGTTGTTCGCGAGCTCATCCACAGCGCGGTCGGCAAGATCTACGACCGCTACTTTTCCGGCGCCGAAACCCAGCAGATCGAGCAGTGGTTCAACCTGGGTGGCACCGTCAAGCTCGACGACAATCAATCCACCGAGGCTGCCTTTGCCGACCTCCAGCAGATTCACGGCCTCTTCGACAAACTCGACCCGCTGGGAACGCACTCGTCCGATTCGCCCCACGCAGGGGTGGTGGCGGGCGCGGAGTTTTTCCTTGAGGGACTGGTCGCGCATCGAAAGATCAGCCGCAGCGAGGAGCGCGTCTTCAAGGCACAGGACAAAACCGGCCGCTCGCAGGAGCGGGTCGATGTGGAGCGCGAGTTTGAAGAGTGGGAACGCGGCCGCCGCAGCCGCTCGACGGGGCGCGGAGGCTATAACTGATGCTGCTTGCAGCGTCTTGAGGATCCCATGAAGGGCGTTCGCTACACCAAGTACAACGGCGACCTGGCCAGCGAGATCGATCTCGAAGGCTTGCTCGACGCGCTCTCGGATTTTTTCCTCGACTCGGGCTTCAACGACCCTTATGGCGGCTTTCAGGAGATGGACAACTCCATGGAAGCGCTGCGGGAGGCGTTGCGCAGCATCCTTGAGTCGGGCGAGTCCTTCGACGAAGACACGCAGCGGCAGATCGACGAGATGTCGGCCCAAGGCAAGCTCGACGAACTGATCGACAAGCTGATCCAGCGCATGGAGCAGGAGAGCTATATCTCTTCGTCCGAGCGGATGGACCCCAATCAAACCTCGCCAGGCGGCGGCCACATCGGCGACGTCGAAGGCGAAGTGCGCTTCGAAGTCACCGACAAGAGCCTCGACTTTCTCGGCTTCAAAACGCTGCGCGACCTGCTCGGCTCGCTCGGCAAATCGAGCTTCGGCCGCCACGACACGCGCCACTGGGCCACAGGCATCGAGGCCAGCGGAGCGCCGCGCCGCTACGAATTCGGCGACACGCTCAACCTTGACACCAACACCACGCTCAGCTCGGCGATCGCGCGCGAAGGCATCGGGCTGCCGCTGAATCTTGAGTACGACGACCTGCACGTGCATCAGTGCGAGTACCAGAGTTCCTGCGCCACCGTGGTGATGCTCGACTGCTCCCACTCGATGATCCTCTACGGCGAAGACCGCTTCACGCCCGCGAAGAAGGTCGCCATGGCGCTCTCGCACCTCATCCGCACCCAGTATCCCGGCGACTCGCTCTCTCTGGTACTCTTCCACGACTCGGCCGAAGAACTGCCCGTGTCGCAGCTCGCGCGCGTCAAGGTCGGACCCTATTACACCAACACGCGCGAAGGCCTGCGCGTGGCCCAGCGCATCCTTGCCCGCCAGCGCAAAGACATGAAGCAGATCGTGATGATTACCGACGGAAAGCCTTCGGCGCTCACAATGCCCGACGGCCGCATCTATAAAAACGCCTACGGCCTCGACCCGCTCGTCGTCAGCGAGACGCTCGAAGAGGTCGCGCGCTGCAAGCGCTCCAACATCCTGATCAACACCTTCATGCTGACCAACGAATATTCCCTCGTCCAGTTTGTGCACAAGGTCAGCGAGATGTGCCGCGGCAAAGCCTACTTCACGACGCCCCAGAACCTCGGCGAATACCTGCTGATGGACTACATGCAGCGCAAGTCGAGGATGATTCATTAGGGCAGGAACGCTGCCTTCGTCGCGCCGGATGCCCTTCAGCTCTGAGCTATCCACTTCCGATCCGGTCGAGCTCGGGAAGGAACGGGCCAATTTGTGACGCCCGTCACGAACCAGAGGGGGCCCCGTTTCAAAAACCTGAAAGGCGCAGCCGAACCTGCCGATAGGGTCTCTTGATTGTCTCTGCACAGGCGACAACCGAAAGATTGTGACCACACGACGACAATTCGCGACGACCCTGGCTGCCTTGACTGCGGGTGCCATCGTCGGCGGCCGCAGCCGGGCCTATGCGGAGGGTCCCTTGCGTATGGCCTTCAGCATCGATTCGCTGGCGGGAGTGAACGTGAACGATGCGCGCGCCGCATACAAGGTGTGGGAGTCTGAGGTCATTGAAAAATTCGGGCTGAAGAACATGGAGTTCTACTCCGACATTTTTTATCCCTCGGCGCAAATCCTGCAGATGATCCGGTCCAGGCAGATCGAGTGTTTCACGCTCACTACGCTGGAATACGCCAGCATCCTCAATTTCGCTAATCCAGAGGAGATGGTGCTGGTTTCAGAGGTTGCCAACGGGGTCGACTACCTTCTACTCGTCCACCAGGACAGCCGCTTTCATACGATTGAAGACCTGAAGTCCGCAAAGTTGCTGATGCATCATCACCGCGACACCACTCTCCTGAAAACATGGCTCAACGTAAAGCTGGCCGAGATGGGGCAACGCGGGATCGATCAATTTTTTGCCTCCGCGGAGATGCGGGACAAGCTGAATGAAGTCATCCTCCCGGTTTTCTTTCGCAACGCCGACGCGGGAGCTATTTCGCGGCGAGTCTTCGATATCGCTGTCGAACTGAACCCCCAGCTTGGTCGGCAACTGCGCATCGTGGCCACGTCGCCCAAAGTCATTCCGGTTGGAATCTGGTTCCTGAAGGACTGCGATCCGGAAACCATGCGCGAGGTGATGAATGTCGTGACGAAATTCGGCAGCATCCCCGCGGGAAGGCAGATCCTCGCGCTCTACCAGTCGTCCGGGCTGGTGCAGTGCCCATGTTCGGTCATGTCCGATTCGCTGAAACTGGTGCGCCAGAGCGAGCGGCTTCACCAGGCGTGAGGCGACTTCCAGATCTTCGCGGGGTTCTCTGCCTTACACGTGCTGCACCGCCTGGGCCAAATGGCTCAGGCTGGACTTGGCGTCGCCATACAACATCGACGTGCACGTCTTGAAAAACAGCGGGTTCTCGAGGCCCGAGAAGCCGCGCCCTTGTCCGCGCTTGAGCACGATCACGCTCTTGGCGCGATCGACTTCGAGAATCGGCATCCCCGCGATCAGCGACTTGGGATTATCGCGCGCATCGGGATTCACCACATCGTTGGCGCCGATGACGACGGCGACATCCGTCGAAGGAAACTCCGGGTTGATCTGCTCCATTTCATACAGCGAGGAATAGGGAACGTTGGCTTCGGCGAGCAGCACGTTCATGTGGCCCGGCATGCGTCCCGCGACGGGATGAATCGCGTACTTGACCGTGACGCCGCGGCCTTCGAGAAGTTCGGCGAGCTCGCGGACGGCGTGCTGTGCCTGGGCGGTGGCGAGTCCGTAGCCGGGAACAAAGACAACCCGGCTGGCGAAGGCAAGCTGCATGGCCGCGTCGTCGAGGGTGATCTCGCGCATCACCCCGCCGGTTTGTGCCGCCGACTCAGCAACCACAGCGCCGAAGCCGCCAAACAAGACATTCGTGATCGACCGGTTCATGGCCTTGCACATCAGCACCGAGAGGATGAACCCCGAGAAGCCATCGAGGGTGCCGGCAATAATCAGCACGTTGTTGCCGAGCACGAAGCCGGTCGCCGCCGAAGCCAGGCCCGCGTAGGAATTCAACAACGACATCACCACCGGCATGTCAGCCGAGCCGATGGGGATGACGAGGAGCACGCCGAAGACAAAGGCCACGCCGAGCATGGAGTAGAAAACCGTCGACGCATCCGGGTGCATCCAGAAGAAGGCCGCGCAGCCCACCATCACGAGGAAGGTGCCGAGGTTGACGATGTTCTGACCGCGGAACTGGACCGGCTTGCCGTAGATGATGCCCTGCAGCTTGCCGGCGGCGATCAGCGAGCCGGTCGTAGTGAGTGAGCCGAGCATGATCTCGAAGCCAAGGGCGCCGCGGGTGACCGCGCTCATCTCCTGGCCATGGACGACGAATTCGCCAATCCCCACCAGCGCGGCGGCGAGCGCGCCGAAGGCGTGCGAGAGCGCAGTTCGCTGCGGCATGGCGGTCATGGGCACCCAGATGGCCATCCATGCGCCCAGGATGGAACCAACCGCGAGACCTGCGATGATCCACACCCAGGTGACGATGTGCGCGCCAATGAGCGTGCCGACGATGGCCGCGAACATGCCGCCCTCGGCCAGAAACATGCCGCGGCGCGCGGTCTCGGGATGCGACATGCCCTTGAGCGCGAAGATGAAAAGGATGGAAGCGACGAGGTACGTGGCTTCCATGAAGTAGGAGGTGAGCGTCACTTGGCTTCCTCCTTCTTCGCGGTGCGGCTCTTGAACATCTTCAGCATGCGGTCGGTGAGGCCGAAGCCCCCGACCACGTTAATGGTTGCAGTGGTGACGGCGACGAAACCCAGAATGTGTGCGGGCAGCGGATAGCCCTTGGCGCCGGCCAGGACCAGCGATCCGATGAGCGAGATCCCGGAGATGGCGTTGGTGGCCGACATCAGCGGCGTGTGCAGCAGGGGAGGCACACGGCTGATCACCTGGTAGCCGAGAAATGCCGCGAGTGCGAATACGTAGACCGAAGCGATAAGAACTGCTGGAATCATTGCCTGCCTTCCAGGGGTGCGGAATTAGCGGCGCGTTGCGCCGGTTCGCGGTGCTAGCTCACCGGTTGAGGTACCTCGAGCAGCCTGGCGACCCGCGGATTCACCGGCTTGCCCTCGTGCGCCACGCAGGCTCCGGCCAGGACCTCGTCCTGGAGATCGACCAGCAGCTCGCCTTTTTTAACGAGCAGGCCAAGAAGGTTGACGATGTTGCGCGCGTAGAGCTTGCTTGCGTCGACAGCCACAGTGGCGGGCAGGTTGAGCGGGGCCATCAGGGTCACGCCGCCGATCACTTGTGTCATGCCGGGCCTCGTCAGCTCGCAGTTGCCGCCCGCCGACGCTGCCAGGTCGACAAGAACGGAGCCCGTCGGCATGGCTTCGACGGCGGCGCGGCGGACCAGACGCGGCGCGGGCCGTCCGGGAACCTGCGCGGTGGTGACAATCACGTCGGAGTGCGCGGCGGTGCGCGTGATGAGGTCGCGGCCGCGGTCAAGGGCTTCTTCGGTAAGTTCGGCTGCGTAGCCTCCGCCGCCTTCGGTGTTGATGCCGCCGAGATCGACGTCGAGAAACTTTGCGCCGAGAGAACGCACCTGTTCACCGGCTGCGGCGCGCACGTCGTAGGCTTCAACCACGGCGCCCAACCGGCGTGCGGTGGCGATAGCCTGCAGACCGGCAACACCAGCTCCAATAACGAAGACCCGTGCCGGCGGAACCGTGCCCGCCGCGGTCATCATGAGCGGAAACATCCGCGGTAGCAGGGCCGCCGCGTCGACGACAGCCTTGTAACCGGCGACGGTGGCCATCGACGAGAGCGCGTCCATCGATTGAGCGCGGCTGATGCGCGGCACCAGCTCCATGCTGAAGAGTGTTGCAGGGCGCGCGATAGCTGCTGCCAGGTCGCCCGGGGCGTCCAGAGGCTTCAGGAAGCCCAAAACGATGGCGCCTGGTTTGAGTCGCGCCTGCTCTGAAGCCGCCGGCGCGTTGACTACCGGAAGAATGTCGCAGTTGGCGAGGATTGCAGCGCGGTCGGCGGTAACGGTCGCGCCTGCATCTCGGTAATTGGCATCGCTTGCCCCGGCCGCCGTGCCTGCGCCGCTCTCGACCCGCACGTCCACCCCTTGGATCGCCTTGAGACTCTCGGGCAGCAAAGCCACACGAGTTTCGCCGGCAGTTGCTTCTTTCAGGATGCCCAAAAGCAATTTGGCCAAGCTGTCCTCCTCGCAAACATGCCGCACCCACGGGCGTGGGGATTTCTGCGATCTGTCTTCAGAGATTGCCCAGAGTATATCTGCCGGTAAATGGGGTTGGGTGTGATCTTCCGCACTTATTCCGCGCGGAATTGACGCAACAACCGCGCCGCACAGGACCGCGACCGGCGACAAGGCTCGCGAATTCCCTTGACACCCGGCGTCGCCGGCAAGCATGGTGAAGGCCTGACTTAGAGGCTCCAAAGCGTCGCAGCCTCTTGCGTTCTTAGCAAGTGACTCACTTCGCGAGGTTGCGCGGCGATGGCAGGCTCTTCGATGTCCCCTGGTCCTCAGCAGCAGCCGGTGAGTCTCGCCAAGGTGATCTTCGCGGCTTCGACCGGGACGCTGATCGAGTGGTACGACTTCTTCATCTTCGGCTCGCTCACCACAATCCTTGCCGTCAAGTTTTACCCGCCGGACAACCAGACCTTCGCCCTGGTCGCGTATCTGGCGACGTTCGCCGTCGGGTTCCTGGTGCGGCCGTTTGGAGCGCTGGTGTTTGGCCGCATCGGCGATTTTCTCGGGCGGCGCATCGCCTTCATCGTCACGCTGACCATCATGGGATTCGCGACCGCCTCCATCGGGCTGCTGCCGACCTACAAAACCGCGGGTTGGTTTTCACCAGTGATTCTGATTGTGATTCGCGTGCTGCAAGGCCTGGCCCTGGGTGGGGAATACGGAGGCGCCGCGGTCTTTGTTGCCGAGCATGTCGCCGACCGCCGGCGCGGGTTCTACACCAGCTTCATCCAGCTCACCGCGAGCCTGGGCTTCGTGCTGTCGCTGGGGGCAATTCTCGCCACGCAGCAGAGTATGCCTCCCGCGGCCTTTGAAGCATGGGGCTGGCGGCTGCCTTTCCTGTTGTCGATCGTGCTGGTTGCCATCTCGCTCTATGTGCGCGTGCGCATGAAGGAGTCGCCGATCTTCCAGCACTTGAAGGCGAACGGCATGCGTTCAACCAAGCCGCTGACCGAGGCCTTTGCCAACCGGGCCAACCTCAAGCAGGTGCTCGTCTCCCTCTTTGGCGCAACGGCCGGCCAGGGAGTCATCTGGTATACGGGCTCGTTTTACGCGCTCTTCTATCTGCAGACAGTGCTCAAGCTCGATACCCACTCCGCGCACATCGTCGTTGCCATCGCGACGCTCCTGGCAATTCCGTTTTATGCGGTCTTTGGAGCGCTGTCGGATCGCGTGGGACGCAAAAAGCTGATGATGGGTGCGATGGTGCTCGGCGCGGTCTTCTACGTGCCGATCTACCACGGGATGCAGGCCGCCGCGGGCAACAACGTGGTCACCGTGAGTTCGGGAAAGGATCGGGTGACGGGAGCGATCCGCCTGACGCCGGAGACGGTGGATGCAAACGGCAAGCTGGTTCCGGCGGCGGACGCGGCGAATGCAAACCTGGCGGCGCTGGTCTTTTATGTATGGATCCAGGTGGTGCTGGGTTGCCTGGTCTATGGTCCCATCGCCGCGTATCTCGTCGAGGCATTTCCCGCCAGGGTGCGCTACACGTCGCTGTCGCTGCCCTATCACCTCGGCAACGGCGTCTTCGGCGGGCTGCTGCCCCTTACCGGGCTCAGCCTCTGCGCCTCGACGGGGAATATCTACGCGGGCCTCTACTATCCCATCGCGGTGTGCGCATTCTGTTTTGTGTGCGGGGCGTGGTATCTGCGCGAGACCCACGGCACACTGATCTGGAGCGAAGTGGGTGTAGCGGAGGCGTCGACTGAGGTGGCGTGAGCGCGCGGGATTTGTTGTGGCAGGCCTGGCCTGAGACTTTCGGGCGCTGGTCAAGTTTGGGAACTTGACCGCTGCCAACTCCGCCGCCCCGAGCAACCCCTCCCCTCGCTGCGCCATAATTGAAGATGAGTGCCTTTTACCATTTCTCACGCTGCAGCAGCATATCCCTTCCGGCGCACACGGCTCGTCCTCTCCGCGCTGATCATCGGCACGTTTGCTCCTGACCTTGAGTTCTTTGTGCGCTTTGCGCCCAAGGGCCCCTTCGGCCACACCGAGCGCGGGGTCTTCCTCTTCGCGCTGCCGGCAGCGTTCATGATGTTCTGGCTTTACGAAGAGGTGGTGAAGCAGCCGCTTGCGGCCCTGCTCCCGCTCTCGTTTCGCCGGCGGCTCTCCGCCGAGCCCTACCACATCTCGCTGGGCCGTCCCCGCCAGCTCGCGCTCGTCGTCGCCTCGCTGCTCATCGGAGTGGCAACCCACATTGTGTGGGACTCGTTTACCCACGAGCGCTCCTGGCCTTGGCACGCCCCGCCCGTACTGCTTCACACCATGACGCTGCCCTGGCTGGGGCCTGTGCATTACTACCGCCTGCTGCAATACTTCAGCTCGGTCTTCGGGCTGCTCTTTGTGTTTTTCTGGATCTGGCAGTGGCGGCGCACGGCTCCGCTGCAGCCGAGGTGGGCGGGAAGCTCGGTCCCCGCGTCGCAGGTACGGCTGGCACGGGTCTGGGTTCCTGTCACGGCGGTTGGCCTGGCGTTTCTGCGCGCCTTCTTCGGCACAAGGCACCACGTCGAGTCGCCGCGCGGTTTCGAATACTGGACGGCCGAGTTTGTCGTTACCCTGATTTCTATCGTCTGGCTCGAATTGATGATCTGGGGGTTCACGCTCCCGCACCCCAAACTTGCTCCCGCGGCCCCCGGCTCGATAAAGTGACAGCCACGCCGGCTTCGTGCGTCGCTACCCCTGCCCGCGCCCGCTCGCGGCTGTTTCTCTAAAGGAACTCCATGTCTTCGATTCCCGTTTCTTCGCTCGCCAGCCAGGATCTCGACTCCATTCTTCGCGAAAATCGCGTGTTTCCGCCGTCGCCGGAGTTCAGCGCCAAGGCCCACATCAAGAGCCTCGAAGAGTACGAGGCGCTCTACAAGAAGTCGATCGAGGATCCCGAGGCGTTCTGGGCAGGCGTGGCCAAAGAGCTCCACTGGTTCAAGCCTTGGAACAAGGTGCTGGAATGGGATCTTCCGTGGGCTAAATGGTTTGTGGGTGGCAAGCTCAACCTGAGCTTCAACTGTCTTGATCGGCAGGTTTCTGGGGGCCGCGCCGGCAAGACCGCGATTATCTGGGAGGGCGAACCGGGTGAAATCCGCCGCCTGAGCTACGCCGAGCTGCACACCGAAGTTCAGAAGTTCGCCAATGCCCTGAAGGCTCTCGGCATCAAGAAAGGGGATCGGATCGCCGTTTACATGGGCATGACGCCCGAGCTGGCGATCGCTCTGCTGGCCTGCGCGCGCATCGGCGCGGTGCACTCGGTGATCTTCGGCGGATTCGCGGCTAACGCGATTGCCGACCGAGTCAACGACGCCGGTTGCGTCGCCATCCTGACCCAGGACACCAGCTACCGTCGCGGGACGGAAATCCAGCTGAAGCGTACGGTGGACGAAGCGCTGCCGGTTTGCCCGTCGGTCGAGCACGTCATCGTCTACAAGCGCACCGGATCGCCGGTACACATGGTCACCGGGCGCGACCGCTGGTGGCAAGACCTGGTTGCCAATGCGCCCACGGAATGCCCGGCCGAGCCCCTCGACTCGGAAGACCCGCTTTACATCCTCTACACCTCGGGCACGACCGGGAAACCCAAGGGGCTGGTGCATACCACCGGAGGCTACGCGGTCGGCACCTATCTCACTTCGAAGTACGTCTTCGATCTGCGCGACGACGATGTCTACTGGTGCACGGCCGATATCGGCTGGGTCACGGGGCACTCCTACGTGGTGTACGGGCCGCTGCAGAACGGCTCGACCGTGCTGATGTATGAAGGCGCGCCCAACTATCCCGATTTTTCGCGCTTCTGGAAGATTGTGGACGACCACAAGGTGACGGTCTTCTACACGGCTCCGACGGCGATTCGCGCGTTTATCAAGTGGGGCGACGAGCACGTGGAAAAGCACGATCTCGGATCGCTGCGCCTTCTTGGCACGGTCGGCGAGCCCATCAACCCCGAGGCGTGGATGTGGTACCGCGAGAAGATCGGCCACAACCGCTGCCCGATTGTGGACACGTGGTGGCAGACGGAGACGGGCGCGATCATGATCGCGCCGATTCCCGGCGCGGTGCCGACCAAGCCTGGCTCGGCGACGCGGCCGTTCTTCGGCATCCAGCCCGAAGTCGTCACCCGGCCCGACGCAAATGGCAATTTCCATACGGTTCCCCAAGGCTCGGGCGGACTGCTGGTGATTCGCAAGCCGTGGCCGTCGATGGCGCGCACGGTGTATGGCGATCCCGAGCGCTTCAAAAAGACTTACTGGTCCGATGTGCCCGGCTGCTACTTCACCGGCGATGGCGCCCGCCAGGACGCCGACGGATATTTCTGGCTCATGGGACGCGTAGATGATGTGATCAACGTCAGCGGGCACCGCCTGGGGACCATGGAAGTGGAGTCGGCGCTGGTTGCGCACTCCAAGGTTGCCGAAGCTGCGGTGGTTGGCCGACCCGACGAGCTGAAGGGCCAGGCGATCGCCGCATTTGTGACCCTCGAGTCGGGCAACCCGCCCTCGGATGCCCTGAAGGACGAGCTGAAGAAGTGGGTCGCCAAAGAGATTGGGGCACTGGCGCGTCCCGACGACATTCGTTTTACCGAAGCCCTGCCCAAAACCCGCAGCGGCAAGATCATGCGGCGACTGTTGCGCGAGCTCGCCACCCATGGCGAGATCAAGGGCGACGTGACCACGCTCGAAGACTTCACTGTGATCGCCAAGCTGAGGGAAGCCGACGAGGGCTGATCCGCGCGCCCTCTCACATTTTTAAAAAACTTTGCGATCTTCGATCCATCTAATGGGTGGTATTGCGATCGAACCGCCGAACAGGAGCTCCCGTGCCCCGCATGTCGGCAGAGCCTCCTGTCATTCTGGGTACTTTGGACGGAACGCCCAGCCGGTCGGCCGGCTCGCATCGGTCGTCCCCTCGCTACAATCAGGGCATCCGGGGCCTTCGCGCGAGGATCCGGTTATGGCGGAGGCACGATGAGCATTCGCAAAGGCTGGTTTGAGAGGCTGCTCGCACCCGAGCGCGCCGACCGCCGCTCTGCCGGGCACTTCGCTGCTTATCGTCTGAAAGGCGAAGCGCTGATCCAGGAAGGCGTCCGCGACGTGAGCACCACGGGAGCTTACCTCGTGACCGAGGATCGCCTTCCGCAAAACACCCTGGTCTTTCTCACCATGCAGCAGGGGAGCGCAGTTGAGCTCAACCCCTCGCGCCGGATCACGGCCTTGTCCCGCGTCGCGCGTCACGGCGAGGACGGCGTGGGGGTCGAGTTTGTCCTTCCCGCCGATGCCGACGCCCGCGAGTGGGCCAACCTCGTCGAGAGCCTCATCCAGCAGACCCGGCCCAACGAGATGCTGGCGCTGCTCCGCATCTGCACGGCAATCCACTTTTTGAGCCGTATCTGCCCCAAGGCGACCTTCGAGATGGAGCAGCTCTTCCGCGGGCGCCTCAGCAACCACAAGATCGCCAACGCGGTGAGTATTGCGAACAAAGCCGAACAGCTGCTTGGCTCGCAAGCGAACTCCGCCGACCCCGAGCTCACCATTCGCTTGCTTGAAGCGGGCGCCTGTTCCGACGAAGAATGGCTGCGCAACCAATGGGCCGGCTTGCTGGCCTCCTGTTGCAGGTCGAACCGCAACTACGAAGCCAACCTCAGCTTCGTCGATCTCTTCAGCCAGCTCACCGCCGCGCAAACGCGCATCATGAACCTGGTGTGTTCTCGGGCCGGCGCGAAAGAGGGCGCCACCTCGACCTTCAGGACCGACGACCTTGCCTTCGGCATCAGCCTGCGCGAGGCGCAGATCGAACGCGACCTCGAGATTCTGTGCGACCACGGTCTGCTCAAGAAGGGATTCTCTGATTCGCGTGCGCTGCTGTTCACCGATACGGTCGAGCTTGCACCCACGCGGCTTGCGCTCGAACTGCATGCGCGTCTTCAAACAGGCACGGCGTAGAGCAGGGCTTCATCCAATGAGAAAACTGCCGGCTCTTACCCGGTTTGCGCCTGGGAGTTTTGCGCGTTGGGAGAGCTGCGCTTGGTGAGGCCGCCGCGAATCTGGTTCACAGTCACGATCCACGGAACCGCGAGGGAAAAAACCAGCCGCGCCAGCAGCACCTGCGGCTTGAGCGTACGCGGGAAGAGCCAGTCCTGGTGAAAGGCGAAATGAAGCGCCAGAACGGCGACGACCGCCAGCGGAATCCACGTCCAGGGCAGCGCGGCCACAGCGGCCACTTCGCCTAGGCAGCGTCCAGCGTTGCGGAATAGGCGGTTCCTCCGCGCGCCCAGAATTCCATCGCTCACCGCATAGCGGGCGAGTTGCGCGCACGCCGACTTGAAGGTGTTTTGCGGGCGGTAGATTGCCTTCGCATTCTGCACAAAGGCCGGTTGCGTGGCGCGGCGAGCCTCCAGGTCAAACAACGTGTCTTCGCCGTAGAAGACCGTTTCCGGAAATCCGCCGAGCCGCTGCCATAGCTCCCGTGTAAAGGCCATGGAGCGCGCGGCGCACGACTTGGTGGGCGCCGAGGGTGAGAACTTCACACCGAAAAATGGCGCCGAGGCAAGATCCCACACCGTGGGGTCGGTCATGTCGAGGCACGATCCGCCCAAAGCGTATTCGGCTTCACCGCGAGCGAGCGGCGCAGTCAGTTCCGCCAGCCAGTTGGGCGCGTACGTGCAACCGGCGTCCACGCAGGCGATCAGGTTTGAGGTAGCGGCGGCGATGGCGACGTTGCGTCCCTTGGAGATGGGTCCCGGCGTGAGTCGCAGATTGCACGTTTCGTCACGAATCGGCCTGAGCGCGCAATGCTCTCGCGCCACTTCGGTGAGCCACTCCCAGGTGCCATCGCAGGACCCGCCGTCGACGATGAGGATCTCGGCGGCCGGTGGCGCCTGGTGCAGAAGGCTCGCGACCAGCCTGGGCACGTTCTCTCGCTCATTGAGAACCGTGGCAATCACACTCACAGCCTGCATGGCGAAAGTATAGCGGTGCGAGAAATTGTTGCGCAGACGGCGAAGCGCATCATCGGGTCGGCGTGCAGAAACAGAGGTTGTTCCCGTCGGGGTCCGTCACTGCAAATTCGCGCAGCCCCCAGGTCTGATCAACGGGCGCCATGTGAATGGGAGACTCAGGACGTTGCGTCGTGTTCAGACCCCGCGCGCGAAAGGTCACGTATCGCTCATCCACATCGTCCACAAACACGCGGTTGACCGAGCCGAAGACCCCGTCTCCTGAGTGACGCGAAAGCTGAAGCTCAGCCCCGTTCCGAACCAGGTCAATGACTCCGTTGTCCCTCTCGCGTTGCTCCTCTCCAGGCCACCTGCGCTCGAAGTCGAGAACCTCGGTGTAGAAACGCAGTGACCTTTCCAAATCGCTGCACCGAATCACGGGGACAATCTTCATGGCATGCTCCCGGACGAGCGGGAAAGACACAACCCATCCCAATCAGTATCCGGCATTGACGGAGCAGAAGTGGTGTGGCCGCGTGGGAACAAAAGGTGCGTTGTTGCCTTGGAATGGCCAGGGAGCCGGACGCCCGGCAGCGGCCTCCGCTCTCAGAAGCGGTAGGTCAAGCCGAACGAAGCGCGCGCATTGAACCGCCGGTGCGGCGAGTCGCCGGGCTGATACGGCGTGACGGAAAACGAGGAGCCGATGTCATCGCCATACGCGCGCAAGCCAAACCGGTTGTTGAGCCGGTAGTCGAGCCCGACGCCCACGCCTCCCGCAAATGAGTAGTTAGGAAAGATGGGAACGCCGCCGGTGTGCACTGCGCCTAGCAACCCATGCACAAATAGGCTTGTCTTCTCGTAAAGCGCCGCATGAATCTCGGGCCCGGCCAGGTACTGATTCACCGATGCGGCTTCAGGATTGGTGCGCGTCGCCCATTGATAATGGCCGCCATCGAGCGTGACGCCAAAATACTTTCCCCAGTCGCGGGTCACCGAGACGCTCACCCCGATCAGGCCGCTGTTCGATTCACTCTCCTGATTCAAGCTGGTGTAGCCAACCCCCACGAAGGCGACGTACTTGTAATCGGGGCCCGAGTTCTGGCTGGGAGCTTTTTCGGGGGCAATCTGACCGTTCGCCTGGCACGAGATCAGGGTGGCTGCGCCTGCAGCCAAAATCCAAAAGAACAGCTTTCTCTTCAAAGTGAGATTCTCCTCATTGCACGGGCGCCATAAGTTGAAGGCGATACGCTCCTAGAGTATCGTTTACCCCCCGGTTCAGCGAAGCGCCGACGCCGCGCTCGC
>Ga0335073_10008616_pt1 | contig 14312 bp, 8 predicted proteins | sample Lox_Sample_22_FD_207093 | JGI IMG/M metagenome (GOLD analysis project Ga0335073, IMG submission 207093) | Soil microbial communities from Loxahatchee National Wildlife Refuge, Florida, United States - Lox_Sample_2.2 | ecosystem: Environmental > Terrestrial > Soil > Wetlands | place: USA: Florida... | reverse complement strand
ACGGTTGCCTGCCCGGCACCTGGCGGATGCGCCGCACCGCACCCGCCCACGGCAGGGTCGCCATCATCATCCCGACCTGCGCCGCGCAAGGCTATATCGAGAACTGCATCGCGACGCTGCGCGCGCGCACCGCCTATCCGGATTACGAGATCGTCTGCATCGACAATATCCCCGACAGCCAGATGGCCTGGAAACTCTGGCTGCAACAGAACGCCGACCGCATCATTGATATTCCTGAAACGTTCAACTGGTCACGCTTCAACAACCTGGCCGCGGCCGCGACCGACAGCGACTACGTACTGTTCTTGAACGACGACATCGAAATCACGCAGGACGACTGGCTGGACGCATTGCTGGAGCATGCGCAGCGGCCGGAGGTGGGCATCGTCGGACCGCGTCTGCTGTATGCGTCCGGCAAGGTGCAGCATGCCGGCATGTTCCTGGGCGCCGGCATCGGCCGCCACGCCTTCCGCTTCGCCGCCGCCGACGAGCCCGGCTATTTCGGCCTCGCACTGACCCAGCGCAACGTCATCGCCGTCACCGGTGCCTGCATGCTGATGCGCCGCAGCGTCTTCGAGGAACTCGGCGGCTTCGACGAAGCGCATTCGGTGATCAACAACGACCTGGATTTCTGTCTGCGTGCGCACCAGGCGGGCAAGCTCACGGTCTACACGCCGCATGTCAGCCTGCTGCACCACGAACTGGCCAGTCGCGAACGTCTGCCTGACATATTCGACACCTCGCATTTCAACGCCCGCTGGAAGCTGGCATTCGCAGCCGGCGATCCTTATTTCAATCCGATGCTGTCGCGGTTCTCCGATGACTTCCGCCCCGATGATGAAGCCGCGCAGACCGTATTCGCGGCGCACCCCCTGTTCTTGGCCGAAGACATCCGGCGCATCCTGGTACTGAAGCTCGACCATATCGGCGATTTCGTCACCGCGCTGCCGGCCATCCGCCGCCTCAAGTCATTGTTCCCCCAGGCGCGCATCACCGTGCTCGCTGGCCGCCATGCGCGCGGCTTTGCCAGCATGGAGCCGGCGATCGACGAGTTGCTGGAATTCGAATTCTTCCACGCCCGGTCGCAGCTTGGCGAAAAGCAGGTGACAAAGGACGACTTGCTCGCATTGCGCGCGCAATTGGCGCCGTGCCGCTTCGACCTCGCGGTGGATCTGCGCAAGCACCTCTCGACCCGCGATGTGCTGCAATACACCGGCGCGCGGTTCCTCGCCGGCTACGACTACATGGGGCAATGCCCGTTCCTGGACATCGCGCTGGAATGGGATGGCGACAAGAACCTCCAGCGCAAGCGCAGCCATGTCGTCGACGATTTGCTCGCGCTGGTGGAGACGATCGCCACCGCCTGTGGTACTGACCGCGACCTGCTGCCGGCCATGATTGCGCGACCGGAGCCGGAGATGCTGCCGGAACACGTCCGGACGTTGTTCCGCAAGCCAGTGGTGGCGATGCATATCGGCGCCGGCAATATCACCAAGACCTGGCCCGCCGAATATTTCAGCGCGCTGATCGACCTGTTGATTGAACGCAACAACGTCAACGTGATGCTGATCGGCGGTCCCGACGACCGCGAGGCCTCCGAGGCGCTGCTGTCCACCCTGCTGCATCCCGGGGCCGTGCGGTCGATTGCCGGCCAGACCCCGCTCGGCGACCTGCCGCGATTGCTTTCGGCATGTTGCCTTTACATCGGCAACGACAGCGGGCCGAAGCATATCGCCGCGGCACTCGGGCTGCGGACGATCGGGATTCATTCCGGGGTCGTTGATGCGGTGGAATGGGGGCCGGTGGGCCGCCGCGCGGTGGCGTTGCAGCGGAATATGACGTGCAGCCCATGCTACCTCGCCCGGGCGGAGGACTGCCCGCGCTCGCTGTCATGCCTGCGGCATCTGGAGCCATCGGTGGTGCATCAGGCGGCGACCATGTTGCTCGCGCAACCGATGGCGGAGGTTGCCGCGGCACCGGGCCCCCACGCCGGCATTGCCACGCCGCACGGCACGGCCGCGGATCTCGCTGTCGCGGCAGCCGCGGCACGCGACGCAGCGCGCGATGGCGCGGCCGACAACGTGCCACCGGCCGCCAACCGGACGCTGCATGCGGCGGTCGAACCCGACGGCGCAGCGCCCGCCACACGGCTGACAAGCCCGCGGAACAAACCGCGCGGGCGCGGCCAGCGCGTGCCGGCCTGAGCACGATGGACGACGCCGCACTCATTGCGCTTGCGGCCGATCTGGCCGCGCAAGCCGGGGACGCCATCCTCCGGGTCCGGCGCAGCGGCTTCGAAGTGCAGCGCAAGCAGGACCGCTCGCCGGTGACGGCGGCGGACCATGCCGCCGAGGCGATCATCGTCGCCGGCCTGCGCGCCGCTACACCCGACATTCCGGTGGTCGCCGAGGAGGAAGTCGCCGGCGGCCGCATCACCGCTCCCGCGGCACAGGTCTGGCTGGTGGACCCGCTCGATGGCACGCGCGAGTTCGCCGACGGCCGCGACGAGTTCGCGGTGAATATCGGCCTGGTGCGCCATGGGGCCGTTGCGCTGGGTGTGGTCGGCGTTCCCGCCTTGGGCGAGATGTTCGGCGGCATCGTGGGCGCAGGCGCGTGGAAGCGCACCGCGGCAGGGCAGGCGGCCATCACGGCGCGGCTGCCGCCGGCGGACGGCCTGACGGTGGTGGCGAGCCGGCACCACGGCGACGGCGCGCAACTGGACGCGTTCCTGCAAGCCCGTCGCGTCGCGCGGATGTTGAATTTCGGATCCAGCCTCAAATTCTGCCGGCTGGCGGAGGGGATCGCCGACCTCTACCCGCGATTCGGCCGCACCATGGAGTGGGACACCTGCGCGCCGCAAGCCGTGCTGGAAGCCGCCGGCGGCAGCGTCTGCACGCTGCAGGGCGCACCGCTGCGCTATGGCAAGCCGGGATGGGAGAATCCGCATTTCGTCTGCACCGGATTGACCTGAAGCCGCGCATTTCGTCTGCACTGGATTGACCTGAAGCCGCGCATTCCGTCTGTTGTCCCTATCCGGTTAGCGCAGGCGGACCCAGCCGCAGTCGGCGCACGATCGTCAGGGGTTGGCGGCCTGCGCTAACCGGATAGGGACATCGTCTGTATCGGGTTGGCTGGAACCCCCGCATTTCATCGGGACTGGCTTGATCTGGACCGCTTGATCTGAACCCTGGCGCGCGCTCGGGTCCAAAGCCCGTCGCGCATTCGGGCGGGAGAGGCCGCAGCGAAGCGGCGTGATGCCTTCATTGCGAAGCCGGAGACCGGCCACGCGCTACGCGGGCAGCTTGCCGCGTGCCGCACGGTCAGCTTCCCGCGTGCCGCACGGTCAGCTTCCCGCGCCCTACGCGGCCACCTTGCCTTCCACCAGCGCCATCAGTCCCGCCAGCCGGTCCGCCTCCGCCGCCGGCTTGTCCGTGCGGATCCGCGCGATCCGAGGGAATCGCAGCGCCACCCCCGACTTATGCCGATTGGACAGTTGTGCCGCATCGAACGCGACTTCCAGCACCAGCGCCTTCTCCACTTCCCGCACCGGGCCGAACCGCGCCACCGTGTGATTGCGGATCCAGCGATCGAGGAACGCCAGCTCCTGGTCGGTAAAGCCGAAATACGCCTTGCCGACCGGCACCAGTTCCGCCTCGCCCACATCGCTGTCGCGCCACAGGCCGAAGGTGTAGTCGGAATAGAAGCTGCTGCGCTTGCCGTGGCCGCGCTGCGCGTACATCAGCACAGCGTCGATGGTCAGCGGATCGCGCTTCCACTTCCACCACAGGCCCTTCACGCGTCCCGGCACATAGGCGGCCTCGCGGCGCTTGAGCATCAGCCCCTCGATCGACGCCGCACGCGCGCCGTCGCGCAGTGCCGCCAGCTCATCCAACGCTTCGAAGCCGATCAGGTCCGACAAATCCATGCGCGCGGGATGGGTGTGGGCATACCATGCCTCCAGCCGCGCGCGGCGTTGATCGAAGGAGAGCGGGCGCACGTCCTCGGTTCGTTCAAACAGCATGTCGTAGAGCCGGATGCCGACCGGAAACTCCTGCATCATCTTGGCGGTCACGCCCTTGCGGTTCAGCCGTTGCTGGAGATCGCCGAACGGCGCGACGCGGCCATCGCGGATCACCAGCAGCTCGCCATCGAGCACGGCGTGGAAATCCATCGCCTCGATGATTTCGGGAAACGCGCCGGAGATATCGTCGGCGCCGCGCGAATAGAGCCGCCGCCCGCCTGACGTGGCGACCAACTGCACGCGAATGCCGTCCCATTTCCATTCCGCCCGCCATTCCTCCGGCCGCAATGCGGCGAGGTCAGCCAGTTCCAGCGGATGCGCCAGCATGGGTGGACGGAATACCGGTTGCTCGGCCGGGTCGGGGCGCGGCGCGCGGCCCTCCAGCCAGGCAAACAGCGGCTGGTAGGGAGGCGCAAGAGCGTGCCAGACTTCCTCCACCGCGTCGGGGTCGACGCCGCCGATCTCTGCCAGCGCGATCTTCGCCAGCCGCGCCGATGCACCGACCCGCAACCCGCCGGTGATCAGCTTCAACAGCGCGAGCCGCGTGGAGGCGTCGCTTGCATCCAGCCAGCCGGCGACGAGGTTGGGCACCGCGGTCCTGGGGGTGGATTCCAGCGCCGCCACCACATCGGCAAGGCGCGGCGGCGCGGCGTTGGTGGGGGCGGCGGGCCACATGAGCGCGACCGTCTCCGCCAGGTCGCCGACGTAGTCGTAGGACCATTCGAACAACACCGGGTCGGTGCGGGCAGCGGCGAGCTCGCGGATCAGGCCGGGCTTCGCGGCGGTGAAGGCAAGCTCGCCGGTGATGGCGGCGAGGCCGATGCCGCGGTCCGGATCGGGCTGGGTCGCGAAATAGCGGCGCAGCAACGCGATCTTGGCATTGCGCGCGGGGGTGAAGACCAGGCGTTCCAGCAATTCGGCGAAGGCGATCATGGGGATTATGCTGGGGTCTCGCGGCGCCGGTGCCAATGGCGGATGTATCTCCTCAGCTCGTGCGGTGCGCGGCAAGGCAGGAAAGTTTGCTATCACGGAACCCCGAGGCCGATTCGCGTTCATCCGCGGCCATTTGCGTTATTGGCGTTTCATCCTGTCTTACGATGCCGCACATGGCACGAGTCTCGCCCGCAGTGCTCGCGCCCGGCAATCGCTCCTGTCTCGTGCCGGCACGCCGGTGACGGCATTGCGCAACACAAGGTTCACTGCGGCGGCATCGCCTGGAACAGCATCGACAACAACGCGAAGACTTGCGACAGCGGCACGCCGCTCTGGCCCGCGCCAATGGAACCGGCCCGTGCCAGATGCGTCACGACCATGTTATAAGCGGGGATCACGCATACCATCTGCCCGCCATAGCCCAAAGCCCAATAGGTGCCGGGCGGCACGTTCAGCGGCGGATCGAGCTGGTGCGGCAGGATCGCCCACCACAAATAGCCATAGCCCGCATGCCGGCTGACAACGGAGTATGATTGGGTACTCTCCCGCACCCATTCCGCGGGAATGATCTGCTGATCGCGCCACCGCCCGCCACGCAAATACAGCAACCCGAACCGCGCCAGGTCCCGCGCCGAGGCAAAGAACAGATAGGCGGGATACAGCGAATTCGGTCCGTCGAAATAACGACAGTGCGCCGGGTCGAAATCCTGCATGCCGAGCGGTGTGGCAATCTGCTGCTGGAATGCGGTGAACACCGAGCGTCCCGCTGCATGCTCATAGATCGCGCCCAGCGTGTTGAAATCCCAGTTGTTATAATACCAGAACGTCCCCGGCGGGTGGCTGCCGCGCTGCGGCCGCTTCGCCGCCATCTGCGGCGTTTCGTAATTCGCCGGGTGATAGACGCCGGAGCGCGCCTCCAGCAGGTCCCGCACCGTCGCCCGCTTCTCGGCTGCTGTCAGCGCTGGCGGATTGTCGTCGATTCCAAGCTGCGCCATCGTCGCATCGAGGCGGAGCTGCCCGTTGGCGACGGCGACGCCGATCAGCGCGCTCAGCAGGCTTTTCCGCGCCGAGTTCAGCAGCAGGTTCGCGTTGGTCTCGCCCCACGATGCCACCATCGCGCCATGCTGCACCACAACGACGGCCGCGGAGCCGATCTGCCTCGAGAACGCCTGTGCCTGTGCCAGCCGCGCTTCCGACCAGCCGGATTGCGACGGCGGCATTGGCTCCCATGCAGCATCTGGATAGCGCGGCGATGGCGTGGCCGCGTTGCCGGCGCTCGGGAATCCCGCAGCAGTGGCGATCAATGCGAGGGAAAAGCCGCGGCGCGACAGCATGGGCCAGGCTTCGGACTACGGCGATGCCGGCAGTGCGGCGCAGCCGGCACTGCCAAACAAGGCCGCCAAGCCGCAGACCGAGCGGTAGATTCGCACGCTGCTATGCGCGACGCCCGGCACCAGCACGAGATGCTGCGACGTCATTGCCGGATGCCGTGCCTTGAAATACGCGAAGAAGGCCTGGCCGCGCGCCAGACGGTAGGCGCCCTGGGCCTCGGCACCGCACGATCTGTCCAAGGCGATGTGGTTCGGATCAGTGTCCGCGGTACCGAGCAAGTAGATGACGCTGCGGGCAGCGTAGCGCGATTCGAGGTCGGCAGTCGCACTGACATAGGGCGGCGCGTCGGCGAGGCCGAAGCGCCAGCGGTTGAATTTCGGGCATGCGGCGGCGTTTGCCGGCTGCGGACGATCGTCGGAAAAATACAGGTAGGACGAGGGATTTGCGACGACGTAGCGAATCCGGACGCGTCGCACCGCCAATGCCGGGATGCCATTGCTCGCGACGGCATAGCGCTGTACCGTCTGTCCGCCCGCGGAATGTCCGGCGACAACCACCTCGGCCAGGTCGGGAAAGACATTGCGGTCGGCGACATGTCGTAGAATCGCGTCCAGCACGTCGAACGACGACAGTGGCGCAGGCGCGATGGCAGGGTAGCCCCCGCTCCAGCCATTGATGCTCCAGCGCAACGTCGGCGGCGGCAGTGCGAACGCGGTGATGTCGACTGCGGCGAGGAATTGCGGCACGACCAGTAACGTTGCCTGGCCCGCGGTGCCGGCGGCGGCGCGCGCGGCCTCGGCGCCGCGCATCGTCGTCGCGGCGTCGCGGTCGATCCCCGGCACCACGATGACCACGCGGCGTATGCCCGCCAGCGGCTGCATCCAGGTCGGGGAGACGAAAAGCGGGATTTCGCCGCTGCCGGCGGCAGTGGTGACGGTCATGCGGTCCGCCGCGACGACTTTCACCGCGTTGTGCCAGAAGGGGTCGGCGGCCGCCTGTTGCACCAGCAGCATCGCGAGACCGAGGGCCGCGACGACAGAGCGCCGGGATCGTGCGATGTCACGGATGTGGCTCATGGTCCGGCCATGCTCAGGCCGAGGCCGGCAAGCGCGGACGCCAGCACGACGACGATCGGCGGCGCGCGCCATGCCTGGAGCAGTACAAAGCCGGTCGCGGCAACGGCGAAATCCACCGGAGTCCGCACCGCGCTGGTCCACACCGGATTGTACAGAGCGGCGCCCAGCAAGCCGACCACCGCGGCATTGGTGCCCAGCATGGCGGCCTGTGCGTGCGGCCGGCGGCGCAGCGCGTGCCAGAACGGCAGCGTTCCGAGCAAAACCAGCATGCCCGGCACGAAGATCGCCACCAGCGCGATCACGGCACCGCCGGCTCCACCGGGCCCCACGCGAGCCTCCGCGCCCAAGAATGCGCTGAAGGTGAACAACGGTCCTGGGACCGCCTGTGCCGCGCCATAGCCGGCGAGGAACGCGTTGTCCGATACCCAGCCTGGCGCCACGACAGCATCGCGCAGCAACGGCAGCACGACATGGCCGCCGCCGAACACCAGCGCACCGGAACGATAGAACGCGTGGAATAATGCGACGCTGCCGCTACCCGTGGGCACGAAGGCGAGGATCAGGAGCAGAAAGAACCCCACGAGAAGGACCGTCGCCGCGACGCCTGAGACGGGAATGGCGATGCTGTCGGTGACGGATTCGGTCGCACCGCGGCACAGGATGAGGCCCGCGACGGCACCCAGGACGATGGTGCCGACCTGGCTGAGCGAGCCCGATGCCAGCAGCATCACGACCAGGGCAGCGGTTGCGATCGATGCCCGTTGGCGGTCCGGACACAGGCTGCGCGCCATGCCCAGCACCGCCTGCGCCACGATGGCCACCGCGACCAGCTTCAATCCGCGCAGCAGCCCGGCGCCCCACGCCGTGTCGGCGATGCTGCCGGCACCGTAGGCGAACAACAGCATCAGGATCGCCGATGGCATGGTGAAGCCGGTCCACGCCGCGAGGCCGCCGAGATAGCCGCCGCGCATCAGCCCGATGGCGAAGCCGGTCTGGCTGGATGCCGGTCCCGGCAGGAATTGCGCCAAGGCAACGAGATCGCTGTAGGCGCGGTCACTCAGCCAGTTCCGCCGTTGCACGAACTCGGCGCGGAAATAGCCGAGATGGGCGATCGGTCCGCCGAAACACGAGCAACCGAGCCGCAGGAAGATCAGCAGAATTTGCAGCGTGCTGCTGCTGTTCGCAGCCGCCACGTGGAGCGTGGTCCTGCCGCCGGATCTGGTGCTGCCTGCCATGCGCGCTGCCCTGCACTGAGCTGCCCGATAGTACCGGGCACGGGAGTGCTGGCAACCTCATGTCCGGCAACCTCGCGACACGACGCCGCGGCTGGCAGACCTGGCACCGGGCAATGGCGTCGAGTTCGAGTGTCACCGACCCGGGCCGTGATCGCCGCGTGGGCTCAGGCAAGGCCGGGCGTCAATATGCGAACCTGGCGCCCACGCACGCAGCCTGGGTGCCGCCAGGCGAACCTGGCGTCGATACACCCTGCCCCGGCGCGGATACATCCTGGCGCCGATGCGGGGATTCGCCGTCACCCCAGCAGGCGGGGCACGGCGATGATGAACAACTCGCGCAGTTCATCCCACAAATGCTCCACCCCGTCGTCTGGCGGCAGATGGCGTGCCAGGGCGCCGTGACCTGCCGTCGGATCACTGTCGAAGCCGATATGGCGTTCCAGGAAGTGGCGAAACGCCGCCAGCAGCGGGGTGTCCCAGCGCTGTCCGGTGAGCATGGCGGTGAACAAGCGTTCGAGTCCGCCATCCTCATAGCTGGCAATACTGGAGGCTCTGGTCCGGTCGGGGAACGCACGAGTGCGGCGCAAATACCTGTTTCCGGCGGCTTCGATGATCATCTGCAATTTCGGGTCAATCGGCGACAGGTCGAGCAAACGACGCATGAACTCATCGTGGTTCATCTTCTCGCCCGGCAGGGCAACGTCCGGCCACGGCGAGATATTGTCGGTATCGCACTCCCCCGCCACCAGTTCGTCCAACAGGTCACTCGGATACAGACGCGCGGCGATTTCCAGGTTCTCTCGAAATTGGATCGAGAAGAAGTAGTACGCCCACGCGACGGCGGATTGCTCCGCGCAGTCGAGCTCCGCCCAATCAAACCCACAGATATCGTCGAGTACTTCGTTCTCGGTGATCACCGCATCCACGTCTGAGTTCCCTTCTCCGGACAATTGACCAGATCATACCCGTCATTTTCGGCCGAATCCCCAGTTATGACCGGTGCCCGGGCCGTCGTGTGATAATCAAATGTCGGTAGCATGCCGCCGCGTTCGGCCGGTTCGTGCACCATTGCCAATCGCCTGGTCAGCATATCGTCAAACTGAGTACGCATGGCTGTGGATGGAAACCGGGTGGTCCTGGCGTCAGTCAAAAAGTCCAGCCAGTTGCTATAGAATTGTACTGCCGCTGGTTTCCAGGTGGCGGCCAGATCGGCTTTACCGAGCACCACCTGCATATCTGTCATGATGTCGACGCCGCGCTCCGCAAACGCCCTCTCTTGCAGACGCAACATCTCCTGCTCCGTACCGTATCCGAAATAGTTCCTGGGGAGCTCGGGGTAGGTATCGCGCGCGCCGGAGATAAATCGCAGCGCGTCCCGGCGGTATTCCCGCATCAACGCCCGAGCATCATATTCGGGATGCCCTTGCAGCATGACGAACAAACTCTTGCTGCAACGCTTGACGAAGATATCGGCACCCGCGGCGGCCGACGCAGTAAGCATGGTATAGCCATGCGTCTGCAAATCGCCATAATCGAGCCCATTGCATCGTGAATGCGGCACCTGCATGGCCGTGATGCCGGTCAGCAAAGGATGGTCGGTGAGTTTGACGACCTCGAACAAGCCATGAAGTTTCTTTGACAGCGGCGACCGCTCGATGCCGTCGAGGCGCAACACCAGGGCATGCGCCGCCAGACAGGACCAGATCGTTGATGTGGTATGATGGGCCGCCCAATCCGCTACCTTGCTGAATGCATCCCAATAAATTTCGTCATTCAATCGTTTGGTTTTCGGCTCATTGCCGGTGACGATCAGTCCGTCCACATGCTTGAGTGCCAGCAGATTGTCCAACGGTTCGTAACCGGCTCGACGATTGAAATCAAACCATCGTATCCGCACCGTGGAGCCGCCGGTCGCGGCAACCAGCAATTCGCTGAACTGGCGTTCGGTTGAGGCAACCGCCGAATCCGGCATGTTGTTGAGGATGGCGATGGTGGGCATCACGACACCGCGAGCGCCTGATCCAGATCGGCGACGATATCGTCGACATGCTCGATGCCGACGCTCATCCGGATCATTTCCGGCGACACCCCCGCCTTGCGCTGGGCGTCCGGCGGCATTTGCCGATGCGTGGTGGAGGCCGGGTGACAGGCGAGCGACTTGGCGTCACCGAGGTTGACCAACCGGCTGACAAGGTTCAGCGCATCATAGAAACGCACCGATGCTTCATAGCCGCCTTTGATGCCGAATGTGATGAGCGAGCAAGCCCGTCCGCCCAGGTACTTGCGCGTGAGATCATGGTATGGGCTGTCTTTGAAGCCCGCATAATTGACCCAATCGACCCTGGGATGGTTACGCAGATGGCCGGCAACCACCGCCGCATTGGCAACATGGCGTTCCACCCGCAGCGCGACGGTCTCGATGCCTTGCAGCAGCAGGAATGACGCGAGCGGCGTCAATACCGAACCGGTGATGCGTTGCAGATAGGATCGGCAGCGTTCGATATAGGCGGTCGGCCCGAAGCGTTCGGCATAGACCAGGCCGTGATAGGATGGCTCGGGCTGGTTGAACCGGGGAAACAGATCGGGATACCAGGGGAATTTGCCGCCATCGATGATGGCTCCGCCCAAGGTGGTGCCGTGTCCCCCCATGAATTTGGTCAGCGAATGCACCACGATATCGGCACCGAAATCGATCGGGCGCATCAGAATCGGCGTGGCAACCGTATTGTCCACCACCAATGGAATGCGATGGCTGTGGGCGACTTCCGCCAGGCTTTGCACGTCGCAGACGTTCCCTGCCGGGTTGCCGACGCTTTCGCAGAACACCGCACGGGTGTTGCCATCGATCATGGCATCGATGGCCGCGGGGTGATCGGATTCGGCAAACCGAACACCGACCCCCATGTCACGCAACAGGTGGCAGAACAGGGTGTGGGTCGTGCCGTATAATTGCGGCACAGATACGATGTTGTTGCCCATGCTGACCAAATTCAGGATGGCATAATGCAACGCGGCCTGACCGGTGCTGACGCACAAGGCGCCGACGCCGCCCTCTAATTCGGCGACCCTTTGTTCCAGAACGGCGGTGGTGGGATTGGCAATGCGGCTGTAGCGAAAGCCAGGTACTTCCAGGTCGAAAAGCGCGGCACCATGATCCGCGTTGTCGAAGCTATAGGCGACGGTTTGGTAGATCGGAACCGCGACCGCACGGGTCGTGGCCTCAGGCGTGTAGCCAGCATGCAGCGCAATGGTTTCCTGACGCATTAAATATCTACCGGTCCACTAATGATCCGAGCGAAACGTTAACCGCGCCCTCGCGGCAAGGTCAAGCAAATAAAGCACTATCGTCTCGAAATTTCAGCAATCCGTCTACAACTATAGATTGTAGACCGAAGCGGTTGACCCAGATCAACCTGCCTCCGCAGAATCCGGCGCAGGCTCCGTCGGGACGGAGGCATCATGACCCAGCCCATCCAACCGCTTGCGCCCGCTCGGCTGTATCGCCGTGCCAGCCTCGATGCGCTCGAGTTCGCCTCCACGGCCGAGCTTGCGCCGCTGCCTGGCCTGATCGAGCAACCGCGCGCGCAGGAGGCGATCCGCTTCGGCACCGCCGTCGCCCAGCGCGGCTTCAACATCTTCGCCATCGGCGCACCCAGCAGCCGCATTCGCCAGTCGGTGCGCGCCCTGCTTGATGAAGCCGCCTGCCAGCGCCCGCTGCCCAATGACTGGATCTATGTCAATAATTTCGCCACGCCGCACCAGCCCCGCGCGCTGTCGATGCCGAGCCGCCGCGCCCCGGCGCTCGCCCAGGCGATGCACACGTTGCTGGAGGACCTGAAGGTTTCGCTGCCGGCGATCTTCGAAAGCGAGGACTACCAGAAGCGCCGCGGCGCCATCGAACAATCCATTCAGCAGAAGAACGAGGAGTCGTTCGCCGCGCTGACCCAGAAGGCCCAGGCGCGCGGCATCGCGATTCTGCGCACGCCGATGGGCTTCGCCATGGCGCCGGCGCGCGACGGCAAGGTGGTGCCACCCGCCGAGTTCAACGACTGGGCTGAGGCGGACCAGCAGAAGGTGCGCACCGACATCGAGGACCTGGAGAAGGACCTGGAAGAGACGCTGCGCGCGCTGCCGCGCCACGAGAAGGAACAACGCGACGCGGTGCGCGCACTCGATCGCGACACCGCGCAATTCGCCATAGCGCAGGCATTCGAGGACCTCAAGACGGAGTTCGCCGACCTGCCGCAGGTGGTCGCCCATATCGAGGCCACGCGCGCCGACATCCTGGAAAACCTGCCCCTGTTCTTGCAGGCGGCGGCCGCCGCGGCGGAAGGTGGGCTGGCGGGAATGCGCATGGGCGGCCCGTTCGATCGTTATGAAGTGAACGCGTTCGTCACCCAGGCGGACCACTGCGCGCCGGTCGTGGAGGAGTTGCATCCGACGCTGGGCGATTTGCTCGGCCGGGTCGAGTATTTGCAGATGCAGGGCGCGCTGGTCACCAACTTCCGCCTGATCAAGGCCGGTGCGCTGCACCGCGCCAACGGTGGCATCATCCTGATCGACGCCCGCGCCCTGCTGACCGAGCCGTTCAGTTGGCCGGCGCTGAAGCGCGCCCTGATGCGCGGCGAGATCGTCATCGAGGACGTCTCGCGTTTCATCGGCCTCGCCACCACCGTGTCGCTGGAGCCGGATCCGATCCCGCTCGACGTCAAGGTGGTGTTGTTCGGCGACCGCAGCCTGTACTATCTTCTGTCTGCGCTCGATCCCGATTTCGCGCAGCATTTCAAGGTGCTGGCGGATTTCGACGACGACACCGACCGTTCGCCGGGCAACGAGGCGATGCTGGCGCGGCTGATCGGCACCATCGCGGCGCAGGAGGGCCTGAAGCCGCTGGACCGCGACGCGGTCGCACGCGTGACAGAACATGCGGCGCGCATTGCCGAGGACGCGGCGAAGCTGACCTTGCTCGGCGAGAAGCTGCGTGACCTGATCGTCGAAGCCAGCCACTGCGCCGCCGGCGCGCAGATCGCGCGGGCCGATGTCGAGCAAGCGCTGGAACAACAGCGGCGCCGCGTGGCGCGGGTGCAGGAGCGCGGCCGCGAGATGATCCTGCGCGACATCGCGCTGATCGAGACCGCCGGCAGCCGCGTCGGCCAGGTGAACGGGCTGTCGGTGCTGAGCCTGGGCGACCACAGTTTCGGCCGGCCGTCGCGCATCACCTGCCGCGTCCGGCCGGGCGGCGGCAAGATCGTCGATATCGAACGCGAAGTGGAACTCGGCGGCCCGCTGCATTCGAAAGGGGTGCTGATCCTATCCGGCTTCCTCGCCGGGCGCTATGCGCTGGATACGCCGATGTCGCTCTATGCCAGCCTGGTGTTCGAGCAATCCTATGGCGGGGTGGATGGCGACAGCGCCTCCTCGGCAGAGTTGTACGCGCTGCTGTCGGCGTTGTCGGAGATCCCGCTGCGGCAGGACCTGGCGGTGACCGGATCGGTGAACCAGCTCGGCGTGGTGCAGGCGATCGGCGGCGTGAACGAGAAGATCGAAGGCTTTTTCGACATCTGCGCCGCGCGCGGCCTGACCGGCACGCAGGGCGTGCTGATCCCCGCCGCGAACGCGCAGCATCTGATGCTGCGTGCCGACGTGGTGGAGGCGTGCGCCGGTGGAAAATTCTCGGTCTGGCCGGTGACGACGATCGACGAGGGCATCGCCTTG
>Ga0335073_10008615_pt1 | contig 14313 bp, 28 predicted proteins | sample Lox_Sample_22_FD_207093 | JGI IMG/M metagenome (GOLD analysis project Ga0335073, IMG submission 207093) | Soil microbial communities from Loxahatchee National Wildlife Refuge, Florida, United States - Lox_Sample_2.2 | ecosystem: Environmental > Terrestrial > Soil > Wetlands | place: USA... | reverse complement strand
ACCTTGCCGACGCCGAGGAGGTCTTCGGCTCGATCGACCGTCGCGACCTCTGGCTCCCCGCCTGGGAGCAGCTGCGCGACGACCTCGGGTTCGATCTGCTCTCGCTCGACACCTCGCGGCCGACCGAGTGGGTGCCGGGGGCGGAGCGGATCGTGCGTGCCCGCGAACGTCAGATGTGGGCGGCGAGGCAGGGCGAGGGCAAGACGCAGGCGGCGCTACACCTCGCCGTGCAGGTGTGCGAGGCGGGCGGCCGCGTGATGTACATCGACGTCGAGAACGACGCGACCGAGATGGCCGCGCGCATCCAGGCGATCTCCGCGAGCCTCGCCGCCGACGAGGCCGTCGCCGAGCGGCTGTCGTACCTGCCCGACCTGTCGCTGAAGGCGATGCACGAGCACGCGGGCCTCATGTCCGTGTGGGCGCAGTCGCTGATCTCGTCCGACCTGCTCATCGTGGACTCGATCACCCGCGTCCTCTCGATGTGCGGCTACGACGAGAACTCGAACACCGACTACGCCGAGTGGATGAGGACGTACATCGACCCCATCGCCAAACACGGAGGCGGCGTCGCGGTCCTGCTGCTCGACAACATGGGCCGCAGCGGTGATCACGCGAGAGGCGCGATCAACAAGGAAGCGCTCGTGGAGGCCGTCTACCACGTCTCGGGCGGCAAGAAGGTCTCGCCGACCGAGCACGGTCTCCTGTCGCTGAGGCTCGACCGTTCGAGGTCCGGCCGCATCGCGAAGTACGTCACCGCAGAGTCGGGCGGCGAGTCGTTCGGCCCGCTCGTGGCGCAGGACGGCGAGGCTCCGAAGGCGGGTGCTATGGCCGAGATGCAGATGCGCCGCTCGAAGATCTCCGACCACTTCGCGTCCAGCGACGGCGAGTGGATGAGCCTCGTCGATCTCAAAGAGCACTTCGAGGTGTCGGGCAACACGCTCAAGAACGACCTGAGGTCGCTGGTCGAGAGCGGAGAGGTCGAGCTATGGCACGAAAGGCTCGGCGACAGACCAGCAGGCAGGGGAGACCACTGGCGATCAAGGCGCTGACGAACTGTCAACCAACTGGCTCTAAGAGAGCCAGGTTGATTGCAAGTTCGCCATCTGCTGCCTTCGCGTCGGTCGAACCTTCAACGCTCAACTAGGCATCGACAGTTCGGACAGGAGAAGGGATGACCACAGAACAGAGGATCTACGCCGAGATCGAACGGCGCGAGCGCTTCGACGCGGAGCGCAGACGCAAGCGACGTGACCAGCAGCGCGGGTGCAGCGAGATCCGAGGCCGACGCACGGTGAAGAAGACGCCGCGCAAAGAGGTCGTCAGGTCGATGGCGGTCGCATCCGCGTGATCATCGAGTGGGTGAGGGAGGGCGACGGCTGGCAGGTCGTCGCCGAGGACCGCGACCGGCCGTTCCTGAGCACGCCCGGACCCTGGACGGGGTTCATGGAGTTCGAGGACGCCGACGCCTTCAGGGAGCGGTTCGAGCGGCAGATCGAGGCGAGGGCGGCGTCGCCGTGGAGGTGACGTACTGATGCGGCGCGGGCAGCGGCACACCGACTCGTCGCGCGAACGCATGTCCGTGTCCCTGCGGTCGCTCGGCAGGCTGCGCGCCGTCGAAGTCGCGCAGCTCCGCGAGGTCGGGGTCGCGACGGTGCGGAAGTACGCGGCGCACGTCGGATGCTCCGAGGCGACGGCGAGGGCACGCCTGAACCGGCTCGCGGACGAGGGCTACGCGCGTCGCGTCCGCGAGGGCAGCGGGCGAGGCGGCGCGTTCCACTACGAGGCGGTGTCGTCGTGAGGGCGATGACGCTGTGCAACGGACCCGGCGAAGAACGCCCGTGCCCGACCGGAGAGATCGTGCGGCGCGGACGCTGCCCTGCGTGCGAGCGCGCATGGAAAGACAAAGTGAACCTGCGCTACCGCAAGGCGACGACCAACGTCAGGCAGACCGACCGCCACTGGCGGATGATCCGCGCCCGCTTCCTCGCCGAGCACGACACCTGCGAACACGAGGGCTGCGAGATGCCGGCGACCGACGTGCACCACAAGCTCGACCGTGCAGAGGGCGGGGACTCGTCGTTCGGCAACCTCGAAGCGCTGTGCAAAAGCCACCACTCGAAAGTGACGGCCGAACGGCAGGCGAGGGTCGTCCCGGCTCGGAGACGTTGACGGTGGCGACCATCCCGACCGACACGGCTGGCGGCGCGCGTCATCGGACGGCGTTGAGCGCTGAGGCGCGAGACGGGGGCCACGCGGGGGGCCGTTGCGCGCTCACAGGCCATCGCCTCGGTCGTCCAAAAAAACTCTGTACAGGTTCCGGCACCGTCGGATGCCCCGAGCACGCACCGGTTGAGGTGATCTGATGCCCGAGCCTGAAGACTCGCGCTCGACGGACTCCGCAGATCGCAACGCGAGACTGCCACGGATGCCGAGCCTGCGGACGCGGGCGCTGAAGCCGACGCGGGACTACTGGGCGGCCCTCCATGAGGACGGGATCTACCAGCGGTTCACCGCCATCGACCGCTTCCACGTCCGGCTCCTGCTCCAGTCGCTCGACTACTTCCACCGCGCCGAGACGCACCGGGAGCGCGTGCGCTGGCTCGACCTCGTGCGCGACTACGAGCACGACCTCGGGCTCCAATCGACTCCACCGAAGCCCGAGAAGCCCCGCCCGCCGCGACCGCGCCCTTCGAGGTCCACCGCAGACTCCGAACTCGACGCCCTCACCTGACCGTTCGGGAGGGCCGAATCCCGCCCGGTACGTTGACCTAGAGGACGACGACGAGGACGCGATGACCGACGAGGCACAAGAGCAAGGACCCGAAGCCCACGGCACCAGACCCATGCCGATCCCCGGTCGTCCCGAGACCTACCACGGCGGGACCGCCGCCGAAGCGATCCAGCGAGACACCGGCCACAAGCCGATGCCTCGCCCACGAGGGCCGCGCCCGCTGACGCCGGTCCACCACGACTCGTAACGAAGGAGACGCAAGTGCCCGAGCAGCCGTCCGCACAGCCGCGGAACAGAGAGGGACAGCCGACCGCCGTCCGTCCTTCCCCCGAAGGGCAGGAACGCACCGGACCTCCCACCGGCCAGAGCACGACCGGCCGCAAGGTCGAGGGACAGGCGACGCCGCGCCGTCCCGGACCCGACGGCCAGGAGACCGCCCACGGCGCGAACCGCGCGAACAGGCCGAACCGATGAAGTCGCTCGCCGACCTCCTCGCCGAATACGAGCGCGTCCGAGACCTCCGCGACGAGACCGCCCGCGCCCTGACGGAGGACCAGCGCCTCGACGCCATCGCAGCCGCCGCGCGAGCGGGAGAGCCATTGCCCCCGGCGCAGGAGAGCCCGCAGGCCCGAGCCTTCAAGGTGACGGGCATCAACCGCGCGCTCGCCAGCATCGAGCGTGAGGCCATCGAGGCTTACGCCATCGAGAACTGCGGCCAGGACCCCGATGACCCCCAGGTCCGCAAGGCGACCGCCGCCGTCGAGAGGGCATACGACGCCCATCAGGGGGCGCTCCACGACGGGGCACCGCGAGAGCGGGTCGCCGACCTGCACGACGCATGGATCAAGGCGGTCGAGCAGAAGCAGGAGCTCGTCCGCTCGAAGTCCAACCGGCGACCGACCTCCGTCGATGCCGAGCAGCGCATGTCCGGCGACGAGCTTGGCCGCGCCATCGAGGCGGCCTACGGCGCCGACGAGCACCGCCGCGAGGCAGTCTCTCGTCGAGGAGAGTTCATGCGGGTCTACGACGAGATCTCCGCGCGATTCGGAAGGCACAAGGGGATCACAGGAGAAGAGTCCGCCGGGGCCGGGATCGACGGGTCGCCGAGTGAGGTCGAACGACAGATCCTCAACTCGGTCCCGAGGCTCGCGGGGATCACGGACGACGAGATCGAGCGTCTTCTCAGGCTGCTCGAGGACGAGAGGGGGCAGGGCTGATGTCAGACCGCTCGCGAGTGATGAACGACTACCTGCGGGGAGCTCCCATCAAGAACCAGCAGGGGAAAAAGGGAGATCAGAGACGACACGACCTGCTGGAGCGAGTCCTCGGAGGGCCGACACCCGCGCAGGCGCGAGCTGAGCGTGCAAAGGGCGATGGACTCCGAGACGCCGAGCGCGAGGCGGCCATAGCCGACCGAGATGCAGCCGTCGCTGAGCGTGAAGCCGCGCGCAGGGAACGCGACGCCGCCACCGCCCAGCGCGAGGCAGCCGAGCGCGAGCTCGACGGCACATGACCCCAACTTCCGGCGGATCGGCTCGCCGGGTGAGCGGGGGCTCGGTTCATCCCCGCTCCTCGCGACGGGGGTCGGGTCGTGTCTCCTCTCTGACCTCCGCCGCGCAGTCTTCATTCACTTTCCGCCGTGGACGTGGCAACGTTCGGCGGAAGGAGCGCGCCTCGTCTCCGCGCTCGCGGCCGGGACCGGGGGTGTCATCGTCCTCACGCTCCCCTCGGTCCCGGTCGCTCAGTCCATTTCACTCTGCACTCGACCTTCGAGAGCGGCGGGTTCCTGTATGTCCGTCGTTGGTTCCGGGTCGATGAGGTCGTGCGCCAGGCGCAAGCGACCGCGCAGCGGCGGGAACCGTTGGCCCCGTCGTGCGGAGGTTCGGCGGTGGGTTCCGTCGACTGGCTCATCGTCGAACACTCCGCGTCCTCTGAGGCTCGCATGATCACGATCGTCATCGACCAACTTTTCACTGCTCCCCCAGCATTGGAGCCCCTGCTCGACGCGCCCCGGACCTTCACATACGAACCTCTGAAAAAGCTTCGCACCCGAGCAGAAAACGACGCCGAAACCGAGCGATGCTTCGAGGCGTCGGTCTCCACACTCTGCGGGGAGCTTGGAGTGGAGCGAGCGAGCGTCTTCGCCAGCGGCGAAGGCGAGGCGGAACTCGTGGACTGGCCCGGATGATCCAGAGCAAGTTCGTCGTTGACGCGGGGGAGGGCTTCGCGCAGACGGTCGTGAACGTGACGATCCCGAACGCGAACCCGGAATCCGTCGAGGAAGGCCGCAAGCAAGCGGCCCGACACGTCGCCTCGAAGAATGGGGTGAAGGTGAAGGCGTGCCTCAAAAAGACGAGGCTCGCGTTTCTCGAAGTCTCGAAGTGACGCGCCGCTAGTCGTCGTGTCGGGGCGCGGTCTCCGGGAGATCGCGAATCTCGTCAAGTTCTCTCATCCAGTCGCGCAACGTCTCCTCGGGGGCGAGCGACGCGACTTCCTGTTCTGAAGTTCTCATGCAGGGCATCGTACGCATGCCGCCCCCTCTGTTCGAGCAGTTTCCGACGGCTTAGGATGCGCGCGTGCGCGCGCTCATCACACCGGAGCTTCGCGCAGCCGGCATCACGACGGAGGACGAGCTCCTTGTCACACCTTCGACCGTCCTGCTCGACGTGCTGGGGCCGGAGGGCCTGCTCGACCTGATCGTGGAGCTCCGCGCACGGGGCAAGGGGATCGCATCACCCCAGAGCCGCAAAGGCCGCGTCCCACCCGACCGTGAAGTCGAGATATTCCGGCTCCGGTTCGTAGAGAAACGGACTCAGAAGCAGACGGGTGAAGCGGTCGGACTCGGCAAGGAGCGAATCCGTCAGATCACGCGCTGGTACTTCGATCTACCTCCGCTCAACCCGAACCAGTCCACCGAGAATTGACGGTTCGCTTTTCACCTAAAACGTGCAACGATCGAGGTCCTCCTAACAAACAAACACGGAGGAAATCATGAGCGCATCAGCAGTCGTCGCCAGAGCAGAGGACGCAGTCCACGAGGCAGACGAGGGCAAGGTCCCGCCGAGCGCCGAGGTCGAGGCCCAAGGGCGGATCGACTCCCACGAGAACGAGAAGGCTGCGGCAGCCACGGCGGCGAAGGTTGGCGCGAAACCGTCGAAAGCGAAAGCCAAAGCAGCTGAGAAGAAGGAGCCCAAGTACGGAGACGAGATCCGTGAGGTGACGAAGAAGGCCCGCGGATTCCGGGGGAAAGACAACGCGGTCGCGCCCGTCACCGTGCAGCGCGTCGAAGCCCTGCTCACCAAGGCCAAGATGAAACCGGCCGACGTGATCGGTGCGTTCAAATCGAAGAAGGACGCGACAGCCTTCGCCGGGGGCGACAAGGAAGTGAAGACGCCGGTGCTCGTCAAGGAGCTCGGCGAGAAGACGTCCGACCCCTTCGCTCGCGGGCGCGGACTCGTCGCGATCTCGCTCGCGCTCGCGGGCAAGTAGCACCCTCAGAAATCGAGCAGGACCCGAGCGCCCGCGTCCGAGCGGGCGCTCGTCGTTTCCGTGGGTGTACGTGTGAATCCCTACGCGCCCAAATAGCGGCTGCGCGCGCTTGCGCGTCGCTGTGCCCGGAGGTTGGACGGGCCAACCTCTCGTCCCTTCCTCCGGGCCGGTGTCACTCGAACACTGGAGGACTCACATGAAGCGAAGGACGATGCTGTCCGCACTCGTGACCCTGCTCGTCGTGGCGACCGCCGCGATGGCCTACTTCTTCGTCGCGGGCCTGGGGGAAGGTGAACACACCGCAGAACTGGGGAAAGGTTCTCCGACGAACTACCCCGTCAAAGTGGCGTTCTCGGATGGTCTGACTCCGGGGCAGTCGGAGCCGATCCACTTCACGCTGGAACCGGCGACGAGCACGGACATCAGATCGCTGGCCGTCACCCCGAGCATCGACGCGGAACACGCCACGGCCGGGTGCTCTGCGGCGTGGTTCACGGTCAGCACGAAAAACACGTTCTGGCGCGAAGTCCTCGAAGGCAGGCAGAACTCGATGACCAAAGTCACGGGCGGCACGCCGATGGACCTCGAAAGCCAGGCGGCCGGATACGAACTGACGTTCACCGACACGGGTGCGAACCAGGACGCGTGCGAAGGCGCGCACCTCACGGTCAAGGCCCTGGCCACTCCCTAGGGCAACAACCGACCGGATGGAGAGATAACACAGCGGCGGGCGGATCTGGGAGGGAACCGCCCGCCGCGCTCAACGGAGAAAGGACTCACGAACATGCAGACCAAGAGAAGGGCGCGGCGACCCGAGTTGCCGATGGTGATCTCGAAACAGATGCAGACCCTCCCGCGTCGCCTGTCACAGCCCGAGCAGCGGGAGCTCATCGAAGCTCTGCGCGGCCGGGTGAAGTACCTCGAAAAAGAGGGGATGATCGCGGGGAGGCGTCGGCCATGCTCGTCGTGACACGGAGGGCCGGTCAGGCCGTCGTCATCGCGGACTGCATCACCGTCGAGGTCGTCGAGGTGCAGGGCATCAAGGTCCGGGTGGGCGTCGTCGCGCCGCGAGAGATCCCCATCTGGCGGAAGGAGATCCACGTCGAGGGAGCCCGGTCGCACGCCGAGCGGATGCGCGCCGAGGGTGCGCGTCGCTTCATCGAGAGGACGTGGACGGCATGACCGTCACGTCGATGCTGTTCCGAGCGGCGAGGCTCGCGGCCAAGGGGCGCGCGGTCGCACACGGTCGCGTCCCTCAGCGCGCCGCAAACATCGTGATCGGCAGGCTCGTCGGTCGCGCCCTGCGAGGTGTGTGGAGATGATGGCCGCGATGATCGGAATCACGCTCACGGTCGCGGTCGTCGTCTGGATGCTCGGCCACATTCTGAGCCACCCTCCGCTCGTGATCGTCGCGTCGGCGATGGTGCTCGTGCTGACGTGGGCGACCAACAGCGCGGGGGTCTGCGTCGTGACGCTCGTGGTCGCGGGGATCGTGGTCGCCTTCGTGGAAGCACGCGCGGGAGTTGGCGCACCCCACCCGAACAGTGAGATCCATAGGACGATCCAGGCTCCGACTGCCGACGGGAGAGCGGAGTGAGGGTCCGCTAGCGAGCTTGGCTGAGTGCTCGGCGCACGCGCAGTACTATGGCGAGAGACACGGCAGTAAGTGCAAGCCGACGTCGGTCGCATCTCGCCTGTCTTAGTTCACCCTCCCTGATGAGCTGGTGAAGATGAGCACCCCACTCTGCCATATACCGCTGAGCGTCGTTTGAGGGCATGAGTTCGAGCGCCCAGCTAGGCACCGATGCCGGTGTCACGCGTTGGTCCTTCCGGAATAGTCTGCTGAGGAAGGAGGGTCGCTCATAGCTGAACTCAACGCTAAGAAGATCGCCGTCGAGAGCGACCTCATGTATCGTCAGCGATTGATGTTTTGCTTGCGCATCAGCTACTAGCCATTGGGCCAGAGGCCAGGAATTTCGCGAGGGAATCTCTTCCGCGAGCACGCAACGTTCTTTGCTTCGATCTGGGCGGTGACGCTTGTGCACGCTATTGGACGGCGGCTTATGCGCCTGTGCCGCAATCTTCCGCTGCTTGTGACGTTTATTGCCTTGTATCCAGACCATAATCACACTCGACATCGCACCGACAATGGTTGCGACATCGACGATTGCTTTCACGTACTCCAACCTGGTGCTAGTAGACGCAAGGCCTGACGCTGCTCGCCGGTCTCGCGGCGCGCCACACGTCGGCCCTCGGCATTGAGCCTGTAGTACCGCCGGGGCGGCCTGCCCTCATCTTCGGGGCTGATCTGCTCCCAGCGACCGTCCAGCAGTCCTTCGTCCTCGAGGCGGCGGAGGATCGCATACGAGGTCCCGGCCGGAACGCCGCTTGCACGCGTGACCTCCAATCCGTAGGTCTCGTCGCCGGGCGCGTCAAGCAGAACCTGGAGGATCAGCTTCGTCTGGTGCGACCGCTTCCGAGCCATGCAACGAGAATAGCATGTACTCAGAATAGGGTCTAGGTCATCTTCTTCCACTCGGCCTTATGCGCCCGCTTCGCCGCCTGGTAGTCGATGAGCGCCTGCGGCGAGTCCACATCCCCGAGCGTGGGGTGGGGTGGCACGAGCCCCTTGGCGGCCTTCAGCTTGTACCGCTTGGCGAGCACGGCGCCGAGCGACTTGACCTTCATCTCGCCGAAGCCCGGCAGCGCCTCGATGTTCGCGCGCAACGTTGCAGTGTCTTTCGCGTCGATCCACACGCGCGCGGCATCGCCGCCGTACTCGTCCCGGATGTGCACCGCGAGCTCGTGTACTCGCTCGGCCATTTTCCCTGGGAAGCGATGGATCGCCGGTTTCTCTCGGAAAATCGGATCGAGGTCGGTCTTCGCGAGCGTCTTCGGATCGAGCGAGCCGATACGCTGCTTGATAGCCAGCGGGCCGCTAAATGCCTTGGGCACCGTGACCTGTTGATCCAACGCGAACCCAATGAGGAGCGCCATCGGATCCTTTGCGATCAGGGCGTTCGCCTCGTCGGACTCGGTGAAGTAGAGACGGTCAAGCATCGTTGGCATCGTAGCCCCGACTTAGGCTTTGCGCATGGACCCGGTGCCAGCCGACAAGCTGCTCCAAGGATTTCTCCAGGCTCGGTGGCGGGTTGACCGTGCTCTCCCGTCGGAGGAGCCGTGGCAGCTCTTCTTCTCGCTATTTGAGACGCTGAATTGGGCGACTGCGCTAGATGCTGCGATCAGCAGAGCGGTGGGAGGGCGCGCCAAGTGGTGGAAAGATGACGAGCAGGGGTATCTCGTTTCCGCTCTTGGGTATGCGAGGAACCGCGTGCACCACCAATGGGCACACGCGCTTCGCGCGCGACGACGTCCGAACGGCGGACTCCCGCTGTTCGAGGGCGGCTTCACTTGGATCTGGCGGGATCTCGACGAACTACCGCGAGAGAACCGGAGAAGCGCCCGCGAGGACATGGACGCTTATGCCTACATGGTCCGGCAGGAGCCGAGAGTCGTCTACGCGCTGCACGACATCGAGTCCACGTTGCGAACAGGAGTGTACGCAGCTCGGGATGCGCACTACGATACGCAAGGGCTTCCCGATGGTACGTAGCTTTGCTGGTCGAGCGTGAAGCCGATCAGCAGCGCCATCGCGTCTTTCGCGATCAGCTCGTTCGCCTCGTCGGAGTCGGTGAAGTACAGGCGCTTCGGGGTCTTCATCTGGTCACGATCCATGTTCCCCAACCGAGCACGCGACGCAGCCTACGTCATCGAGTCGGGCGGGCGGCGGCTGGATTCGATCGGCTCTTGGACCGGCTGGCTCTCCTCGACGGTTCGCGGTTCTCTGCCACCGCTCGGTCGCCGGTCCGCGACGTTCATCGCCATCCCGATCACTGCGATGAGCGCGGCCAGGCCGAGGAGGACGAAGACCACGCCTTGAATCCCGACGTTGCCGACGATCGAGACGCCCGCGACGATCACGAGCGCGCCGAGCATCGCGGGCAGTCCGATCACCTGCGGTCCGAAGGCGAAGTAGAGCGCCCAGGCGAGTACGCCGAACAGCGCCATGACGAGCGCGAGGTGGCCCACCGCTTCGAGCAGTTCGCCCATGTCGGGACGGTAGCGCGCTGGAGGATCGGCAGCGCACCGGTCAGCGGCCGAGAGCGCAGCGCGTTGTGTACCGATCTCGATGATGGGCGCTCGGGGGATCTTGGCTCAGTCGACCGTCGCGAAGCTCACGACGAAGGCGTGCGGACGCGGGGTCTCATCGGCGCTCGCGATCATCTTGGCGTTGGCGCTCCTGCCGACCGCCGCAAGCGCAGCGGCACCGAAGAAGACCTGTGCGCAGCTCAAAGGCAAGCACCTGAAGAGCGGCGGTCGCGCCGTGGTCGTGACGCGGGTGATCAACAGGGAAGCGGAACGGAGCGGGATCGAACGCGTCGCATACGTCTGCACCTCGGCGCGTTCGCGCGCCTGGCCGGCCGGCTCGATCCTCAGTGAGGAAGGGGAACCGCCTGGAATCTCGGTCATCGCGGGTGCGGGCAACTGGGTGGTGCTCCGCTACCAAAGCACGTTCGGTCTTGGCTTCAGCGAGAGGGATTCCGCGGTGAACGCCGCGAACGGCAAGCGCTTCGCGTTCTGGCAGCTTTCCGGTGGCCCGACCAACGTTGACGGTGACTTGCTCGAAGCCACGAAGCTGGACTCGCAGGGACGGCTCGCTCTGATCCTCGGCACCGAAGGCAAACCGCAGCACGAAGGCGAACACGGTCCGACCGTCACGCGCAAGGTCGTCGGCGTCACGCCGAACGGCGAACGCACGGTGCTCGACGCGGCCCCGACCGCGAGCATCCCGACGTCTTCGTTGCAGCTCGTCGGCGGCATCGTCCACTGGACCGACGGCGGCACCGAACGCAGCGCCGCGCCCTAGGGGCGGGGATCGCGCCGCAGGGACTGCGGCTCTAGGCGGGCACGGGCGCCGGCCCGGCCGCGAGCACCGCGTCGAGCAGCCCCGGGAAGCGCGCGTCGAGCTCGGCGCGGCGCAGGGTGTTCAGCTTCGAGGTACCGAGCTGACGCTGCTGCACGACACCCGCCTCTCGCAGCACGCGGAAGTGGTGCGTGCAGGTCGACTTGCTGACGCTCACCGCGAAGCCGCTGCACGGCAGCTCTTCCTCGGCCTCGGCGAGCTCGCGCACCATTTGCAACCGCTGGGGATCGCTCAGGGCGTGCAGCACCGTCGGGAGGTCGAAGTCCTCTGCTGTCGGGTGATATAGGCCCATGAGCTCATTGTACGACGATCGTCAAACTTATGCTACGATGATCATCGTACTTACGAAGAAGAAGGATAGCCGATGGCACAGAACACCAGCGAAAACACCAAGAAGAGCCGAGAGGCGGCGAGCGCGAAGTCCGTAGCCGTGGCGACCGAGGCGCGGCTTGCCGCGGTGGTCGAGGCGGCCTACATCCTCGAGGCACGCACGCGATGAGCGCCGTAACCGCAACGCCGCCGACGGGCAAGACGAGTATCGGCAACCGCACGGTGCTACTCGTGCTCGTATGCCTCGCCCAACTGATGGTGATCCTCGACGTCTCGGTCGTGAACGTAGCGCTGCCCTCGATCAAGAGCGGCCTGCACTTCTCGACGAACGGGCTGCAGTGGGTGGTGAACGCCTACACGCTTACGTTCGCGGGCTTCCTGTTGCTGGGCGGTCGCGCCGCGGACCTGCTCGGACGCCGGCGCGTGTTCCTCGCGGGAACCGCGTTGTTTTCGCTTGCCTCGCTGGTCTGCGCGCTCGCGGACTCTTCCTCGATGCTGATCGCCGCCCGCGCGCTGCAAGGCGTCGGCGGGGCGGTGATCTCCCCCGCGAGCCTCGCGATCATCACGACTTCGTTTGCGGAGGGCGCCGAACGCAACAAGGCGCTCGGCGTGTGGGGCGCGATGGGCGGGGTTGGCGGCTCGCTCGGCGCGCTGCTCGGCGGCGTGCTCACGCAGGGGCTCAGTTGGCCCGCGATCTTCGTGATCAATGTGCCGATCGGGCTCGCGGTGATCGCGCTGGGTCCGCGCTTGATCCCGGAGGGTCGCAGTGAACTCCCGCATAGGCACTTCGACGTGCTGGGCGCGACGCTCGTCACGGGCGCGCTCACCGCGCTCGTGTACGGCATCGTCCGCACCGACAGCCTGGGCTGGGGCTCTCTCGGGGTCTTGGGCCCGCTCGCGGCTGGCCTCGCGTTGCTCGCCGCGTTCGTCTACGTCGAGGGCAAGGTCGCACTGGCGCCGCTGATCCCGCTCTCGATCTTCCGTCGCAGCCGTCTGCGCACCGCGAACCTCGTGATCTTCCTCTCCTACTCGGCGGTCTTCGCGATGTGGTTCTTCGTCTCGCTGTTCCTGCAGCAGGTGCTCGGCTACGACGCGCTCCAGGCAGGTCTCGCATTTGTGCCGATGACGCTTGCAGTCGTCCTCGGGACCACGTTCGCGCCGCGCTGGGCCGCGCGCTTCGGCGAGGGCCGCGTGCTTGCGTTGGGGATGTTGCTCACCGCGGCGGGCCTGTTGCTACTGAGCGGCGTGGGGCCCGGAGACAGCTACGCAGCCTCGGTGCTGCCGGGCGGCGTGCTCTCGGCGCTGGGGCTCGGGCTGACGCTCGTGCCCGCGACGATCGCCGCAGTGTCGGGCGTGCCCCGCGAGCAGAGCGGGCTCGCCTCGGGCTTGCTGAACACCTCGCGCCTGATCGGCGGTGCGCTTGGCCTCGCGGTCCTCAGCACGATCGCGGTATCGCAGACGCACGGAGACCTGCACGGGGGCGCCACGAATGCCGCCGCACTCAGCAGTGGCTTTCGACTTGCGTTCCTCACGGCAGCCGCGATCAGCGTGCTCGGCGCGTTCGTCGCACTCACGCTGCGTCGTGCTCCGCAACCCACCAAGGCGAAGGGCAGCGTCGGCGTGGACGAGTCCGCTCTAGCCGAGATCGCCGCCACCGCGGCCGGCGCCGGTGATGGGGATGACACCCCGGGCACTGACCGGTCACGGCTGGTAAGGTTCCGCTCGCCACGCAGCCGAGGGAACCCGGTGGGAATCCGGGACTGACGCGCAACGGTATGGCAGGCGAGCCGCGAAGGTGCGCGAGGCCGAGTCCGAATACTCGCTGAGTGGCGCAGCACATACGGACCCTGTTCTCGCGAATGGACGGTCGGCCGTGACGCCTTCTGATCAGGCGGCAATGGAGGGCGGCCGTCAAAACCAGGAGGAGCTCCACCCATATGAGACCGATCGTTCGCCGGCTCGCGCCGCTCGCTGTAGCGGCTTGCGCGCTGATGACACCCGCCACATCCTCGGCCACCTCGACGAGCAAGCAGCTGAAGACCGCCACGACCAAAGGCGCTGACTACCTGCGCTCTCAGCAGCAGGAAGACGGCAGCTTTGCGAGCTTCGGCGGCGAATGGGCCTTGAGCGCGCTGGCCGCGGCCAAGGTCGCGCCCGCCGACGCCAAGAAGACCCCGCCCTCGACAGACGCGCGTACCTGGTACCGCGAACTGACCGGAGACCCCACGACTTGGCCCGGCGGCAGCGAACCGTCGGTAACGACGTACGAGAACGCCGCGCTTGGCGCGTACGCCGCGGGCATCGACCCGGCACGGGTCTCACAGACGCAGAACCTGATCGCGCAGATCGCGGCGCGCTATGACACGGCGAGCCCCGGCTACTACGGCTCGCCGTCGGTCTTCGGTGGCACGGTCTTCGCACTGCTCGCTCTGGCTGACACGAACACGACCGCCAAGCAGCGCGTGCCGCAGGCGCTGCTCGACCAGTCGATCGAAGTGCTGCGAAAGAACCAGCACACCGACGGGGGCTGGACCTATCAGCAGGCGGAAGGAAACGAATCCGCACTGAAATCGCCCTCCGAACCGGACGAGACGGGCGCGGCGATCGCCGCGCTGTGCGGTGCGGGTGTGGCGAGCAGCGACCCGACGATCGCAAGTGCTCTCACCTATCTGCAGGCCGACCTAAAAGCGGAAGTGAGTGGCAACGGCGCGTTCGCGACCGAATTCGGCCCTAACACCGACTCGACGGCGTGGGCCGTGCAGGGGCTGAACGCCTGTGG
>Ga0335073_10008613_pt1 | contig 14317 bp, 12 predicted proteins | sample Lox_Sample_22_FD_207093 | JGI IMG/M metagenome (GOLD analysis project Ga0335073, IMG submission 207093) | Soil microbial communities from Loxahatchee National Wildlife Refuge, Florida, United States - Lox_Sample_2.2 | ecosystem: Environmental > Terrestrial > Soil > Wetlands | place: USA... | reverse complement strand
GCCATCTGCGTTTCGGTGAGGCCGTATTCGCGGAATACCTTGGCGACCTCCTCGATTTCGACGTCAGGCAGTTCGACGGTCTCACGGTATTCGCGATCGAGTTCAGAAGCGTAATGTTCGGAATCGGTTTTCGCCGCCAGATAACCGCCAAGGCCCATGGCGATCGATCCAGCGGCAATTTCAGCGAAGCCGGCCGTCACGATGATTCCGGTGCCCTTCGCAATGGCTGTCGCCGCACTGGTGAGACCCGCGGCGAGAGCGAATGGAACCGTCAATCCGTCGGACATTCCGATCACGATATCGCGCACCGCGGCAGTAGCGGTGAAATGCTTCTCCACATGCTCGACGGCCGGCATAAAATCCTCCTAGGGGATTTCCGGTATTTTGCGGGCCTGGTTACGCGCTTCCCGGCCAGGCGCGTATAATTATGGGGCAGGAACTGGAAATTCAGGAGGTAGATAACATGACCGCAACTTCCGCACAAGGAGCCGCTCCTCAAATGAGCTACACCGTGCCAGCTCTTCCGTATGCGTTCGACGCACTCGAGCCCTATATCGACGCGAAGACGATGGAGATCCATCACGACAAGCATCACGGGGCATACGTCACCAACCTCAACAAGGCGCTGGAAGGCCACGCCGATCTCGCAAAACTTTCCGTCGAGGAGTTGCTCGCTCAGATCAACAAGGTTCCTGAAAACATCCGCACCGCCGTGCGCAACAATGGCGGCGGCCACATGAACCACAGCATGTTCTGGAAGATCATGAAAAAGGGCGGCGGCGGTGAGCCGTCGGGCGATCTTGGCAACGCCATCAAGAGCGCTTTCGGCAGCTTTGCCGAATTCAAAACGAAATTCAATCAGGCTGCCACGACGCGCTTCGGTTCGGGCTGGGCCTGGCTGCTTTTCCGCGACGGGAAGCTCGCGATCGAGTCGAGCGCCAATCAGGACAACCCGATCTTGGACGGCGGAAAGGCGTTTTTCGGGCTCGACGTGTGGGAGCACGCCTACTATCTGAAATATCAGAATCGCCGGCCGGAGTATATCGAGGCTTGGTGGAATACGATCAACTGGCAGCAAGTCGCCGATAACTTCGCGCAAGCGAAGTAGGATTTCTTCGGACGACCTGGAATCAACGGGCGGCGGGATTCCTTCAATCTCGCCGCTTTTTTTTCGTATACGCGAAGCCTGTTGCCGCTCTTCCAAACCCAAGAAACAAACGAGATATACGGCAAATACTGGACGAGCAGAACCGTCGAGTGGCTGGGTGAGTTTTGCATACGCCTAGTACTGCATTGAATCCTCGCATCGCGCAAGTTCCTCAAATTAAGCCGGTTAGCACGTGGGCATTTTGGAAGGGCATTTGCGTTCATTAGGTGAGGTGTGCGCTGCGTTTGGCGAGCGGCGCGAGGAGATTGCAATGTTCAACCAACTTATTGTCTCTGGCAAAAACGCGCGCGGAGCGCGGAAGCCCTGGTCGCTCTTGATTTCGGTTGCTTTGCAGTCGCTGCTGATCGGCGCGCTGGTTCTAATCCCGCTCATTTACACGGAGGCGCTGCCCAAGGCGATGCTGAGCACGTTTGTCGTCGCGCCGCCTCCACCTCCGCCGCCTCCTCCGCCGATATCGATAGCGAAAGTGCGGCAGGTGAAGATGGCACAGGTATTCAAGACGCACGAAACGGTTGCGCCGACTGTGATCCCAAAGAAAATCGAGGTCGAGAAGGATCAGGCGCCCGATGTTGCGCCAAGCGCACAGGACAATGGAATCCCCGGCGGAACGGGCGACGTGCTCGGAGGCATCGCCGGCAATGGGCCCGCCATGCCTCCTCCGCCGAAACCGCAGACGCCGCAGCGAATCACACTGGGCGGCCAAGTGGTTGCCGCAAAATTAATCAACAAGGTCCCGCCGCAATATCCGGAAGTGGCGAAGACGGCTCACGTCACCGGAACCGTCGTTCTTCACGCGATCATTTCGAAGAGCGGCGATATCGAGCAGCTCCAGCTTGTCTCGGGGCCGCCACTGCTCGCGAAGGCTGCCATGGACGCGGTTACGCAATGGCGTTACAAACCGACGGTGCTCAATGGTCAGCCGGTCGAGGTGGACACGACCATCAACGTGGTCTTCGCTCTCGGCTGACGCGCTTTGCGCCTGTGCCGCTCGCGGTGGATGGCGGATTCGCTCGCTACCGCTGCGAGCGGCATCCCCGCGAAACGAAAATCAGAAAGCTCGCAGCAGAATCGCTTCGGCGGCAAGCACTCCGATCGCCAGGAGCGTCGTGAGCAACGTGACGGCGATTCCGACCTGCGCGAATTTCCAGAATGAAATCTGCACCGATTGGCCCGCGCGTTGGAGCACGATCAAGTTCGCAACCGAACTGAGCGGGGTCGCGTTGCCCGCGAGCGTGCTTGTGCTCGCCACCGCGAGCCAAATGAAGCGGCTATTCGGGAAAGACGAAACGAGCGGACGGAAGAGTAGCACCGCGGGCACATTGCTCACCAGGTTCGAAAGGACCAGCATCACGCCGCTTACCGCGAATAGCTGGGAAATCATGCTGCCTTCAAGCGCGTGGTGAAAATGGCCGATCAAGTAACTCACGGCGCCCGACGCTTCGAATCCGCGCATCACGATAAAGAGAGCGGCAAAGAAGAGCAGCAGTTCCCAGTCGATGTGCTGGTAGATGTTGGCAGATTTCACGCGGCCAATCAGAAGGATAAATGCGCCCACGGAAATGGCGACCAGCGGAAACGAGTAGCCCGCCACCCATAGTGCCAACACCAGCAGACCCGACAGCAAACACTTTGCGAGCAAGGGACGATCGAGGGTTACGGCCAGCGAAGGCGCTGGATGCTCGAGCGGTTGATGCAGCACTTCGCGGCGGAAAAAGAAGGCGAGCACCGCGGCGTTGATCGCGAGGCCAATGATGGCAACTGGAGCCAAATGAAAAAGGAAAGCGAGGAAGGAAAGATGCGCGGAAATGCCCACGAGGGCGTTTTGCGGATTTCCGGTGACGGACATTACCGAGCCGGCGTTTGCCGAAGTTGCGAGCGCCATTAGATAAGGTATCGGAGGCACCTTCAAGCGGCTGGTCACCACCAGAACGATCGGCGTGAAGATCAGACAAATCGTGTCGTTGACGAAGAACGCGGAGAGAATTCCGGACGTGAGCACCAGGATCAGCAGCAATTGCAGCCTGGTACGCGCGACCGATGAGACGCGGACCGCGATCCAGTCGAATACGCCCGAAACCTGAAAGTGCGCGACGAGGATCATCATGCCCAGGAGGAAGATGAGCGTGTTCCAGTCGATAGCCTTGTATGCCTCGCCGAGCGTCAGGGCGCCCGCCAGGACCATAGCGACGGCGCCGCAAAATGCTGCGGCCGTGCGGTCCAGGTGGCTGCCGCGGCTGCTCTCGATAGCGATCAAAAGATAGGTGAGACAAAAGATCGTCGCCGGAATCCAATGCGTGTGCGCGAGCGAGGGAATGAGATGTGCCATCCGCGTGGGCAGGAAGTAGAGCTTAGCGCGGGCAACCCTGGGTGACAACCGGGGAAACCGGCGAGGTGATTTGTTTTCGCTTACGTCGCGCAGACCCTTGACGGGAAGCGCGAAATCTGTAAACTGCGGTTTTCAACGATGGCGACGCTGCCCAGTCCGCTGGATGAGAGGTTGCAGGACTTCCAGTTCCCGCAACGAGAGGCTGCCTTTTTCTACGGCCTCTTCCTGCGCGGGCACACGGCCGAAGAGCTGCGGCGCGATATCGAGGTCCCGGCGGCCGTACTTGCCAAGTGGGACCGCGAAACGAAACACGAACCGACACTTCGCCCGCTGCTCGAACGCATCGTCAGCTATCGCCGCCACGTTTTGGCGATTTTCGATAATCTGATCGGGCACGACTCCACGACGCAACGACTGCAGTAACTCCCTGCCGGAAAATCTTCGCGACAATAATTCGCGGCAACGAACAAATGCCTTCAATCTCGCGCTGTCGTCCGGGTTTTTCGATGCGCGGCTGGGCTGAGGTTGCGTTGACGCCGCGGCACGGGTCGTTTACACTTTTTCGGTTATTCCCAGCTGATACGTTCCGTTCCCCGGTAGCTCAACGGCAGAGCATTCGGCTGTTAAATTTCACAAGAACCGTTGATCCGGCACCGTTTAACCCCGAAATTGGCCTCCGAAAACGGGCAAGTTGGACCCAATGTTGGACCCAAAACTTGCTAGCTTTAGGCGCTCTGGTGAAGTAATCACTTCCGCGGACGCTTGCTTAACATAAGGCGTATTCCACGGGAGTTCGCCGTCATCCGCCCATCGTCGGGCAAGTTTCCAACAACACCCCCAAGCCGTTATGCGCGGCCCTACAAGATTCGTTCGAGTGGATTCCGAACATCCAAGCCGCCGAGGTCACCCGGAAAAATAACCAAGCAACACGAAGCCCAAACCAAACTCTTAGGGGTAGAAGGATCGCAGCCTACGGATTTCAGGTACGTGCTAGCTCGCGATGTGGAGGAGAACCGAATTAAGGTGAAGGTTATACATCCTGGCAAGGCATAACCTCAAACACAGACGGCCTTCTATTGACCAATCTGGATCGCCCTCTGAGGCGTCTTGATCGTCACGGACCGGAACAAACTTGCGGCCGAAGATCCCCATCGCAGATAGCCACAATGGCCGAATTTTCGTCCGGGAGGCTTTGCTCAACGCACGAAGCCCCCTTGCCGAATCTAGCGCCTTCCCTTGCTTTCAATTGTAAGCAAGTCTTAGTCACGGGTTCTTTTCACGACTCTCTGGAGACATAAAGATCACCAGTGACTGCCGCACTAAGTGGTCTCCTGGTTAGTCGCCGTTAACTTCCGCCATTTGTGGGCACTACGACTCAACGGCGGGCCTCAACGGGCACCGCCTATCAGAAGCATTCGATTTTATAAACACAGTCTGCGCTCAGTTAAATAAGTAACTGATAGCTTAATACAGCCGGGTCTTCATCATGAGATTTACTCCGGCATCACTTATAGAAAAGAGAGCAACGCGCTTGCAGGGGTGTCCCGAGTACTTCCATCTGAGCAACTTGGCGCCTGCGCAGGCTTCTTTCTGCCGCGAGCGCTATCTATTCCCTGAGGCGGTTAGGAACTGAACAGATCAGATCTCGCTAGTCCCAGCTTCGTGTTCGTATCTGTTTCGAAGGCTTGGCTTGGCGCAAGAGACGGTGCAAACGCAGGGCTACACTTGAACCCAGCGGGTGTCTCCTTATCGTAACCGTCAAAGCTGCGCGACCTGTGCCAACCCAGGGAGCGGAAAGGTGAATTAAGAGGAGAAGTTATGCCCAGGAAAGAATCTGCAAAGGCATTCGAAGTGGTGGACCTTTTCACTAGCACCTTCACACCGTCCGGACGATCTAGCAAGATTCGCTTTCACGCCATCTTGTCCTGCCTTTGGGTCATGGTCGCCGTTCTGCCTGTGATCACAAGTGGGCAGCAACTGGTGCTTAGCCAGAGCTCCATCGACTTTGGCAACGTCGATGTAGGAACGACCACTAAGACGGAAACGTTAACTGCTACCGGAGCGAGCCTAACCGTTTCGGCCGTCTCCGCGACCGGCAACGGCTTCAGTGTAAGCGGTATCTCCTTGCCCCTTACACTCGGCGCGGGCCAGAGCTCGTCGTTTACGATCAACTTCACCCCTTCTACGGCCGGCACATTTACCGGAACTATTGCCGTCAGTACGGCAGCCCCGACCACAACGCTGACTATCGCACTTTCCGGGACCGTCCTACCGGGAGATTTGTTGCCCGGCTATGCCAGCATAGGTTTTGGGCCTCTCCAAGTTGGGACGAGCCGCGCTGTGACTGAAACATTGACTGACAGCGGCGGCACCAGCGTCACCGTTTCAACCGCGCCCTCTGTAACCGGAGGATTCGCCATAAGTGGATTGAGACCTCCATTCACTCTGAATCCCGGACAGAGAACCTCCTTCAAAGTAATTGCCACTTCAGTCTCGAATGGCGCCACAAATGGAACTGTGGAAGTTACCTCGAATGGTTTCCACCAGACATTGAGTATTCCTGTTTCTTACACAGGTGTTGACATAAAAAGTCTTCCCGAATGCTCTCTCGCCAAGACCAACGGCGATTGCAAACTACGCGTTGATAGGGAAAAGACTCTCACTCCCCCAACGATCCAAATGTACTCCAACACAAAACTCACTGTCATTGTCACGAACCCGAGAACGTTCGAGAGATATTTCTTGGACTATCAGTCTGGGCAGGCGACGCTAACGCCCGACATCACGTCGAATATCGTGCAGGGCCTGCTCCCGGCACTGGGCAAAATTGGGGAGTTTTACGGGTTCGACCTCACAACGAGCCAGAAAATAACGACAGATCAGTGCGCCGTACAGGGAATAACGGGTTCGGCCGTGCCGCTAGCCGGCACGGTCAAGAACCTGATGCCGACGATCCTCGGATGTCTGGCGCAGCTTTCCACGGAAGCGACCGGTATCTATAGAAGCCTTGAGCCCTTCGTGAGTCCGGATTCCCTCGTGCGAGACGTAAGTGCAGCGAACAACGGATCGGACGACCAGCAAAACATGGATGAGATTGCGGCTCGCATTAAGTCATTTGTAGCCCACGAGACGATTCTGTCGGCCAAGATTTCTGACATTTCGAATTCGACGGCTCTAAAGACTGCTGGTGCGGACACACGCGCAATTGTAGAACTTACCGACTTGCAAAAGCTTGCGGACGCTGTTGCAAACGATCTCTTGGCCTATCGACTCCGCATCAAAGATCTTGATGATTACGACAGCTGGTTTGACGAGTGCGGCGCTTTAATCGATTTTACAAAAGAGAACAAGAATGAAACGTCAAGGCCCGCTAACTGCTTTTGGATAACGTCAAAATCGGACGACGACACAGTTTATGACAAGATGGTGACGCGAACGGTAACCTATTCATTGAACACGCTCAACTTGGTTTCTAATTCTCAGGAAAGCATCCCGGATCCATCCAAGAAAAAATTGCTCACAAGCGTCACGATCAATTTTGCGGATACGCCCAACCCGAAATCCGGAGCGTTTCCACTCTCGGCGCTTCGTTGGGAGGCATCGGCTGGAGCACTCTTTTCAACACTGCCGATCCGGTCTTTTTCAGTCGCTCCGGTGTTCACGGACGGTGTGATCACGAACAAGACGATTGCCCGGAATGTTCTGCATCCCACCGTTGTGCCGTTCGCGGCGGCCAATTATCGCCTAAGCGACGACTTATCATGGACACGCTGGAAATCCAACGTTTACTGGACCGGCGCGGTGGGCATAAATCCGAATACCGTATCAGCAGATTTTGCGACCGGACCCTCGATCTCATGGCGTGCGCTCATGGTCAGTTTCTTGGCTCATTTCGGACACGACGTCCGCCTAACGCAGGGGTTGAACGTGGGCCAAAGCTTAGGAGCAAGTTTCAACGGAAGCCTACCGACGCACACTTATTGGACGACTTCTTTTGCCATCGGACTGAGTGTCCGAATCCCGTCTTTAGTAGGAAGGTGATCAAGCCGCGATAACAGGCAGACGTACGGGTCCTGATTATCGTATTTCCGGAGGAGTAGTAGATGCAGCGTGGAGTGGGAGATCATAATGACTTGCTTTCGCCATGTTCCAAGATCGCGGATTCTTTTCGTCTGCGTCACGCTTGTTCCTTTTCTCCTGGCCGGGAGGCAAATGCCAAGTGAGTCATCCCAAGCCACGCGGGGGATCGATGATTCCTCGCGCGTGGTGCTCCGAGGCAACACGGATCCACGCGCGGAGTCCCAATTCGACCGAGGCCCAGCTCCTGACAGCCAGCCAGTGAACCGGATCCTCCTTCTTCTCCAGCGTAGTCCTCAGCAGGAATCGGTGCTACGTCGTTTGCTCGACACTCAACAAGCAAGATCTTCACCTGACTATCACCGCTGGCTTACTCCATCGGAGTTCGGACGGCAGTTCGGTCCTGCTGACGCTGATATCGAAGCTGTGAGTTCGTGGCTGACTTCGGACGGATTCGCTGTGAAAGGAGTTTCGGCCGGAAAGACCATCATCGAGTTCTCGGGCAATGTCGGCCAGATCCGCCGGGCCTTCCGTACCCAGATTCACAGATACGTAATCAATCACACGGAGTACTTGGCCAACGCAAGTGACCCACAGATCCCTGTTGCTTTTTCCGCCGTCATCGCTGGCTTCGCCTCACTGAACAATTTCAGGTCGCAAATGGGAAGCCGGAGACTTATTTTATCTGAGAATGCGGAACAAACTGAAAAACCGTCGCCCCAGTGGACGACCCAAAAGACGAGCGGTGGCACGGAATACGCGATCGGCCCCTACGACTTTGCCAAGATCTATAATTCTCTGCCTCTCTGGAACGCCACGCGGCCTATAGACGGCACAGGGCAGAGCGTTGCCCTCGCCGAGCGCACCGACATCTGCACAGCAGGTTCCCCGGATTTCCCTACCGCTTCGTGCAACAACAGAGACGACGTCCAGGCCTTCCGGGAATACTTTGGGTTGCCGCTGAGCCTAGTCGGAGGAAACTCTCCCGTCCAGGTAATCGTGAATGGACCCAACCCTGGATTAACCAGCGACGAAACAGAGGCCCTGATTGATGTCGATGCTGTCGGTGGAGTGGCTAAAGGCGCGCGAATCGAGGTCGTGGTCTCCCAAACGACCGAGGCAACCCCCGGGTTCGATCTCTCAGCTGAATACATTGTTGACAATAATTTGGCGCCGGTGATGAGTCTAAGCTTTATGAAATGCGAGGCTGAAGTGGGGCCGTTGCTGTTCTACGATATGCTGTGGGAACAAGCTGCGGCCCAGGGAATCACAGTAGTCGTCAGCTCCGGCGATTCGGGGTCTGCTGGGTGCGACGACGAAAAGAGCGAAATTACAGCCGTTCACGGGCTTGCAGTGAACGGCATCGCTTCTACACCCTTCAATGTTGCTGTGGGCGGAACAGACTTTGACGACGCAGGGAACCAGACCACGTATTGGAGCGCGTCCAACGACCCAGTCACGAAGGCATCAGCCATGTCTTACATCCCCGAGATACCATGGAATGATTCCTGTGCAGCCGGTGGTGCTTCCGAATGCAACGCAGAATCCGACGTTACCATCGATGCGGGCGGAGGAGGAGAAAGCGCTTGTGCTTACCTCACACAGCAGCTGCAGGAATCCAATCCCGGGGCAAGCGACACTTACTGTCTGAAACCTGCCTGGCAGAGTGGCCTTGCACTTACCGGGTTTGAGAGCACAGATGGGGTCCGTGATTTGCCGGATGTTTCGCTCTTCGGCGCAAGTGGATTAAGGAGCGAAAGTGCCTTTGTAGTTTGCCAATCCGACCGAAATAATCCTCCCCAGTGTCCGCCGTTCGACTTCGTCTATGGGACATCCAATTCGGCCCCGGCTTTTGCGGGCATTATGGCCATGGTTAACCAGTACATGGTCGGCCAAGGTGACGACATCGGACGGCAAGGGAATGCCAACTATGTACTTTATGATCTCGCAGCCGAACAGGTTTCGGCAGGTACAGACTGCGTATCCGAAGACGTGAAGACTGGAAATAATTGTATCTTTTATGACATCACCACTGGGAATAATTCGGTCCCTTGTGCCGGAGGCACACCAGATTGCAGCGCCACGGGGAGTGGCGCTATCGGTGTTCTTGTAAACAGCAGTAATATCGCATGGAGCGCAGGCCCCGGGTACGATTTGGCAACCGGCCTTGGAACGATAAATGTCGCGAATCTGGTGCACGCCTGGGGAAGTCTGCCATATTTGATTTCTTCGCCCAACACGTCGCCCGCCAATGAAGTCAAGATTTCGCAGGGGCAAACCGGTTCTTCCGCGGTGACGGTCCAATTCGGCCCCGCTACGCCCTCCGTGACGCTCTCCTGTGAGGTCTCGCCGGCAAATGTGAGCCACCCGCCCACGTGCGCTTTTACACCGACAAACGTTCTCACCGCCAGCGGACAAGTTATGCTTACGCTCACCACGACTGCCGGCTCGCACGTCCACCCAATATCGCTGGTGCCGTCGAGCACTCCAGGGCTTTCATCGACACGGCGCGATGAAGTTTTGCTGACCGTGATCATCGCGCTGTTGATTTTCGCTCTGCCAAAGCCAGCTTATGGACGTGCCTGGACGACTCTTTTGCTGCTTTCGTTGGCGACGTTGGTGGCGGGTTGCCACGGCCGGGGCACGACCCCTGGCGTCTACGCGGTGACCGTCTCAGGAGCTCCGAGTGGCGCCCAACCGATCACCGTGTACTTTGATCTTGATCCGCAGTAGCTATCTGGGAGCAGGATTAGTCCCCTGGGTGAATTCCGCGTTCCCCGCCCGACCCCATGTGTTCGCGCGGGCGAATTTGCGGGTTTCAAAGCGGTCAAATCAATTACTTGCCGGCTCCGCCAAAAAAGAGTTATTGGACAGATGCTGAAGGACACTACGGGCCCATAAACGTAACGATCTGCGAGTGCCGACCGATTCTCCAACTTCCCAGATGTGGACTTGTGGCCCGGGATAGCTTCCGGGCTGCCCGTCATCTGGCCGGGAAAGGTATGCTACAAGTATGTGCAACATGCCCTTTAGCCCACCTCAGTTCAGTGAAAATATCCGGAGGCTCAGCCCCAGTCGATTTCGACGGTTTATTGGGCACGCGCTCGACATTGAACGCGGCTACCCCGCCGCCAACGACTCGGATGTGCGTCGTGAGAGACTAACCAAGGAAGAGGCCTTTGGTCTTCCCGATCCCCGTTTCTCGTGGGTGGATTATTCCAGCTGGCAGCGCGCGGCACTGGGATACCAATACATCGCTTCACAGGCTAAATTCCTGATTGTTCACCACGTTCCGCGATTGATTGCGTCGCGCGACTATTTGGAGGTGTTACGAGATGACCTTACGCAACTGTCTGAACTACGAATCAGTTATTCCTCGTTCCATTACATAACGAACAAGAACCTAGGGAATTGGCGAACGGACCTTGAAGCTTTCCAGAGGGAGGCAACGAGCATTCTGAAGCACGCCAACATCAGCCGTGTGGGTTGCATCGACCCGTACGACCTCGGAGCGAAATTGAGTGAATACCCGAAAATGGAATCCGCGCTGCTGGAGGTGTTGGGAGAACCCGACGGTATCGTAATCCAAGTCACGAATCGCGCAATACAGGTTCGTCCGTTCATAGCTTCCGACGTCCTCTGGAGCCGCGAGCGGGCCGGCGCCTGGGTAGTAAACGTTGACGCTACCCCATTACTAGGGGAGAGGCTCTCCTCGTTAAACGGTTTGCGCGATGTGCTGACGTTCCAGCCAGACGAGCCTACCATTAATGCATTCCTGATGGATCATCTGAGCACACTGTTGCGCGGCAAGTACGTAGATATTCGAACCGAGATCACTATTGCACCCACCGGCGAGCGCCCAGACTTCTTTCTTGAGAGGATAGATGGCTTATGGGAGCCTATGGAACTCAAGCGCCCGGTGCCAACCGAGACTCTTTTTCTACAGGATTCAGCTGGAATGCTGCGTTTGAGTAGATACTTGAGCCATGCCCTTTCTCAGTGCGCGGGGTACCTTCGTCTTCTAGACACCCGCGAGGTGCGTGCTCGTCTCTACGGCCTCCATCGAATGCAAATCGAACCGCGCATTACCCTGCTTATCGGAAGAACGCAGTATCCACGAGCGGTTAAGGATTACGTCGAGCGACGTGTCGATCATAGGATCGAGCTTCTGAGCTTTGAGGAGTTGCTTGAAGAATGCACGGGTTTAACTGCAACGCTGGTGCAGGAAATGAGGACGTTGTCGCGGAAATAAGCTTTTTACAAGAGGAGAATATACAGTTATGAGACAACAGCTGGCATTCACCAAGACTCAAAACGCTCGGCCGAGTCACTACGCGAATTGTCGCCAACTCGGAAGCTATTTACGTCCCGGACAGCAAGAGCCTCGGATCAGATTCAACCTTGTTACAAAATCCGAACAAGGTCAGCACAGCTTCTTGACATTCAAATATCAATACAACTCTTGTGGTGAGGTCACGTAGGCGGGGCATGATACGGTGTCAATTTTCTTTGTTCCGATATATTCGACTCGAAGTTGGTTTGAAGCCGCATGGATGTTGTATAAGTTCAGGACGGCCTTCTTGCACAATCCAGACTTGGCGCTGATAGTGTAAAAAGCCGTCGCTTTGGTTATCGCCTTACTCGCCAAGGCTTCAATGTTCTGGCGCGTAGCTTCATCAGCAACGTCGTTCAATTGTACCCATATGTGTAGCTGGAGAGAGCCTTCTTCGGGCCCTTGCCAGAGATCGAGCATGCTTTGGCCGTCCAGTCTGGGCAAACGGATGATTAAGTGCCGAAAGTCCCGCACTTCCATTGAGCCAGCCAGGTTGGTGGGATTCGGTATAGCCCTGTCCTTGACAGCAACCCCCGCGCCCCATCGACGAGTATCGTTCGCTTCATTGTGCATCGGCCAGTCACCCACGTAGGCGTCGCATTCCATAGGCACGGAGTCACTCCATTTGATGAACCTGAATATAGGTTCGAACATAAGAGAATATCGCCAGTTGTCGTCGTTGGTCTGTGCGAGGATTTCGGCAACGTTTGACCCTACAAGTCCCAGTTTCCCGTAGGGCGGAATCGCATGCGGCAGATCGAGTTCGACAATAGCATAGGCCGTTTCGCTAACGGACGACAGCAGGGATACGAATGTTAACTCCTGTTGTTTATGCAATTCCGTGGCGTGAGTATCCTCGTTCTTCTTCAGCGTGCCTGCTGAAGCCTGTGTTGCGGCTATCGTTTCCTTCTTGGCGTCGATTGTTTCTTGTCTTGCTTGAGAGACCTGTGCGATTAACGCGGCGTTCTCGCCCGACCTGATGGCGGCATCTTGTAAATCTTTGAATCCCGAATATAGGCCAGTTGCGCACGTTGCTGCCGCAAGTGCTATCAGCGTCCATCCAGAGGCGCCGATCCGCTTCCAGGGTTCCGTCGCCGTCGTGGTCTCGCCCGACGCAATATCGAGACGTCTTTTGTTGGATTCCCGCCAGAGGGAAAGGACAGCGGTCGCCAATGCCGCCAAAACCGGCAAACTCTTGACGACGATGTCAAAAACCGAAAAAGTCTGCTGTTGTTCTGGCTGCAACGGCATGCGCAAGATTATATCAAGTACTTCAACTAACCCGGTATCAGCTTCAAAGCGGTCTGCTCGACATTTCGATTCGCTGCGGTTGCATTTGTGCTCGCGGTCAGCGTCGCGATGCCGTTGTTGCATTCCTATGCCAGGCACTTCCTAAGCACACCCTCCCCGTGATGTCGGGTGGCCTTCTGGTGTAGCGTGCGATAAAGGACGTTATGATTCGTCGCCCCCTGATTGAATGCATGCGTTTCCCAGAAGCGGACTTATGGTCCTGAATAACTTCCGGTTGGCTCGTTGTCCGCAGACGACCAGCGAACACTGGGCGACACAGCGCTATTAATCTGCCGTTCACATCCACGCGACGGCTTCCCGAAGCGTTTCTCTGAGCTAGCCGTTTTCCACGCGCGCTTTTATATCGGAATACGCTGCGTCGATGAGCTTGGTTAGGGCTGCAGCGTTTGTGGGCGTTTCCGGTCTCAGCTTCACATGGCGCATGAACTTGCCGGTGCCTTGCAACAAGCGGGCCGGATCGGGCAGCGCTGCGCCGTGAAAGAAACCCACGTTAACGTGCGAAGTGAAGACATTAACGTAGCCGAAGGGCGCATCTCCCAAACAGGCAACCGGACAGCCGTCATGCAAGAGCTCCCGGACTTCGTCCCCGCATTTTCGCATCAGGCCAAACCAGTGATGCGCGATGGCTCCCAATTCACCGGCATGCTCTCTCATCCAAGCATCGATGGCGGGAGCCCGCTCGACAGCGCCGTTGAATCGGAGCAATTCCGTTCTCATCGCCGCGACCTTGGAATCAGCGGGGCGTGTTCTCTCATGGCGTCTTGAGAGATACCTGCTGGTTCCAGGGCGCGACACTTTCCTCATACTCCATGGGATCGCCGAAACCTTCGGTTTGGACGCCGAGTTGGCGAAGAGCGTCCAAGGCCATCAATCGGCGATGCGCGTTGAATGTCATGATATGCGCGAAGACTCCGCCGAACGTGAAGGTCTCAGCGGGTTCGCACAGAGCGTCGACGAACGTATCATCCCATGCGGAACGGTTCCGGATCTCACCGAAAATACGATGCAGTTCGGCGTCGGTCTTTTCGAGCCTTTGCAGCACCGCTTGGGGGGAGCATTCATATCCATATCGGCTGCGGACAGCGCGGCGGTCCAGACCTCT
>Ga0335073_10008612_pt1 | contig 14317 bp, 13 predicted proteins | sample Lox_Sample_22_FD_207093 | JGI IMG/M metagenome (GOLD analysis project Ga0335073, IMG submission 207093) | Soil microbial communities from Loxahatchee National Wildlife Refuge, Florida, United States - Lox_Sample_2.2 | ecosystem: Environmental > Terrestrial > Soil > Wetlands | place: USA... | reverse complement strand
CCCGATGTCTCGCCGCCCCAATTGACGCCCCACCCCGAATCGGGCCAGCAAGTGCCCGTGTCCTACCGGCAGAAGCACCTCCTGGCGATCGAAGGGCTGCACCCGCCCGAGATCGGGCACTTGCTCGATCTCGCCGCGAGCTACGTCTTGCTCAACCGCTCCGGCCAGACCCAGCGCGACGTCCTCCGCGGCCAGACCCTGATCAATCTGTTCTTTGAGGACTCGACCCGCACCCGCACCAGCTTCGAACTCGCCGGCAAGCGGCTGGGCGCCGACGTGATCAACATGTCGGTCTCCACCTCCTCGGTGAACAAGGGCGAGACCTTGCTCGACACCGCCGCGACGCTGAATGCGATGAACTGCGACCTGCTGGTGGTGCGCCACGCCCAGTCGGGCGCGCCCAACCTGCTGGCACAGAAGGTCGATGCCGCGGTGATCAACGCCGGCGACGGCACCCATGAGCATCCCACCCAGGCGCTGCTGGATGCGCTGACCATCCGCCGCCGCAAGGGCCGCCTGGAGGGCCTCACCGTCGCCATCTGCGGCGATGTGCTGCACTCGCGGGTGGCGCGCTCCAACATCCATTTGCTCACCGCCATGGGCAGCCGGGTGCGGGTGATCGGCCCGCCGACGCTGATGCCCGCCGAGGCGCCGGCGCTCGGCGTCGAGGTGTTCCACGACATGCGCGCCGGCCTCGATGGCGCCGACATCGTCATGATGCTGCGCTTGCAGCGCGAGCGCATGCAGGGCGGCCTCGTCCCGAGCGCCCGCGAGTTCTTCCGCTTCTTCGGCCTGGACGCGGAGAAGCTGGCCTACGCGAAGCCAGATGCACTGGTGATGCACCCCGGCCCAATGAACAGGGGCGTGGAGATCGACAGCGCGGTGGCCGACGACCCGGACCGCAGCGTCATCAAGGAGCAAGTCGAAATGGGGGTCGCGGTGCGCATGGCGGTGCTCGACACGCTGGCGCGGCGGCATCGGCGGAATGACTGAGGGAAGGGAGCGCAGGGCCAGCGCCATGCCTCCCCCTCCCCCTGCGGGAGGTGGCTGGGGGGTGGGGTTCGCACGGCACAAACCCCTCCCCCCAACCCCCTCACGCAAGGGGAGGGGGAGTTTCCCGGCCAGGCCCAACCCCATGCCACGATGACCCCCGACACGTTGTTCCTCAACGTCCGCTTGCTCGATCCCTCGTGCGCCATCGACACGCAGGGCGACCTGCTGGTCCGCGACGGGCTCATCGCCGATTTCGGCGCCGACCTTGGCCGCCCGGATGGGGCAGCCATGGTTCAGGAAGCCGGCGCCGTCCTCTGCCCCGGCCTCGTGGACATGCGCGCGGCACTCGGCGAGCCCGGGTTCGAATACCGCGAGACCATCGCCTCCGCCGCGCAGGCCGCCGCCGCGGGCGGCATCACCACCCTTGCCGCACTGCCCGACACGATCCCCGCGATCGACGACCCCGCCCTGGTGCACCTGATGCGCCGCCGTGGCGAGGACACCGGCAGCCTCACCATCCTCCCCTACGCCGCCATCACCACCGGTTGCGCCGGCGAGGCGCTGGCCGAACTCGGCCTGCTGCGCGAAGCAGGCGCTGTCGCGTTCACCGACGGTGCCAATGCGTTGCGATCAGCGCGGCTGATGCGCTCGGCGCTGTCCTATGCCCGCGGCTTCGGCGCCCGGATCGTGCAGCACCCGGAGGAGCCATCGCTTGCCGCGGGCGGTGCCGCCACCGAGGGCGAGCTGGCCACCCGCCTCGGCCTGCCCGGCATTCCCGCCGCCGCCGAGGCAATCCAGGTGGCGCGCGACATCAGCCTCGCGCGTCTCACCGGCGGTGCCTTGCATTTCGCCCACATCTCGACCGCCGAGGCGCTGGCCCTGATCCGCCACGCCAGGCAGGACGGCGTCGCCATCACCTGCGACACCGCCCCGCCCTACTTCGACCTGAATGAGACCGCGATCGGCGACTTCCGGACCTATGCCAAGCTGTCGCCCCCGCTGCGCAAGGACACCGACCGCCAGGCGGTCGCCGCCGCCCTGGCCGATGGCACCATCGATGCCATCGCCTCCGACCACCAGCCGCGCGACGCCGACGACAAGCGCCTGCCCTTCGCCCAGGCCGCGCCCGGCGGTGTCGGCCTGGCAACGCTGCTGGGCGTGACCCTGGCACAGGTCCACAACGGCACACTCACCCTGCCGCAGGCGATCGAACTGCTGACCGCGCGCCCCGCCCGCTTGCTTGGCATCGACGGCGGGCGTCTGGCCAAGGGCGCCCCCGCCGACCTGTGCTTGTTCCATCCCGAGCGCATCTGGCAGGTCGAATCCGGCCGGCTGCCCGGCAAGGCGCAGAATACGCCGTTCGACGGCCGCGCGCTGGAAGGCGTGGTGCTGGGCACCTGGAAGGCGGGGCGCCGGGTCTACGGATAGCGCGCATCCAGTGTCATCGCGCCCTACCTCGGCTCGCAACCACAATGGATTGACCGCCCCATATTGCCGGAACCCATCGCATCGGGGATGGTCCCCGCAGGCAGTTGCCCGCAGACGCTGCCATCTCGCCGAGGAGTCATCCGCCACCATGCCCGGACCGCTGCACGGCTATCGCATCGTCGATCTCACCTCCAACATCTCCGGCCCGTTGGCCACCATGATCCTGGCCGACCAGGGCGCCGACGTGATCAAGGTGGAGCAACCGCAGGGCGGCGACCACACCCGCGCCTCGGCCAACCGGAAGGGCGGCTTCTCCGCCTCCTTCCTCAACAACAACCGCAACAAGCGCTCGATCGCGCTCGACCTGAAGACCCCGGCGGCGCGCGAGGCCGTGCTGAAGCTCGCCGCCACCGCCGATGTGTTCATCCAGAACTTCCGCCCCGGCGTGGTGGAGCGCATGGGCCTCGACGAACCCGCGGTCCGCGCGGTGTCACCCGGCATCGTCTATGTCTCGATCAGCGGCTTCGGCGAGACCGGCCCCTATGCCGCCAAGCCCGCCTACGACCCCGTGGTGCAGGCACTGTCCAGCCTGGCGACCATCCAGGCAGGCTCCGACGCCGAGCGCCCGCGCCTCGTGCGCACCATCCTGCCGGACAAGCTGACCGCGGTCACCGCATCGCAGGCGATCACCGCCGCCCTGCTGCATCGCGCCCGCACCGGCGAGGGCCAGCACGTGCGCCTCTCCATGCTGGACGCTGTGCTGCAATTCCTGTGGAGCTCCGACATGGCCGGCCAGACCTTCGTCGGCGCGGAGAAGACCCAGGCCGAGACCGCCAGCGCCATCGACCTGATCTACGCCACCGCCGACGGCTACATCAGCGCCGCGGTGCAGACCAACAAGCAGTGGGAGGGCCTGACCCGCGCGCTCGACCATCCGGAATGGCAGGACGACCCGCGCTTCCGCACCCCGGCGCTGCGCCAGCAGCACATCGACGACCGCCTGCGCCTGACGCAGGAGATGCTGCTGACCCGCCCCGCGACCGAATGGCTGGCGCGCCTCACCGCCGAGGACGTGCCTTGCGCCCCGGTCCTGACTCGCAGCCAGGTCATCCGTCATGAGCAAGTGCTGGCCAACGGAACGGTGGTGGAGACAGAGCATGGTGCGGCCGGCCGTCTGCGGCAGACCCGCCCCGCGGCGCGGTTCTCCGCCACACCGGCCGACATTCGCTTCGGCGCACCCGGGCTGGGTGAGCAAACCGAGGAGATCCTGGCGGAGCTGGGCTACCCAGGCGGCAAGCTGCCCCACGGCGGTTGACCGGCGCGGCATTCCGGGAAACTCCGCGCGCCTTCCGGGCCTGGCGGCGAGGACGCGGCCTGGCCGAGGCATGCGTGGCGCCACCGGCATCGCGTTACCTTCCACCTTTCACCCTGGTTCCGCGTCGCCGCCCGCACCCTCGGCCCGCGCTACCGCCCAAGCCCGCGGGTCCGTTCTGCGGCCCAGCCCTACAAGACAGGGAGAAATTCCTTTATTCCCCTCGGCAAAATGACACTTGCGACACGCTCCACGTCTCCGGCATCGGGACCGTTGCCCTCGGCGCTTGCGTTCCCCACCTAGCCCGCCATGACGGAATCGTGTTCGGGGAGCACTGTCCGCCGTCCCGGCGTCGCCCTCGCCTTGCAGGGCGGCGGGGCCCATGGCGCCTTCACCTGGGGCGTCCTCGACCGCTTGCTCGAAGACGGCGTGCAGATCGGCGCCATCTGCGGCGTCTCCTCCGGCGCGATCCTCGGCACGCTTCTGGTCCAAGGGCTGGTGCGCGGCGGCAACGCCGGGGCACGGCGCGAAATGCGCGAACTGTGGCAGCGCGTCGCCCAGGTCCACAATCTCAGCCCGTTCCAGAACGGCCCCCTCGAACGCTGGTTGTTCGGCTGGGACCTGTCCAATTCCTTGCTCTGGCGCGGTTGGGAAATGGCGATGCGCCTGTTCTCTCCTGCCCAGCTCAACCCGTTCGGCCATAACCCGCTGCGTCCCTTGCTCGCCGACCTGCTGGAACCCGCATTGCTCGCCCACCCGGCAGCCCCGCGCCTCACCGTCGCCGCCACCGATGTCGAGACCGGCGAGGCAGTCTGCTTCGAAAACACGGCGATCACCGCGGACGTGCTGCTTGCCTCCGCGTGCCTTCCCTTCGTCTTCCCGGCCGTCCGCATCGGCGAGCGCGCCTTTTGGGACGGCGGCTATGCTGGGAACCCGCCGCTCGGCCCGCTGCTGGGTCCGACCCTGCCACAGGAGCTGATCCTGATCCGCGCCCAGCCCGCCCGCCGCCCCGGCGTGCCCGCCACGCCGATGGAGATCACCAACCGGCTGAACGAGATCGCCTGCCATAACGTGCTGGCCGCCGAACTCGCCGCGCTGCCCGCCTGCGTCCGCCTGGTGTCCTACGACGCCGACGCCGCCTTGCTCGACCTGCCGATCTCGTCAAAATTCAACGGCGAGGCAGAGTTCCTGTCCGCATTGTTCCAGGCCGGACGCGCCGCCATCCCAACCTGCAGCGGCGGCCTGCGCGCCGCGGCGGACTGAGCGCCATGGCCCCCTGCGCCACCGCATTGCGCCACAGCCTCTCGGCCCGGCTGTTCCGGCTGACCATTGTCATCGTGCTGGCGGTCGAGGTGCTGGTGTTTGTCCCGCAGCTCACCCACGAACGCCTGGCCTGGCTGCAGGAACGCATGGACGACGCGCGCATCGCGGCCCTGGCGGCGAGCAGCGACCCCGACCACGCGGTGGCGCCGACGACCGCCGCCGAGCTGCTGCGCCTCTCGGGCACGAACTGGATCCGCATGGCGGAACCCGGGCACCTGCCGGTCACTCTCGGCGGGCCGGCGCCGGTCATCCCCGACCAGACCATCGTGATGCGGAACGAGGGCTGGGTCATGCGCACCATCCACGCCCTCCGCGCGCTGGCGGACGATCGCCACGAGGAAACCCGCCTCCTCGCCACCCTCGACACGCCGCCCGGCACGCATATCGAGCTCGTGTTCCGCACCCACAGGGAGACCGACGCGCTGCGCCAGTTCGCCGGCGACTTCGTCTGGGTGTCGCTGCTGACGGCTTGCCTCACCGGCATCACCGTCTATGCCGCTGTCTGGCTGCTGATGGTGCGGCCGATGCGGCGGATCATCGCCAGCATCACCGCATTCCGCCTGGCACCCGAGCATAGTCGGCCGCTGGAGCCGCCACGCGCCGGCAAGCATGCCAATGACGAAATGACGGTGGCGGCGCGCGAGCTGTCGGCGTTGCAGGGCGAGTTGCGCAACGCGCTGTGGCGCAATGCGCGCCTCTCCGCCCTCGGCAGCGCCGTCGCCCGCATCAGTCACGATCTGCGCGGCGTCCTGGCGCCGGTACTGCTGACCGCCGAGCGCCTCCAGGCACATCCCGACGCGAGCGTGCAACGCGCGGCCGACATGCTGATGCGAACGGCGGATCGCGCCACCGACCTGGTGCGACGGACGCTCGATTTCGCCCGCGAGGGTCCGCCGCCGCTCCAGCTTGCCCCCGTGGCGCTTGGATTGCTGGTGGATGAAGCGAGCACGGCCGCCCGCGCGCCGGGCCGTGCCTTTGCCGTCCACAACCAGGTGCCGCCGGGATTGCTGGTCGAAGCCGACCGCAACCAGTTTTTCCGCGTGCTCGCCAATCTGCTGCGCAACGCCGCGGACGCCGGGGCGAGATTGGCTCGCGTCTCGGCATCGGCCGAACAAGGCTCGGTCACCATCGACGTGGCGGACGACGGTCCCGGCCTGCCGGACTCGGTGCGCGCCACCTTGTTCCACCCGTTCACCCGCAGCACGCGGCATGAGGGCACCGGACTCGGTCTCGCCATCGCCCGCGACCTGACGCTGGCCCATGGCGGCGAGATCGCGCTGGCCTCGTCCGGCCCGGAGGGCACCGTGTTTCGCCTGACACTGCGAATCGCACGGCTGGCGGACGAGCCGGACCGCCACACAGGCAAAGCCAAAGGCACCTCCGCCGCAGAGCATGACATTGCGCCCGCCGCGAAGGCCGACGTATAGGGCGCGCCGGCGCGCAAACTCGGGGAGCAAGCCATGGACATGGAGCTGAGTGAGTGGCTGGTGTTGGTGTTGCTGACCCTGGTCGCGATCGGCGGCCTGGTGTTCGCGTCCGACGGGTCTGGCGTGCAGTCCACGATCGGTCTGCTGATCGCCGTTGCCGCGGTCGCCGGCATCTTCTACCGCATCAAACAGTATTTCGACCGGGTTGACGCGAGCAATCACTGACATGGCGATCGCCGCGGCAAGCTGGGATCCCGGCCAGTACCTGCGCTTCTCCGACGAACGGCTGCGGCCGGCTTTGGACCTGTTGGCGCAGGTTCCGCTGGGGTCGCCGCGCCATGTGGTGGACCTGGGCTGCGGGGCCGGCAACGTCACCGCCATCCTGCACCGCCGTTTCCCCGCCGCGGAGATTCTGGGCGTTGACGGCTCGGCGGCGATGCTGGCCAAGGCGCGCGATGCCGCCCCCGACTGCCGCTTCGAACAAGGCGATTTCGCCACCTGGACGCCGGCCGACGGCGCGGCAGCCCCGGACCTGATCTTCTCCAACGCCGCGCTGCACTGGGTGGGCGGGCACGAGACCCTGTTCCCACGCCTGGTTTCCTTGCTCGCTCCGGGCGGCGTCCTCGCGGTGCAGATGCCGGCCATGCACGACGCGCCCCTGCGGCGATTGCAGAACGAGGTTGCCGGGTTCGGCCCCTGGGCGTCGCATTTGCGCGACGCCGGCTTCGCCCGCGCCATTCTGCCCGCCACAGCCTACTACGATCTGCTGCGTCCGCGCGTCGCGGCGCTGGACCTGTGGGAGACGACCTATCTCCACGTGCTGCGAGGCGAGGACGCCGTGGTGGAATGGGCCGCGGGCAGCAGCCTGCGGCCGTTCCTGGACAAGCTGCCAGCCGATCTGCGCGCCTCATACCGTGCCGCCTATGCCGCGGCGTTACGCCCGCATTATCCGCGCCGTCCGGACGGCGCGACGCTGCTGCCGTTCCAGCGCCTGTTCATCCTGGCGCGGCGGGCGGGGTAGGCTGAGACCCGAGGGGCAGGTCGCGCGACACGTGTCATTGCAGCGAAGCGCAGCAATCCCGGTCGATCCGGCGCACGTCACTCGACCCGGATTGCTACGCTTTGCCCGCCATGGCAGTGCAGATCGACTCGCCCGCAATGACATTGACCGGCGCGGGCGCCAAACCTCAGGGGCGGCACACTCGGTCCTCACGGTCAACCGATTCCAGGTCCTACACCGGCAATGGTGCCGCCTTCAGGCGCTCCATGCTGAACCGACTGCTGACATTGCGCAGCTTCACGTGTCCGATCAGGCGGCGATAGAAATCGTCATACGCGGCGATGTCCGGCACGACGACGTGGAGCAAGTAGTCGACGTCGCCACTCATCCGCCAGGCATCGACGATTTCCGGCATGCCGGCCACCACGCCGGCGAAGCGCTCCAGCCACTCGGCGGAATGGTCGGCGGTCTCCACCTCGACGAACACCGACACCGGCAGCCCGATCTTCGCGGGGTCCACCACGGCGACGCGACGCAGGATGACGCCGGCCTCCTCCATGCGGCGGATGCGCTTCCAGCACGGCGTGGGGGTCAGCCCGACCTGGGTGGCGATGTCGGCGAGCGACAGCGAGGCGTCGGCGGAGATCAGGCGCAGGATCTCGCGATCCACCCGGTCCAGCTCCTTGTCGGCAGGCATTGCGAGATAAGCCCCTCTGCTACGGCCGAATTCGTAGCAGAAGATTCCACGCCGCGCCACATTGGTGCCAGGAAGGAAGAAGAAATTCCCCTTCTGTTTTTGAGCCTGGGCCGCGAGGCGGGACGCCTCAGGGGGCTGGGCGGTGAACCCGGCGCCACTCTCCCGATTCCAGAAGCGCCTTTAGCCGGTCCAGGTCGCGGATCACCCCCCAACGCAGCAACGCGCTCAACGCCGCGGCGCCAAAGCGCAACATCCCGGTCGCGCGTCCCGCCACGCAGACCCGCGCGATGGTGCCTTCCGGGATGCCCTCCAGCTCATACCGAACGCGCAGGTCCAGCGGCAATTGCGTGGTGAACGCCATCGAGCGGTCGGGAACATGCTCCACTACCTCACCGCCGTCCGCGAACGTGCGGCCGAGCCAGTGCCATTCGCGGTTGATCTTCGTGCCAGCCCCCATCGGACCGCGCGCGGCCAGTGCCGATCTCCGTACGGTGCCGATCCAGACCGGGTCATAGCGCGGATCGAACATGACCCGCCCGACCTCGGGGCGCGGTCGGCGGATGGTGATCGCGACCTCGGCGCCGATGGGCGTGGCGCGAACCGCCGGCACACTGGCGGCAACTCGCCGCGTGGCTGCCGATTTCGCGGTGACAGCGGCGCCCGGGGCGACGGCACGCTCGGTGTCCGGGACCGCGCCGCAATTGATTTTCATCACGTTGTTGTTCACGAGCGCTGTTGGCAGTCGCTTTCGTAACACACGCGATCGGGGGCGCGAGACCTATTCCCGCACCCTGCGCCCACGTTGACCGTCCGCCCAGCGGCGGCGCTAGATGCCTTCGGTCAACAAGGGGAGGAAGCAACCATGGCTGGCCTGGCCGACGTTCTGGAAACGACCGCCCTGGAGCAAGTGGCGAGCGGTTTCGTCTTCACCGAGGGGCCGCTCTGGCACCCCGACGGCTTCTTCTATTTCGTCGATGTCCGCACCAACGCGTTGTACCGCATCGTGCTGGGGCAGCAGTCCGAGCTGGTGCGAAAGACCGAAGGCGGCAATGGCACCACATTCGACCTGCAAGGCCGGCTGATCAACTGTGAAGGCGACGCCCGCCGCCTGACCCGCACCGACGCCAACGGCACGGTGACCACGTTGCTCGACCGGTTCGAAGGCAAGCGGCTGAACCGTCCCAACGACGTGATCTGTGCGTCGGACGGCGCGCTGATGTTCACCGATCCGTCCTATCGCGTGCCGCCCGGCGAGCGCGAACTGGATGCCGCGGTGTATCGCATCGCGCCCAATGGCGACGTGACGATGGTCGCGCCGGTAGAATATCCGAACGGCCTCGCGCTGTCGCCCGACGAGCGCACGCTCTATGTCGCCAACACACGCTGGACGAAATACATCCATGCGATCGAGTTGGATGGTTCCGGTGCGATGGTGCGGCGGCGGATCTTCGCCGACATGTCGTGCGACGGCACCAACGGCGTGCCGGACGGGATGAAGGTCGATGCGGCGGGACGCGTGTTCTGCACCGGCACCGGCGGCGTGTGGGTGTTCCGGCCGGACGGCACGCAGATCGGCATCATCGAGACGCCCGAGGTGTGCGCCAACATCGCCTTTGGCGGCCCGGACCTGCGCACGCTGCTGCTGACCGCAAGCACGTCACTTTACACGCTGCGGGTGAGGGCGCCGGGAATGCCATCCCCCGTTTTCGCCGGCAGAACGCCTCGCCCGTAGCCAGGCCGGGTGAGGTTGCCTGCCTCGCCGCCCTCCCGCAGGATTGCCACGACGATCCGCCGGGAAGGAAGCGCCAGATGGGCCTGCATATCGACTACTATGCCTCGTTGAACTCGCCGTGGACCCATATGGGCGCGGCGCGCATCGAGGCGATGGCCATGGCGCATGGCGCCAGCCTGCGCATCTGGCCGGTGGATTTCGGCGCCATCTTTCCTGCCTCCGGCGGCCTGCCGCTGCCCAAGCGCGCGCCGCAGCGGCAGGCCTATCGCCTGATGGAGCTGCGCCGCTGGCGCGAGCATCTCGGCATTCCGATCAACATCCAGCCGAAATACTTCCCTGCCAACGAGCAAGCCGCCGCCTGCTGTGTCATCGCGCTACGCGAAACGGCGGGCGACGTGCCAGCCATCAAACTCGCGCACCGCGTGCTGAAGGCGCTGTGGCAGGAGGAGAAGAACACCGGCGATCCTGACACGTTGGCGGGACTGATCCGTGACATCGGCGAGGATCCCGATGCCGTCATGCGGCTTGGCGCAGAGCAACGGTGGGCAGAGATGCGCCAGGCCGACACCCAGGCGGCCTTGGATCGCGGCGTGTTCGGCGCGCCCAGCTATGCGATCGGCGGCGAGATCTTCTGGGGCCAGGATCGCCGGCCTTTTGTCGAACGCCGCCTGGCGCGCGGCTGACCATGCGGGTTTTCACCATACTGCCGCAGAACGATTGGCGCGCCGCCGGCCCCGCCGCGCACGCCGCCGAGGAAGCCGGCTTCGATGCGGTGATGACGGTGGAGCTGGGACACGATTGGTACGCGCCGCTCGCCTTTGCCGCTACGGCGACGCAGCGCGTGGAGCTGACGCCATCCGTTGCGGTGGCTTTCCCCCGCAGCCCCACCGTCCTGGCGCAGCAGGCCTGGGACCTGCACGCCAATTCCAACGGGCGCTGTGTGCTGGGTCTCGGCAGCCAGGTGAAGGGCCATAACGAGCGGCGCTTCGGCATAGCCTGGACCCCGCCCGCGCCGCGCCTGCGTGACTACGTGCGGGCGTTGCGCGCCGTGTGGCGGTGTTGGGAGACACGCGGCCCGCTGAATTTCGCCAGCCCGAATTACCACCTGTCGCTGATGACGCCGGATTTCTCACCGGAGCAAACCGGCCTGCCAATGGTACCCGTTGCGATCGCGGCGGTCGGCGAGGCGATGCTGCGCGTCGCCGGTCAGGTCGCGGATGGCGTGCGGCTGCATCCGCTATGCTCCCGCCGCTACCTGGAGCAAGTCTGTCTGCCGAATCTGATGGAAGGGATGCGAAGGGCCGGACGCAGCCGTTTGCATTTCGACATCCATGGTGGCGGCTTTGTCGTCACCGGCCCGGACGACGCCGCGGTCGCCGCCGGCATTGAGAAGGTGCGGCGGCGCATCGGCTTCTACGGCTCTACCCGCACCTATCTGCCGATCCTGGCATTGCACGATTTGCAGGATCTGGGACTGCAACTGCATCGCTTGTCGGTGGAAGGCCGCTGGGACGCGATGGCCAAGGCGGTGCCGGACGACGTGGTGCGCATCTTCGCCGCCTGCGCCACGTTCGATCGGGTCGCCGACGCAATTCAGCAGCGCTTCGGCGGCATCGCCGATTCCATCGACCTGCATTTCCCGCCCGACACGCCCGCAGGGCTGCAACGGGAAATCCTCACCGACATTCGCCGCATTCCCCACAGCTTTGCCGGCTTCGACACGAACTGGCAGGAGTAGCGCCATGGCCGTTCCCACCTTCCGCTTCGATCCCGTCGCGCTGCCGCCGGAAGCGACCGCATTGCGCACCGAAGTGCGGGCGTTCATCAAGCAACACCAGCACCTGATGGGCTTCACCCGCAGCGGCTTCGATCGCGACTTCAGCCGCGCCATGGGCCAGCGCGGCTGGATCGGCATGACCTGGCCGAAGCAGTATGGCGGCCACGAACGTTCCTCCTTCGAACGCTACGTGATGATCGAGGAGATGCTCGTGGCCGGCGCGCCGCTCTCGGCCCATTACACCGGCGATCGCCAGAGCGGCCCGAATATATTGCGTTTCGGCACCGAAGAGCAGAAGCAGTTTTTCCTGCCGAAGATCGCGGCGGGGGAGCTGACGTTCTGCATCGGCATGAGCGAACCGAATTCCGGCTCCGATCTTGCGGGCACGCGCACCCGCGCGGTGAAGCTCGATGGCGGCTATCGCATCAACGGCAGCAAGCTCTGGACCTCCAACGCGCATCGTTCTGATTACGCAATCCTGTTCTGCAAGATGGCGCAGGAGGGTCAGCCCGATCCGGATCGCCATGCTGGTGCCACGCAGTTCCTGCTGCCGCTGAAATCGCCCGGCATCGAGATCCGCCCCGTGCGCAACTTGCTCGGCGAGCATCATTTCAACGAGATCTTCCTCACCGACGTGTTCGTTCCGGACTGGCTGCTGCTGGGCAAGGCAGGCAATGGCTGGAACCAGGTGACCAGCGAGCTCGCGTTCGAACGCAGCGCGCCGGACCGTTTTCTGGTGTTCTTCCAGGTGCTGTGCGAAATGCTGCGCATGGCGGGCCCGAACCCGGACCGCGCCACCGCCGCCGCGTTGGGCCGGCTGGTGGCGCAGCTTGCCACGCTGCGCAGCATGTCGCTGTCGATCGCTGGGATGTTGCAGGAAGGGCTGCAGCCAAACAACGAATCCGCGGTGGTGAAGGACCTGGGCACGCGCTATGAGCAAGACATTCCGGTGGCGGCGCGGCAGTTGTTTCCAACCGAGCCGGAACTGGAGGCGGCGGATCTTTATACGTCGATGATTGCCCGCGCCACGATGAACGCGCCGCGGCTTTCGATCCAGGGCGGCACACGCGAGATCCTGCGCGGGATCATCGCGCGCGGCCTCGGGCTGCGGTAGGGAAGGGCCCACGAAGATGGCATTGCGCGACGAAACTCGCATGCTGCTGGAAAGCATGGACCGGCTGTTCCAGGACAAGTGCACCAAGCAGATCGTGGATGCGGCGGAGAAAGGCGCGTTCCCCACCGATCTGTGGCGCGCGGTCGGCGAGACCGGTGTGCCGTTGGCCGCCCTGCCCGAATCCGCCGGCGGTGCCGACGCGGAATGGTCCGATCTCTATTACGTGCTGCGCGTGGCCGGTCGTTACGCCGCCCCAATTCCGCTGGCGGAGACGATGCTGGCGGGCTGGATCGCAGCCGCGGCGGGGCTGGAGTTGACCGACGCACCGATGACGGTGGGCCCGGTGCGCGCCGACGACAAACTGACCTTGCAGCGCGACGGCAACGGCTGGCGCCTGACCGGGCGTGCCAGCCGGCTGCCTTATGCGCGGTTCGCGGAGCAAATCATTCTGGTCGCGGACGGCCCTGATGGCGAGATGGCGGTGGCGCTGCAAGCACCCGAAAGCGCCGACAAAACCGAAGGCCGCAACATGGCCAGCGAGCCGCGCGACACGCTGACCTTCTCCGGCCTGCGGTTGGCGGCGGATGCCGCGGCGCCGCTGCGCGGCGGCACCTCGCGTGCGGGCTTGTACCGGCGCGGGGCGTTGGCGCGCGCCGCCATGATGTCCGGCGCCCTGGAACGCGCCATGGATTTGGCAGTGACCTACGCACAGGAACGCCAGCAGTTCGGCCGGCCGATTTCCAAGTTCCAGGCGGTGCAGCAGAACCTCGCAGTGCTCGCGGGGCAGACGGCGGCAGCGATCGCCGCCGCCAATCTTGGCATCGAGGCGCTGTCAACGAACGATCCACAGGCGGAGGAATTCGCCGTCGCGATCGCCAAGACGCGCGTCGGCGACGCCGCGACACTTGCCGGCGAGATCGCGCATCAGGTGCATGGCGCGATCGGCTTCACGCAGGAGTACGCGTTGCAGCTCGCGACCCGCCGCCTGTGGTCCTGGCGCGAGGAGTTCGGCACGGATGCAGAATGGGCTGCCCGCCTGGGCCGCCTGGTTTGCGCGCGCGGTCCCGAGGCGCTGTGGCCAACCCTCACCGCGGCATAGCAGGTGCCGTCGGGAAGATCAGCGAGGCGCGGTCGTTCTCGACACCATCGGTCAAATTTCCGCGAGCATCCATTGTTCGTTTGCTCGCACCGTTGTGACTCCGCGCCGATGCCGTGCTGCAACGGCAGCAGGAGCAGATGGCCAGTGTTTTTCAGGATGTTTTCTCAATCGCTGCTGATTTGACACGAAGCGGCCTCACGCAGTCGTGAGTTAGAGCCGCAAAGATAACGAATTCGACGTTTGGCTGAATTAGATATTATTGGCCGTTGCGCCCGCCTCTGGCGCGGCTGGAAGTCGCGTTCGTCCGCGGCAGGCGACCGACGGATTCTGCAGGAGCAAGACGATGGACCTGGACCACACCGGTACCGAGATGCCCTCCGCCGGAAATCCCGTTATCACGGTCGCCGATGGGCCC
>Ga0335073_10008611_pt1 | contig 14319 bp, 19 predicted proteins | sample Lox_Sample_22_FD_207093 | JGI IMG/M metagenome (GOLD analysis project Ga0335073, IMG submission 207093) | Soil microbial communities from Loxahatchee National Wildlife Refuge, Florida, United States - Lox_Sample_2.2 | ecosystem: Environmental > Terrestrial > Soil > Wetlands | place: USA... | reverse complement strand
CCAGTTTTTCTGCTCCCACTACCTTCTGACCTAAAAACTCTGGCTGGCGAAGCTTTTCAACGTCGAATCCTGTCATAACAAAGGCATCGTTATCAAGCATTGCTATTAAAAGGGCCTCGACGGTGTTGTCCATGCGGTCCTTGAATCTTTGCTGTAACCCCTCAATCAGCTTCTTTGGGAGTTGAAGCGTCAGAGCGGCGCAGTCGGGCCGCGGCCTTTTTGGAGGGGCCGGCAGAGGTATCTTCACGGTTTTCATCGCCTGAAGCGTCTGTATGTCCACCTGGAAATCGTGACCCCTATCACACTTAAATCCGAACTGAAACGGCGTGTAGTTGAGTGGTACTGTGTTGCCACCAGCTAGGCACTCAGGGCATGCAAATCCAACTTGCGGCATATTTTCTCCTCATAGCGTTTTCCACTTTTCTACTTGCTCCGAACCCATTTCGTCCCAGAGAAGATAGTCGCTTGGAGGCGGATCTTCATTCGGATGATGAGTTGGTCTGCTATTGCGATCAAATATTGGAGAAAAATCAGTGTTAGCAAAATCTCCTCTCTGCCGCCAGATCGGACATCCGCAGTCTTGGCAGTTGGCCGTCTTGTTGTGGCGGTCCCCATGGCGATCCTTCGTATGCCCGCACAGACAGAAAATCTCGAGATCCTGCTTGTTAATGGCCGGCGCAGCCTGATCGGTTCCCCAGCCTTCTGAGTCGTGGGAGCAAAAAATCGCGATCATCATAGCAAAAACACGATCGTCGTGCGTGCTCTGCCCTTCAAAACGACTGTCATCCACCGAGGAAAAGTCGAAGCACTCATCGATCAGTTTTTCGCTTCGGATAACGACCATGCCGTCATCGATGTATTCCCTGAATTTGGCGATAATCAGGTCTCTTGTCTTTACGTTGGTGTACCATCCCATGAAGTCGGTGATGAAATTCTTGATCTTGTCGTAGTGCTTCCACCGGAACAGGTTTGGATACTCGAGCACGCGCATGACGCGCGCGTTAGTCGCCTGACCTACGTCGTTGCATTCGATCGCGATTTCCGCGCTGTTGTACCAATACCCCAGGGCGCAAAGGACGTCCCCATAGGGAGTCGGATTGATCCATCCGTGCCACTCCGCTACCTGCTCGTCTGGATGAACGCCGTGGCCGATCCGGATGACCTGGGCGCAAGAATAGTCGCCGCCATACACACCATGGGCCACGTCGCCGGCGATGTAGTAGCGCTCCCCTTCTTTCGGCGCCTCCCAAACTAGCAGGCGAGCTCCGTAGCCCTCCGCCGCGGGAATGTTCTCTCCCTTTTTGGCTTCCTTGATGCGTACTTCCGGGTACCAACGATCGGACTTGTCTTTCTTGAGGTCAATTTCTCCGTAGTACTTTGGCGGGCAGCATGTCGACTCGAGGATTAGTTGAAGCTTCTTTTTGTTGAACGCGCATACTCCGGACCCTTGGAAAGCCTCATAAGAAGAGGCGCCTGGATATTCCTGGTAAAACTTCGATTCGTCCCCTCGATTCAGGGTGGCGAACGTCTGCATTTCAGTCCGTCGCCAGTAAAGCTGTTCGTCGGTCAAGGTGAAGTTCGAGTTTTCCTTAACCTTCTCGGCGAGCGCTATTTCTTCCTTGGTGCGCTCGAACGTCATCCCAACCGGGATTACCGTCGAGTACTGCTTCAGACGGAAAAACTCAATGAAGACAGGAATCCATGGGATTTTGCCGTCCTGGGCGTCCTTCCAAAGCTCATGCCAGAAGTTATTCCGGCCGCGGGCGGTCGACTCCATGACAGCAATCTGATTGGGAGTCTTGGACAGAGTGGGGAAGATCTGCTCGGCCAGAACCTTCGCATCGGGCCATAGCGACAGTTCGCTCATGTGGAGGGCCGTAAGGCCCTTTCCAACGGCGACGCCAGTCATTTTGTTGGCGGCTTCCACGAATACCGCCGAGCGAAGGCCGGGCCGAGTGATGCGCATATGCTCGTCGCGACGATCGAATCCCAGGTATCGCGCGTTCTGTTCGTAACGAGCCTCTGGACGCATCCACCACGGGAGGCAGTCGTAGGCCAAGCGCGTCATGTTAAACAGGTAGTCGGCTTGGCCGGGATCCTGGGCGACGATGAGGGTGTTGCACCCTTCCGTGAAAATCGTGCGATGGAAGATGAGCGCTTCGTTGATCGTGGAGAGACCCAATTGCCGTGCTTTTAGCACGATCACTTGGATCGGCTGTCCTAGCCTTTGGAGCTCACAGATCTTGGTGTAGAAAATTTCCTGGCTGTCAAAAAACGGGTAGAGCGTCTTAATTCCTTCGCGCTTACTGTTGATCGCGTGATAGTTCTCGGCGTAGTAGCGGAAGTCGAAGCACCGATTGATTTCTTCGTCGATGAAATTTACTTCGAACTTGGAAAGCTTGGAGTAGGCGAAAGCGCTGTCGCCGCCACACTCTTCGTAGCGGGCGTTCAGTAACTCCAATTCTTCACTGAGGAATCGGTCACGCCTGCGTATTTCCATCCACTGGAGCCTTCACTTTCTCGGGCACCAGGTCAATGACCTCGCCCGCAGGAAGCTCACCGTTCTGAACGGGCAAGGAATTTTGTGCATCTTGTCGCCGCTTGTACACCTCCCTCAAGCGGTCTTCGAAGCTCATACCGTTGTTTTCTGTGATTCCGACTCCGACTGAAACGTTCGTGTTGATTGAATTGCCCTTGGCGTGACGCGCGAAAATTGCTTGGGCCTTTTTGGTTATGGAATCGACGGCTTTCAGGCGGGTGTCGTAGTCCGGTTCGCTTGCTATTACTTCGCCGGCATTCTCTCCACCTTCAGCGTAAACCTTCTTCTCTGCTTTCAGCGCGTCGGCCAGTACGACTTTCTCGACCTCTTTGTTGAAGAGGATAACTTCTGTTTCACCGAGTTCGAGAGCCTCCAGGCTGTTAAGGCTGTTATATAGCTCGACGTTCCGAATGGATTCTTCGACGGCACGAATGCCCACCCTGTCCTGCTTGGCGATTTCTTCGACAGTCATGCCAAGAACTTTGTGGCGGGCGTGCCTCATCACTTCGACTTGCGGGCGTGGAGCGCAGTGCTGGAGTTTCACAGGCAGATTTTGTACTTAGATAGACCTTCCGTCAAGCGTCAGTATATAGTTACGTCCGTGTCTTGGGGAGTCATTGGCGGCTGATCCGGATCCTCAACGGCCTTTTTCTTCCCGGAGAGCCTGGAAGCCGCTTCTTCCTCACTGTAGGAGAAAACCCCCGAGTCTGTTTCAGCTACCCCTGGAGACATGTTCGCTGGCGGCTTATTGATCGCAAATTGGTAGAAGGTGCGAATGGTCGTGTTGATCGCGTCCATCTTTCTGCCGATTTCTTCGCCCATTTCCGTAAACATCCGAAAGTACCGAACAACCTTTTCGACGTCTCCGCTCTCAAGGATTGGGGTTAGGGCTGTAGTCAGCCGGCTAACCTGCAAAGAGAGTTTCTTGATTTCCATGACAAAGACCACACCCAAAAGCGCGGCGCCGAAAAATAGCACCCCCATAAATAGGCCAACCAGAATCAGGACGTAGCCGCTCATGTTCGAATGTATCCTCCGAGTTTCCGCTTCATTTCGTGAACCTTGATAGCCTCTTCCTCGCTCAAAGAGAGCAAGTAGCGGACTTCTTCTGGAAGGTAGCAGGTCATGTTGCGGTACAGGATGTCGATACTCTCGTCGGGGATAATGGCCACCAGCCCCCGGAGTTTTGACCCCTCAATGACGCATCCGATGTGGTAGGACTTAAATCTCTCGATATCCTCGTCCAAGACATCGATGAAGGACAGGTCTTCATTGAACAGATCGCGCGACACTAGGTTTCTGCTTCCTCGCTTACAAGATCTTCGGACACTTTCTTGCCGGCTAGAGCGTCCGGGATGGACGGCGCAACGTACGGAGAACTTTGCGCGTTTTTGTGTTCAAGTGAAATCGACATGCCGTACTTGCACTTTTCGCCGTCGCAGTAGTAGATGATCTTCTCGAGCCGGCCGCTCGGCTTGTGCTTCACAATCTCCCGGCGCATCACCGAAGCGCATACGGTGCAGACAAGATCCGGAGACTCAATTGGATTCAGCGGGGGTAGCATCGGCCTTGGCCTTTCTTGTCCTACGGACTTTGCATTGCTCGCGGACCTCGACGAGGGGCATGCCGCATTTTGCGCAGAACGTCGAAAATTCAGGAACGCTAAGCAACGGTTCCCCAGGTCTCGTTGGCAGTAATTTTACTGATGTCTGTTGAGTTGTGATGCTGTGGCCTGAAGTTTGGCAGGATTTTTCGTAACACGACTTGTCGAATCCCATAGGCTCCTTTCGGTGGGTAGGGTTTTATCACGAGGGATTTTCTACTGCAAGCGGAAATGCGGGGAGCCATTCAAGAGCTCCCCGCCCATCCGTTACTGCTTTGCGAAGTCAGCCATCAATGCTGGCGACGCGGTATCGAACCCTACCACGTCGAGCATTCCGGCATCGTTCGGATCGGCGATCGAGAATTCGTTTGAAACCATCCCGACAACAATCAACTTCGACGGGATGCCCATTTCTCGACGGTACGTCTCGAGGGCCTTCTGCGGATGCACCTTGCCGGCCCACGTCTCGCTGTCCGTGTACACAGCAAAGACGTCGATGTCGATCCTCCGCTTAAAGGCGTCGATCATCGGTAGAGAGCAATTCGTTCCGCCCGCGTTGATGTTTGCGGTCTTCTTCACGATCGAATCCAACCGTTCGCGAGGAGACACGTTGATCGGCTTCACGCCATCATCGAATGCCATGATGACGTGCTCCGACTCCGTGCGCGCCGTGACCATCAAAAGGGCCGCCGAAGCAATTGCCGGAGTAAGTCCAGGGCATCCGGCAACCTCTCCCGAGCTCATCGATCCGGACACGTCCAAACCGATGTACCACCGCTTGCCGGTCTTCTCGATGGTTCCGAAGCTCAGATAGAACGCGTCGTCAAGCGCGTCGACGACTTTCTGGACCGGAATCCATCCCTCGCCGCGGCTACGAGCTCCATGCCCGGACTGATAAGTCAGCATGGCGATCAAAGCCTGGATTGGGTGAATGCGAGCCTTCCGGAGCACGTCTTGGTTCCTCAAGCGATTGCAGATCACCCGCGACGCGTCGCTCATGCCCTTCAACAGACCGACCCGGGTCATGTTCGCAAGATTCCGAATCATGGCCGTCATCGGCATGTTCTCAAGCAACGCTTCCCAAACTTCGGGATTCTTGAGTGTCTCAGTTGGGACCATTTCACGGGTCAGATTGTGCTTGCGAATTAGTTCAATCACACGATCGACCTTGGCCTTCTTCGCCTCTTCAAACGCAGCAATCAGCGGAGGAAAGCCTTCCGTTTCCATGTAATTGAATGTCTTGGCGCTTTCCTTGTGGCCCTTCGAGTACTTCTTGATGGTACGCGGTACGCCCGCTTCCACACCAAGAGCCCAACGGAAGGCCGCGTCGACGTCCTCGTTGCCCGTTTCCGGGTGGGCCAGGCGAAGCAGGTCCGCGTGTCCCCAGCCATCTCTCTGCTGGTACTTGACCAACTGATTCTGAAGCTGGTCGAGATCCTTATCGAGATACCAGCTTGAGACCGCCTTGCGCAGCGCCGGCCCCCATCCACGCAGAGAGTTTACGTACTCCGCGAAGTGGAATAGATGCGTGCCGATGCGCGCGACGCGCGGAAGAGCCCCGAGAGCCGCGGAACGAACGAGCGGATCGGTGTCGGCCGCGCAAAGGGCCAGGACAAACAAGGCCGGGTCATTCTTTGGCGCCCGTCCGCCATGGCTGATTTCCGCTACTCGGTTCACGACGCGCACGCCGTCTTCCTTGATGCAGCGGAGAACGGCCTGGGCGTTTTCCTTGGTGAGTTTCTGCTCGGTTGCGTAATACGATCCACCCTCGCTTCCAAGGATTAGAAAGCGATCGAGACGAACCCAGTCCGTCACTGGGTAGGAATATCCACCGGCAGAATTCTTGACCTGCCGTTCGTTGAGTGGCTCTGACTGTGGCGGATTCTTGATGCTGCGTGCCTGCGTCTTCAAATACGACATGGTCTTTCCTCCTCGTGAATGGGGGTTTTCGAAGGACCGACCGGAGAGTTTGGACGAGTAAAATTGAGTCTGGGTATCATCGTGCCAGCCAGGATTTCGAGATCCGTGCTGACGACCTAAGCCCCGAAGGGCTTCGACTGGAGTCGAACCAGTTTAGCCGTTAACCCAAACAGCCGACCCGTCCGAATCATCCGGCTAGCAAAAAGTTTGGCATGGGGTTTCTTACAGTAGATAACCCACGCCATCCGGCCCGCCGAATCTACTTGGCCTAAATACTAGCGAGTAAAAGTTGAACCTAGGCGCCAATAGGAGAATTGCTTTAGCCTTGCGGCACCACAACCTCTCCTATACGACTTCCTCTATTTAACCTAAGAGGCTTCGGTTCCTGCGGGACTGACTTCGTCCTAGGTAGGTAACCTAGAGCTCTCCGACCCGCAAACAAACTAAAAATGGTGAGTAAAAATGTCAAACGGCGAATCCGGTTTCCCGGACCGCGGGCGCTTCTCGCGACCCACTTGCCTTCTAAGGCTCGGCCGGCCCCGCGTATTACGCTACGTGGGAGAGCGCCTTGCTGGAGCGAGATAACCGTTTAACTCCGACCCACCAAAATCAAAGAGCGAGTAAAAAGTAGAACTCGGGTTTTCCGTGCTGCCGTTACACTAAAGCCCCACTGGTGGAGCTTTCCGGAGTCGAACCGGTCTGGACCTTCCTAAAGGTAACCGAATTCAAGACGACCCGCTCTAAACTCTTAGCCTGAGTAAAAAGTATCAGTCGGGTGCCCTTGCGGGCTAACCTTAGCATGGTAACCGACCGAAAGCCGACCCAGGCAACAGTCTCGAATAATACGCTCGCTGTTTGACAAGTCAAGCGATTTTTTCTCTACTTCAAAAACGAGCAATCGTGCCGCTTGAAGGCATTCTTGCTGTGGAACTGGATGTTACAGAACTCACAGAAAGAACGCGAAAGACGCTCTCTCCGGAGTTTTTTCTGGTGATTCATCAGCGATTCGTAAGATCCCCACTTGGAATGAGAAACCTTCCGGTCGCCCTTGCCGTGCTTGCGATTCTTCTTTCCCTTTTTGCGTGCGACGTCGCGTGCGCGCATGACAGTACGGCCTCCTTAGCCGCTATATAGCTGTCATGGTGTCCTCCTATCAGGGGCGCGCAGATACCCCCGGGAAAGCCGTCCTTTGTATCACTTGGGACAAACGGAAAGCAAGCGGAATTTTGGAGGGCGAGGCGGGACTTGAACCCGCAACCAATCGGTTAGAACCGACTGCTCTGGCGGCTTTAGAGGCCGATGCTCTGCCTTTGAGCTACTCGCCCTTAGAGAAATTGGCTGGGGCGGTGACAGTGAAGTCTAAAGGGGATTTCTCCCCACCCGCCCCAATGGAGCCGGAGTGCCACTCAAGGCCGCACCTCGCTAGCAGACGTGCCTCCGGCATTGGCACGCCCGGTGGGGCTCGTACCCACATCCTCCCTGTTTAGCGCAGGGTGCTCATCCACTTGAGCTACGGGCGTTTGGTAAAGTCGATAATTCTTCAAAATGTCGCGCTGCGCGCCATGGATCGGTGCCGTGCAGATCGCGGTAAATCCCAGGTTGAAATCAGGTTCGTGGAAAGCGTAGTGGAGGATGTTTGCACTACGGATCTTGGCGCGGGCGCGCTCGAGCGCCGGCAGATTCGGAAGGCCAATAAAAACGATGTTCGGCGTTCCGGACTCGTACGTCGCCATCTGCGCCGCATGCCAAGTTGCGTGATTGGATTGAACGAATTGTTGAGGCAGGGGTATATCGGTTCGAACGAAGATGAATACGTAGGATTCAGAAATCTATGTCATGGGCCGAAGTCTCTCATCGGTTGCTGTTCTCGTCAAGCGAATTTTTTCAAGAACTTGTTCCATGCGCTTCTTGCCGGCCGGATTCATGGAATGGACTGTCACGCCATCCTTCGGCCAAAACTCTGGGTGCCTCTCGAGCCACACCACGACGTCGTATCCGGACTTCTGGCCGTCCTCACAGGTGACTCCATACATACCGCTCATCATCTGCTCTGGAGTTAGATCGTGGTCGAGCGAGGCTTTTGTTACTTTCCCTGTGCGAAGCAGATCGATGGCTTCTTCGGCCGTCTTGGCCCACGTCCAGCCAACGCAGCCGAACATCCAAGGTTCCCGAATATCGTCAAGCCATAGCTTCATAAATTTGGTGGGAGTGCTGGGGATCGAACCCAGTCCTGTCGGTTAAAAGCCGAGAGCTCTTCCCTTGAGCTACACTCCCTGGGGCTCAACCTCGGAATCGAACCGAGTCTTGCGCTTTACAAGGGCGCCGTCATACCGGTAGACCAGTCGAGCATTGGCAGCGCCAGTGGGAGTCGAACCCACGTTTCGCGGATGAGAACCGCGGTGCCTACCGTTAACAGATGGCGCCAAAATTTTGGAGAGCCGAACTGCCAACGTGATCGGCTCTCCAGGGCCACTAGCACGGCCTCCACTTCCTTGATATCGCCCAAGGAAGAAGGCGCTCCGCCGTGGGGAGATGGGGCTGGAGGCGACAATCGAAGTCGCAACCTGCGGTTTACGAAACCGCCGCTCTGCCACTTGAGCTACTCCAGCACTAAATGGCTGGCGCCCTGGGATTCGAACCCAGACCGTCTCGGTTAACAGCCGAGTGCCCTGCCGTTTGGACCAGACGCCATCAGAAAACTTTCGAGAGGAGCCAAAGCCTTGTCCGCTGTATGGCCCTATAGAGCCACTGTTCAGCCACGCGCTACCCATCCCCTCTCGAAACTCAAAATTGGTGGGGCTGCTGAGAATCGAACTCAGGTCTGTCGATTAAGAGTCGAGAGCTCTGCCACTGAGCTACAACCCCCTGGAGCTAGGACTGAGAATCGGACTCAGGTCTGCGCCTTACCAAGGCGCCGCTCTGCCACTGAGCTATCCCAGCGTACCCCGCGGTCGAATCGAACGGCCGTAGCCTGTGTGTAAGACAGGTGCTCTACCACTGAGCTAGCAGGGCTCGCATAGAATACCAGAACAGCGAGCGCCGTCAATTGAAGAAATGGCCCCGGCCGTCAGAATCGAACTGACGTTGCCCGCTCTTCAGGCGGGAGTAATTCCATTATACGAAGCCTGGTTTGGTAGGCGGTGAGTGAATCGAACACTCGTCTCGCGCTAATCAGGCGCGGGTCCTCCCATTGAACGAACCGCCTATGGAGGAAAGGGCGGGGTTCGAACCCGCAACACCCGAAGGTGAACTAGTTTTCAGGACTAGCGCCTTGACCGCCTCGGCCACCTTTCCAAATCTGGTGGAGAGGGCGGGACTCGAACCCGCGCGTCCCAATTGGGACTTGTCCGTGTTCGAAACGGATGCCGTAGCCACTGAGCCACCTCTCCTAAAATGGCGGATAGGGCGCGATTCGAACGCGCGATCCCAATTGGGACTTCACCTTTCCAGGGTGATGCCTTCAGCCTCTCGGCCACCTATCCAAAATTGGAGGACGGGGTGGGAATCGAACCCACCAGCAAAGGTTTTGCAGACCTTCGACTCGCCGATCGTCTTCCCGTCCATGGTAGCTCCGGGGAGAATTGAACTCCCATCTGTCGTTTAGAAGACGACGGTCCTGTCCGTTGAACGACGGAGCCTCAAACTTGGTACGCGCGGAAGGATTTGAACCTTCACTCCGAAGAAGCCGGGTTTGAGCCGACCGCGTCTGCCGATTCCGCCACGCGCGCATGGTAGTCCCATCCGGATTCGAACCGGAATTCCGAGCTTCGGAGGCTCGTGCTCTGTCCAATTGAACTATGGGACCTCATAAAAACTTTCATGGTAGCTCCACGCGGACTCGAACCGCGATCTTTCGTTTAGGAAACGAAGGTCCTCTCCTCTTGAACGATGGAGCCTCAGTTCTGGTAGACCCGCCCGGACTCGAACCGGGATTTTCGGTTTCGAAGACCGATGCTCTAATCCATTTGAACTACGGGTCCTCAAAAATGGTAGGGTCGCCCGGAGTCGAACCGGGATCACAGGTTTCGTAGACCTGGGCTCTGTCCAATTGAACTACGACCCCTCTAACGTGGCGGCGATGGACTTTCCTGAATGCCCTAGCTCTGGTGGAACCTCCCTCAGGCATGCAGGCAACTTATCGTTTCGCCTTCTATCCCATCCGGGAGACTGCCGTCGCGCCCTCTGGAAAGGCTGCGCTCCGCCACGCAAACCGACTATACACCAAATGGTCCGGGCGGGGAGACTTGAACTCCCAAGTTAGCTGGTTTTAGGTCAGCCGCGTCTGCCGATTCCGCCACGCCCGGGTTACTTCGCTGCCGGAGTTACTGGCGATGGAAGCAAGTGCGTTCCGACCGCGATCAGGATACCGATGATCGTGCTCGCTTCCGGATTCTTAGCTACGATCGCCTGTATCTGCGTTCCAAACACCGTCCAAAGAGCTCCAGCGCCCAGAACAATTTCCGGCCATGCTTTCTTTAAGAAATTCATCGAAGACCTCCCGCGGCGATTTCTACCATACGGTAGGTCCTCGTGTCACAAAAAGTTGGTGCCGGCGAGAGGAGTCGAACCTCCATGCTCTAGGCGGTGGTTTCTAGGACCACTGTGTCTGCCATTCCACCACGCCGGCAAGATTGTTAGATCTTGGTTTTCTCTTCCTCGTCGTCATCGACCATCGCCAGGGTGCGGTCGAGTGAACTGTACGCGACGTTCTGCGCCTGCCCACTCCTGTACGATGCGATGTTCGCCGAAGTCGAACGCATCATGTTGGCCGTCGCCGGAGTATTCGCCGCATAACTCATCGAAGAGTGCCGCGGAATATTAAGACTCTCTCCGGTAAGAATTGCGTCCTGATTAGCCCCAAGGAAAACGAACTCCCATTTGTACACTTCGCGCTGGTGTTTAATCATTTCCGCCAGCTTCGAAGAAGTGTACTTCGTGCTCGAGTTCTCGAGTCCGTCAGTCATCACGACGATGATGACCTTCCCTGGGCGATCATGTTCCTTGATCTTCGAGAGCTTCTCCCCGAGATCGACGATCGTATGCCCCAAGGCATCGTGTAGCGGAGTCCCGCCGCGAGGCTTGTACGTTTCGATTGTCAGCTTCGGGGCCTGTTTTACAGGTTTCCCCTCAAACACGAGCTCCCAAGAATTCTCTGTGTCGAATTGGATGAGCGTTACGTTTGCGTCGCCAGGAACGTTCTTTTGGCCTTCAATGAATTCATTGAAACCATCGATCGTTGCTTGGCGGACGGATTCCATGGATCCCGATCGATCGAGAACCACCGATATTTGAGAGAGATTATCCTTCATTCTGTACTTCTCCTTGGGTACTTCTGGCTGCATCTGGTGGAGCGCCAGTGAATCGAACACTGTCCGGGGGCCAGCCCCAACTGGGTTACGGCCAGTCGCAATCCCATTCTGCCAACGCTCCAAGCTTGAATCGCGGGGCGGCCCGGCCGGATCCCTAGCCACCGGGACTCGCTCAGTCAATTTCACGCGCGCTGTTCGACCACCACGATACTCCGTGTACTCGTATCACGAGTGTCCCGCGAATTTGGTGCCCGATGTGGGACTCGAACCCACAAGAACACGCCCCTCAAGCGTGCGCGTATGCCAGTTCCGCCAACCGGGCAATATCTTTGCGGCCAAGTGGGCCTGGGTTCACCAGATCTTGATCTAGTGCGCCCCGCAGGACTTTCCAAGGTAGCGATTTTTCCGCTATCCACTCTAGCCATTTCGACCTGGGCCGCAAACTTGGTGGTGGTCCAGGGTGTCGATCCCTGCCGTCGCGCTCATCTGGCGCTCTCCGGAGTTTATAAGGCTCCGCCGCACAGCCGGTGCTGACCACCAAATCTTGGTAGCGCCGAGTGGAGTTGAACCACTTCCGCTCCCTTATGAGAGGAGCATTCTGCCCTTAAACTACGGCGCCTCAATTCGTAACCGGTGAAGCCTGGGCGCATGGCGCCACCAGCATTTCACCCTTCACCTTCTCGATGATGTCCGTCGAATACTTAATCCTCAGTTCGTGCCTTTTGATTTGACAGCACCGACAGAGCCGATCAAACATCTGCATCTGTGCGGCGAATGGGCCTTCGGCGAAACTTACGGTCGCCTTGTGATTCTCGCAATCGATACAGACGTCACGCTCGATCAGATCCTTGCACTTCAGGCACATCGGAATCGAGCCGTGCCCGTTATTCCCGACCTTGGACGGAGTGATGATTATGACTTCTCCGTGTTTTTCACAGTACAGCCGGCCGTCCTTTTCGATGAGCCTCATTCACCCTCTCAAAATGGCGGAGCCGGTGGGATTCGAACCCACGGCCCCCTTTCGGGGACTCCTCGTTAGCAGTGAGGTGCCTTAGACCTCTCGGCCACGACTCCTAAAAGCATTCGACTTTCAAGTTACGCTCATCCATCGCTTCATCGACGACAGATTCGATGTCGCGTATGCTTCCAAGGCGCCGAGCGCATTCTACCTTGTGCCACGCTTTGAATTGCGCGGTCTCAACAAGCTTTTCGAAGGCCCTTTCTTTGTTCTTGAACTGATCCCGCCCATCGCGATGTTCCGCGCGCGCTCCGGAGGCAGGGTGGATTATCCGAACACCGTTCTGCTTCGCGTTACGGTGCTGCCCTCCATTGCCTCCAGTACAAAAAGTCTGCACGACAAAATCTTTCTTCGTCAGACTAAACAACAAAGTGGCGGGAGACGAGCGACTTGAACGCCCATTCACGGGTTTGGAGTCCGTAGTCCTAGCCATTGAACGAGTCTCCCTAATAAAATTGGTTCCAGGACTAGGATTCTAACCTAGATTCTTCCGATCCAAAGTCGGACGTGTTCACAGTTACACCATCCTGGAATTGGTTGGCAGCCCAGGATTCTAACCTGGAATCTTCACGGTCAGAACGTGACGAGTTCACATTTACTCTAGCTGCCAATAGCAAATTTTTGTGTGGGCACTCGCCGATGAGGTGCTTTGCCATATTACAGTTGTAACAGAGCACCTGATACCCGGCAGGCCAACCCATTCTCTTCAGCCTCGCGTAAAACTGGACTCCTCCGCCTTGACTGTGTGACAAAGTCGCACGCTCAACGTTGCCGTTGTTATTTACGTGATCGAGACACAAAAAGACTTTTTCTGCAATTCCGCAACAGCGACACCTTGAATCGCCGTAAACAGCAAGGGCCTCGTTCCTGATAGCCGCGAGCCTAGTTTTGTCATGCTCTCTCCTGCACGGCTTACAATATGGAAATATTTCGTTTGGTCGCGCCACCCCGCGGCCGTCAAATTGAGACCTTGGTTTATCTTCGCCACACCTTACGCAGCGGCGACCACCTTCCATGGGCATCACTGCTTCCTTTCGGTTGAGAAGAATGCTATAAACAACGAGCGAACGTCAAGCGGAGATTTACGATTGATAGCGCCAACTAAGTCGCTGGCCAAGTGCTACGTCTGGGGATATGCGACGCGGATTCATCACACCGAGCATATCGGAAGATTCGGTGGGTGTCCACGAAAACATTGCCAGCGGTGTGGCGCGTGGCTTGAGCCTCCAGTAGTCCCAATTGAGACAAAATAAAGGTTGCGCGACGCGGATTGTTCTGATAAACAGTCTATGGCGGAGGGGAGAAACGGTTCCTCGCATGCCTCATAAGCATGAGACACTTCGGTTCGACTCCGAAGATCCGCTACCAAGCGGGCTTGGCCGAGCACTCCAGGCACTCGCCTTCCAAGCGAGCTAGATCGGTGGGACTCCGATAGTCCGCTCCAAGCGAGCTTCGAATAGTGGAAGTTCGGTACCTTGCCAAGGTACAGGCGCCGGTCCGATTCCGGCAGTTCGCTCCAAGATTCTGGCGTCATCGGCTAATGGCAGGCCACGTCCCTTTCAAGGACACAACGAGGGTTCGATTCCCTCTGACGCTACCAAGTGGGGGCGTGGTGAAATGAGGATCACAGGACTCCTGCAAAGTTCAGTCACCGGGGCAGAGCCGGTCGCCTCCACCAAATCTAAAATCAGCACAGAATATGATGGAAAACGTAGAAGGCTATATGCTACCAACTGCGTTGTATGCGAGAAAGAATTTTGGGCTCCAAGGAATGCACTCCTGAAACAAAACCGCAGATGTTGCGGCCCGGAGTGCCGCGGGATTAACAGTAGGAATCGCATTTCCCTTAAGTGTTCGGGATGTGGATTAGATTTCGAGAGGCGCAAAGCACACACGCGCCACGCTACGAATGGTTTCCATTTTTGCAGCC
>Ga0335073_10008610_pt1 | contig 14320 bp, 6 predicted proteins | sample Lox_Sample_22_FD_207093 | JGI IMG/M metagenome (GOLD analysis project Ga0335073, IMG submission 207093) | Soil microbial communities from Loxahatchee National Wildlife Refuge, Florida, United States - Lox_Sample_2.2 | ecosystem: Environmental > Terrestrial > Soil > Wetlands | place: USA: Florida... | reverse complement strand
ACATTCTGCTGCGGCTGGATGGAGAAGGCGAGCATCCCTTTTCCACGATCTATCACGAGTACACGCACTATATGCTTCGCAACGGGAGCGAGTGGATACCGCTGTGGCTCAATGAAGGGCTGGCCGAGTTCTATCAGAACACCGACATTCAAAACAAAGAAGTCCTGATGGGCCAGGCCAGCAGCGATGACATCCTCTATCTACGCCAAAATAGGTTGCTGCCGCTTACCACGCTGCTCAAGGTCGATGCCAGCTCTCCGTACTATCACGAAGAGCAAAAGGCCTCCGTGTTTTATGCGGAGTCGTGGGCGCTGACCCACATGATCGAGATTTCGGATGCACAAAAGGGGACGAACCGCCTGCAGCAGTATGCCGATCTGGTCAGCCATAAACAAGACCCGGTCTCTGCTGCGCAGCAGGCCTTCGGCGATTTAACCCAGCTGCAGAATGCCCTGGACCGTTACATCTCGCAAGGCCAGTTCATGATGTTCAAGATGAATAAGACGGTCGCCGTGGATGAATCGACGTTCCAGGTTCGAGCTATCCCCACCACAGAGGCCAATGCGATTCGTGCCGATGTAATGGTCTATAGTCAGCGAACGAAGGATGCGGAGGCCCTGATCGAGTCTGTCCTCCAGGAGGATCCGAATAATGCGCTCGCCCACGAGACGATGGGGTTTCTGAAGTTTCGTGAGGGAGATAAATTGGCGGCGCGAAAGTGGTATGGGGAGGCAGTCAAGTTGAATTCGCAGAGTTATCTGGCGCATTACTATTTCGCCACTATCTCCATGGGTCCGGACGGTGAAAGCCGGGACCCTGCGCTTGAGTCCAGCTTGCGGGCGTGCATCCAGCTCAAGCCAAACTTTGCGCCGGCATACGATGCCCTTGCCCGGTACTACATGCAAGACAGCGCGAAGGCAAATGAGGCGCACATGATGAACATCCGCGCGATCACGCTGGAGCCGGACAATTTAAATTACCGGCTAAACGCTGCCGTTGTTCTGTTGAGTGAGCCCCAGTATGACAACGCGATCGCCGTGTTGAAAAGGGCGAGTCATGTCGCGAAGACACCTGAAGAGGTTGCACTGGTTGATAGCCGGATTGCACAGGTTGAGCAGTATCAGGCATCTATTGCGCAGAACCAGGCGGTCGCTGCGCAAAGTCAGGAGGCGGCGGGCGCCAGCACCTTCATCACCGACACGCGGACGGCTACCATTAGTAGCAGCGACGGCCGCACCCTGGTGCTAAAGCCCAGCGGCCCTGACGATCACCCACGTTATCCGACAGAGGCGCCGACCGGTATCCGTCATACCGTGCGCGGCGTCTTGCGTAGTGTGCACTGTTCTTATCCTTTGATCATTACGTTGAGCGTAGATCCGGATTCCAAGGGGCCACCGGTCGCTTTATATCGCAATGACTTTCAGAAGATCGAGTTCAGCGCCACGAATTTTACTCCAAAGGGCGATCTCAACCCCTGCACGGATATGGAAGGTTTGAAAGCCACGATTCAGTATGCAGAGGTTTCGGATAAGTCCGTCGCGGGACAGATTCTCTCAATCCAACTGAGTCGATAGCGGAACACTCCGGAGAGCCGCATTCGTGGAGGGGGCTGGAGGAGCATTGAATTGATTGCCTCCTAAGCGCCTCACCTCTCTCCAGGAGGCGGAGCATTAACGCTTGCGCCGCTCTTTGGCGGCTGCCAGCCATCGTTGGATGGTCCGTTCTGGAAGAAGAAAGAGTCCTTGCTGTAGGGTCCGGTTGCATATATGGCATTGGCCTGGCCGAAGATCTTGCCTGCTCGTAGCGTGTCCGCACGCACCTTATCGACGAGTTGGTGATAGCGCTCGTCGGTTTGCGGATAACCCGAGAACCAGCGCAAATCGTTATTGCCGATAATCACGACATCAATGCCCGGCACCGACGCAATGTCATATGCATTGGCCACGCCGGTGGGCGTTTCGATCATGACCACGACCAGCATGTTGTCATTGATGGTCTGGTGGTAATCGACCCCGTTCACGCCCCAGATGCTGGCGGCCTGACCCTGGCCTGTGCTGCGGCGCGCCACGGGAGGATAGCGGGCCCACTTCGCCGCTTCCCGCGCGCGATCTACGTCGTCGACCGTGGGAACGATGACTCCAAGAGCACCGATATCTGTCGCGTGCTGAATGTGCCATTCCTGCGCATCCGGCAGGCGGATCATGGGCGTTGCCTTGACGTGTGGACACGCCGCAATCATTTTCTCCACGTCTGCGAACTCCAGCGTGCTGTGCTGCATTTCGAACCAGGTGAAGTCGTAGTGTTTGGCCCGTTCGCAGTAGTCCGCGATGTCCATCTTCGATTGCGTGAAGCTGAATACCTGCTTGCCGTCGAGGAGCTTCTGTTTGACGGTGTTATAGAGGGGCGGCTTTGCGCTTTGCGCAATGGTCATCATGGAGCAGAACACGACTGGCAATACGGGCAGGATTTTCATAGATATTGGCCTCCGACCGGCAGACACAGCCATCCTTTATAGACCAAAAGGTGAGCTATGGCGATGGAGTATAACTATCACCGTGCTATCGAGTAGGGGAGATTTCGCGTATCGGGAGTGGCCGATCTCTTCGGCAGCCGACAGTTCTTCCGGTTTCCCCCTCGTACTTCGTGCCCGGTTACACCACTCAAATTCTGGAGTTCAAAGCGCAATGATCCTTCGCTGGTGTCTTCTTCTGTCCGTCTTCTTTGGTTGCTGGCCTGCGGCACGCGCCCAGATCAGCTACAACGCCGAGCGCAAAGTTTGGGTGCTGCAGGCCGGCACGGTAACTTACGCCATGGGAGTGAACGAGCGCGGGGAATTGCAAGCCATCTACTGGGGCGCCCGCATCCGGCCTGATTCGGATTTCACAACGCCGCACAGCCGTCCGGAGGTCGCATCGTTCGACCTCTCCACCACCACGACTCCGCAGGAGTACCCGGGCTGGGGCGCCGAGCTTTACACCGAGCCGGCACTAAAGGCGACTTATGCGGATGGGAACCGGGATGTGGTCCTCCACTTTGTGGACTCCCACATTGACGGCGACACGCTTGACATCCAGCTGAAGGATATTGCCTCGGACCTCAAGGTTCATCTTTACTACCGTGTTTACGAAGACCTGGGCATCATCCAGCGGTGGTCGCGGATTGAGAACGGAACCAGCGAGGCGATCACGCTGGAGAGCGCGCAATCGGCCGCGTGGACGCTTCCACAAGGCGAAGGCTACGGCTGGCGATACCTCACCGGACATTGGGGAGCGGAGTGGCAGCAACACAGCGAAGCGCTGCAAACCGGAGCGCATGTGATCGAAAGCCGCCGTGGGAGCACGTCTCACCAGGCAAATCCCTGGTTTGAGATCGACCGGCCCGGGCAGACCACAGAGCAGAGCGGTCCCGTCTGGTTTGGCGCCCTTGGTTGGAGCGGCAGCTGGCGCATCACCGTGGAACAAACGGCCATGCAGCAAGTGCGCGTCACAGGCGGGTTTAACCCGTTCGATTTCGGCTATCGCTTGAAGCCAGGCGAGCAACTGGAAACGCCGCCGTTCTATGCCGGCTTTACCGACCACGGTCTGGGCGAGGCTTCGCGCATTCTCCATCGCTTCGAGCAGCGATACATTCTGCCGGGCGGGGACAACGCGCCCCTGCGGCCGATCCTTTACAACTCATGGGAGGCGACAGAGTTCAACGTAAGCGAATCGGGCCAATTAGCATTGGCGGAAAAGGCGGCCAAGCTTGGAGTGGAGCGGTTCGTGATCGATGATGGCTGGTTTGGCCAGAGGAAGAACGACTACGCCGGATTGGGCGACTGGTACGTCAACAAAGAGAAGTTCCCTCATGGGCTAAAGCCGGTGATTGATCGCGTCCACGCACTGGGCATGGATTTCGGCATTTGGGTTGAGCCGGAGATGGTCAACCCCGATAGCGACCTGTACCGCAAGCATCCGGACTGGGCGATGAATTTTCCCGGACGCCCACGCACCGAAGCCCGTCATCAACTGCTGCTCAACCTGGCTCGGGAGGATGTGAAGGAGTACGTCTTTAACTGGCTCGACCAGTTGGTCAGCAACAATGACATTACGTTCTTAAAGTGGGACTACAACCGCAATTGGTCTGAGCCCGGATGGGATGCTGTGCCGGTGGAAGATCAAAAGAAGATTTATGTTACCTACGTCCGCAACCTTTACGACATCCTCGATCGGCTGCGAGCGAAGCATCCGAAGCTGCAAATCGAATCCTGTTCCGGCGGGGGTGGTCGCGTGGATTTGGGCATTCTCAAGCGGACAGATGAAGTGTGGCCTTCCGACAATACCGATGCACTCGACCGGCTGACCCTACAAGACGGATTCACGCAGGCGTACACGCCCGGCATCATGATGGCGTGGGTGACCGATGTTCCCAGCGGCATTGACAAGCGCGTTGTGCCGCTGAAGTTTCGCTTTATGGTGGCCATGAGCGGCGCCCTCGCGTTGGGCGGAAATCTAAATAAATATTCGCCGGAAGATATGGAGGAAGCCGCTCGTTACGTGGCCTATGACAAGCGTATCCGGCAGACGGTGCAGAGGGGAGCTCTTTATCGCCTCATTCCACCGGAAGGGAGCGAGGTTTCCGCCCTGGAGTATGTTTCTACCGATGGCCGCCAGGCGGTGCTCTTTGGGTATCTGCACTCGCAGCAATTCGGTGGATCCTTTCCTACGGTGTACCTGCGCGGACTGGATCCAGATGCGCTCTACAAAGTGCAGGCCATCGATCCTGGGCAAATCCAGGAGGCCGGCACGGTCAGTGGTGCTTACCTGATGCACCAGGGTGTTCACCTCAACCTGCACGGCGACTACGACAGTACCTCGGTGATTCTGGAAAAGCAGTAACCAGGGTTGTTCACCCCATTCCCATTTCAAAGATCGTTGAATCATCGACATAGCCCCAACCTTTCGAGGTTGGGGCCACTCTTCGTCCACCTGGGCCATCTCAGGATGAGTCGTGCGGGTAACTTACCCGCCGATGAAGGGTTAGCATCAGGGGGCCTGGCCTCCGGCAGAGAAAGCGAAAGATCGATGACCAGCAAACAGAAAGTGGGATTTGTTCCCGCTGTTGTCTTGGCAGTGGTAGCGGCAATTGCCGGCTGCAAGAACGAAAGTACCCAGCCTGTAGATGCCGCGGCAGCCAACGGGAACCTGGCGCCTGTAAGTGATACAGGCGCATCTCCGGTGAACGAAAGCGTAGCCCAGGCGCCTGCGTACTCGCCCGCTCAACCGGCGAGGCCGGCCTATCAGGGCCAGCCGCAGTCTCCGCAGCCGGCGCAGCAACCACAATACGCAGAACCGGAACAGCAACCGCCACAGTATCAGGACCAGAGTCCGGCCTACGACGAGGAGGAAAATGTGGACCAGGTAGCGGAGTATGCTCCCGAACCTCCTCCGCCACTCCCCGAATACGAGCAGCCGCCCTGTCCGGAACCAAATTACCTCTGGACGCCGGGCTACTGGTACTACGCGCCGACGGGCTATTACTGGGTTCCTGGCGTCTGGGCTGCAGCGCCTTACGTGGGTGCTCTATGGACGCCGGGTTATTGGGCGTTTATCGGTGGCCGGTACGGTTGGCATCGAGGCTACTGGGGACGCTACATCGGCTACTACGGTGGTGTGAATTACGGCAACGGCTACGTAGGCCGCGGCTATTGGGGCGGCTACTGGAACCACAACGTCTTCAACTATAACCGCCAGGTCACGAACGTAAACACCACGATCATCCGCAACACTTATATCACCAAGGTGACCAACGTCACGGTTTATAACCGGGTGAGCTATGCGGGTGGCCGTGGCGGAGTCAATCTTCCTCCTACCGCCGCGGAACTTGCTGCGCTGCGTCAGCCGCGGTTGCCGGCGTTGAAGGTGCAGCAGCAATTGCGGGCAGAGGCCGGCAACAACCGCGCGCAGTTTGCAGCCGAGAATCGCGGAAGACCGCAGACGGTAGCGATGGCCAAACCGCTACCTGTCGAACGGCGAGAACCGGTCGCGCCAGTCCTGCAACAGCGTCCCGCGTCGCAACCCCTAAACCACGCTCCGCTGCAGCCGAGCCAGGCAATCAGGCCGGTGCCCCAGCAAAGGATGGCGCAGCAACCGGAACATCCGGCGCAGCCAACGCACCCGGCGCCACAGGAACGGCCTGCTCAAGAGATGCATCCAGTTCCGCAACAACGGCCTGCTCCGGAGCCAGCAAGGCCGGCACAGCAAATGCAGCCGCATCCGGTTCAGCCAGCAAGGCCCGAGCCACAGGAACGACCCGAGCCACAGGAACGGCCCGCACCGCAGGAGCGACCTGCGCCACAGGAACGACCTGCGCCACAGGAACGGCCTGCGCCACAGGAACGGCCTGCGCCGGAAGCCCGGCCGGAACCCCAGCGTCCGCCTCAACCGCAGGAGCCCAGGCAGGAGAATCCTCATTCAGAGGAACACCCGCACTGATCGGTTTCTCCTCAAGAGCTGCTTAGATCTCATGTTTCGCATGATTGCGAAGCATGAGATCACTAACACCAACTCTCGAGCCGGTTGATTTCAGGATGAAATAAATGAATCGTGAAAGTCTCTACCGGTTGCCCAATCCAGCCAGGAATTGCTGACTGGGGGATGGATAGTGCACGATCACCGTCTGGATTTGATAAGGAGTTACGGGTACTGTGACCTGTCGTCCCCCGGAAACCGAAAGCGGTTCTCCCTCAGGTTTCTCCATAAGATTCGCCACCGTGGCGGAGACAATACCAGGGGGCAGGCTCAGGGTGACGTTTCCTTGCTTTCCTGCCCACTCATAAAAGCGAACCAGCAGGCCATCTCCATCCTCGGTCTTCTTCATGGCTGTGACTACCACATTGTCGGGCTCCGTCTTGACGAAAGAGAAGCTGGCCGGCAGCCTGCCTGAATGAGGCGTAACCTGCATGGCGCGCAGCCGATAATTGAATTCGTAGCCCTGGCGAACGGTAAGCGCCTCCTTCCAGCTACCAGCGTGCGGATACAGGGCGTAGGCAAAATGCTGGTGGCCCTGATCGGCTTCGGGATCAGGCCACGTAGGGGAACGCAACAGCGACAGGCGCAGCACGTTGCCCTTGGCATCGTATCCGTACTTCGAATCATTGATCAGGCTGAAGCCATTTTTTCCATCGCCCAGGTCGGCCCAACGGAGCGCCGGCACCTCGAACTTCGCATCCTCCACGCTATTGTTGCGGGTGGTAGGCCGTTCAATCGAACCGTAAGGAATCTCGAATGTCGCCCGTGGGCTCGAAGCGGCGAGAGGGAAGCCGGCCTTCAGGAGCTTGTGGCGCTCGTGCCAATCGATATCCGCGACGATCTCAACGCGGGGCAGGCCGTTGTAAACGGTGATGTCCTCGACGAACTTAGAGGCCTGCCAATGCCGCGTGACACGAATGGTCGCGCGCAGCGCGTTATGCTCTGTCAACTCCACCGAGTCCACCATTTTCAGGTCGGTGAAGACCTTGTCGAAATCGGCGTCGATGTTCCAGGCGTCGTACTCTTTTGGTTGATCCACAAACGCCTGCAACAAATTGCCGCATCCGCCCGCGGCGATCGCGTCGTAGTTGGTCTTCTTGTTCACCAGGCTGGTGATGCAACCGTTCTGCGGGTCTACTGTGACCTTCAGGAACTGGTTTTCCAGCGTATGTCCATCGGCACTGACCTGCACTCCGGCAGGTTGTGCACCCGCGCCCGGGCGAACGTAGACCATGGCGTAGCCCAGCGACGGGACATCCGGAACCATTGCCCGCACATGGAAGGTGTGGGTTTCGGAGTTCGCGAGCGTGCTCTCCGACGGTACAACCTTGCCTGCGGCATCCAGAACCTGTACGGTGGAGGCGGCCGCAGGCAACTGGACGGTGAATTCCGCCACATCATTGCGCGGCCATGCCAGTGGATTGAAGATCAGCACGCCTGTGCCTTTGCTGCCACTTTCGGTGTCGATGTAGCTGGCAATGGTTGTGGAGGCCTGTCTCGTCGCTGCGTCCGCGGTAAAGCGGACCATGTCGTAGTCCTTCTGCGCGTCCTTATAGATGACGCCGATTCCCGACCCTGCTGCCAGATCATGGAACTGGTTGAAGAGCACTTTCTTCCACGCTTCGTTGAGCTGCGAAGCCGGATACGGGGTTCCGCTCAGCCACGCCAGCGACGACCACTTTTCTGCGTTCAGCATCTCTTCTTCGCTTTGGCGCATGTTCCGCTTCTGCGCCGCCTGGCTGGTCATGACCCCACGGTGATATTCGAAATAGAGCTCGTCGTTCCAGACAGGAAGGCTCCACAGGCCTGATGGAGGCTGAGGCAACTTTGTGTCACCGGCGGCGAGTGTCTCATAGTTCCAGACCGGCGAGTGGGCCGTGTCCAGATGCTTTTCCACCGTGGAGAAGAAGCTGCCTGCATCGCCGAACTCCAGCTTGGCATAGGCTTTGTCGGGTTCCAACCAGCGGTCTCCTGCGTCCAGCATGGCGCGGGTGGGTCCGCCGCCGTGGTCGCCGACTCCGTAGAGATGCATCATTTCGTCGGTTCCGGGATTGCGCTGGGCAGCATGTGCGAAGGCGGTTGCCATATCGATGGGCTCAATCTGGTTGCCATAGCCGTGCGGGAAATATGTCAGCACCCGGCTCCCATCGGGAGACTGCCACCAGAACAGCTTGAGGGGAAGCTGATTGGTGTCGTTCCAGGCCATCTTCTGGGTCACAAAATAGTCCACCCCGGAGCGTTTGTAGATCTGCGGCAACTGCCAGTTGTATCCGAAAGAATCAGGATTCCATCCGATGCGGACATCGACACCGAATCGCGACTGAAAATACCGTTTCCCCACTAGTAACTGGCGCACCTGAGATTCACCGTCGGGCATGTTGAGGTCTGGTTCGACCCACATGCCACCGACCATTTCCCATCGTCCTTCCTTCACGCGCTCCTTGATCTGGTCGAATTCGCTGGGGTATTTCTGCTCCATCCACTCGTCGTAGGCCGCAGCCGATTGAGTGTAGGTGTACTTCGGATACTCGTTCATGAGCTGCAGAGCCGTTCCGAAGGTTTGCCGGACTACCTCGACCGTCTCCGTCCAGGGCCACAACCACGCCGCGTCGATGTGGGAGTTGCCGGTGAGGTGGATGTCGGCCTTCTGCAGAATGGGCCGCAGGGTCATCATGCCTTCCTGCGCCTTGCGCAGCGAATCGTCGAATGCGGCTTGATTTCCAGCGTTTAGTGAAGAGAAGCTCACGTCCTGGATGAAGGAATTCAGCCTTTGCGCCGTTTCGTTCCCGCCGTCATTTAAGGCCGGCAGCAGCACTCCGGCAGAGACCGCTTCGTCGCGAAAATCCTCCGGGTTGGGGCGGTTGGCGGCGAACTGGATGGTCAGCTCGGAACCGCGAAACCGCTTTTGGTCTTCGCTGTGCAGCAGCTTTACCGCGACCAGCACTTTGTCTCCGGGGTGCGCATCCGGGAACAGCAGGATGGGCTCGAGATCCGTTCCCATGGCGACCCGCCGCCCATTGAAGTACACGATCTGCGGTACAGGTCCGTTGGCACTGATTCGCATGCGAAACGAAATTTGCGTGCCGGTTAAATCGTAACCGTCCAGATCGTGCGGCACTGCGATCGTGGCTCTTAGCCACAGGGCCTCTTGCGGTAAGGAATTCGTCGCCGGCTGCCAGCTTGAATCGTCCAGTGTGGGAGATTCCCCGTGCTCCAGGTCCCCCAGGTGATAGCGCCAGTCGGGCTTAGGCAATTCCGATAGGGTGCCCAGCTTCGCGAGGATTCCCTGCGATTGCGGAGTGAGCAGAGAAGTTGGGGCTGGTTCCTTCAGATTCTGCGAGTAGGCGGCGAGGCACAGCAGAAAAACAAAGCAGAGAAGACCGTGAAACTGGAGACGCTTCATGACGGCCCTAGCTTAGCAGGATTCCGCCTCCTGCTGCCCTTGTGGTAGTTTTGGGGGGTGCCGATCCGCCCGGGTTCGTGACGGAGCACAGATACCCGGGAGGATGTTCCATGGTCCAAGCAGCAGTCACCAAAACCTCAGCCGGCAGCGATCATCCCAGCAATCACCGCGCCATGGCGATGGTGACGACTCTCTTTTTCGTGTGGGGATTCCTCACCGCGCTCAATGACATCCTGGTCCCTCATCTCAAATCGATCTTTGAGCTGAACTACGCCCGGGTAATGCTCATCAACTCGGCATTTTTCGGAGCGTACTTTGTCTTCGCCATCCCGTCGGCCCTGGTGATCGAGAAGATCGGATACAAGAAGACCATGGTGGTAGGGCTACTGATCATGGCGTTGGGAGCGATACTGTTTGTGCCGGCGGCCAACGTCCCCTCCTTTGAATTATTTCTGGCTGCTCTGATCGTGCTGGCCACCGGTGTCACCGCCCTGCAGGTCGCAGCCAATCCGTACGTGACGGTGCTTGGTCCGGCGCGGACGGCATCCAGCCGGCTGAATCTCACGCAGGCTTTCAATTCGCTGGGAACCACGATTGCTCCGTACGTGGGAGGCATGCTGATCCTGTCCGCCGCGCCTTTGTCATCGAGCGAGTTGCACAGGCTTTCTTCGCCGGCGTTGCTGGCTTATCGCCAGCATGAGGCTTCCTCGGTGAAGCTTCCCTATATCGGCATAACTGTTTGCCTGGTCGCGCTCGCGCTGGCAATTGCCATGTTCAAGCTGCCCAAGATTGAGGCGACCCGGGAATTCCGACCCATGGGCGAAGCTGATACCGCAGCGAAGGATTTATGGAAGCATCGCCAGCTGGTGTTTGGCACGTTGGGTATTTTTCTCTACGTGGGGGCGGAAGTAGCGATCGGCAGTTTCCTGATCAACTACTTTACCCAGCCGGAGATTGGTAATCTGAGCGTCAAGACCGCAGCCAGCCTGGTCTCGCTGTATTGGTTCGGGGCCATGGTGGGGCGTTTCATCGGCGCAGCCGGTCTGCAGAAGTTGCCCACGCGGGCCGTCCTCGGGACGGTTGCGGTGGTGGCCTGTTTGCTGGTGACAACTTCTATCCTCAGCACAGGTTGGCTCGCCATGGCCACTATCATTGCCGTGGGGCTCTTCAATTCCGTGATGTTCCCCAGCATCTTTGCCCTGGGTGTTGAGGATCTGGGCCCGTTGACCGCGAAAGGTTCCGGCATGCTCGTCCAGGCCATTGTGGGCGGCGCGATCATTCCGGTGGCCGAAGGAGCCCTTGCCGACCACATCGGGATTCACCACGCTTTCATTCTTCCTGCGCTTTGCTATGTGTATATCGCCTTCTACGGATTCAAAGGATCGGTTCACAAAGTGCAGAACGCGTGAAGCCTGCAGCTAGAGCAGACCAGCTTCCAGGTAAGGCAACATGGCCGCACCCAGCAATCCGGCGTCCGCGCCAGTCGCCGCTGGAAGCACGTAGGTCTTTCCGGCAATGAATTGCTGCTTGCTCGCAGGCTCAGTGAGGTTATAGATGTAGCTTAGCCGGCGCAGCTCATCGAACATGCGCGGAGCGAACAAATCCCAGCCACTGACCACTCCGCCCCCGATCACATACAGTGGCAGATTAAAAACATTCACCAGCGTTGCCAGCGCCATGCCCAGACGCTCGCCTGCGTCGGCAAAAATCCGTTGTGCGACTTCATCTCCCTCGCGAGCTAGTCCCGCCAGTTCGCGGGCGGTGAACTCGCCGTGGTCCTGGATGCGCCGGGCCATCAGCCTGGCAATGCTGGATGCGCCGCCTCGAGCAGCCGCTAGCGTCGCTTCCCGGCCGATGGCTGTCGCGGAGGCATATTGTTCCAGGCAGCCGAAGCCACCGCATCCGCAGGCGTAGCCATCTTCCACGAGAGGAATATGGCCTCCTTCGCCGCCCATGCCGCTCATGCCATGCCAGATTTTTCGATTCAGGATGATGCCCGCGCCGACTCCTGTTCCCAGGGTGAGCATGCACATGGAATCTACCGGCATCTCCTTTCCGACGCCGCTTTTCCATTCCGCCAGGGCCGCTGCATTGGCATCCTTATCCACGATTACGGGTGCCTTCAGCTTCGATTCCATCTCCTGTTTCAGCAGGAAACCGTCGAAACCGGGCAGATTGGGAGGGCGGTGAAATCGGCCCGAGGGCAGCTCGAGGGGGCCGGGGGCGCCGATGCCAACGCCGAAAAGCTCATAGCTGGGTCCACACTGCTGCAGAATACGGGAGATCGCTTCGCTGATATCGAACACGACAGCGCCAGGGCCATCGGCTACTCTGGTAGGCACGTTTACGGAGGCCAGGCGAGTCCACTCCTGGTTGAACGCCGCAATACGCAGGTTCGTCCCCCCCAGGTCAATGCCAATGGTGAGCCGTCCGCTTTTGCTGCTTGATGGGGCGTCCTGTTTGGTCAAAATCCAAAGCCTCTGCGAGAGATAGCTGCTCCTTAACGTTAACAAGCCGGGGCTGTGCAGGCTACACCGCGATCGAGCGGCAGCGTGTTACCATCAATTTTGAGTTGGGCGGCTAGCTCAGCTGGTTAGAGCGCCTGCCTTACAAGCAGGAAGTCGGGGGTTCGAGTCCCTCGCTGCCCACCAACCCCCCCTCTAGCGGCTGTTCCGTGAAAATACGAAATTAGGCTCAAGTTATTTTTCCCGGCGCAATCTGGGTTCGCGTATGGCTTCAGAACCCGGGAGCTGCAGCCAGACCGCATGGGTCTGTGACTGGCATCACGGCATTTCAAGCATCCAAAATTGCCCGGATGAAGTGAAGCGGCAGCGTTGGTCACTTGGCGGTCACACCCTCCTTCGCTGAGGATCGATGGCGTTGTGACCATCGTCACAGCGCTCTTTTAGCAATCGGCATACAAGTGAATAGCTGAGGCCACCCGGCATGCCTTCACCTTATATTCTCGACTTCTCCCAGATTCGAATGACCGATGTCGGTCGAGTGGGCGGAAAAAACGCTTCCCTGGGCGAGCTCTATTCCGTCTTCAGTACCCAGGAAGTCGGTGTTCTCGACGGTTTTGCGCTTACCACGGACGCATACTGGCGGCTGCTCGAAGAGAATTCACTACGAGAGAAGCTCAACGCCATTTTCGAGAAACTCAATCCTGAAGATATCGAAAAGCTCGCCGAGGCAGGCCAGAGGGTTCGGCATTTGATCCTCGAAACGCCGCTGCCCGAGGAGCTACGAACGGCCGTCCTAGAAGGCTATTCCGCACTCAAACAGCGTCTGGATTACGATCCGGCCCTGGCAGTGCGTTCTTCCGCCAGCGCGGAAGATCTGCCGGAAGCTTCCTTTGCCGGCGCAGCGGAAACCTTCCTCAATGTGCAGGGCGACAAGGCATTGCTGCAAGCCGTGCATCAATGTTTTGCTTCACTTTTCACGGATCGGGCTATCAATTACCGTGCCCGGCAAGGCTATCCTCAGCTCAAGGTGGCGCTCTCAGTCGGCGTGATGCCGATGGTTCGTTCTGACAGGGCTTCGTCCGGCGTCATGTTCACACTCGATACGGAATCAGGATTTCGCAATGCAGTCACTCTCACGGGCGCCTACGGTCTCGGCGAGTTCGTGGTGCAGGGAATTGTCACGCCGGATGAATGGACTGTTTTCAAGCCGACACTGCAGAAGGGCTTCGACGGTATTGTCGGCCGAAGGCTCGGGTCAAAAGAAGTCAGGTTGGTTTATGGCGATGGGACAAAGACAACCAAGAGTGAAGCGACACCCGAGGGGGACCGTAAACAATTTTGCCTGACTGACGATGAAGTACTCGTTCTCGCTCGTTGGGGATGTCTCATCGAAGATCACTACTCCCAGCTTGCGGGTCATGCGCAGCCGATGGATATCGAGTGGGCTAAGGACGGGATCAGCGGGAAATTGTACGTCGTTCAGGCGAGGCCAGAAACTGTTCATTCGGCCAAGCTACGGGCGCACATGACAGAGGTCTTCCGCCTGACGGCAACTCCTGGAGTGGTATTGGTGAAAGGCCAGGCTGTAGGCGAGCGGATTGGTGCCGGAGTTGCCCGAGTCGTAACCGATGTTGCGCACCTGAACGAGGTGAAGGCTGGTGAGATCCTCGTGGCTCGCAACACCGACCCCGACTGGGAGCCGGTGATGCGGCGGGTCGCTGGCATCATTACCGACCAGGGAGGCAGGACCGCGCACGCGGCGATTGTTTCACGCGAGTTCGGCATTCCCTGCATCGTTGGAACCGGCAATGCGACCGGGATCCTGCGCAACGGCCAGGAGGTTACCGTTTGCTGCACGGAGGGCAGCGAGGGGAAAGTCTATGCCGGCCTGGTGCCTTTTCAGGTGGAGAAAACTGCCAGTGCCACCCTTCCGCAGATGCAGA
>Ga0335073_10008609_pt1 | contig 14320 bp, 14 predicted proteins | sample Lox_Sample_22_FD_207093 | JGI IMG/M metagenome (GOLD analysis project Ga0335073, IMG submission 207093) | Soil microbial communities from Loxahatchee National Wildlife Refuge, Florida, United States - Lox_Sample_2.2 | ecosystem: Environmental > Terrestrial > Soil > Wetlands | place: USA... | reverse complement strand
CTGCATGAGTTGATTGCTCTCCAAAAGCCCATTAAGGGAATCATTAATATTTGTAGCTGCAGTGTTGCCATTTGCGGTGTCAGATTTGGGTGTTTTGGGGGCTTCAGACTCTGTGAGTTTGTGCTCATTGTCGATATTATCACTCATCGTTGTGGTTCATTTCAATGGATTGATAAACTCTTGCTCTCACTACAAACTGTCGTTTCAACTCGCCGTCATGCATTCCCTGAGGGGGTTTCCAGCTCCTCGCTTTCGTAGGCGGGGCCACATATTCTGTGTATGTCTACAAAGTGGTGATGCGGCTGTATTTCTAGAACTCCCAGCACACTGTCACTCGCTATTCTAGATCAGCTATTGCGCTAATCAATCCTGCCTCCGAACTAGCCAATTTCCTAATTTGGTGATGCGGAAAGGAGATCGGTCCGACATGTATTCTATGCGGAAAAAGTTCGAGAGTATGGGTATGGAGATGGATCCAGAAGGGAATGTATGGGATATGGTCAGTGCAAGGGAGGTAGAGATTAATGAACAGGAGATATGGGCCTCTCTAGAGACAATCTGGGGAGTATTTAGGATTCGATGATGTGAAGACTGACTACAAGTCAAATACTACGATAGAATATACTCAAGATAATTTCACACCCTTGACGACATTCTTGCTTATCCCGCTTTCTTCTCCTCCGTAGGCTCCACGCCGTACGTCGCCTACTTTGTATACGGCGTGTCGACCCTTTAATGCAACTTTTCTCTTCTCGTACTTCTTCCGCTTCTTGACTCTTGGATTTCGCACATCTTTGCTTCGATGTGGCATTAACCCTTTATTCTTCTCAATCTGACGGGTAATAAGTCTCTTTCCAGACTCGTCCAATCCTTCATCACCCTCTCCTCGCAAGAAAGCCTTCGCTGCGGCTTTCGACGCTTCATACTCTTGTTTTCCCGACGCCTTTTTCCGTGCCGCTTTAGTGGCAACCAAGTCATAATAATCCTCTTCGTCCTTCCCATTCTTCTGCACAACAGGGTCAGGATCCTCATCATCGAGTCCCGCGTCATCTTCGTGCGAGGTGCCAGGTAACCCTCGCTTCCTCGCCGCCTCAATCAACCGTTCTGCACGATCGTTACGACGTTCTTTTAACACTTCTGTGTCGCCAGAATACTTTTCCCGTCGTTTCTGCGACTTGTTTTCTATTTGTGCGGTGTAGAATCGCAGGGTCTTTTTATTCTGTCGCTTTTCTTGGGCGTCGGCAGGAAGTAGGGTGGTGACATCGGCGAAATCGTCCAGGTCGTCAGCGGTGGGAGATGGTTTGTTGGTGGAGCGAACTTTTTTCAGGGCGGCGAGGGATACGGCGAGATCATCGTCAGAGTCAGAGTCTGCTAATGTTTTGATATCGCGCTTACGTTTGCGGGTGGTGGGTTGGGCGGTGGGAACGGACTTGGTGGGTGCATCGATTTGGGCATCGAGCGCTGCCTCGGTGGATTCGAGGGCTTGTACGTCGAGAGCGTTTTCGTCGATCGAGATGGACGAGATTCTCTTCCAGAGGTTTTCTGTCTCGAATATTTTGGTGACCACTTTCTTTTCAAGAGATAGCCTTGGCGACTCGTCTGCGCGCACAGCAAAGAAGATGGCGATTGAACCTAAAAGCACGGACAAGACTGCATGTTTGAGTTTAATCGTTGTATGCTGAGGATGAAACGGTCGTTCCGCAAGGATCGAAAGAGAGGATAGTCGAGGATGAAGGGATTGATATAGCATGGCTAGCCTGGAGACCTCAGGATGTCTCGATTTGAGAATTTTAAGAATCTCGGGTTTCGATAGGTTTGATAGATCTGGCGCTGGTAGCTCCTCGATGATGACTCGGCCTGTGGGTTGGGGTGTGGCAGTTGAGGGGACATCGGTCCAGGTATCAATAAAATCTTCGGGACGAAGGCGAGCAAGATGTTTCTGTTGGAGTCGTTCTGCTTCTTGCTCCTCTCGGGCCACGTCTTCTTCGTCCGATACGTCGTCCGCTCCATAATAGGCTTTTCGAGAGGATCCCCATGCTTCATTGTCAAAATCATCTTCCTCCTGCTCATCTTCGTCCGTTAAAGACCGATCATCGTCATGGCGGTCGGAGATGTCCTCTTCCTCTTCCTCTTCCTCTTCATCCTCCTCCTCTGATAAGCCTTCCAAAGGCAGAATTTCCTCATCAGAGGCACTCAAATATCCTTCATCTTTCTGTTTGCCCCATTTCGAACCGTCCAGCATAATCTGGTTCCGCTGTTCGAAAACTAAAAGTCAGTTTCGTCTCTGGGAGAAAGATGGGGACATTCATCCTCAGAGTTCTCAAAGGTCTCGTCTCGATTGAAGGTTGCTTTCCCACTCCGTTTTAGGGTCTGAATATCCTCTTCTGAATCAGCCTCCTCTTCTCTCCGTGCCGTTCGGCCTCGGCCTTTCTTTCCTCTCGCCATTCTTGGGAGAGTGTCGAGCGTGGAGAGTGGCGCAAAAATTTCCCTTCACCGCCGATCCCCCATCATCACTGATTGTGTGACTAACAATGTCGTTACCTTTATCCCCCTTCACACCTCTTCGTCTGCCCGCCTCAACAAAATACCTCGTCTCCTTCCACTACACCTCCTCAAATTGCACAGTCTTTCTCACTGACCTCACAACCCTGTACCGCGAATCCCTCAATGCCGAAGAAATCGTCGAGCGCGCCGAAGTCCCCTTCCCCCTCCCTTTCCCTCGCCCACTCCCAATTTCAGGGGCTGACCGATAGGATAACGACTCGCCTATTGATGCGGAGCAGGATTTCGCTCGACTGATGGATAAGTTGAAGGGTGCGTTGACCGTACAAGACGACTCCACTGTCCTTACCCTCTCAAAACAAAAGCAACAGGTCCCAAGCCCTTGTGAATGTCCACTTATAGGGAGATAACAATTGCAATTCGCGTGCCTATTTCAACACATGTGCATTTATCATGGACGTTCACTCTTCTCCCACATGGGACAATGCCGGATGTTCTCATGCCGTTTGCGCGCATAGGATTGTACTACCACGCACAGACGAAGCAGTTATCGTCTACCATCGCACAGAAGGATGTGCATATCCGGGCGTTGCAGGAGAAATTGAAGGATCTGGGGGGATCGTATTTCCCGCGAAAACATAGAGATGCATTGCAGGAGTTTGATGTGGAAGGGTGGGTGGAGGCGGAGAGAAAGATGGCAAAGGAGGGGAAGGAAAGTGGGTGGGAAGTGTTTGAACGGTGGGGCAAGTTGGGGGATCAGGAAGGGGCGGATTGGGAGGCTGTGGCGTGTGGACTTGGGACCTGGGATTCAGGAAAGGTTATTGTCTGTTGAGATGGCATTGACAGTAGGAGGGCGGGAAAAGAGAGAGAGAAGAGGAGGGGGTAAGCTGGTGTATGATTATGGTCTGATCGTGGAAGCTTTCTTTTGCCGCTAAACGTCGAAAAATGGAGGACGTTGAAGAGGATTTTGCCGTATGTTTCTTTCTAATTTTAATTAAGTGCAGGAGCCCTCTTCGGTAGGCGCCAAATCTGAAAGAAAGCAGGCCAGTGATTCTGAAGACGAAGTATAAGCCGTCATGGATCATGCTCATCTTTAGTCGCCTAAGAAGTCAACTACAACGTCAAAGAAACCTGTTCCTCAAGAGAGCCCATCTCCACCAAGACGTAAAACAAATGTTCCGACCGCAATGATTTCCCGTCCTCCCAAACAGGAAACATCGGACGATCAATTCGCTGTATATCCACTACCAAAACGTAGATCACTAACTCTAGGATCCCTCCACTATGGGCAAGAATAAGTCTAAGTCTGCAGCACCACAACCCTCAGCATCTGAGGTGAAGAGACGTCATGCAGATGACACGACAGTACACCCATGTTCGAACCGGGAATCTGATCTTAGGATGACGATGATGATGAGAAGGAGGAGGAGGAGGAGATAAGTCCATTGAGGACACGGTCCAAGGATACCCAAGAAGAAGCCTATTCACGGACAGTCTCATCCATGGAGAAGAAATCTGATCATGTTAACTCCTGACATAATATCAATTGACATGCAGAAATCTACCCAACGAAAACAAGAGGCCGAGACCACGGATGATGAAGAAGAAGATGAGCCGCCTGTTAAGCTCACGGCAAAGAAACTCTCCTCCAGAATCCCCGGACGTGCCAAACAGAAACCAGCCACAAAGACCAAAGACAAAGAAGAGGCTGAAGGGCTCGCAAAGCCGTCTCCAAAGAGACTCTCCTCCGAAATCAGTGGAACCAGAAACTCGAAGCACCCCACTTCTGATACCACCGATGACGATGATGAGAAACCTTCACCATCCAAAAAACTCAATTCCAAAATCGGAGGAAAACATAAAGCCTCTTCCCCTACGCCCTCCAACGAGGACTCCCACACCTCCAACGATAAAGACAACACTTCTCCTCGCAAAAAGGGCTTGAAATTGAGAATTGGCGGATCGTCACTGAAATCTAAGATCGGGGGGAAACAAGCCCAGTCAGATGACAAGAAAAGCGTCAAAGAAGAGGAAATGAGTCAAAAGGAACGAAACGACAAGGAGGAGAAGGAGCCAGTCAAACAACTTTCTGCACACGAAAGGGCATTGCAGAGAAGGGAACAATTGGAAAAGGAATTAGCCATCAAAAGAGCCAATCCGGTCAAAAAGCCGCGGAAATTCTGACCCATCCATTATGTTCGTATATGTAGGCCCATAGTTTTAGGGAATGCGGGATAGGGATACGAGGGCGTTTCAGAGGGACGGGTTGTGGTTGGTAGGAAAGGAATTGGGAGTAAGGAGCATGTTGGCTTTTGGCTAAGGGGGCGGTATTTGATTTCCCCTTCCGTGCACATCAACCGCCGCTCATTGGTGGGGTGGGAAATTTAAGCAGATTTAAGAATTGCGGCGCTCGTGCCCGTGTACGAAATCAACAAACTGATCTTGCACCCGCTACATCCTTTCTCAACAGTCTCACCCTTCGATCCGCACACTCTTTTCTGGTTTTTCGTGGTGAATCTCTGTGAGATGGAGCAGATGCAGATTTTGTCAAAACGGCCAATCCAGAAACCGTCGAGGTCGGTCATCACAATCGTTATCGCCGTGGTTATTGTCTCCATTACTTTATTCCACTTCCTCGTCCCATCCAACACTCTAACCTACAGCCCTGTACACCGCTCCCACCTACCAATTATGCTAAGCATGGATATAGTCACCCTCTCGCTGGGAAGCATACCCTCACAATCCTGTGTTGCCGGACCCCACTCACACGGAGGAGATGGGCACGATGTTTGACCTCAGCATCCTCCATGAAGACGGTGTGTACAGGATGTATGGATCATGGCGTCCCAATGGGAGTATAAGTTATAGCACCAGTCGAGATGGGTTTGTCTGGGACCAGAATCTCAGGGGAAGTCTGGGCGGAGAAGGAGCTCATCATTGGGAGCCGATTGTCAATCGACCTTTTGTGCTCAAGAGGGCGACAGGGGAATACCTGATGTGGTATGTCCCTCAATCACTGGGGATGGTGGGGTAATAGTAGGTATACAGGACAGGTTGGCGGTGGACAGAATATGGGTGGACAATTGGGGATGGCAAAATCTCATGACGGAATTCAATTTACGCGTCTCGTTAGTAAGTTCGCCACTCCCATGCACTCCATTTTTTCCTATACTAATGTGTGAGATCATAACCCGGTGATGACGGCGGATTTACCGTGGGAGAGATACGATGCAGTCATGACACCCTGTGTGGTCGAGTTACCCAATGATGTACTGCGGATGTACTACTCTGCGGGAGAATGGTATGAACCTGATGCAATCGGTGTGGCACATTCCTACGATGGGGGAATGACATGGGTTAAACACGGAAATCCCGTATTCTATCCGGATCCCACTTCCGGACATGACAACTATAAAGTCACTTCTCCGCATGTGCTGTTCCATGAAGGATGGTACTACCTCTTCTACTGTGGCTTCAGAGGTATTTCTCCTCCTTTGGTTTGAGATGGGGTTGACTGGTAGATGTTGACCATGCAACAGTCAATCTCGCGAGATCAAGAGATGGATTGACGAGATGGGAAGCCAGTGTTGAAAACCCAATCGTGGCACCGAATCCGGAACCCAATTCTTGGAATTGCGATGCAACATATAAACCATTTGCAATGTATGATGAGGCGAGCCAGCAATGGTTGTTGTGGTATAATGGACGATGTGAGCATCTTGAACGTATCGGAATGGCGACATTGAAGGGTGATTTTGGGCGATTTGTGGAACGCGCTGGACCGGCAGAGGTGTTGTGGTTCTGAGATTGGGGGAAATAATCCAGATATGAGGGATGAGATGAGTTGTTGCACAAATAACAAGATTTTACAAATCACAAGTCATGTTTTCTGTTATTTTGAAAGATATTTTCAAGTTGTTTTCGTTCTGTTGATGCTCGTTTTTGGAGGTGGGGGACGTCAGATAGCCAAACGGTCGGCGTTTGGATGCATAGACCTACAGTTTACGTGCCCTTCCTGGGGGTAGTCTCGTTCCCCGCCACCACTTGTGGCGGGGTCTGGAACCAATGTCCACCAATTTTTTTCGGTCTCTCAATTTTTCGCAAAAGTAGGAAAGAATGCATTTAGCAGAATTCTGGGGGTCTCTAGACTCTCTCAAATTACACTCAATAAATTCGATATATTAGTGGTTGAACAATTGAGATTTTCCACGAAGTTCTGAGAGTAGTTGGTGATGGTCTTTATGGGGGATGAAGTTTGTTAGGCCGAATTCCAAACGTCGGAAATGGGGGACGGTTGTAGATCCATGCTACAGCCGGCGATGCTATGGCAAACCGGAGGCTATGGCTGGATTTAGCCCATCAAAAAGGTCTAGAACGCCCCTCCACGACATTCTGACTGCAGCGGTGATGATCAACAGGTGGTGAAGTTTGTTGGGGGGGATGGGGGATTTCTGAAAGCCGGACAGAGACGTTTTTGAAATGACGACTGTCCAAAAAGCTGGCGGCAGGAATCATAAGGACAAACAGCTGAAGTCGGGGACTCACACTATAAGTCTTGTCAATGTTCAAACTAGGTCGTCATTCAAATCGAAGGCAACAATCACAAAAGGAAAGAGACCAGCAGCAACCAAATTGAAGCCCGGGTCGGGGAGAAAAGGATCGAGCTGATCTGATCAAAATGGTCATATTTTCTGCTTTCGCTTGTTGCAGTTTGACTTGTTTTGGCTATTTGACTGGCGCTGCTATGGAGGAACTCATCATTTATGGAGTCAAGATGTTCTCGAACATGACTAAACATCGAGTGAGATACGAATTGTATGCTTGTTGGTTACTATTGGGATATTTAGGAACCTCTTTGTTTCAATTTCAATTGTCTGGCCCTGGCGAAGGGCTTTCCTTTTGAAATTCGACTACGTCCAGGTCTCATCCATCTCCTTTCTGATAAATTACACTTCGGGCACTCACCGGAATATTCTGATTGGTCAGAGTTGGCTGGAGCTCAGGGTCGTGTACGCCAATGAAGTGCAGTTAAGAAGGTTCTTCTTCTGAATTGGAGCGGAATCGTCCACACTACCATGACCATGGTGTTAACGAATTATGTACCGATTGTATCACGCTCTTCTCGCTAACTCTAGTCGACGTTTACGTGGTTGTGGATGCTGAAAGCCACTGCAACGGATCCTGAAGCTGCTGTCGATGCGTCAGCAACATCGTATGAATGTATGTTGGAGCTGGTATCTCATTCTCCTCGATGTCAGACATTGGCTGTAAGTATCGTCAATCTCAGGGCGATTTGGGTGGTGGAATTAATCATCTCATTGCTCGGAATTCTAACGTTCATTCTCGAAACATCCCAAAAATATGTTCACCGACTCAAGACACTGATTCTCTAGACTCTGGTGGATTGGCTCTGGAGAGATTTTCTGTCCGAGAAATACATGTCCCTCTCAACTTCTTTGTATTCGTCGGAGGGCGCCACCGTTACGAGTATTTGGGGGTGATTGCCACGACGTCTGTTGCGCATAAATCTCTGCGGATACGCGCACTGGATATCAATCGAGACTTACCGTCTTTGCCGCTGGATGTAGATGCTGGGGTGTTTAGTTTCGCACACGATTCGCCGACACCCACGATGCATGGTCGACATAACCCAAGCGAGATGTAAGGAAGGTCCCCCTGCTGCGCGGTGCCGTCGGCCACCATCTGGGCTACTAATATTGGGTTGCGGAAGTATTGTGCGTATTTCAGTCCGAATTGTATAATAGCCTTGTTTGATGGGTCTTAAGCTGTTTTTCAATTAGTTGAATTGACTCATTCCTTAGTATTGCTCTCTTCAATAGCCGTGAGATGGCAACTTTCCTGAACGAGAGTCAGTTGGCATACTGCAACTCCATCCAATGGACAATGCGATTGAGGGGTAGAATATAATAGATATCTCATTTAAAGGCTGCTGCTGCTGCAACGAAAAAGGGTAGATTTAATATAATCTACGTCCCCCTATTGCCCAACTTATCCAACGCACGCGCACCCATCTCCTCCCACTCTTGCTTCGTAACCCACCTAACCTATTAACCACAAACACGCACTGGGGAAATTACATATTAGAGTGGTCTTTCATGACGTTTGCGAGGACAGCACCACCGAGGAAGACCATGTGTCTACGACGAGGAGGATCTTCGATACGGACTTTGAATTGGTTCAATCGTGTAGGGTCATTGTGAAGGACTTTGGAGAGCCATAATTGTTTGAGTTCCTTTTCTAGTCTGGAGGGGAGTCCAGGGTACATGGATGACCCGCCTGAGAGGACGATATGGCCAAACAAGGAACGACGGATATCGACATCAGCCTGCTGAATTGTATTGAACAACATTTCTGCTAGACCTACCACGCTGATTAATATCGGTATGATCAATATTTGGAGAGGGAGTGGAGAAGGGAGTGGGGACCTGGTTGTTCGACATCGAGGAGGTGGGGTTGGAAGAGACATTCTGGGGCTTCGAACCGTTCTTGACCGACTTTGATGACTCGTCCATCTGGGAGAGTGAAGTTCTCGACAAGGACGGTGGTTTCTTCGGCGAGTTTGTTGTCGAGTTCGAGGTCGTATGAGACGTAGCATAATTTCTCCTTGATCTGACGTACTGTTTCGAAATCTGCTGTTCTGTTGAATGCGTATCCCCGCCGAAGAAGAAGTTTAATCAATTGACGAGTGACATCTCTCCCGGCAACATCCAAACGTCGACTAACCCTCATCAGCCACCAAACCCACCAAAACCAACGACATGGGGGGGCTTTTGGGGGAGGAAATACGTCAAATGATTGAGGACAGTAGACTCATACACCGGGACAATATGAGTAACTCCATCTCCCGAGTCGACGACAACACCACTCGCCAAACCCTGGGCATACAATGACAACACGGCCTGAATAGCAACATACACACCATCAAACCCATACCGCTCAAACATGACCTGACACATCTTCTCTCTATTCGCCAACGGATTCATGGGCGGTTCCGTCAAGAGCACTTTGCGTCCATGGGTGTCGACACCCAACTTTTCAAAACACTTGTCCCACAAATGGCCCATGTCCTCCCAATTGCGGATGATGCCGTTTTCCATGGGATATGAGATTTGGAGGAGGGAGCGCACAGCAGCGGCTTCGTCACCAACCATGATGTCTTTTATTTCGAGGTTGTTGAGACGTTCTTCGGCGCGCAGGATGGGACGGCCGACAATGGAGGGGAAGACGTGTTCGGGGAAATTGGAGCCTGCGTAGCCAAGCTAGCCATAAGTGTAAGAGGAATTTAAGCTTCAGATTGAAGGGGAGGGGAGAGAAGGAAGATAAGAGGATAAGGGTACCTTGACGAATCCTGTGCCATTGTCGAGGACTATTGGCACTTCTGAGGACATGGCTTTCTGGTGAGTTGCAGGCCTGACAGAAGGGGAAGAGGGAGGCTGACGATCACATTTCGCTGCAGACTGGTCACCATCTTGGCGCGATTGCAAAAGTCTTGGTCTCTGCAGGTTAGGGCCAATAACTTTGGGTTTTCCGATTTTCCTTCAATTTCGCGACGGGTCTCATCATTTAAAAGAGTAGAGTCCGAGTCATTCAAGATGCTGTGTCTTCTTAATCCCAAAGCAGAGATGATCCGCCATGGACAAGCTCTGCAGGTATCACCGTTGGGACGTCCCATCACGATGATACGACATCTAATCATGATGCGACTCCTTACGGCGTTCCTGAACCCCTTCAGTGACTGCATCCGTCAGTACAAGTCTTTCTGCAAGTCTGTCTCTAATATCATCGTAATCTTCTGACTGTTGTAGTGGTCGTCTGAGTCTGTTAAGAGGTGGAGAAGTGAAGGAGCATTCAGAATTTGGAATTCCGAAAATCGGAAAAGTGGGAGAATGTTTTCAATGGCAGATGCACAATCAGTGGTTGTATGGACAAACCGAGGCTATGGCTGGATTAAGCGCGTCAAACAGGTCTAGAAAGCACCTCTGATGAACCTTCTAACTGTAGTTGTGATGCGTCAACAGATGGTCAAGTTTGTTGGGGCGGAATTCCGAAAATCGGAAAGGTAGCAGGATGTTTTTCCCAACGGAGCTGCAACCAGCAACCTTGGGATAAAATGGAGGATACCGCTGAATTGGGCATTGTTCTACCCACCCTTTTTGAATGACTGTGCTGACCGGTTGCGAGAAATGTCTGCTATGGCTAGGAAGGGTTGTTTGGCTCATCCAGCAACTCAGCCAGCCAGACTGTTTGGCAAAGAAGTTGTTCAAGGAATGGTTCTGAATATGTTGCTACCATTAGCCTGTCCTCCCATTGAATGGGCCGGATCAGGCCTGGTCATCTCTCAGAAAGATGAGATTAGAACAACATTGGGTGTACCGTCTGACCCTTCATATCTTGTTGGCGAGGTACTGCCCTGGGGAAACCCGAACTCAAAACTGTGGTCCTAAACGTGGTTATTTATGCCTTGCTGTATGAATTGTCAGAGCATTTGCTCTAAGTCCCACCTCTAATCAAACATGGAAACAAAAATGTCTCTTGTCCTGTTGGCTCTAAGTTGTGTTTTATGAAGATGTCTGAATTTAAACGGTTCTTCGGGATCACTGTGGCATGGCACAGCCCTTCTGGGCCACAGGTCCTTATGGATCTTCATGGGGGATTCAAAAAATGGTCCATCTGGATCACTGTGGAAACAAAAATGTCTTTACTGCCTTGTTGGCTCTATGTGTGCACTGTGATTGTCTGAATAAGCCGTCTTCTGAGAGGTGGGCAGGCTAATGTTGGCAACATTTTTGAACCATCCCCAAATTGGCTCTTGAACGTACAGTTCACGGGTCAATTTGGGGAAGGGGGGGAGTCAAGTTATAGCTCCTTCTGTTGGATGCGACAAATACATACACACACTGTGCACTCTCAGATTCAAGCAAGCGGGGTGTCGTTTCAACTGGCCGTCACGCGTTCCCTGAGGGGGTTTGCGGTTCCTCGCTGTAAGGCGGGAGCCACGTATTCTCTGTGTGTCTACAAGGTGGCGATGTGGCTGTATTTCTAAAACCCCCAGCACGCTGTCGCTCGCCATTCTAGATCGGCTATTGAGCTAATCAATCCTCCCTCCGAATCGGCCAATTTCCTAATTCGGTGATATGGAACGGAGATCGGTCCGACAGGGGCTCGTTTTTTGTCCTTTATTGAAGCAAATCGAATCCACTTACTATGGAATGGGCTGTGATCATACATTCAACTGAATCGCTGTTTATTGTATACTATGTAATATGTCTCCATGCCTCTAACATAAGTCATACCCCATTTAGAATTTCCCCTTCTTGGTTCTTCGTTTCGATCCAACATTTAAACTCGATTTCGTCTTTCCAATTGATGGCACATTCTTCAAACCAACTACGTAGCCAAGCCTCATTCCTGTACAATGACCAACAACACCCCTTCACATAGTCTATCTTCACATTCTGCTGTAGCTTTGTTTCCATGAATATCCTTCCCCCACACTTTGTGTGGGAAGCCACACGTATAACAACACCCTGGCTTAAAATCCATCCAATTAATGCAATGTTTCCCAACATGATCTGTGGTTTGACAGTACAGACATAGTCGTACCATATATCTACACATTAGTACTCGGTGATTTCACTCCTACATTAGAGTATGTAATCGGTCGGCTCGAACCAGGTCCACCCCCCTAGACCGAGTCGACCGACTCAATATTGGTCTTAGAAAGGATTCAGACCGATCCGACCGATTGCAGGCAGGTCTATGCTGAGATCTAGATCGACCCAACCACCTTTCATAAAGAGTTAAGTTCGAGCCGACCGGGAACAGATTGAGATACCCGATCAGTCCACTGGGTGAGATGGGAAATCGTGCAGATCGGTGGCGTACCACATGATTCCCATCTCACCTCTCACCTCTCACTCAACATGCCAAATGGGAAAAAGAGTCACGATTTATTTCTCTTCTTCTCCTGTTACAGATATTTAGTCTTCTATAGCACTTGTAGATGGAGAGCAATCTTTCTTTTACTTTATGTCCCATTAAACTCTAGTCTCTGAGTGATCGCCGACTGTGGATGAAACGGGAACCACTCTCCGCCGATCATTGGAGCACATTCCTGTCTCATCCAAAATCTCGGGAAACCCGATACAGAATGCGCCCCCAACCGACTTTACATTGGGGAATTGTGAAAGTTAGACCGATCCGACCGACATTTAGAAGGCTCCAGACTGTGCCTGGCCCAGGATCGAGGTGAAATCTGGATCTCCAAGTCCGAGACTGACCAACCCGGCAAAATCTCAGTCGGCTAGACCCCGGGAAAGTCGGATGCCCCGACCGATTACATTCTCTGGTAAGAACCTTGCATATTGATACTGTAGTGTGACTTGCAGCTGAAGTAATCTCGACCATGTTGGCAAGGTTTTTTTATGGCAAGATGTGTCCCGTCGATAGCGCCGTAGATGCCAGGAAGGCTGGTTTGCTGCTTTCATTTCTCCATGTTTACTCGGGCTTCAGCAAGGGTTGGAAGGCGAATACGGATGGAGTACATATGTAAATAGATGGCGCGTGTACATTCGTGTATGCACTTGCATGCGGTCATAACGTCGATACCGAGGAGCATAGAGATGTGGGTGTAGGTGAACCCTTGGGTGACAAACAACAAGTACGAGAAAAGGCGGGTTCGGGATGCTGTAGCTCGGCGCCAGTGTGTATCCTGTTTAGTGATGTACGGTTCTAGCATGTCAGAGATAGCAATTGTCAAGGATTATACCGAGCAAACCTTGAAGTACAGCAAATGAATTCCTGCTCATACGAAATGTCTTCTCGAATTGTGCGTCTTGGAGCATAATTCCATTTAGAAGAAGTATATTCCACTCGCCACTTCGTACGTCGATCCAGAACTGGCGGATGTTCGCTGAGAACGCCGGTACAGCAGCTGCAAGAACAGCCAGGTCGTATTCATTGCATTTTCGTTTGGCGACATGCCGATGCTTGTCTTCTGGTGTTTGTTGTTGGTCGAACTCCACCGCATCGTTCAAGACAGCACGGCAGGATCTAGAAGTGTGTACTGCCAAGGCGGCGGCGGCAGTTGTAATCGTATGCCGAGGTGGTTGGTGAATTACAAGACGGTCGCAGAGAGAAGAGGTGACGTGGATGTAATGAGATAAACACGCGGAAGGCGGTTGAGGCAAAATTTACCTTTTTGCCTCCATTCGCTTTAGGAAGTCACTTTTGGCAAAAAGGCAAATTGAATAGCCTATTTGCCTAGAACCTTTGATGTGGGTAACGACGTTGGGCTAAATTTTTGCCTTTTGCCGATTAGCCTCGCGTGTGGGTACCGGCCTAATGCCAATTTTCTTTTGTGCGATTGTGACTTGTAATATCGCCTGTGGTGAATTATGCCCGAACCTGCTAAGCATGTAGTGTCCAACTCCATTGATAGGAAGGATATCTTATGGACAAGCCGAGAATGCTATCACTAAATAATTTTCGTCTCGAACAAAACAGAAAACCCTGGAGTCGATATAGAAGGATTGAAGATCAATGAATAATCCGGCTTTACTGGATTGAATATTCATGAACAAATTCAACAGGCTGGCACCTCTGGAGTTTGGCCTGGCGGCGAGGCTAGGACAATCCAGTGTCCTACTACCAGCCTCGCCGCCAGGCCGATCACACGGCGATTGCTGATTGGCCTGGCGACGAGGCTATTGATTGATCAATCATCTTCCATCAACAAGAAAAGACACATTTCTACCCTTCGACTAGGAACAAGCAAAGACAAGCCTTTGCACTTGTA
>Ga0335073_10008607_pt1 | contig 14321 bp, 11 predicted proteins | sample Lox_Sample_22_FD_207093 | JGI IMG/M metagenome (GOLD analysis project Ga0335073, IMG submission 207093) | Soil microbial communities from Loxahatchee National Wildlife Refuge, Florida, United States - Lox_Sample_2.2 | ecosystem: Environmental > Terrestrial > Soil > Wetlands | place: USA... | reverse complement strand
TTCCGCTGGCCTTCTACACTCTTTCCTACCTCTTTTATCAGGTGATCAGCCTTCCAACAAACTTCACGGGTAAGAGCTTCGACGTCGCAGACCACCGAGAACGGGTGCGGCGGTGGCGGCCCCGGCGTTATCCCGTTGTAGATATCTTTCTGCCAATCTGCGGTGAACCGATTGAGGTGTTGCGGAACACTTGGGAGGGAGTTTTTGAGCTGGTTCAGTCATATCCAGGCGAGGCACGTGTGTACGTTCTGGATGACGGGCCCAGCGATGTAGCGATGAGGATCGCTCCCTCTTTTGGTTACCGCTACGTCAGAAGGCCGCAGCTGCGGTACCGGAAGAAGGCGGGCAACCTTAATTATGCGTTTGAGCACACGGCTGGCGAGTTCGTCGTAATTTTCGATGCGGACTTCCGGCCGCGTCCAGATTTCCTGCAAGAGCTCCTGCCTTATATGGACGAGCCGAACGTCGGGCTCGTTCAGAGCCCGCAATACTTTCGTGTTGAACAGCATCAGACCTGGGTCGAACGGGCGGCTAGTGCGTCGCTTGAGGTCTTCTACCGCGCTGTGCAGGTCTCTAGGGATAGGGTCGGTTCGGCGTTGTGCGTCGGTTCCAACGCCGTTTATCGCCGGTCGGCGCTAGCGGGTGGCGGCGGCTTTACCCTCATTCCGTATGCCGAGGACTCACACACCGGCTTGGACATGAGGTACCGCGGATATGAACTCAAGTACGTTCCGATAGTTCTCGCCGCTGGCGTCTGCCCCTCGACGATCGACTCCTATATGAGCCAGCAATATCGGTGGTGCTGCGGAGCGACGTCTCTGGTCTGGACCCGCCACATGTGGCGGGTTCCGATGCCGTTGCGCGCCCGGATGCCCTACGTCGCAGGTTGGCTATGGAACTTTCTTACGGCGCTTCGCACGCTCATAATTCCGCTTTTCCCGATCACGCTGCTCGTGTTTTTGCCCGGCGAGATCAGATGGAGCAACGCCGTCCTGCTCGCGCCAGCGCTGATCGTCGCGGGTGTGCTTTACCCGCTCTGGCACAACGCGCGGTGGTCGGCGGGCATGTGGCCGTTGGCCATCGCGACCGGATGGGCGCAAGTGTTGGCGTTGTGGGATTTCAGCCGCGGCAAGGTGATGTCGTGGCAGCCTACTCGCGGGCCGAAGGACGCGTCGCGACGTTTTAGAAAGGCCGTCCTGATATGGAACGGCAGCCTGGCCGTGGTGTGGCTGGCAATGGCAGCCTGGCGCACTGAGCAGACTGCCTCGGTTCGCTTCGCAGTCGTAGCTGCATTCGGCCTTGTGAACGCGGTCGTCATATGGCGGGTTGTCTTCCCTGGCAAGGAAGCGCGATGAATTCGCGTTGGCTGCTCTTGGTGCTGGTGGCGATGGCGTGCGCGGTCGCCGGATGCGGGAAGTCGCTAGGCTATCCCGTGCAGGAATCCAACTCGCTCCCGAACTCTGTGTCCGCCGGACAGCCGGTACATGCGAAGCTTCCAGCGCGAACAGCTAGGTACCTGGGAGTATACGAGCCGGATGTTCCCTATTCTTACAGCCTGATTAACCACTTCTCGGCACGGGCTGGTCGACAACCCAATGTCGTTCTGTATTACAACGGCTGGGGCGAAGACTTCCAGACTTCCTTTGCCGACAAGGCTAAGAAGCATCATGCGACGGTGCTAATCGACCTGGACCCAACCAGCACATCGTTGTCCTCGATAGTAGACGGAAGCCAGGATTTCTATATTCAGGCGTACGCAGAGGAGGTTCGTGCCTTCGGCTATCCCGTGATTATAAGTTTCGGCCACGAAATGAACGGTGACTGGTACCCGTGGGGCTGGACGCACGCTGCTCCCAGTGAGTTCGTGCAGGCGTGGCGACACGTTGTTACCGTGTTTCGGACAGCGGGGGCTGACAATGTCACATGGCTATGGACCGTGAATGGCATAGCTTCCGGTGAAGGGCCGATCAAGGATTACTGGCCTGGGGATAAGTACGTAACGTGGGTGGGGATGGACTCCTATTTCGACTTTCCTTATCAGGACTTTGGAAGTGTTTTCGGCCCGACTATCAGAGCCGTCCGGAAGTTGACGAAAGAGCCCATAATCATCGCTGAGACGGCGGTCGGTCCTCTAGCAGGGCAGACAGCGAAGATTCCGGAGCTGTTTTCCGGAGTAGAGAAGGACCACTTGCTCGGCTTCTTGTGGTTTGACGAGCCTCAGAGCGGAAGTCCTTACAAGCAGGATTGGCGTCTAGAAGCGGGTTCGCCCGGGGTTTCTGTATTCCGTCGTGAAGTCCGGCAGTATATGAAGTGAGGATCCTGCCGTTTTCGCCCTGCAGAGTCAAGCGGAGAGCTCGATTTAGGTGAAGTACGCGCCACTGAACGGCCCTCGCGAGTTAGTGCAGATCAGTCGCTATCCGAAAGGAAAGTCCCCGGACATGGACCTCAAGTCGTGCCTGCGAGTCGCTCGGTTGCGCCGCCGGTATCCGCTGGCTGGCGTAGCTGCAGCCCTGTCTGCGTTGGCGCTTGCTTGGAGCGGTCAGGCCGCTTTCGCGCAGTCATCTGTGGCTGAGCCGCATACAGTCCGTGCTGTGCACGCCAAGCTTCCCGGCAGTGCGATGTCCTACCTCGGGGTGTCCGAGGCCGGCAGCCCGAAGTCGTACAAGCCGGTTGAGGCCTTCGGCAACGCGGCGGGGCGACAGCCGAACCTTGTCGAGGATTTCCTCGGCTGGGGTTCCTTCAGTGCGAGCCAGGCGCAGACCGCGTGGAAGCATCATGCGTCGCTGCTTCTGGACGTCGACCCACTGAACGTTTCGGTTCGGTCAATCGCGAACGGTGGGCAGAACGCGCACCTGGTGGCCCTAGCGAAGGCCGTGCGGGGCTTCCGTCATCCGGTGGTCATCAGCTTCGGGCATGAGATGAACGGCAGCTGGTATTCGTGGGGCTGGAAGCACACCAGCCCGGCCGTGTTCGTCCGAGCGTGGCGCCATATCGTGCAGACCTTCCAGCGCGAAGGGGCCGACAACGTCACATGGCTGTGGACGGTCAATGCGGTCGGCGCCAATGAAGGGCCGATACGCGATTGGTGGCCAGGCAGCAAATATGTGAGCTGGGTCGGTATCGATAGCTACTTCTATACCAAGGGCAGCACTTTTGCGAGCGTGTTCGATCCGACTATAAAGGCCGTGCGAGCAGTGACAAACAAGCCGATATTGGTAGCCGAGACGGCTGTAGGACAAGTCGCAGGGCAGGCTGCCAAGATCCCCGGTCTGTTCGCGGGTGCTAGGGGCGCCCACCTGCTCGGGCTCCTGTGGTTTGATCTCGATCAGCATGGGAGTCTCTACAAGCAGGACTGGCGACTAGAGGGTCACCGGGCGGCTATCGCGGCGTTTAAAAAAGCGGCGAAGCGATACCTCCGGCTCGTAAAGGCATGATTCCCGCCAAGTGCACCTCATCGCCTTGTGAGAGGGAGCCGGGGCATGCGAAGGCGCACAGGTGCCAGGTTCCTGAACCTCAGGATGCGTCCTGGGTTGGGCCAACCAGCTCGACCAGCCGGGGGGCACATCGTCACGGCGCGGATGCCCGGCCAGGACGCCGATCACATCCCGGCCCTGCCCGGCGCACAGGCTGATCAGCCGTATGTCCCCGGCGGGGGCATGATCGAGCTCAGCAGGTGCCCCTGCACGAGTTCCCCCCGCCGCGAGAGCAGGGAACCTGGATCGTCGTAGTCCCGATGCCATTCCACCCAGTCGCGCTGTGCCACCGGCCAGCCTAGGGCCACCGATTTAGCGCGTAACTCCTGGCTGGGTGCTCGCCGTCGGGTCGGGCGCATCGGGCGGCTGAGCCGCAGCCAGACTCGTGGGCGCAGGAGCGCATTTACCTTCGGCTCATGCGGCGAGTTTGGCGAAGCAGTCCTTGATGACGGCCTGGGCGGGTCGCCCCACGAAGGTCAGGCGGTCAGTGTTGTCCCACTCGGCAGGCTTAGCGGGATCGGCATCGAAGCTGACCTCCCACCAGAAGACGCCGCCGCCAATGTGCTCGGTCTGAATCGCCTGGCAGACCGCGCGGTACCAATATGCCTGGACGTGAGTGTCGATGGCCGAATGCTCCGTGGTGGTCCAGTCACCAGGATCGGAGTAGGCGCCAGGCACGGCAGCGGCACCAACCTCGCTCAGCGTCAGCTGCCGACGGACTTTGAGCGGATGGGCTCCAAGCCATCCGTCCCACGCCTTCGTTAGCCGGCGAAGCGACGCGCTATCGGGGAGGCTGAAGCGCGGATATGCGTCGATGTCGAAGGTATGCAGCGGAAGGCGTTCATCGCCCGCCGCGAACTCGTCGAAGTTCTGGTCGTATACCAGCCGGCCCTTGTACACGGACTTGATCGCGCGGATGACGCCCGACCAGCCGTGCGAGGTCTCCAACGAGTCCAGTTCAGTCCCGACGACGAAGGCCGCGGCATGACCGGCTTGCGCCGCAGTCGCGTAAGGCATGAGCAGCTTGCGATAGCTACGGAACCAGCCAGAAACGCTCGCGGGCTCGATACTTCCGCGCCATGCGAGCGGATTCTGCGCGATGAGCGAGTTCTCGTTGAGGATCGGACGCAGTGTAACCGCGATGTGACTCTCAGCGGCCTCTTGCAAGAAGATCTCGATGTGGTGCGCGGTTGGCGTCGAGCTGTTCCCATAGACCCTGCTGGAGGTCACCCCGTGCGTGTAGAACGGGAATGTGACCATGATCGAGTTCGCGTTAAGGCTGACCGCGTAGTTGATGATCCGCCGGGCTTTGATCGCGACCATCGAGTCGGACCGGTCGTTGTCGTTAGCCGTCCAGTACACCTGGATGCCGAGTTGCCGGGCTCCGCTACGCCATGGATGCTGCACCACGGCCACCCCCGAGTCTGCCGCAGCCTCCTGGTTCGCCGCGGAGCTCGGATCTGTTGAAGAGCCCGACTTGGGCCACCATGGGGGGCGGGACGGGATCGAGCACGCGGAAGTCCCTACTAGCAAGGCAAGCGCGACGAGGAGCAGCGAGAATCCGCGGTTCCCCCGGATCATGACGGCTTCGCGATCACAATGAACTTGTTCTCAGCCCGCCGAGCGAACTTCAGGAACCCGCGAAGGCCGCCGAAGCCTTCCATCAAGCCAAAGAAGGGGATGAGCAGCAGCACGGCGAATGGCTCCCACCACTTGCGTCGCCCCCCGGCTGACACTCCCGCATTGAGCCGGAGTCCCTCCCAGTACATCCAGAGCATATAGGCGAGGTTGAGTGCCCAGATGGGCACTATGAAAAGGCTGACGGGCGAGTTGTTGGTATCAGCGATGAGCCAGCCGATCAAGAAGACGGTAAAGACGTTCTGGAACGGGCCGACGATCCAGGCAGCCAGCGAGTATCCGAGCAGCAGGCGGTTCCGCCGCGGGACAGAACGGTTGAAGGCCAGCCCTACCAGGCCCCAGGACCAGCGCTCACGCTGGCGCACGAAGTCGCGGATCGTGGCGGGCGATGCGCCGTAACAGCGCCCGCCGAACCAGGCACTCCGGCCCTTGTACAACTGGCAGAAAATGAACGCGAACTGCGCGTCCTCCACGATGCTCTGCGGTCCGAAGTCCCAGCCGATCGTGGCTTCCACCGACGCGCGGACGAGCAGCAGTTCGCCGTGCAGCCCGGCGCGCGGGGTGCCGCTGCCGGTAAACGCAGAGAAGCGGGCTATGTCGTCAGCAGGGCGGATAGAGTCCGCCAGCCACGTGAACCTATTCACCGCGTACTGGCGCGGGTAGGTCAGGATGCCCTGCGCCATGTGTTTCGCGTTCCGCCCGGCCCGGAACTGTTCCTCGATGAACCGTGCCATCGCAACTGCGGTGTCGGGACCGACGCCGGTGTCGTCGTCCATGTGCAGGACCCAGATGTCATTTCGGTCCTCGCGCTGGTGCATCCGCAGCTCATGGGCGAAGTGATTGGCGCGAGCCTTGAACCGGGTGCCGTTAGGAGTGCGGTACCTCGCCGGGACGGTGACGATGCGGACCAGATCACTCCGGGCCGCGAGCTTGGCGATCCTGCCCGCCGCCTCGCAGCCCTCTTCGATGACAATGTCGATGCGAAGCCATGGGAAGCAGCTCGGCAAGTAGGCAATAAAGGAGAGCACGGACCTCTCCAGGGCCGGGTAAGTATCGTGTCGGCCAATGGTGGGGATAACCAGGATCAGGAAGTCTTCGCAGATCACCGGACCGGTGCCGGCCCAGCGAGCCCTGGTGTCCCGCAGCACCTTCCTGGTGCGGTGTATGCCACGGATGCCGATGAGGGTGCTGATGATCGGCCAGGTCCACACGATAGTCAGCGGCCAGCCGAGCGGCCCCGCGATCGGCTCGGTGACCCAGCCGATGACCACCACGATTATCAAGAACGCTGCGACCAGGGGCCAGTAGCGCGGCTTCCACCGGGACAGCCTCCGGTGCAGTTTGCGAGCCTTCCGCGCGCCAAAGGAGCTCAGCCCGACGCGGAATTGAGATGTGCTCTCCGACCAGTCCTCGCCAAGCTCATCGTCCAGATCATCACCACGCTGATCCGGATAGGGCGGGACAGCCGTGCCTGCCCGCGGCGGAGCCCACTGAGCACCTGCCGATGGCACGGGCCGATGGCCATTTCCCTGCGGCCCAGCCCACTGACCGTCTGCCTGCGGCCCAGCCCGATGACCACTCGCCTGGGAGGCTGCCCACGCGTTACCGGTCGGCGGTGGCGACTGACCAGAGCGAGGTCGGCCAGCCTGGCTGGCGATCTGGGCCAGCGTGCTCAGCCCAGCCGCCTGGGGGTCCCTGTCCGCTGGCACAGCCAGTGTCTCTCCCTACTAACCCTGCACCAAGGATCAGCTAGACGGGCACAGGAACTATCAGCACTAATCAGGACTTAGAACCAAGCGATAGTAGCTCATGTGATTGCAGCACATCGTTGACTGAAGGCAAGTTTAGGTAACTCAGAGGCTGACGTGCTGCAACTTGCGAAGCACAGCTGCCACGTGCCCCTGGACGGGAGTCCTGGACGGGAGTCCTGCACGGGAGTCCTGGACTGGAGTCCTGGACTGGGCCTGGCGGCCATCTAGCGCCGGGGGGACGGTCCGGCCAGAATGAGGTCGAGCCAGGCACTGCCGCCAGGCCATACGGGAGGAACAGCCATGGCAATGCGTAACGTCATCAGCACGCTCAATACAACGGACGGGACCGAGGTCATGGGTCCCGGCATCCTGATGTGGCATTACCCGAGCGCCGACATCGTCAACGGCAGCCTGCTGACGGTGGAGAGCAACCACTTCTGCGTGCTGAAGTCACGCGGGGCGATCCTGAGCGTCTACGAGACCGGTCAGTACCCGGTGGAAACTCCGCAGCGACCGCTGCTCGGCAGCTTCCAGCAGGCGTTCTACAGCGGGCAGTCCCCCTGGCAATACGAGGCTCTGTTCGTCTCGCGTGCCAAGAGCGTGGTCAAGGCGCAGGGTGTGGCGCTCTCACGCGAGCTGGCTGAGATGGTCTACGACGTCGATTACTACGTGCACATCGACACCAAGGAAGACGCCGTCAAGCTGGTCACGCACATGCCGTACCAGGGGCACGCGCTCACCACTGACGCCCTGAATGCCTACGCCGGTCCGGTGGTCGAGCAGGCCATCAACCAGCTTGTGCAGGTGACGCCGCTGGAGCAGGTGAACGAGAAGATTCACGAGATCACCGAACTTGTCCGCGGGCACCTGCAGGACTTCCTCGGCATCTACGGCGTCACGCTGAACGACGTGAAGGTGCTGATGCGGCCGCGCGACGAGCGGATGCGCGAGCTGATCTCGCTGCGCGCCTTCGGCCTGTCCGAGATCGAGGCTGTGCGGTATTACGTGGCGCTGAAGATGGCTGAGCGCGGGCTGGTGTCGGCGCCCAACATGGCCGTCGGCGAGTCGTTCAACATCGGAATCACGACGGTGCAGCCAGGTGCAGCGGCCGGCGTTGCCGGGCTTGCTGATCTTGCCGGGAACGGCGGCGCTGTCACTCCCGGTTCCCCGCAAGTCGCGGCGGCTTCGCGTGCAGCCGTGACACGGCCCGGAAGCTGACCTGCGTGGCCGACAGCGCGTCGGCGCGGCTACGCGCCTTCCTGGCCACTGACGCTTACTCCGAGAAGGGCAGACTCCGGTCGGATGACCTGCTTGTTCGCGAGCGAGTCGGGGGCGAGCTTGGTGCGGCCGCGGCGACTATCAGAGACCTGATCAGCCGATGGCGCGCGGACCGCGTGCCGCCGTCGACACGGGATCAGCCGTTCCCGCCCGTAGCGGTGATGGAGCCAATCCGGCGCGCGGAGCGACTGGTGAAATCGATCGAGGACGTGGCGTCGTCGGTCCGCGGCCTGCCATTGCTGAACTCCGACAAGGTCTGGGACCGGGTCCGGCACGTGGGCCTCGACGAGCTGATGCAGTTCGACTGGTCGCTGGTAGTCGAAGCCACCGCGCTGGCCGCCGGAGTACGCGCCGCCGCGGCGCTGGATCAGGTGGATGTCGGCGCGCAGGAGGCCAGGCTCACGACGATCCGCGAGGTGATGGCTGACCGCCAGCGGTATTGCGAGATCAGCTGAGGACGGCTATCTAGATCAGCTGAGGGCGCTTATCTAGATCGGCTGCCGGATCCGGGTAGTCTGTGCCCGCTATGAGTACCAGGCAGAACGGGCTGCCTCCTGGCAGCAGCGCAATCGTGCACCTCGTCAGGCACGGTGAGGTGGACAACCCGAACGGCGTACTCTACGGCCGAATCCCCGGCTATCACCTGTCCGAGGCAGGCCGTCTGATGGCCAAGTCGGCTGCGGACTTCCTGGCTGGCCGGGACGTGACCGTGATCCGGTCATCGCCGCTGGAGCGAGCGCTGGAGACGGCAGAGCCGATCGCGGCGGAGTTCCGCCTGCCCATCGAGGTGGATGACCGGCTGATCGAGCCCTGGAATTACTTCGAGGGAATGCGCTTCGGCGTGGGTGACGGGGCGTTGCGACAGCCCCGGCACTGGGTTCACCTGCGCAACCCGTTCCGGCCGTCGTGGGGGGAGCCCTACCGCGAGGTAGCCAGCCGGGTGATGGCGGCGGTCAGGGAAGCGGCTCGGGCTGCGGAGGGTCATGAGGCCGTCTGCGTCAGCCACCAGCTGCCGATCTGGGTTACCCGGCGGGCAGTGGAAGGCCATCGGCTCTGGCACGATCCGAGGCGCCGGGAGTGTGCGCTCGGCAGTGTGACCAGCCTCACTTTCCGCGGTGACAAGGTCACGAGTGTGCGTTACGCGGCGCCGTCTGGTGACGGCCGACGTCAGGTGGCGGGTGCTTGATGGCCGCGTGTCGCCTGATGACAACCTGATGGTCGGCTGCTGAGCAGCTGAAAACCAGGTTAAACGCCGGCCCGGCCGTACGACGCTGCCCGCAGTCCGGCAGAATGGGCCCGATACTACTGCCTGTAGGAGATCGTTTTTCGTGTCGCGCCTGCCTGTCCGTGCCCGGCCTGCGATCGCTGCTGCCATCGCAGTCCTCGGGCTATCGGCAGTGGCCGGCTGCGACGGCGGCGCGATCGGGGCAAACGTGCCGCAGAGCTCCGGCTCGAATTTCGTCGGGCACGCCTATGAGTCGGCGTTCTACAAGGTCGGCCAGCGGCCGCAGGCCCCGGCCGTGTCGGGGACCACCGTCACTGGCGCTCACCTGAGCCTCTCGTCCTATCGGGGCGACACCATCGTGCTCAACTTCTGGGGTTCTTGGTGCGCGCCCTGCCGGGCCGAGGCGCCCGCGCTCTCTTCGCTCGCTCGTCAGCTGCACGGCAAGCACGTCCAGTTCGTGGGCGTCGACATCCGCGACGAGCCGGACAGCGCGCAGGCATTCATGCAGACTTTCAATGTCAGCTATCCGAGCCTGAGCGACCCGAACGACCAGATCGCCCTTGCTTTCCACAGCACGGTGCCGCCCGCGGCTATCCCCACGACGCTTGTCATCGACCGGGACGGGCGAATAGCGGCTCGGATTTTCGGCTCAGCCAGCTATGAGGAGCTCAAATCAGTGGTTGATGAGGTAGCCGGCCTCCGGTCATGACGACCGCTAAAGGGGATCGGATGACGGAAGCGCCCGCGGCGGGTGGCACCGGGGTCAGTGACGCGCAGGTCGGTGACGCCCAGGTCGGCGCCGGCGACGTCGGTGACGCCCAGGCCGGCGACGGCGACGTCGGTGGCGCGCAGGCCGGCGACGGCCAGGTCAGCGGCGGTCGGCGCCCGCGCAACGCCAGGATCGGGCCCGTTGGCAGGCAGCACTGGGGCTGGCTCCGCTGGGGCTGGCGACAGCTCACCTCGATGCGGACTGCCCTGATCCTGCTGTTCCTGCTCGCCATTGCGAGTGTGCCCGGATCGGTACTGCCACAGCAGGGCATCGATCCGGCGGCGGTGACTCAGTACTACCAGTCGCATCCCGCGCTGGCGCCGATCCTCAACGAGCTGTCGCTGTTCAACGTCTTTGCGGCGCCCTGGTTTGCGGCTATCTACTTGCTGCTGTTCGCCTCGCTCGCCGGATGCGTGCTTCCGCGGACGTTCCGCCTGGTGGGGTCGGCCCGGCAGCGGCCGCCTCGTGCGCCGACGAACCTGAGCAGGCTGCCGGCCAGCGCCAGCTACGTCACTGACCTGCCACCGGAAGCGGCGCTGCAAAAGGCAGCCGGGCTGTTTGGTCGCCGCCGTTTCCGGCTTCAGAAGGGTGATGGTTGGGTCTCGGCTGAGAAGGGGTACTTGCGCGAGGTCGGCAACCTGCTGTTCCACATCGCCTTGCTGGCGCTCCTTTTCTCGGTCGGCCTGGGTGGCATCTTCGGTTACAAGGCCAACCGGCTGCTGATCGCGGGCCAGGGCTTCGCGAACACTCCCACGGACCTGGACGTGTTCCATCCGGGCCGCCTGGTCAGCCCTAGTGACCTGCAGCCGTTCTCGATCAACCTGCTGAACTTCCGTGCTTCGTATGTGACGTCCGGACCGCAGCTCGATCAGCCGATCACATACGACGCCGGGCTCAGCTACCAGACACAGCCGGGTGCGCCGACGAAGCACTACGTGCTGCAGGTGAACCACCCGCTGGTGGTCGATAGCGTCAGCGTGTACCTGATCGGCCACGGGTACGCACCGGTCTTCAAGGTCACTGACGGCAGCGGTACGGTGCGCTGGGATGGCCCGGTGCCGTTCATTCCAGTCGACCAGACCACGCTGACGTCGGAGGGTGTCGTGAAGGTGCCGGACGCGAAGCCTTACCAGCTCGGCTTCGCTGGGGTCTTCTTGCCCAGCGCCGTAGATGTGGACGGTCAGCTTCAGTCGGCCTTCCCCGCCGCCTTGAACCCGCGAGTCAGCCTGATCGCGTTCAAAGGCAACCTGGGTATGAACTCGGGCACGCCACAGTCGGTGTACACGCTCGACACCAAGGGCCTGAAGCGGCTGCCGATCTCGCCACGTCCGCTTGCGGCTGGCCAGTCGATGAAGCTGCCCGACGGAGCCGGGACCATTACCTACCTTGGCTACCAGCCGTGGGTGAGCCTCGCGATCACCTATGACCCTGGCCAGCTGCCCGCGCTGATCTCGGGGATCGCGGCGCTGGCCGGCCTGATCTTGTCGTTCCTGGTGCGCCGGCGCCGAGTCTTCGTGCGCGCGGTGGCCAGTCCGGACGGCAGTACTAGCGTCACAGTCGGCGGGCTGGCCCGCTCCGACGCGGCGGGCGGTTTCGATACCGAGTTCGCTGAACTGGCCAAACTCCTGCGGACTGAGCATGGCGGGCGGTCGATGCAGACCATCCAACGCGACCATGACGATGCCAACGAGTCCGAGGACTTCGATGAACAGGGCCGGGGCAGGATCGCCGTTCCGGCCGGATCGTCCGTGTCAGCCGCCGGCACTATCGCCGAGGCAGCGGCTGCTGTGACCCCAGAGGCGCTTACCGGCCGAGAGGGAAAGTGAGGCTCCGATGCCCATCAACACCACCCTGGCTGATGTCAGCAGCGGCTTGCTGCTGAGCACGCTGATTCTCTATGCGCTCGCGATGCTGTGCTATGCGTGCGACTTCGCCTTCGCCCGGCACCGGGTTGTGGCAGGCGTCACCGAGGCTGAAGCTGCGCGGACGCAGGTGCCGGCGCTGGTCGGCGCTGGCGCTGGCGTGGCTGCTGGCTCTGCCGGTGCTGGTGCTCGTGCGGGTGCTGGTGCTTGTGCGGGTGCCGGCGGTCCGGCGACGCCGACGGGGTCGGCGGGGTCGGCGGGCCCGGTGAAGTCGGACCTGTATCCAGCCGACGCCGCCGATGAGCTGTCGCAGCCTAGCCGCTGGCCATCTGGCTTCTGGCTGCGGCTGGCGTTCGGGCTGACCTGCATCGCGTGGGTCCTGCACGTGACAGCCATCCTGACGCGCGGCCTGGCTGAGCACAGGGTGCCCTGGGGAAACATGTACGAGTTCATCGGGGCGTTCACCTGCATGGCCGTCCTGGTGCTGCTGGCGTCGTCGATCTGGTACCGCGCCTATTACATGGGCCTGTTCGTCCTGCTGCCCGTGGTGCTCGCCCTGGGCATCGACCTGACGTGGATTTACACTCCGGCCGGCTCGCTGGTGCCTGCCCTCCAGTCGTACTGGATCGCGATTCACGTCACTGCGATGATCGTCGCGATCGGACTGTTTATCTTCGGCGCGGTCGTCACGACGCTTTACCTGCTGACCGAGCGCAGTCAGCGCCGCCTCGCGGCTGGTCAGTCCTCGTGGTCCGCCGGAATCTGGGAGCACCTGCCGGTGCCCGCCATCTTGGACCGGCTGTCCTATCGCGCCGTCCTGTTCGGCTTCCCAGTCTGGACGTTCGGCGTGATGGCTGGAGCGATCTGGGCGGATCACGCCTGGGGCCGGTACTGGGGCTGGGACCCGAAGGAGACCTGGTCGTTCATCACCTGGGTCGTCTACGCCATGTTCCTGCACGCGCGTGCGACTGCCGGCTGGCGCGGTCGTCGCGCCGCCTGGATCCAGCTGGCGGCTTTCGCCTGCCTGATGTTCAACGTCATCGGCGTGAACCTCTGGATCACCGGTCTGCACTCCTATGCCGGAATGAGCTAGCCACCCGAATCGGCTCAACGGTGCGGTCATGGCGGTGCCCGCTAGGGATTCCCGCAGGCTCGTGTACGTCTCTGGGGCGCCAGGGTCGGGCAAGACCACCCTGGCAGGTCCGCTGGCTGCCGAACTTGGGTACGCGCTCCTGTGCAAGGACCGGATCAAGGAGACGCTGCACGACGCCCTCGGTGCACCCGAGCCAGACCTCGCTTGGTCACGCAGGCTCGGCGGCGCCGCGATGGAACTGGTGTGGGCACTGGCGGCCGACGCTCCGGCCGTGGTGATCGAGGCGAACTTCCGGCCTTACAGCGAGTACCAGCGGGCGAAGCTGTCCGGCCTTGCCGAGCAGCCAGTGGAGGTGCACTGCGCCTGCCCACCTGAACTTGCCATCCAGCGATACAACGCACGTGTCACCCATCCGGTGCACGTCGTGACCACGCTGGGGCTGGAGGCAATGGCTGAGTACGATCGCCCAGTCGGAATCGGCACTCTGGTTACCGTGGACACTGCGGTAGCGGTCGACGTGCGGGCCGTCGGGGCGGCCGTCCAAAGCTGCTTCGAGCCCTTGATCGAGCTCCGGTCCGTGGACTGAGGCGACATGCGGCGTTGCTAGGTGCTGGAGGGTTACTCGCGCTCGATCCTCCGCAGCCCGTGCGTGGGCGTCCACCACTCGATGACCATCATGGTGGCCTTCTCATTGAGGTGGGTGTGCACCACGTCGTGGATGTCGGCTTGGAAGCGGTCGCCGTCCGGCCGTTCGGTATTCGGTCCGGCAGCGACTGCCCGACCGGCGACCTTCGCCTCGCCCGGCCACTGGGCCTCGGCGCCCTCGACCGGGTCCACCGTCGCGCTGTGCAGGGCGAACCGAGGATCTCGACGGAGATCTGCGCCCTTGCGCGCGTTCGGCATCGAGCCGAAGGCCAGCTGGCCGTCCTCGAAGACCACCTCGATCCCGGAGATTCGCGGGGACCCGTCGGCTCGCAAGGTGGCAATGGTCTTGTGTCTGTGAGCGTCGAACAGCGTGCGCACGCGTGTCGCGAATTCGGGCTCTGCTTGTTCGAAGTCCTGCCATGTCGTCACGCGCCCCATGATCGCATCGATGGTCGGCAGTACGGTCTTGATCTCCGTCGGCCTTCCTCCAGGAGCCGGGCTGCGAGCAACTACGCCGGTCGCGGCTGACGAGGCCGCGTGCTCGCGGCCTGTCGGTGGGCTCATAGCGCGAGAGCGGCCCGACTCAG
>Ga0335073_10008606_pt1 | contig 14325 bp, 14 predicted proteins | sample Lox_Sample_22_FD_207093 | JGI IMG/M metagenome (GOLD analysis project Ga0335073, IMG submission 207093) | Soil microbial communities from Loxahatchee National Wildlife Refuge, Florida, United States - Lox_Sample_2.2 | ecosystem: Environmental > Terrestrial > Soil > Wetlands | place: USA... | reverse complement strand
GCGATCTGCCACTACATCGCCATTTGGTTCGCCGTCTTCTGACGCTAAAGCTGTTTGACGTGGTCGGCCGACCAGTAGGCCTTCATCGCGGTCACCTTGCCGTCGTCACCGAACACCATCACGTCGATCGGCTCGATCACCATCCCGCCGTTGGCGGCCTTGATGGTCAACCGGAACTGGAAGGCCGCCTCATTACCGGCCACCCGCAGCGTCACCAGCTCGCATTCCCGCTCCAGACCGTCGGTGGCGGAGTAAAACCCGCGGATCGCCTGCCGACCGATGTGCACCTCGCCGCCGACCGGATCCTCGACGGTGGCGTCGTCGGCGTACAGCGCGGCGATGTCGTCGGCGGTGCCCTTAGCGACCAGACTGATATAGCGGTTGACGGTGTCGGCGATCTGCTCAGGGCTCGGCATGACATGCAACGCTACCGGGTCTCAAGGTGATTGCCCGCCTCTCCACCTCGTCGCTTCGCGACTGGGTGGTACCCCCACCTCGGGCCATTTCTACGGCCCGCATCGTCACCGGTCTAGCGCGGCGGCCAAGTCCTCGGCCGTGGTGACCGGCAAGTCGCACACCCGCCCTCGGCACACGTAGGCCGCATCAGCACCGGCCACCCGATCGCGGTCGACCAGCAGCTCCGACGAGCCGACTTCGCCGCCGACGACGATCGAACCGCCGGGCGCGAGTCGCCGCGCGTCGACCAGCAGCGACGATGCCGGCGGGTCGCAGGCCACCGCGATCTGCAACGGCCCGCGCACCGCGGCTTCGGCCACCGCCAGCCAATGCCCGGCCGAGCGGGGTGCGCGGGCCAGCAGCACCGAGTGCGCCTGCAGCGTGTCAGCCGCCGCCCGCCGGTAGCGGTCAGCCCGCCGCGCGCCGACCAGATGCGCCGCGGTCAGCAGCGCCTCGGCGATCGAGGATGCGCCCGACGGCGTCGCGCCGTCCAGCGGGTCGGCGGGCCGCAGCAGCAGCTGCTCGGCGTCGTCGGCGCTGTCGAACCAGCTGCCGGGCCGATCGCGATCGGCGAAGTGCGCCAACGCAATATCGAGCAAGTCGGTCGCCGTCGCCAGCCAGCCGTCGTCGGTGGTCAGCTGGTAGAGCGTCAGCAGCCCGGTGGCCAACATCGCGTGGTCTTCCAAGATCGCGGCGCTCTCACCGACCCGCCCGCCCAGGCTGGCCCGCCGCAGCCGGCCGTCGACCAGGTGCAACCCGATCAGTGCCGTCGCGCATGCAGCGGCCGCGTCGGCCAACTCCGGTGCGTCCAGCGCCACGCTCGCCTCGGCCAGCGCGGTGATGGCCAGTCCATTCCAGGCGGTGACGACCTTGTCGTCGCGTTCAGGCTGCGGCCGGGTGAGCCGTGCGGCCAGCAGCGCCGTACGCACCCGCGCGAACCGGCCCGGATCATCCGGGTCGTTCGGCAACTGCAGCACCGATGCGCCGGCTTCAAAGGTTCCCACCTCGGTAACCCCGAAAACAGATGCGGCCCAACGCCCGTCGTCGCTTCCGAGCACTTCTTTCAATTGCCCGGGCGTCCAAACGTAGGTCAAACCCTCCAGCCCCGCAGCGTCAGCGTCCAGCGACGAGGTGAACATAGCGGCGTCGGCCATCTCGTCGAGCAGGAAGCGTGCGGTCTCGCCGGTGACCCGCCGGGCTAACTTATCTCCGGTGCGACGGGCCCAGTGTGCGTAGACCCGCAGCAGTAGCGCATTGTCGTAGAGCATTTTCTCGAAATGCGGTACCACCCAAGCATTGTCGACGCTGTAGCGGGCAAATCCCCCGGCCAGCTGGTCATAGATTCCGCCGCGGGCCATCGCGGTGCCGGTACGGCGAACCGCGTCCAGCGCCTGCGATGAACCGGTTCGCTCACCGTGCCGTAGCAGCGCCTCGAGCAACGCCGACGGCGGGAATTTCGGTGCGCCGCCGAAACCACCGCGCGCCGTGTCCTCGTCGCGCAGCACGGACGCGACCGCGTCGTCGCACAGCGACGCGACCACCTCCGGACCGCCGCGCAATCCCCCAGCCATGGAATGCAGTTCGCTTGCGATGTGATCGGAGGCCTGTTCGACCTCGCCACGACGATCACGCCACGTCGAACCCACTGCCGAAAGAAGTTGCAAGAAAGCATCTTTCGGGTAGTAGGTACCGCAGTAGAACGGACGCCCGTCGGGCGTCAGGAAACACGTCATGGGCCAGCCGCCCTGACCGGTGAGCGCGACGGTGGCGTTCATGTAGACCGCATCGATGTCCGGCCGCTCCTCACGGTCGACTTTGACGCACACGAAACCCGCGTTCATCGCAGCGGCCACCTCGTCGTCCTCGAACGACTCGTGGGCCATCACGTGACACCAGTGGCATGCGGCGTAGCCGACCGACAGCAGGATCGGCACATCGCGCTCGGCGGCCTCGGCCAGTGCCGCCGGCGACCACTGCTGCCAGTGCACCGGGTTGTCGGCGTGCTGGCGAAGGTAGGGACTGGCGGCCCGCGCGAGCTGGTTACTCGCCGGGCTCATGGGGGGGTTGATCGATCGTCCCGTCGTCGACGGCCTGGTCCGGTTCGGGGTGCTGCGGGTCGAACGACTCCGGCAGTTTCTTCAGATGCCGGTTCATCGAACGCACCAAAAACACCAAGCTGATCAGCAGCAGGACCACCACCAGTAACCCGAACGGGCTGGCTTTACCGAAATCCGGTCCGCTGTTGTGTGGCCCTCCCTCGGCGAGCACCCGGATCACGGCAACTTGTAACTGGTTCACGGCTCCGCCTCGATTCCGGCCAACAGATCGGTCTCGGGAAGATGCACCGGCACACGCGAGCGCGCCAACTCGAACTCTTCGGTCGGCCACAGCCGCTGCTGCCATGCGATCGGCGCTGCGAAGAAGTCCCCCTTGGGATCGATCTGGGTGGCGTGGGCGCGCAGGGCGTCGTCGCGCTGACTGAAATACGCCGAGCACTCGATCCGGGTCGTCACCCGGTCGGCGTGGACGTCGTGCGCGGGATCCCAGTGCGCCAGCCACTTCTCGAATGGCCCCCGCTGACCGTGCTTGGCGAATTCGTCCTGCAGCAATTGCATCCGCTGACGCAGGAACCCGTGGTTGTAGTACAGCTTCGGCACCGTCCACACCGGGCCGGCGTCCGGGAAACGCCGATAGTCACCGGCGGCCTCGTACGCCGCGATGGAAACCTGATGGCAGCGGATGTGGTCGGGGTGTGGATAGCCGCCGTTCTCGTCGTAGGTGGTCATCACATGCGGGCGGAACTCGCGCACCACCCGCACCAGCGCCTCGGTGGACACCTCCAGCGGGACCAGCGCGAAGCAGTCCTCGGGCAGCGGCGGCGGTGGATCGCCCTTCGGCAGGCCGGAGTCGATGAAACCCAGCCAGGTGTGTTCGACGCCGAGGATTTCGGCTGCCTTGGCCATCTCGTCGCGGCGGATGTCGGCGATGCGTCCGTGCACTTCGGGCAGGTCCATCGCCGGATTGAGGATGTCGCCGCGTTCACCGCCGGTCAAGGTCACCACCAGCACCCGGTGGCCCTCATCGGCATAACGGGCGAGGGTGGCGGCGCCCTTGCTGGACTCGTCGTCCGGGTGGGCGTGCACCGCCATCAACCGCAGTTCGCTCACGTGCTCCCTGTCCCGCATGCTGCTTCTTGTTTTCTGGGCCTGGTCTGTCGCCCTATAGTTCCAGTCCTAATAGTTTCATCCCGGCGGCCGGGGCCCGAAACCTGATTACCCGGCGCTAACACCAACACCACATGACCGGACGTTCATTGCAGCCACCGCAGGCTCGTTACGGGCGACGCCAACTGCCCCGCCCGTCAACGGGCCGGGTCATCGTCGCGCTGGCTGTGCTGGGCGTAGTCGCCGGCGTCGTCGTCGCCGTCATCGGCTATCAACGGCTAGGTCGCAGCGACGTCGAGGGCACCCTGGCCGGCTATCGGCTGATCGACCAGCAGACGGTGGCAGTCACGATCAGCGTGAGGCGATCGGACCCATCGCGGCCGGTTGACTGCATTGTGCGGGTCCGCGCCAAAGACGGCAGCGAGTCCGGCCGGCGCGAGGTGCTGGTCCCCCCGGCCTCCGAAACAACCGTGCAGGTGACGACGATCGTCAAGTCCTCCCAACCACCGGCAATGGGCGACGTTTACGGCTGCGGCGCCGACGTGCCGGGCTATCTGCGCGCACCCTGACGGCGCGGGCCGGCAACGCCCCCTGACAAACGGCGAACTGCGAAAATGTGAACGGCGTCCCCGCCCGCGGTGGTAAGCTGCTCGGATGCACGGTTCCGGCTGGGACCGTGTATTGCTGCATTAGCGGGCAGGTGTGCCTGAGCCGCGCAGGGGGTACGCCCGACTACTGGGGTCGGCAGTACACGTGGTGGAACCGCCCGGCAGCAAGACGGACAACCTGCCCGCGGATGCCGCGGAACCGACACAAGGAGCACGACGAGATGACGGACACCCAGGTGACCTGGTTGACCCAGGAGTCACACGATCGACTCAAGGCCGAGCTCGATCAGTTGATCGCGAATCGTCCCGTCATCGCCGCGGAAATCAACGACCGCCGCGAAGAGGGCGACCTGCGCGAAAACGGCGGATACCATGCCGCCCGCGAGGAGCAGGGCCAGCAGGAGGCCCGCATCCGCCAGCTGCAGGACCTGCTCAACAACGCCAAGGTCGGCGAGGCGCCCAAGCAGTCCGGTGTGGCGCTGCCCGGCTCGGTCGTCAAGGTTTACTACGACGGCGACAAGTCCGACACCGAGACATTCCTGATCGGCACACGCGAGCAAGCCGTCCACGACGGCAAGCTCGAGGTGTACTCGCCGAACTCACCGCTCGGCGGCGCCCTCATCGACGCCAAAGAGGGTGAGACGCGCAGCTACACCGTGCCCAACGGCAACACCGTCAAGGTCACGCTGCTTAGCGCGGAGCCGTACCACGCCTGATTCAGGCAACGGTCGGGGATAAAGGCGAGATCGAATCGGTTGATGGCGCGCATCGCCGAGGATCTGGGCTTGCTGTTGCTCGACAATGCGTCAGCGCGGCCGGCCCTGGACCGAACCAGCCACGAGCGCGTGCTGTCGGCCGCGGTGCTACTGGACCTGGCGTATGCCTGCCGGATCCGGCCGGCGGTTGACAGCGAGCCGGTGGAAACCGGACAGCTGGTCGCGCTGACCGGGCCGCAGCCAACGGATCCCGTGGTCGCGCCGGCGCTGCAGATGTTGCTCCGCAGCCCGATGAGCCCGGCCGCCGCAATCGCTAAACTGCGCCGCCAGACCGCCGGCGCGGTTTTGTCGCAGTTAGAGCGCCACGGTCACATCCACCGGGTTCGACTGCAGGGCAATAGCTTCAGTAACTTCAGCGGCTTCAAACGGGTCTACGGGTGGCCGCTGCTCGACCGGACCCGGGTTGACGAGATCCGCGCGACGCTCATGTCGGTGTTGTTGGACAACAGCACCCCCGATCCCGCGATGGCGGCACTGATCTCGCTGCTGCATACCGTCGACGGCCTGAGCGCGGTGCTCAGCCTCAACGAGCGCGCCTGGGAGTGGGTGCTGAGCCGGGCGGGTGACATTGCCAGCGGTAGCTGGGTGCGCGAGTCCGAACCTCAACTGGCCGAAGTGAACCTGGCTGTGACCACCGCGGCGATCCGTCCGGTGCTGGCACCGCGAAATGGGGCTAGCTGAGCGCCTGTTCGAGATCGCCGATCAAGTCGGCGATGTCCTCGATGCCGACCGAGAGCCGGACCAGATCGTCCGGCACCTCCAACTGGGAGCCGGCGGTCGACGCGTGGGTCATCGCGCCCGGATGCTCGATCAGCGATTCGACGCCCCCGAGCGACTCAGCCAAGATGAACAGCTTGGTGTTGGCGCACAATGCCTCAGCAGCGGTGCGTCCGCCCCGCATTCGGACCGACACCATGCCGCCGAACCCGCGCATCTGCCGGGCCGCGACCTGATGACCGGGATGGGTGGACAGACCCGGGTAAAACACCGTACTCACCGCGGCCTGTCCGGCGAGGAAATCCGCTACCGCAGCGGCGTTTTCGCTGTGCCGCTGCATCCGCAGCACCAGCGTTTTCAGGCCGCGCATGGTCAGGTAGGCATCGAACGGACCCGGCACCGCACCGGCTGAGTTCTGTAAGAACGCGAACGCGACGTCCAACTCCTCGTCGTTGGTGATCAGGGCTCCACCCACCACGTCGGAGTGGCCGCCGATGTACTTGGTGGTCGAGTGCAACACGATGTCGGCGCCGAGGGTCAATGGCTGCTGCAGCGCCGGCGAGGCAAACGTGTTGTCCACCAACACTTTCGCGGAATGCTGGGCGCCAAGCTCGGCGATCGCCGCGATGTCGACGATGGACAGCAGCGGGTTGGTGGGTGTCTCGACCCAGATCAGCCGGGTCCGCGGGGTGATCGCCGCGCGGACCGCGTCGAGGTCAGACAAGGCGGCCGGAGTGTGCTGTACGCCCCATTCGGTGAATACCTTGTCGATCAGCCGGAATGTGCCGCCGTAGGCGTCGTCGGGGATAACCACATGGTCGCCAGGGCGCAGCACCGCGCGCAGCACACAGTCGCTGGCCGCCATCCCGGAACCGAACGCGCGGCCGAATCGACCCTCCTCGACGGCTGCCAACGCGGTCTCCAAAGCGTCCCGGGTCGGGTTGCCGGTGCGCGCGTACTCGAATCCGCCGCGCAGGCCTCCGACGCCGTCCTGGGCAAAAGTGCTGCTGGCATAGATCGGGGTATTGACCGCGCCGGTCGACGGATCTGGCCGGTAGCCGGCGTGAATGGCCTTGGTGGCCAGGCCGGCGTTCTCGAAGTGTGCGCTCATCGCCGATCAGCCTAGCCAGGCGACGATGCAGAGCGCGGAGCGCGATGAGAAGGAGGCTGGCAATCAGCACAGCCAGGCGACGATGCAGAGCGCGGAGCGCGATGGGGTGGGCTCAGCGGCTACCGCACTTCGTCTGGTGTCCCCTCGGGTGCCGCCTGCTCGAGCGGCAGGCACACCGTCGCCATGATCTTGTCGGCCAGCGTTTGGCGCTTGGCGGTCCAGAGCGGAAACAGATAACCGACGTAGAACGGAACAGCGTCAACCACGTGCGTGATCTGGCGCAGCACGGACAAACCGAAGCCCACTGGCTGCCCGGTGTTCTCGCTGACGACTTTGAACTTCAGCACCGACTTGCCGATGCTCGAGCCGGTGGTGCCCTGCCGGTAGCCGTAGTTCCAGACCAAATAGACCAACCCGACCAGCACTGCCCCCCACATCACCGCCAGACCCAGCGTGGAGTAAGAAATCGTGCAGAACTGGTCGACGTCGTACCGCGTGGTGGCGGTCAGGCAGGCGGTGTCGACCGAGTTCTGCAAAATCAGCCAACCGGCGCCGAGGATGACCGCGAGCGGCAGGGTGTCGATCAGGTAGGCGCCGACCCGGGTGAGCCACGGCGTATAGGCCTCTTTCGGCAGACTGCGGATTGCCGGCCCGGGCGGCGGCGGCACGTATCCTCCGGCGGGCGGAGGCGGCGGCGGGTACTCACCGCCGAGCGGCGGCGGAGGCGGTTGGTCTGTCATGGACGGCTTTCCCTCTGCGCAGAATTTGCTGGACTGAGCGGCATCAGGTTATCGGAGCACCGGGCGCGGCTACGCTGCGGCCGGGGAGCGGATCGGTGGCGGGTGGCCGGCATGGTCGCGGCCGCCGAGCGCGCCACCCGCCCAGTGGTTTGCTACCCGAAGTAATTTGCTTGCGACCGCTCCCGCTACCTAAGTCGCGAGCCATCGGAAAGGAAACCCAGCAAGTCATACCGGGTGATGACTCCCACTGGTTTTCCCTCCTCGACGACCATCACGGCATCCAAATCGCGGAGCGTCTTGGCAAGGGCGCCAACGAGTTCGCCGGCGCCGATGATCGGCAGCGGCGGACTCATATGCATCCCAACGGCGTCGGCCAGCTTCGCGCGGCCCTCGAAGACGGCCGAAAGCAGTTCTCGCTCAGAGACGCTGCCGGCCACCTCGCCGGCCATCACCGGCGGCTCGGCGCCGACGACGGGCATCTGGGACACTCCGTATTCGCGCAAGATTCCGATCGCGTCGCGGACCGTCTCGGACGGGTGGGTGTGCACCAGATCGGGCAGCGCACCAGACTTTCGGCGCAGGACTTCGCCCACCGTCGGCTGTTCGATCGAGCCGTCCAGTCGGGTGCGCAGGAATCCGTACGACGACATCCAGGCGTCGTTGAAGATCTTCGACATGTAACCGCGGCCCCCGTCGGGCAGCAACACCACGATCAGCGCATCGGGCCCGGCTTGCTCGGCCACCTTGCACGCGGCCACCACCGCCATCCCGCACGAGCCACCGACGAGCATGGCCTCCTCGCGGGCCAGCCTTCTGGTCATATTGAACGAATCGGAGTCGGACACCGCGATGATCTCATCCGGGACATCGCGGTCGTAGGCCGCCGGCCAGAAGTCCTCGCCCACCCCTTCGACGAGATAAGGCCGGCCGCTGCCACCGGAGTACACCGAACCTTCCGGATCTGCGCCGACGACCCGCACGGCCCCGCCCGACACGTCCTTGAGGTAGCGACCGGCGCCGGTAATCGTCCCGCCGGTCCCGATACCGGCAACGAAGTGGGTTACCTGACCGTCGGTGTCGGCCCAGATCTCCGGGCCGGTGGTTTCGTAGTGGCTCGCCGGCCCCTGCGGATTCGAATACTGGTCGGGCTTCCAGGCGCCGTCGATTTCGGTGACCAGACGGTCGGACACGCTGTAATAGCTGTCCGGATGATCGGGCGGCACCGCTGTCGGGCATACCACCACTTCAGCGCCGTAGGCGCGCAGCACGTTCCGCTTGTCCTCGCTGACCTTGTCCGGGCAGACGAACACGCACCGATAGCCCCGGGGCTGGGCGACCAACGCCAAGCCGACACCGGTGTTCCCGGAGGTCGGTTCGACGATGGTGCCGCCCGGCTTCAGTTGGCCGCTGGCCTCGGCGGCGTCGATCATCTTCACCGCGATCCGGTCCTTGCTGCTCAGGCCCGGGTTGAGGTATTCGACTTTGGCGACAACCCGGCCGGACCCCGGCGGCACGACCGAGTTCAGCTGAACTAGTGGGGTATTCCCGACGAGTTCACTGATGTGTCGCGCGATCCGCATGCGTACATGGTCTCAGGTGCCACGGGGCCGCGCGCGAGCACGCCCCAGGACTAGCCGGTAGCTTCGCGGATGTACTCACCGATCTGTCGCAACGAGCGCCTCGCCTCGGGCACCACCGGCGCAGCGAGCTGGAAGTCGTGGATCTGGCCGGGCCAGACTCGCACCTCGGTCGGCACCCCGGCCGCCGCCAGCCGGCGGGCGGCCAATCGCGCGTCGTGCAACAACACTTCGGATCCCGACACGTGGATCAACGTCCGCGGCAGTCCCGGCTCGAGATGATCGAGCGGCTCATAGAGCTGCTCGGGCTTTCCGTCGACGGTGCGCTTACCGGCGGCCTTGGCGACCAGCGCGACCAATGCATCAAATGCCTTGGCGGGGAACATCGCATCGGACTTGATGTTGGGATGGGACTGCTTGGGCTCTTTGGCCAGTTGCAGCAACGGCGAGATCGCCACCAGCGCAGCGGGTTCCTCGTTCACCTGCTGAAGGCGTTGCGCCAGAGCAAGAGCGAGATAACCACCGGCGGAGTCGCCGGCCACCACGATCTGGTCCGGCTGGTAGCCGCGCAGCCGCAGCCAACGGTAGGCGTCGTGGCAGTCGTCTAGTGCCATGCCGACCGAATGCTTCGGAATCAGCCGGTAGTTGACCACCAGGACTGGTGAGTCGGCGAATTTCGACAATGCGTTGACGATCCGGCTGTGCGAGTTGACTCCACAGGTCAAGAACGCGCCGCCGTGCAAATAGAGCACCACTCGGCGCTTACCGTCGGCCGGCAACACGCCCGGAGCGCGGACGAGTTGCGCGGTAGCGTGTGGCAATTCGACTGTGGCACGGATGGTTCCGGGGGCCGGAAGCAATACCCGCGAAGCGAAGTCGATCAGGCCGAAGGGCCACGGCATATGCGGGATATAGCTGGCCACAGACAAAATCGGCCGGATGGTCAGACGACAGGCCAGCGACGCCGCCATTGCGGGAAGGCTTGGGCCGCTTTCGACGACCTCGACCGGTGCGCCATCGCTGACGGGAAATTTGCGGGCCCGCACCGCCTTTAAGGCGTGGATATCCGCCGAGGGAAAAGTGGGTACCTGCGTCGGTGCGCTCATGCTCAACACTTCCTACGTCGTTGTAGTAAGTCGACGAAGTAGCGGAGCAGTGGGTTCAGCTGCTACCTGATTCTGTGTACCCTGCCTAGCACCCAGCCAACCTCGCAAACTTAGCTTGACACGTGTAGAAACTTCAACAATCAAAGAGCCGGATTCGATACCAGAATTGTTCCGTCCCGTAATCGTGTCGATCCGCGGCGCCGGAGAGCACCGGCGGCCGTCGACATAAACTGTGCACGTGGCATTACGCCCCCCACGGGGTTCGATGGTTGCGCTGGCCGCCGCGGGCGCGCTGGCGTCGACCGGCACTGCCTATGTGGGCGCCCGTAACCTGCTGATCGGCCAAGCCGCGAAAGCGCGCAGCGTCATCCCGAAATCGTGGGATGTCCCACCCCGCGCTGACGGCGTCTACACCCCCGACGGCGGTCCCGTGCAGCGCTGGGAACGCGGAACGCCTGTCGACGTGCACCTGATGATCTTCGGCGACTCGACCGCGGTCGGGTACGGTTGCCGCGTTGCCGACGAAGTTCCCGGGGTACTGATCGCCCGCGGGCTTGCCGACCACAGCGGCAAACGCATCCGGTTGAGCACCAAAGCGATCGTCGGCGCCACCTCCAAGGGCTTGTCCGGCCAGGTAGACGCCATGTTCGTGGCCGGTCCGCCGCCGGACGCCGCGGTGATCTTGATCGGCGCCAACGACGTCACCGCGCTCAACGGCATCGGCGCCTCCGCGCGGCGGCTCGGCGCGGCGGTGCGACGGCTGTGCGCGAGCGGCGCAGTCGTCGTCGTCGCCACCTGCCCCGATTTCGGCGTCGTCAAAGCGATCCCGCAGCCGCTGCGCTGGACGGTACGCACCCGTGGTCTGCGGCTCGCGCGTGCCCAGGCCGGCGCCGTCAGGTCCGCCGGCGGCGTGCCGGTGCCGCTGGCCTCACTGGTCAAAAACGAGTTTCGGCATGCGCCCGAATTGATGCTGTCCGACGACCAGTTTCATCCGTCGGCGGCCGGTTATGCGCTCGCGGCGAGCCAGCTGCTGCCGGCCTTGTGCCAGGCGCTCGGCGTGTGGCCCGGCGAGCCGGCCCTGGCGTCGGCAACCGCCACCGAGGCCGGTCCCGGCTACTTGTGGCTTCGGTTGGTCTCGCGGCTGTGGCGCCGGCCCACCACCGGCGTGCCGGCACCGTTCGTCGTACCTGCCCCCAGTTAGATCGCCCGGCCCCTCCTCGGGCTAGATTCGAGACCACACCCCACCGAGGAGCCGTCATGCCGGAAGCCGTCATCGTCGCAACCGCCCGTTCACCGATCGGGCGCGCCATGAAGGGATCGCTGGTCAGCATGCGACCCGACGACCTGGCCGCGCAGATGGTGCGCGCCGCGATGGACAAAGTGCCCGCGCTGAACCCCCACCAGATCGACGACCTGATCCTGGGCTGTGGGCTGCCCGGCGGCGAGTCCGGCTTCAACATGGGTCGCGTCGTCGCCGTTGAGCTCGGGTACGACTTCCTGCCGGGCACCACCGTGAACCGGTATTGCTCGTCGTCGCTGCAGACCACCCGGATGGCGTTCCACGCCATCAAGGCCGGCGAGGGCGATGCCTTCATCTCCGCGGGCGTGGAGACCGTGTCGCGGTTCGGCAAGGGCAACTCCGACTCCTGGCCGGACACCAAAAACCCGCTGTTCGACGCCGCCCAGGAACGCTCCGAAGCCGCGGCGGCCGGCGCCGACGAATGGCATGACCCGCGCGCCGACGGGAACGTGCCGGACGTGTACATCGCGATGGGTCAGACCGCTGAGAACGTTGCGATCATGACCGGCATCAGCCGCGAAGAACAGGACCATTGGGGCGTGCGCAGCCAGAACCGTGCCGAGGAGGCGATCAAGAGCGGGTTCTTCGAGCGCGAGATCACCCCGGTGACCCTGCCCGACGGCAGCACCGTCAGCACCGACGACGGCCCCCGCGCCGGCACCACCTACGAGAAGGTCAGCGAACTCAAGCCGGTGTTCCGCCCCAACGGCACCGTGACGGCGGGCAACGCCTGCCCGCTGAACGACGGCGCCGCCGCGCTGGTGATCACCAGCGACACCAAGGCGAAGGAACTGGGCCTCACCCCGCTCGCACGCATCGTGTCCACCGGAGTCAGTGGCCTGTCGCCGGAGATCATGGGCCTGGGCCCGATCGAGGCGAGCAAGAAGGCGTTGGCACGGGCCAAGATGTCGATCGGCGACATCGACCTGGTCGAGATCAACGAGGCTTTCGCGGTGCAGGTACTCGGCTCGGCCCGCGAGCTGGGCATCGACGAGGACAAGCTGAACGTGTCGGGCGGTGCGATCGCCTTGGGCCACCCGTTCGGCATGACCGGCGCCCGTATCGCCACCACGCTGCTGAACAACCTGACCACCCACGACAAGACGTTCGGTCTGGAGACCATGTGCGTCGGCGGCGGCCAGGGCATGGCGATGGTGATCGAGCGGCTCAGCTGACTTCGGTTGCGTTGACTCTGCGTTCATGGCGCAGGAGTGCGGGTAGGGAGCGCTGTCAGCGCAGAGTCAACGCTTAGTGAACAAAAAGCCGGCACGCGAGGTGCGTGCCGGCTTTTTCGCCTGGACAGCTAGTCGTTCTGTAGATAACTGAGCAGGCGCAGGATCTCGATGTAGAGCCAGACCAGCGTCACAGTCAGGCCCAGCGCGATACCCCAGGCCGCCTTCTCGGGAGCTCCGGCGCGGATCATCTGGTCGGCCGCGTCGAAGTCGATCAAGAAGCTGAACGCCGCCAAGCCGATGCAGACCAGCGAGAAGATGATCGCCAGCGGGCCGCCGCTGCGCAGCCCCATGCCCTCGCCGTGGCCGACGCCGAACATTCCCAGCACGAGGTTGCCGAGCATCAGGGCAACGACACCGAACATGCCGGCGACGATCATCCGCGTGAACTTCGGCGTGACCCGGATGGCGCCGGTTTTATAGACGACGAGCATCCCGACGAAAACCCCGAGCGTGCCCAGGATCGCCTGTCCGATCAGCACGCCGGCGTTGGTGGTCGACACCGAGAAGTGGGCCAGCAGGAACGAGATGGCTCCGAGGAACAGCCCCTCCAGCGCCGCATAGGTCAGCACGATCGCCGGGCTGTCTTGCTTGCGGCCGAACGTGGCGACTAGCACGAGGGCCAGGCCGCCCAAGGCACCGATCATGGTGAACGGGCCGGCCAGCGCCACGTTGCCGTCGACCAGGAAGTAGGAGACGACAGCCACGGCCGAAAGCACAGCCAGGGTGATCCCGGTCTTGGTGACGACGTCGTCAATGGTCAGCGGGCGGGAAACGCCTGCCCGCTGGTCGACATACGGAGCATAGGGCTCCGTCTGATGCCCATATTGAGGCGCGGCACCTGCGACGCCGGTCCCGAATTGCGCATATCCGCCACGCTGCTTGGGCAGCGAGCGAAATACCGGGTTACTAGTCTCCCGCACCGTCGGATCCTCTCGTGAGCTGTGACTTCAGGCTGTGCGAACAACTGATCAACGAACGGTAGTCCAGCCGTGTTCCCGCCGGGGGCTTTACTCGGTTTGCGGCCGGACCTACTCGAAATAAACCTTACCCGCGAGCGCTCCCGTGCGGGTAACGATCTAGATTGCTGGTCAACTCCTGACCAGCAGTCGACGAAGGATTCACGTGGCATTCACCGAGGGGAGACGACGCGCGTGACGGACGAATCCGCCGAGATCTTGAGCCGTGTGGAAGACGGTGTGGGTTTTGTGACGCTTAATCGGCCTAAGGCGATCAATTCGCTGAATCAGGGCATGGTCGAGGGGCTGCGCGCGGTTTTGGCGGGCTGGGAGCAGGACGCCGAGGTGCGCGCGGTGGTGCTCTCGGGTGCTGGGGAGCGCGGCCTGTGTGCCGGCGGTGACGTGGTGGCGATCTATCACAGTGCGCGCGCTGACGGGGTGGCCGCGCGGCGGTTCTGGCGTGACGAGTATCTGCTCAACGCCCAGATCGGCCGGTTTCCCAAGACGTACGTGTCGTTGATGGACGGCATCGTGATGGGCGGCGGTGTGGGTGTGGGCGCGCACGCCAACACCCGGGTG
>Ga0335073_10008605_pt1 | contig 14325 bp, 12 predicted proteins | sample Lox_Sample_22_FD_207093 | JGI IMG/M metagenome (GOLD analysis project Ga0335073, IMG submission 207093) | Soil microbial communities from Loxahatchee National Wildlife Refuge, Florida, United States - Lox_Sample_2.2 | ecosystem: Environmental > Terrestrial > Soil > Wetlands | place: USA... | reverse complement strand
GGCCTCGATGCGCAGCACGAACACCACCAGGTCGGCCCGGGGGAGCGCGCGGCGCATCCGCGCCAGCCTTCCGGCGGCCGGGCCGCTGCCGCACCCTGCTGGCTGCCGCACCCTGCTCGCTGCCGCGACCGGCTCGATGTGCCGCACCCTGCTCGCTGCCGCGACCGGCTCGATGTGCCGTAGGGCCGGTTATAACCGGCCCCATGTTCCATCGGGCCGGATGCGAGGCTGCGCGCGGGCGCTAGTCCACGTGACGGGTGGGGTGGTCGTGGATGGTGGGCATCAGGGAGGTGAGCGCGGTGCTAGCCTCGGCCGCTGCTCTTCGCTGCCGGTCCCGCGCTTCGGCCTCGGCCGCCGCGGCGGTGAGCCGCCGGTTGGCCTCTCGCATCCGCAGGCCCCGCTTGATCATCTTCACCGCGCGATCGGCGACGAACGCCACGGCGACGAACAGGACAATCAGGACAATGAGCAGCACAGGCACAGGCATCTTCCGTCTCGTCGTCGGCGAATAGTCTCAGGGGCTAGTAAAGCCTTTCCTCACAGCATTTTCCAAACCTCGCGTATGCGGGTAAGTCGGGCGGCGATCCGTCACTGCCTGCTACGATGCTCGCTCCGGTGCCCGAGTGCGCCGGGGGCGAGAGGGAAAGTGGGCCGCCCGGTTGAACGGGCCGGGCGGCCCGATTAATGCTCATCAAATAGGCCAATCAGCCAACTCGGGCCCAGCACCGACGCGCCCGCCGCCACGCACCGGCTGCGCAGCTCGCGATCGGCGGTCACCACGAAGCCGCGGCCGGGCAGGTCGCGCGCCAGGGCCACGATCGCGTCGTCGCCCGAACCATCGGCCCGCACCACCCGCACCCGGCTCTGCTCGCCTTCCTTGGCGATCCGCGCGGCCGCGGGCCGGGCCGCGCCCTCCAGCACCATGACGAACTCGGGCGGATCGGCCTGGTCGGGCAGGACGGGGCGGCCGCTGGCCGCCAGCGCGGCGATCTGCGCGTGCAGCCGGACGGCCGCCCCGGCGCGGTCGCGCCACCAGCCGTCGGGCCGCGATCCCATGACGTTGGCGACATCCACGACAATCGTGGCCGGATGCTGGCAGATCCCGTTCTCCTTCGCACCGTAAGCTGACCGCATGGCAGACCTAAAATCCGCCTGGCCGGTCGCTGAGATCTCCAGGCTACGGCAGCGCCAGACGGCACCGCTGATCCTCGAGCTCGACCTCACCGAGGGCGTGCCCGAGGGACCGGCCACGGACCCGCTGTCCGCGGTGATGTCCATCCGCAAGATCAGGCTGCCCGACGTCATCGAGGGCCTGCGCCGCGCCCGCGATGACGACCGGGTCCGCGCGCTGGTGGCGAAGGTGGGCGGGGGCCGGATCGGGCTGGCCCGGATGCAGGAGATCCGGGAGGCGGTGGCCTGCTTCCGCGAGTCGGGCAAGCTCGCCGTGGCCTGGGCCGAGACGTTCGGCGAGTTCACGCACGGGAACCTGCCCTACTACCTGGCCACCGCGTTCGACCGGATCTACCTGCAGCCGTCCGGCACGCTCGGGCTGACCGGCGTGGCCGTGGAGCAGTTGTTCCTGCACGACGCGCTGGCCAAGGCCGGCGTCGGCTTCCAGAGCGCGAAACGGTACGAGTACAAGACGGCCGCCGACAACCTGACCGAACGCGGCTTCACCGGGCCTGCCCGCGAGGCGGCCGAGCGGCTGGCCGTCTCGGTCGTGGAGCAGATGAGCGCGGCCATCGCCGAACGCCGCGGCAAAACGGTGCAGGACGCCCGCGCGCTGCTGGACCGGGGGCCGTTCCTGGCCGCCGACGCGCTGGCCGAGGGCCTGGTCGACGAGCTCGGCTATCGCGACGAGGTCTACAAGGCCGTCCGCCAGACGGTCGGCAAGGGCGCCATCCTGCAGTACGTGGGCCGCTACCAGAAGGCCCACGTACTGGCCCAGCGGGCCCGCCGGCTGCCGAACCCGCGCGAGCGCTTCGTGGCCGTGATCTACGCCTCCGGCCCGATCCGGCAGGGACGCAGCAGCCGGGGCCCGGTGGGCGGGGGCGCCATGGGCTCGGACACGGTGGCGGCCGCGCTGCGGTCGGCGCGCACGGACGATCGGGTCCGGGCCGTGCTGCTGCGGGTCAACAGCCCGGGCGGTTCCGCGGTCGCGTCCGACACGATCTGGCGCGAGGTGGTCAGGATCCGCGCGGCCGGCAAGCCGGTCGTGGTGTCGATGAGCGACGTGGCCGCCTCCGGCGGGTACTACATCTCGATGGCCGCCGACGTCATCGTGGCCCAGCCCGGCACGCTCACCGGGTCGATCGGCGTGATCATGGGCAAGCCGGTGTTCGAGGAGGCCCTGGGCCGGATCGGCATCACCACCGATTCGGTGGCCGAGGGAGCCCGGGCCCGCATGCTGGCGCCCACCCACCCGTTCACCGAGGACGAGTGGGACCGGATCAACAGCTGGCTGGACGTGATCTACCAGGACTTCATCTCCAAGGCGGCCGACGGCCGCCAGATGCCGGCGGAGCGGATGCACGAGCTGGCCCGGGGACGGGTCTGGACCGGGGCCGACGCCGCAGCGAACGGGCTGGTCGACGAGCTGGGCGGGCTGGCGGCCGCGGCCGAGATCGCCCGGCGCCGGGCGGGCCTGCCCGCCAGCGCGCCGCTGCGCATCTGGCCCCGGCTGACCCCGCTGGACCAGCTGCGGCCGCCCGAGTCCAGCGAGGCCCGGCCCGCGGCGGCCGCCGCGCTGGACTTCGGGTTCGCCGACGGCTGGGGACCCGCCTGGCGGCTGGCGGCCTACGCCGGCCTGCCGCCGTACGGACCGCTGATGCTCCCGGGCAGCTGGATCATCAGTTGACCGAACGGTCCGTGGCTCAACCGCCCCCGGACCGGCTTCCCGCAGCTGCGGACGCCCTGAACTCGTGGGCGGCGGGGGTCACGCTGGTGACGGTGGCCGACGGGCGCGATGACGTCGGGGCGACGGTCAGCGCGTTCTGCCCGGTCTCGTCCGATCCGCCGCTGGTGCTGGTGTCGCTGATGTCCGGGTCGTATCTGGCCGAGGTGTTCGGCCGGGCCGAGGAACCGGCCACGCGATTCGCGGTCGTGGTGCTCGCGGCCGGGCAGCGGGTGCTGTCCGGGCGGTTCGCGGCGGCGGGCCGGCCCGCGGTGCGGCTCATGCTGGGCGACGTGCCGCACCGGCGGGGCCCGGACTCCGGCGCGCTGATCGTCGAAGGCGGGCTGGCCGCGGTGGAGTGCTCGGCCGAGCGGGTCCTCCCGGCCGGGGACCACCTGCTCGTGATCGCACGAGTCACAGGCGTCCCATACGTTTCGGAGGCGGGCGAGCCCATGATCCGGTTCCGCCGGCACTACCTAGCCTCTAGTCTCTAGCGTGACCCTTCTCTAGGAGCCCGATGCCCGACTTCGACACCAGCGTCCCGCACATCGCCCGGGTCTACGACTACTGGCTGGGCGGCAAGGACAACTTCGCCGCCGACCGCGAGCTCGGCGAGCAGACCCTGCAGGCGTACCCGAACCTGGTGCACTCGGTGCGGGCCAACCGCGCGTTCCTGGCCCGGGCGGTGCGTTTCCTGGCGGACGAGATGGGGATCCGGCAGTTCCTGGACATCGGCACCGGCATCCCGACCGCGAACAACACGCACGAGGTCGCCCAGCGGACCGCGCCGGAGAGCCGGATCGTCTACGTGGACAACGACCCCATCGTGCTGTCCCACGCCATGGCGCTGCTGAAGAGCAGCCCGGAGGGAGCGTGCGCCTACATCGACGCCGACCTGCGCGACCCGGACACGATCCTGGCCGCGGCCGCGGAGACGCTGGACTTCGGCCAGCCGGTCGCGGTCATGCTGATCGCGGTCATGCACTTCGTCGGCGACGACGCGCAGGCCAGCGCCATCGTCAGCCGGCTCGCGTCGGCGTGCGTGCCCGGCAGCTTCGTGGTGATCTCGCACGCGGCCAGCGACATCGACGCCGAACAGCAGACCGAGATGGTGCGGCGGCTCAACCTGTCCGTGGCGGAGAAGGCGACGCTGCGCGACCAGGCCGGCGTGACCCGCCTGTTCGGCGGGCTCGAGCTGGTCGAGCCGGGCGTGGTCCGGGTCTCGGACTGGCGGCCGGACTCCGACCTCGAGGCGGCCAGGCCCACGGGCCTGCGCGGCGGCGTGGCCCGTAAGCCCTGATGCCGGTCAGGGGATGGCGCCCGCGGCCAGACGGCCGGACCGCCAGACGGCGGCGATGAGAGGCACGCCGGGCCGGTAGGCCAGGTAGGCGTGGGACGGGGCGTCCAGCAGGATCAGGTCGGCCCGCGCGCCCACGCTGAGCTGGCCGACGTCGGCCCGGCGCAGGGCGCCGGCCCCGCCGGCCGTGGCGGACCAGACCGCCTCCTGGGTCGTCATCCGCATGTCGCGGACGGCCAGCGCGATGCAGAAGGGCATGCTGGAGGTGAACGAGGAACCCGGGTTGCAGTCGGTGGCCAGCGCCACCGTGGCCCCCGCGTCCAGCAGGCGGCGCGCGTCCGGGTACGGGTGCCTGGTGCCGAACTCGGCCCCGGGCAGCAGTGTCGCGACCAGCGGGGCGGACACGATCGTGTCCAGGTCGGCCTCGGTCAGGTAGGTGCAGTGGTCCGCGGAGGCCGCCCCGGCCTCGGCCGCCACCCGGATGCCCGGTCCCGGCCCGAGCTGGTTGGCGTGGATGCGGGTGCCGAGGCCCCGGGCCCGGCCCGCTTCGAGGATGGCGGCGGCCTCGTCCGCGCCGAACGCCCCGTCCTCGCAGAACACGTCGATCCACCGGGCGTGCGGGGCGCAGGCGTCGAGCATCGGGCCCCGGACCAGGTCCACGTAACCGGCCACGTCGCCGGCGAACTCGGGCGGCACGACGTGCGCGCCGAGGTAGGTGACCTCGGGCGTGATCTCGGCGGCGAGCGCGAGCCCGCGCGCCTCGTCGCCGACGGTCAGCCCATACCCGGACTTGCACTCGAACGTGGTCGTTCCCTGCCGCAGCATCTCGCCCGCCAGCCGCCGAAGGTTCAGGCGCAGCGCCGCGTCGGACGCGGCCCGGGTGGCCGTCACGGTGGTGAGGATGCCGCCCGCCTGGTACGGGCGGCCCGCCATCCGGGCCGCGAACTCGGCGCTGCGCTCCCCGGCGAAGACCAGGTGGGCGTGCGAATCGACGAATCCGGGCAGTACGGCGCGGCCGCTCGCGTCCACCACGGAATCCGCGGCGGGGGCGCGGGACGCCGGACCGGTCCAGGCCACCGTGCCGTCCTGCATCACCAGCGCCGCGTCCGTGACCGCAGCCCAGCCGCCGCCATCGTTGGTGACCAGTTCACCGATCCGGGTGATCAGCGTGCTGCCGGGGTCTGCCACAGGACAAGCTTGCCCCACCCTCACGGGGCCGTCTGCCTCAGGTCGTCGAGGCGGCTGAGGGCGCATTCAAGCGCGTCGGTGAGCCGCTTGCGGTGACCGGTGGCCAGCAGGTCAAGCACCAGGCCGGTGAACGTCGCCTTGGCCAGCGACGCCTCGCGTTCGGCGTCCTCGGGCTTGATGCCGTCAGTGATCAGGCGAGCGGCGATGTCCTCGCGCCAGAACGAGATCTGCTCCGCACGCACGTCACCGGGCAGACCGCTGACCGTGGCGTCCAGCGTGGCGGCTTCGAGACCCAGTCGCACCAGCGCCAGGTGCTCCGGGCTGCGGTTGATCCACCGCCACCAGCGCCGCTGCAGCTCCGCCGTGGACAGGTGAGGTGCCTGCCGCCGCCACCGCCCTTCGACTTCCCGCTGAATCTCAGCGGCCCGCCGCAATGCGGCGACCACCAGTTCGTCCTTGCTGCCGAAGTGATAGACCAGCGCGTTGACCGACACGCCCAGCGCGCGGGCCACCGGCCGCAGTGACACTCCGGCGACGCCGTTCCGGCCGAGGTAGCGGACCACCCCGTCCAGCAGCTCGGCCCGGCGTTCGAGGTCGCGATGGCGTCCCATCAGTGCCGTCCCACCAGTGCCGTCCTATCAGGCCATCAGGCGCGCATGCGATGGCCCGCCGGGTCGAGCACCGGTTCGGAGAGCAATCTCGCCGGACGGCGCTGGCCGATGATCTCCACCTCGAACATCGCGCCGGGCACGGCCAGCTCGCTCGGCACGTAGCCGAACGCCAGCGAGCGCCGGCTGTAGTGCGCATACGCGCCGGACGTCACCCAGCCCACCACCGCCCCGTCGTGCCAGATCGGCTCGTCGCCGACGACGTCGGCCGGTTCGGCCGGATCGGGGGTGATGTCAAAGTAGCCGAGCGTTCGAGCCGGGCCGCGGGCCAGCTCCGCCTCCACCGCGGCGCGGCCGATGAAGTCATGATCACACTTGAGCGACCGGTGCATCCGCGCCTGCACCGGGGTGTAGATCGGCCGGTACTCGCGAGCCCACGTGCCGAACATCTTTTCCATGCGCAGCGACATCAACGCCCGGAACCCGAACAGGCCGATGCCGTATGGCTGCCCGGCCTGCCAGAGCAGATCGAACAGCGCTCGCTGGTACTCCGGTGCGACCCAGATCTCGTAGCCCAGATCCCCGGTGTAGGTCATCCGGCCGACGTAGGCGGGGATCATCCCGATGTCGATCCGGCGGAACGTCATGAACGGGTAATCCTCGGTGGCCAAAGAGGCGCCGGTGACCGATTGCAGCACGTCGCGGGCACCAGGGCCGGCCAGCGAGAGGCCCACCAGGGACAGGGCCAGCACGTCGAACCGCACGCCATCGGCGAGGTGGCCCAGGAACCAGCGCGAGTGATGCGCTTCGGCGATCTGCGAGCCGAACAGGAAGAAGTCGTCGGTGCCGACCCGCGCCACGGAAAACTCCCCGACGATGTGACCGCCGGGATCCAGGGCGGCGGTGAGGTTGATCCGGCCGGGTCGCGGCAGCCGGTTGGTGAACAGCCGCTGCAGCCAGTCGGCGCTGCCGGCGCCGGTCACCCGGTACTTGGCGAAGTTGGAGCACTCGGTGAGTCCGACGCGTTCGCGCACCGTGGCGCATTCGTCAGCGACGACCGGGAAGGCGTTGGAGCGGCGGAACGTCACGTCCTCGCGCGGCTCGGACCCCGGCCGCTGGAACCACAGGGGATGCTCGAGCCCGAAGCCCGCGCCCCACACCGCGTTGTGGGCGGTGAGCCGGTCATAGACGGGCGTGGTATGCAGCGGCCGGCCGGCCGGGAGCTCCTCGTTGGGGAAGGTGATACGGAACCGGCGGCTGTAGTTCTCCCGCACCTTGGCGTTGGTATAGGCCAGGCTCGCCCAGGTGCCGAAGCGGGCCACGTCCATGGCCCAGATGTCTTCGCCCGGATCGCCGTCGACCATCCAGCGCGCCAGGGTGAGGCCAACACCGCCGCCCTGCGAAAAGCCGGCCATCACCGCGCAGGCCACCCAGCAGTTGCGCACGCCGGGGACCGGGCCGACCAGCGGATTGCCGTCCGGCGCGAAGGTGAACGGCCCGTTGACCACCGTCTTGATCCCCGCCTCGGCCAGCGCCGGATAGTGCTTGAACGCGATCTCCAGCGACGGGGCGATCCGGTCCAGATCGGGGGCCAGCAACTGCTGGTCGAAGGTCCATGGCGTCTCGCGCGGCGACCAGGGCACGCACGCCTGCTCGTACGTGCCGAGCAGCATCCCGCCGCCCTCCTGGCGGATGTAGAGCTCACCGTCGAAGTCCATGCCCATCGGCAGCTCGTGTCCGGTGGCCGCGTTGTACTCGGCCACCTCGGCCATGTCTTCGGTGATCAGGTACATGTGCTCCATCGCGAGCACGGGCAGTTCCAGGCCGATCATCCGGCCCACCTCACGGGCCCACAGCCCGCCGGCGTTGACGATGTGCTCGGCGTGGATCTCGCCGGAGTCGGTGATGACGTCCCACGTGCCGTCGGGGCGCTGACGAAGATCGCTCACCCAGGTGTGCTGGTAGATCTCGGCGCCGGCCTGTCGCGCGCAGCCGGCGTAGGCCCGGGTCACCCCGGTCGGGTCGACGTGACCCTCGGCCCGGTCGAAGAGCGCGCCGATGAAGTACTGCTCCTCCAGCAGCGGGAACATCTGCTTGGCCTCGGCCACCGAGATGATCTCCATATCCATGCCGAGGTAACGGCCGCGGGCCTGGGCCATCCGCAGCCAGTCCATCCGCTCCCGGTCACCGGCCAGCGTCAGTCCGCCCGACATGTGGATACCGCAGTTCTGGCCGGAACGCTGCTCGATCTCCCGGTACAGCCCGACGGTGTACTGCTGCAGCTTCGCCACGTTGGGGTCGCCGTTGAGGGTGTGCATGCCGCCCGCCGCGTGCCAGGTCGAGCCGGCGGTGAGCTCCCTGCGCTCGACCAGCACCACATCGGTCCAGCCCAGCTCGGTGAGGTGGTACAGGACCGAGGCGCCCACCACACCACCGCCGATGACGACGACCTGCGCGGAAGATTTCATCCAGGCATCCCTACGTCTAATTTTCCCGGTACAGTCGTTCCAAATATATTCGCGTTCCGACTATAGGACCATGGAGGTGGGGTGCATGGGTAGGCTTCTCGATCGGCTCGCCGCCGGGCCGGTGATCTGCGCCGAGGGGTACTTGTTCGAGTTCGAGCGCCGCGGCTACCTGCAGGCCGGGGCGTTCGTGCCCGAGGTGGTGCTCGAGGAGCCCGATATGGTGGCCGGGCTGCACCGGGAATACGTGCACGCCGGGTCGGACGTGGTCGAGGCCTTCACCTACTACGCTCACCGCGAGAAGCTGGCGGTGATCGGCCGCGAGGGCGACCTCGAGCCGCTGAACCGGCAGGCGCTGCGGATCGCCAAGGAGGTCGGCGCCGAGCACGGCTCCCTGGTGGCCGGCAATATCTGCAACACCAACGTCTACCACCCGGACGATCCCGCGACGCATAGGGTCGTCCGGGACATGTTCACCGAGCAGGTGGGGTGGGCCGCCGAGGCTGGCGTCGACTTCGTGATCGCCGAGACCATCGACTATCCCGGCGAGGCATTGCTCGCGCTGGAAGCGATCAAGGCGCACGGCCTCGATGCGGTGGTCACGCTCACCATTCATCGCCAGCCCGTCGTCCGCGGGGGCGAGCCGATCGGCGAGGCATGCCGTCGCCTGCAAGACGCCGGGGCCGATGTGGTCGGGCTGAACTGCATCCGCGGGCCGGCCACCATGCTGCCGCTACTCGGTGAGATCCGCGCCGCGTGCGACGGCTACATCGCCGCCCTGCCGGTCCCGTACCGCACGACAGAGGCCGAGCCGACGTTCCAGTCGCTCACCGACCCGCATTGCGACCTGATCCCGGAGGGGCGGCCGTTCCCGACCGCGCTCGACCCGTTCCTGGCCAACCGCTACGAGATGGGCGCGTTCACCACGGCGGCGGCGGCGCTCGGCGTCAACTACTTCGGCATCTGCTGCGGCTGCGCCCCCCACCACGTCCGCGCGATGGCCGAGGCCCTCGGCCGCACGCCGCCGGCCGGCCGGTTCAGCGCGGATATGAGCCGGCACGCCTACTACGGCACCAGCGAACGGATCAGCCGGCATTACCAGGAGTTCGCCAAAGAGCTCTAGGAACCCGGCAACCCGGCAAACCGGTAAGGCGGCGCGGGCGTAGCGGGTGACCGCGGCGGGGTCGATCTGGGCGCCCAGGCCGGGGGCGGCGGGGACGGTCAGGTAGCCGTCGGCGTCGATGCGGACGGGCTCGGCCAGGAAGAAGTCGCGGCGTTCCTCGGTCCAGCCGGGCGGGTCGTAGGGGAACTCGACGTAGGGGCCGCCGCCGACGCCGGCCGCCACGTGCAGGTTGGCCAGCAGGCCCAGCCCGTTGGTCCAGGTGTGCGGGGTGAACCAGCGGTTGCGCAGCAGGGCCAGTTCGGCGATGGTCCGGGCCCGCAGCATGCCGACCGCGAGCACCACGTCGGGCTGCAGCACATCGAGCGCGCCGGCCTCCAGCGCGGCCAGCAGTTCGGCCGGGGTACGGGCCATCTCGCCGCCCGCCACCCGGATCTGCCGGCGCAGCGCGCGCATGCCGTCCAGGTCGCCGCCGGGCAGCGGTTCCTCGAGCCAGAACACGCCGAGGTCGGCTAGTTCGGCGGCGATCCGGCGCACCTCGGACTGGTCGAGCGCGGGCGAGGTGTCGCCCGGCATCCGCCACCACTGGTTCAGGTCGGCCATGATGACCAGGTCGTCACCGCAGGCGGCCCGGGTGGCACGCAGGGCCTGGAGGCTGGTACCGGGCTCCGTTCGGTCAATCCTGATTTTGACCGCCCGGAAGCCGGCTGCTTTTGCCGCCACGGCGGCCTGGGCCCGGGCCTGCGGGCTACGGGCCTCGCCGAATGAGGCGTAGGCGGGCAGGCGCCGGGTGGCGCCGCCGAACAGGACGCTGACCGGCTGGCCGGTGACCTGGCCCATGATGTCCCACAGCGCGGCCTCCAGCGGCCAGTAGCGGCCGGCGTGGAAGGCGACCGATTCGATGGCGGCCACGTGGCTGGCGATGGCCAGCGGGTCACGGCCGGTGAACAGCGGCTCGAACGGCTCGAAGCCGTCCATGGTGTCGCCCGAGCCGTGCCCGGTGATGCCCTCGTCGGTTTCGACGGTCACCAGCGTGGCGTCGAAGTGGCGGCGCGGGACCGGGTCCCAGGCCGCGTGGAACGGTGGGTCCAGCGGGAGCCGCATCCGGTCGAGCCGGATCGCGCCGATCTTCACGACAGAGCGCTATCGAGGTGCAGGCCACCGCGGGAGACCAGCTCGACCAGCGGCTCCAGGTCGGCGGGCAGCGTGCCGTCGGCCTGGGTGAACGGGACCAGCTCCCGGACCAGCTGGTAGGCGCGGCCGGTGCCCAGGCCCAGCGGCCCGGGCCCGCGCAGGTCGACGGCCTGGGCCGCGACGACGAGCTCGATGGCCGCGACCCGGGCGCACAGGGCGGTCATGTCGGCCAGGCGGCGGGCCGACAGCGGCGCCATCGTGGCCCGGTCCTCGATGCCGTCGCCCTTGACCGAGCTGGCCAGCTCATAAGAGACCGGGTGGGCCAGCGTGCGGGCCTCCACGGTGATGGCCTGGCCGGCCACGGCCAGCTCGGACAGCGCGTCGTCGGCGGTGGCGGCGACGGCGGCCAGGCCCGCAGGCAGGCCCGAGAAGGGGGCCTGCAACAGCTTGACCGCCCGCTCGTTCGCGCTGGTCACCACCGGGGCCAGCGCGATCCGGACGAAATCGAGGGCGGCGGCGAGCGGGCCGATGTCGAAGTTCCCCACCGACACGATGCGCTGCTCGGCCGTGACCACCACCGGGTTGGACTGGGAGGAGTTGAGCTCGAGCTGCAGGATCGTCATGGCGTAGGCCAGCGCGTCCCGGGCCGCGCCGTGAATCTGCGGGATGCAGCGGAAGGTCAGCGGATCCTGCAGGAACCGGGCCGCGCCGGGCTGCCACAGGTAGCTGCCGCTGAGCAGGAGCCTCAGGGTGGCCAGCGTGGCGGCCAGGCCGGGAAAGGGCCTGATCTGCTCGATGACCGGGTGCAGGCTGGTCAGGTTGGCCCCGAACGCCTCCAGGTCCAGGGCGCCGGCCACGTCGAACACGTTCATCAGGGCCTGCGCGTCGGCGATGGCCAGGCAGGCCCAGGCGGTGGTGAACGCGTTGCTGCTGACCAGGGCGAGCCCCTCGTTCTCGGCCACCTCGAAGCCGCTGCGGGTGATCAGCCCGTGGGCCAGGTCGGCCATGGGGCCGAGGTCGCCCTGGCCGACCGAGCCGAGCCGGCGGACGGGCGGCGCGAAGCCCTCGTTCAGCAGGGTGACGATCATCTCGGCCAGTTCGGGCCGGACCCCGGTGACGCCCTTGGCGTAGCTGTTGGCCAGGCACACCATCGCGCCGCGGACCACGTCGGCCGGGGCCACGTCACCCTGGGCGATGCGGTGGTTGAGCACCAGGCGGTGGTTGAACCTCTGGCGTTCGGACGGGTCGAGCAGGAATGACTTGCGCTCGCCGACGCCGGTGGTCAGGCCGTAGACCGGCTGCCGGCTTTCCAGGGCCGCGTTGACCACGGCGCGGGCCTGGCGCATGGCTTCGAGCGCCGCGGGGGCCAGTTCGACGGCTTCGCCATGCCGGGCCGCGGCGACCACCTGCGTAACAGTCAGGTCACTTCCATTGAGCATGATCGTCATTGATTGCTCACCCATCTTTAATTGAGCTAGGCTCGGCTGCTCTGGAACGTTCCGCGCGAGCGGCCCGGCAACGAGGAGGCCAGCGATGGCAACGTTCCTTCTGAAGCGCCTCGGGCTGATGGTGCTCACGCTGTGGATCCTCAGCATGATCGTATTCTTGGCCGGGCAGATCCTCCCCGGTGATCCCGGTCGTGCCATCCTCGGCAACCTGGCGTCGGAAAACGCCGTGCGAGCCCTCGACCATCAGCTCGGGGTGGACCGGCCGCTGATCACCCAGTACCTGGGCTGGGTCGGCGGGCTGCTGCACGGCAACCTGGGCGAGTCCTACACCTATCAGGCCGCGGTCGAGCCGTTCGTCCGGGCCGCGCTGATCAATTCGCTCAAGCTGGCCGCGCTGGCGTTCGTCATCGTGGTGCCGCTCGGCATCATCGGCGGCGTGATCGCCGCGCTGTACAACGGCCGGACGGTGGACCGGATCATCTCGGTGACCGGGCTCTCGCTGTCCACCGTGCCCGAGTTCGTGTCCGGGATCGTGCTCATCGTGGTGTTCGGCGTCACGCTGAAGGTGCTGCCGGTCACCGCCGCGGCCGGGGCGGACGCGAGCGCCGGGAGCCAGTTCAAGCACCTGATATTGCCGGCTATACCACTCGTCTTTATCCTGTTCGGCTACATTGCTCGTATGGCCAGGGCGGGGACCATTGAGTCGCTCAACTCCGACTACACGCGCACCGCGGTGCTGAAAGGGCTGCCGGCGGCCACGGTGATCCGCCGGCACGTGCTGCGGAACTCGCTGCTGCCCACGATCACGGTCATCGCGACCCAGACCGGGTACCTGATCGGCGGGCTGGTGGTGGTGGAGACCCTGTTCAACTACCAGGGGATCGGGAACCTGATCTTCAAGGCCGCCCAGGCCAAGGACTTCCCGATGCTGGAAGCCGGGATCCTGGTCATCGGCGTGGTCTACGTGGTCGCCACGCTGATCGCCGACCTGCTGCTGATCTGGCTCAACCCGCGGCTGCGGACGGAGGTCGGCCATGACTGACATCGCCGCCGATCCGCTGGAGCCGTCCGCCACGACGCTCGGACCGGCCTCTGCCGCCGCGCTCGCGGTCGCGGCCCGGTCCACGCCGGCCCCGTGGCGGCTGCTGCTGCGCAAGCCGACGTTCCTGATCGGCGCGGCCATCCTGCTGTTCTGGATCGTCTGCGCGGTCTTCGGGCACGCGATCGCGCCCTACAACCCGCTGGCCCAGGAGTTGCTCGGCACGAACGCCGCGCCGTCGGGGGCGCACTGGTTCGGCACCGATCCGCTCGGCCGGGACGTACTGTCCCGGGTCATCGTGGGCGCCCGGAGCATCCTGATCATCGTCCCGCTGGCGACCATCCTGGGCACGGTCCTCGGCACCGCCCTCGGGCTGGCCATGGGCTACTTCGGCGGCACGTTCGACCTGATCTCCTCGCGGTTCGTGGAGGCGGTGCTGGCCCTGCCGATCGTCATCATCGCCTTCCTGTTCCTGGTCGCGGTGGGCCCGTCCACGATCAACCTGATCGTCATCATCGGCTTCGTGTTCACGCCGCTGATCGCGCGTACGGTCCGGGCCGCCGTGCTGGCCGAGCGACATATGGATTACGTGCCCGCATCGCGGCTGCTCGGCGAGCGGTCGTCCCGGGTCATGTTCGGCGAGATCCTGCCCAACGTCATGCCCGCGATCCTGGTCGAGTTCACGGTCCGGCTGGGCTACGCGGTGTTCACGGTGGCCACGCTGTCGTTCCTGGGCTTCGGCGTGCAGCCGCCCACTCCGGACTGGGGTGCGGACATCGCGGCCAACTACGGCAACCTGACCGCGGGCTACTGGTGGCAGGTCCTGTTCCCGGCGCTGGCCATCGCGTCGCTGGTGATCGGGGTCATCCTGGTCACGGACTCGATCGAGCAGGTGCTGGCCTCGTGAGCTCTGACTTGCCGTCCTCGGACGCGGTGCCGGCTACGGACATCGCGCCGCCCGCGGATGCCGCGTCATCCGCGGATGCCGCGCCGGCCTTGTCGGTGTCGCACATGGATGTCACCTACCGGGTGCGGGAGCAGGACCGGCTCGCGCTGCGGGACGTGTCGTTCAGCATCGCGCGCGGCGAGTCCTACGGGCTGGTCGGCGAGTCCGGGTCGGGCAAGTCCACGGC
>Ga0335073_10008604_pt1 | contig 14326 bp, 11 predicted proteins | sample Lox_Sample_22_FD_207093 | JGI IMG/M metagenome (GOLD analysis project Ga0335073, IMG submission 207093) | Soil microbial communities from Loxahatchee National Wildlife Refuge, Florida, United States - Lox_Sample_2.2 | ecosystem: Environmental > Terrestrial > Soil > Wetlands | place: USA... | reverse complement strand
TGCGCTGCGAACGCGTCATCGGGATAGAGCACGCGGGCGTAGGCGGTCTGGCCGGCGTTGACCAGCACGGGCGGGCGCAGGTCCAGGGCCGCAGTCGCCCGGAGCAGCAGGGGTCGCGCCGGCTGACCGGGCACGGCGATGGCCAGCGGAATGCTCCAGTGCTGCACCTGGCCCGCCCGTGCGTCCTCGGGATCGGCATGGAAGCGCGCCTCGGTGAGCCGCAGGTCCGTCGCGGTGTCGCCCACCCGTACCAGCGGCAATCCGGCCTGACGGGTGAAGTCGTGCTCGACCTCCAGGATGGGCTTGTGCGCGACCGCCTGCATGATGCTCCAGAGGTCGGTATCGACGGTATTGCCGTAGGCATGGGCCCTCATGTAGCGGCGCACCCCCTCCCGGAAGGCATCCCTGCCGATGTAGGCATTCAGCATCGTGATGACGGCCGCACCCTTGTCGTAGGTGATGTTGTCGAATGCCTCATCCGCCTGATCGGCGGTGAGCACGGGCTGCAGCACCGGATGGGTGGACGGCAGGGCGTCCGCCTGCATGCCGCGCTCGAAAATGGAGTGCGCCCCCAATCCCGTCTGCCACTGCGGGTGCAGTGCGTCCGCCGCATAGGTCTGCATCCAGCGGGCGAAGCCCTCGTTCAGCCACAGGTTGTCCCACCAGGCCATGGTCACCAGGTCGCCGAACCACTGATGCGACATCTCGTGCGACACCACCAGGAATACCAGCCGGCGATCGGCCTCGGTGGAGGTCGCAGGATCGAACAGCAGATGCTGCTGGGAGTAGAAGATGGCGCCCCAGTTCTCCATCGAGCCGCCTTCGATCTCCCCGGGCGCCACGATCAGATCGAGCTTGGGCAGGGGAAAGCGGATGCCGAAGTAACCATCGTAGAAGTGCAGCAGCCTGCCGGCCTGGTCCAGTGCGTAGGCCGCCTTGGGCGTATCCCCGCGGTTGACCACCACGCCCACGTCCACGCCGTCCACACGCTCGTGGATGCGCTGGAAATCCCCGATGCCGAGGAACAGCAGGTAGGTGGACATGCGGGGGGTTTCGCGGAAGGTCACGCGCTTGCGCGTCGCCGACAGCGGCGTGGTCTCGGCGACGGGCATGTTCGACACCGCCGTCTCCTGCACCGGCACCTCGACGGAGAGCGTGAAAGTGGCTTTTCTGGCCGGCTCATCCCAGCACGGCAGGAGCTTGCGCGCCGATGCCGGCTCGAAATTCGTGGCGAGCGTGCGCCCCGCCCCATGGGCCGTCGTGTAGTCCATGGCGAAGAAGCCCAGGGTCTCGCGGCCGATGCTGCCGTGGTAGGCGATGATCAGCCGGTGCGGTCCGGCCACGAGCGGCGCCGGAAAGTGCAGACTGGCGCGGCCGAGCTTTTCATCGTAGCTCGCCGTGCCGGCGATGCCGTCGGCGCTGACACGGTCGAATCGCAGGCCCAGGGCATTCAGCGTCACATCCGCGGTGGCTGCCTTCACCTCGACATCGATGCCGACGGTGCCGGCGAAGGTCAGGGCCCGCGCATCGGGCACCAGCGAGACATCGTAGTGCGCGGGTACGACCGCGGACGGCAGTACCTCGCGAACCGGAGCGGCGGCCTGCACCCGGGCGGCCAGGCCCAGGAGACCCAGCGCACCCATTGCACCCACTGCGCCCATTGCACCCACTGCGCCCATTGTGGCCACTCTTGCGACGCCCATCTGCGGCTCCCCGGTTCATTGCTCTATCCATCCATTGTGCGGCCGGCGAGCGCTGCTCGGCTACCAGCCAAGGATTCCAGTGCTCCGGGTGCCGCTCCCTGGCCGACCGGCGAGGGCTCCCATGCCACCGCATCCGGCAGGGGCTGCGCCGGTGCGGGGGGATCGGGCGGCGGGCCCAGCGCGCGCAGCGCAATCTCCTGCGCCGCGACATTGCCGGCCCAGAACACCTCCGCCAGCGCGGCGCGCAACTCGGTGATCCGGCGGCGCGCGGCAACGAGCTCGGCCAGCGCCGCGATGGTGTCGCGCGAGAGGTTGGCGAGGGTGTGCGCCGGCGGAAGATCCCGCTCATCGGTGCCGTGCCAGCGCATCAGCTCGTGCAGGCGCTGCGCGCTGAGCGCCGGGACCGGAGCCGGCTCGACCGGCACCGCCAGTGCGCCGCCCGGCCCAGCCCCCGGGCCGTCGGCCGAGCCGCCATCTGGCCGATTCGTCGGCCCATCCCCCGGCCCATCCATGAATCCGCCTCCAGGCCCATCCTCGGGGCCTGCGGCCGATGATGGCACGCGTCCTGTGACAGCTGGAATGAGAACTTACCGCAGGATCAGCGGCGGGGCGGCGTCCCGCCCGGCCGCACCCTGCGCGTGGGCTGCGCCACCAGCGGATCCTCGGGCCAGTAATGCCGCGGATAGCGCCCGCGCAGGTCCTTGCGCACCGCGGCATACCCCGTGCGCCAGAAGCTCGCCAGGTCGCGGGTGACCTGCACCGGCCGCTGCGCGGGGGAGAGCAGTTTGAACGTGACCGGCACGCGGCCGTCCGCGAGGCGCGGCGTCTGCGACAGCCCGAACACCTCCTGCAGGCGCACCGCGATCACGGGCGCCAGCTCGTCGCGGTAGTCCACGCGGATGCGCGAACCGCCGGGAACGGGCAGGTGCGTGGGGGCCCAGGCTTCCAGGCGCTGCTGCTGCGCATGCGAGAGCAGGCCCTTCAGCGCCTGCGCCAGCGGCAGCCGCGCGAGGTGCGTGCGCCGCGTGACGCCGTTCAGCCAGGGTGCCAGCCACTCGTGCAGGTGTGCCGCCAGCCAGTCGTCGTCCACGCGCGGCCACTCGCCCCCCACCGGTCCGGCCGCCACCGCGGAACCACCGTCCATGTCGGGTCCGCTCGCGGCAACGGAACCGTCCGCATCGGGCCCGGTCGCCGCCGCAGAACCGTCCGCATCGGGTTCGCCGCTGGCCGCGGCAATCAGGTGCCGGCGCACGAACTCCATCCGCGCCTGCAGCTCGCGGGTCTCCTCATCCCAGGGCAGCGCGGGGAGCCCGAGCTGGCGCAGCCCGGCGAGCATGGCAGCGAGCGCCGCCTCCGCGGGCATCTCCGGCAGCGGCTTCTCCTCCAGTACCAGCAGGCCCAGGCGCAGCACCCGGCGCGCCACCACCGCCTCGGTGCGCGCGTCCCAGGCCACCTCCTCGCCCGCGCGCAGCTGCGCGGCGAAATGACGCTCGAGCTCGGCCCGCGCCAGCGGCGCCGCCAGCAGGATGCGCGCATCGCGGTCGCGATCGTCGAGGTCCACGGCGACAATCAGCTCCTGCCGGCCCAGGCTCTGCGCGGCGGCGAACACGGCCCCGCGGCCGTTGGCCAGCAGGTAACGGCCCTCCATGCCCGGACGCCGCAGCGCGATGCGGTCCGGGTAGGCAAAGGCCAGCAGCACGCCGGCGCGGCTGGAGTAAGAGTCCGCGGCATGCGCGGGCACCTCCGGTTCCGCGGCATCGTGCGCGTGCGCATGTGCGTGCGCGCGCAGCGGCGCGTCCGCATGCACGTGCGACGGCGCGTCCGGGTGGCTCACCTGGCGTGCGAGCTCCCGCGCCAGGCGCCGCACCCGCTCGAGCGCGCCGCGGTCCACGTCCGCCGGCATCCCCGCGCCCGCCAGCAGCGCCAGCCTGGAGTCGAGATCCGCATCCGCGCCGCGCAGCAGGTCGCGCTCGGACAGCAGCGCCGCGAGCCGCGCCGCGAGCGGCACGCACCCCAGGCCGCGCGCCGCCAGCAGCATGTGCGCGAGGCGCGGGTGTACGCCCAGGGCCGCCATCTCCCGCCCATGCGCTGTCACGCGCCCTTCCTGCAACGCACCCAGCAGATGCAGCAGGTCGCGGGCGCTGTCGAGCAGCGCCGCCGGCGGCGGATCCAGGAAGGTGAGCTCGCCGGCCGCGCGCGTGCCCCACGCCGCCAGCTCCAGCGCGAGCGGCGTGAGATCGGTCTCCAGGATCTCCGGCAGGCTGAAGGGCGCAAGGCTGCGCTGCGCGCCCTCCGACCAGGCGCGGTAGCACACACCGGGCTCCAGGCGCCCGGCGCGCCCCTGGCGCTGCTCGGCCGAGGCACGCGAGATGCGCACGGTATCCAGGCGGCTCATGCCCGTCACGGGGTCGAAGACGCTGTGGCGCGCGAGGCCGGAGTCGACCACGATGCGCACGCCTTCGATGGTCAGGCTGGTCTCGGCGATGTTGGTGGCCAGCACCACGCGGCGGGTGCCGGACGGGCCGGGAGCCAGCGCCGCCGCCTGAGCGCTCGGCGGCAGGTCGCCGTACAGCGGCAGCACGCGCACTGCGCGCGGCAGTGCGCCCTCGAGCAGCGACTGCACGCGGCGGATCTCGCGCGCACCGGGCAGGAACACCAGTGCATCGCCCGGCTCCTCGGCCAGCGCACGCTGCACGATGGCGGCGACCACGCGCTCCACGGACTCCCCGGAGGCCGCCCCGGGCAGCAGCGGCGCGCCGCGCCCGGCGAAGCGCGTGACCACCTCGAAGCTGCGCCCGCGCGCGCCCACCACGGGCGCATCGCCCAGCCGGGCCGCCACGGCCGCGACATCGAGCGTGGCGGACATCACCAGCAGCTTCAGCTCCGGTGCCAGCTGCGCCTGGGCGTCGAGCGCCAGCGCCAGCCCGAGGTCGGCGTTCAGCGAGCGCTCGTGGAACTCATCGAAGATCACGAGACCCACGCCCTCGAGCGCCGGGTCGGACTGCAGCATGCGCGTGAGCACGCCCTCGGTGACCACCTCGATGCGGGTGTCCTGCGAGACCCTGGTGTCGAGCCGCATGCGCTGGCCCACGCGGCGCCCCACGGGCTCGTGCAGGCCGGCGGCCAGGCGCGCGGCCACCGCGCGTGCAGCCACGCGCCGCGGCTCCAGCATCAGCAGGCGCCTGCCCGCCATCCAGGGTTCGTCGAGCAGCGCCAGCGGCACCACCGTGCTCTTGCCGGCACCGGGGGGCGCCTGCAGCACCACGCGGGTATGCGCCGCCAGCGCCTGCCTGAGCGCCGGCAGCGCCGCATCGATGGGCAGGCCGGAGGGCGGGTGCGGGGCAGGCTCGCTCACGGGTCAGTGACGAGGCAGTGACGGCGCAGTGGGCGTCGCGGCGCGGTACGGCCGCCTCAGCGCGCGCCCGGCTCCGGCCGTGCGCCACGCCATACGCCGGCGGCGAACACAATCCACCCGCACATCAGCAGCAGCCCGCCCAGCGGCGTGGTCAGGCCCACCACCAGCGGCAGCCCGAAGTTCACGCCGCAGACCAGCAGGTAGATGCTGCCGCAGAAGCACAGCGTGCCCGCGAGCACCAGTGCGCCGGCGGCGGTGAGCAGGCGGCCGGGCCGCTGCCGCATGGCAAGGCCGATGGCCAGCAGCCCGAGCGCGTCGAAGAACTGGTAGCGCACGGCCGTGTCGTACACCGACAGATCCGCGGCAGACAGCCGCGCGGGCAGGGCATGCGCGCCCAGCGCGCCCGCGATGGTGGCCAGCGCCATGAGCACACCGCCCGCGGCCAGGATCCAGCGCGAGGAGCGCTCGTCCGCGGCGCCGCTCACGGCGAGGACTTCGGCCGGCGCGCACTCCTGCCGCCGTCACGGGTAGGTCCGCCGGAAGTCGTCACGGCGGGCCCGCGCGTGCGCGCACCGGGCGCCCGCGGCGTGCGCGGCAATCCGGTGTGCTGGGTGCGGAAGGGCTGGGCGCGCTCGTCGTCATTGCGCGCGGAGGCGTGCCGCCCCGAGTCGCTGGCGCGCGCGCGGGTCCGCGACCCCGCGCGCAGGCGCCGCCCCTCGTGCGCATCGCCGGCGCCGGTGGGCTGCCAGGCCGGCACCAGCTGGTGCCGGCCGTTGCCGATGAGCTCCGCGCGGCCCATGCGGCGCAGCGCCTCGCGCAGCACGGGCCAGTTGTTGGCGTCGTGGTAGCGCAGGAAGGCCTTGTGCAGGCGGCGCACCGTCAGCCCCTTGGGGATGTGCACGTCCTCGCCGCCGCGCGTGATCCGGCGCAGCGGGTTCTTGCCGCTGTGGTACATGGCGGTGGCGGTGGCCATGGGCGAGGGCAGGAAGGCCTGCACCTGGTCGGCGCGGAAGCCGTTCCGCTTCAGCCACAGCGCCAGTTCCAGCATGTCCTCGTCGGTGGTGCCCGGATGCGCGGCGATGAAGTACGGGATCAGGTACTGCTCCTTGCCCGCCTCCGCAGAGTAGCGGTCGAACAGCTCCTTGAAGCGGTAGTAGGTGCCCACGCCGGGCTTCATCATCTTCGACAGCGGGCCCTCGCCGATGGCCTCGGGGGCGATCTTCAGGTAGCCGCCCACGTGGTGCTGCGCCAGCTCCTTCACATACTCCGGCGACTCGATGGCGAGGTCGTAGCGCACCCCCGAGGCCACCAGCACCTTCTTGATGCCGGGAAGCGTGCGCGCACGGCGGTAGAGGTGGATGAGCGCCGAGTGATCGGTGTCCAGGTTCGGGCAGATGCCCGGATACACGCAGGAGGGACGGCGGCAGGCGCTCTCGATCTCGCGGCTCTTGCAGGCCAGGCGGTACATGTTCGCCGTCGGGCCGCCGAGATCGGAGATCACGCCGGTGAAGCCCGGCACCGTGTCGCGCACCGCCTCGATCTCGCGGATCACGGAAGTCTCGGAGCGGCTCTGGATGATGCGCCCCTCGTGCTCGGTGATGGAACAGAAGGTGCACCCGCCGAAGCAGCCGCGCTGGATGGCGACCGAGAAGCGGATCATCTTGTAGGCGGGGATGTTCGACTGGCCGTACGAGGGATGCGGGCGGCGCTGGTAGGGGCGCTCGTACACCCAGTCCATCTCCCGGGTGGTGAGCGGAATGGGCGGCGGGTTCAGCCATACATCCGTGTCGCCGTGGCGCTGCACCAGCGCGCGCGCATTGCCCGGGTTCGCCTCCAGGTGCAGGATGCGCGAGGCGTGTGCGTACAGCACGGGGTCCCCGGCCACCTGCTCGAAGGAGGGCAGGCGGATGACGCTGCGTTCGCGGTCGGCCGCCTTCACGCGGCGGACGAAGCGCACCACCCGTTCATCGCGCGCCGGCGCATCGGTGGGCGCGGCCGCCCGGGGTGCGGCGCCCGCGGTGGCCGCAGTGGCCGCCTCACCGGCACCCGCGCCATCCCGCGCGGCGGCACCCGCACCCGCGCGCATTTCCGGCTCCATGGCATAGGGGTCCACGGGCGGGTTCAGCGGCCCGGGCGTATCCAGGTGCGTGGAGTCCACCTCCACCCAGCCCGCCGGCAGGCCCGTGCGCGTGAAGGCCGTGCCGCGGATGTCAGTGAGGCCGGCGATGCCCTCCCCGGCGGCCAGGCGGTGCGCGATCTCGCAGATCTGCCGCTCGCCGTTGCCGTACACCAGCAGGTCCGCCTTGGCGTCCAGCAGCACCGAGCGGCGCACCTTCTCCGACCAGTAGTCGAAGTGCGCGATGCGGCGCAGGGAGGCCTCGATGCCGCCGATGACGATGGGCACGTCGCGGAACGCTTCGCGCGCGCGCTGCGCGTACACGATCACCGAGCGGTCGGGGCGGCGGCCGCCCTGCCCTTCCGGCGTGTAGGCATCGTCGCTGCGGATGCGCCGGTCGGAAGTGTAGCGGTTGACCATGGAGTCCATGTTGCCGGCGGTGATGCCGAAGAACAGGTTGGGCCGGCCGAGGGCGGCGAAGCCGTGCGCGCTCTTCCAGTCCGGCTGCGCTAGGATGCCGACGCGGAAGCCCTGCGCCTCCAGCACCCGCCCGATGATGGCCATGCCGAAGCTCGCGTGGTCCACGTAGGCGTCGCCCGTGACGATGATGATGTCGCAGCTGTCCCAGCCCAGCTGCTCCATCTCCGCGCGCGACATGGGCAGGAATGGCGCCGTGCCGAAGCGCGCCGCCCAGTGGCGGCGGTAGCCGGTGATGTCGCGTGCGCTGAGCAAGCTCGGTCTGTCCGTGGAGTTGCGGGGGCCGGGCGCTGGGGGGGTGCGCGCCGGAAACATTTGATTCTACTATGGCTGGCGGGCACGGCGCACGCTGGCGCCGGCTAGGGCGGTGCCGAATCCCCCGGCGGGGACGTCGCCCCGGGCGTTGCCGGTGCCTGCGGCGGCGCCGTCGCCGGCAGCACGCGGATGGTGCCCATCATGCCGCCGTCCTCATGCTCCAGCAGGTGGCAGTGATAGACGAAGATGCCCACGGTGTTGGGATCGCGGAAGTCCATGCGCAGACGCACGCTCGGGTAGGTGAGGGTGCGGCCGCTGTAGTAGGGAACGTTGACGGTGTCGCGCAGGAACGGCTCGTTGACGGGGATGCCGGACCAGTCGCGCAGCTGGAAGTGCAGCTGGTGGATGTGGAAGGCGTGCAGCTCGTTGGAGCGGTTCTCGATGATCCAGTCCTCGACGTCCCCCTGCCTGACGGTGATGTTGGGAACGGTGGAATTGGGATCGAAGGGCGCGGGCTTCTGCCCCTCCACCGTGATGAAGAACTCCATGGGGCCGTTCGGATTGTTGGGGTCCTTCAGCTGCTCGGAGAAGTACAGCCGGCGCACCCGGACCGGCGCGACATCGCCTATCCAGGGCTGCGTGGGCGCGGGCAGCGGTTGCGGATGCGGATCCAGCCGCGCGCGCGGCTCCGGTGCGTCCGCGTCGGCGACGATGGCGGCGAGCGCGCGGTTCGGATCATTCTCCCCGCCCGGTCCGGTATCGACCGCGCGGGTCACGAGCAACGCCGGGACGCCTGCGGGCGGGCCGTCCAGCACGAACTCCGCACGCGCGCCGGGCGGCAGGCCGATGTGATCCACCCACTGGATGGCCGGGCCCGGACTGCCGCCGAAGTGCAGCGGTACGCCGTCCATGGCCACGATGCCCAGCGGCCGCGGGGTGCGGCCGAACAGCACCGCGAGGTTCAGGTAGGTGATCGCCCCGGCATTGAGCACGCGCCACAACTGCCGCTCCCCGGGCCGCATCCGGATCCTCGCCGGCGGATAGTCCGGGTAGGGCACGGGAATGAAGTTGACCGACAGGTCCATGGCCGGCTTGCCGAAGCCGGTGCCGTTGTTGGCGGCATCGCCATCGCGGTCGAGGAGCTGCCTGGGGACGACGGGCTCGAACCTCGACGGCGGGGCATCCGGATTCAGCAGCTGCTGGTCGCGGATCACGAACACCCGCTCGGGCAGCCCCGCGAGCAGGGGGTTCGCGCGCGCGATGCCCTCGACGATCAGCGCCCCGGAGGCGCCCCCCAGCACCTCGATCTTGCTGAACCCGTGCACGTGCGGGTGGTACCAGTACAGCCCCGGGGCCTCGTTGGTGGGAATGCGGAAGCGGTATTCGAAGGGCGGGCCGCCGCTGGGAATGAAGGTGTGCAGCACATCGTCCTGGTGGCACAGCGGCGGCACGGTCATGCCGTGGAAGTGCAGGTTGGTGGCAGTGGCGGACATTGCGCCGGTGCTGCAGGCGTCCACCGGCCGCGGCCGCACCCGGCAGATGCTCGGATCCGCAGCCGGCGGCGGCGCGTTGGCCGTGGGGGCGAGGTTCTGCAGGGCGTTGTGCAGGCGCAGAATGAGCAGGTCCCCGGGATGCACCCGCAGCGTCGGGGATTGCGCGCCGTCCGGGAGCACGTAGCAGTAACGCGGGCCGCGCGGCCCATTCTCGTTGCGGATGGTGAGGTCGAGCTGGAGCACGCCGTGGCGGCTTTGCAGCTCGACCGGATCGGCCACCTCCCCGCCCGGCACGGGGCGGGGACACAGCGGCGGCGGCACTGGCTGCGCGCCGGCGGCCGGGGCGGCGAGAGCGCCCAGGAGCAGCACCACACCCAGGGTGGGCAGCGCCGCAGCGGCGCGGCCGCTCCGCGCGCAGCGGGCCTGGACGGTGTGGGCTGGGACAGCGTCTGCTGGGACGCTGCCGGCCGGGACGGTGCCGGAGGAGTACCGGATGATGTTTGTCGGCGTGGACACCGGCGCCTTCCTGACCGCGGGCCGGGCAGCATAGCGCCCGCGCATTGCGCCGGCATGAACGCATGCCGTCGGCGCCGCGGGTAGAATCCCGGCACTTCGGTCGCGGAGGTCCGCCGCCATGCATGGACGCAAACTCGCGTGCCCGGGGCGGGCCCGCACGGCTGCCCTGCTGTGCACGCTGCTGTTCACCGCCCTCCCCGCCGCACACGCCGGCACCGCGGGATTGCTCGGCGGGGACTTCCTCAGCGGATTCGTCGATGATCTCGGGCACCACGTGCAGGGACAGTACCTGCAGAGGCCCCTGCGCCTGGTGCTCTTCGGCTACACCTCCTGTCCGGACGTGTGCCCATTGACCCTGGCGGCGCTGCACCAGGCATTGGCCGGCATGGGCGCCCGGGCGAGCCGCATCGACCCCGTGTTCGTGACCGTGGACCCCGATCGCGACACGGTCGTCAGGCTGCATCGCTACGTGTCGGCCTTCGACCCGCGGATCCGCGGCTACCGCACCGACGCGGCCCACCTGCAGCAGCTGGCGCAGCAGCTGCAGGTGCGGTACTGGCGCGAAGCAACCGGTCCCGGCCCCGATGACTACGGCGTCGACCACACGGCCACGCTCTTCCTCATCAGCCGCGACGGGCGCATCCTCGCCCGTATTCACCACAACCCCGATCCGGGCGTGCTGAGCCAGGCCATCCTCAACGCCGTCAGGGCCGCCGGAAGCTGACCCGGGCAGCTGCATGCCGCAAACGGCACTGGTGCCACAGGCAGCCTGCGGATGAGATAGTCCACGGATGACCCGAACCGCCTCCCTCTCCTTCATGCGGCAGCTGTGCCACCTGCGGTGGCTGGCGGTGGCCGGGCAGGCGCTGACGGTGGCGGTGGTCGTCGGGCCCCTGCACGTCGCGCTGCCGACCGGACTGCTCTGCGCGGGCATCGCCGCGCTGGCGGTGTTCAATGCCTACGTGACCTGGCGCGTCCGCCGCGGCGGCGACGCCAGCGATCTCGAAGTGTTCCTGCACATGCTGGCCGACATCCTGGAGCTCGGCTGGCTGGTGTCGCTGAGCGGGGGCATGCAGAATCCCTTCGCGTCGCTGTTCCTGATACCGATCGCGCTCGCAATCCTGGCCCTGCCGCGCCGGCTGATCGGGCTCACCGCCCTGGCATCGGTGGCCACCTACCTGGTGTCCACGCTGCTCGGCCGGGAGCTGCCCCTGGTGGCCGGCATGGCCGGCGGCATGTACGGCCTGCACATGTCGGGCATGGTGGCGAACTTCATCGTCTCCGCGGCCGTCATCCTCTTCTTCTTCACGCGCGTCGCCGCCGCCTGGCGGCGCAGCGAGCACGAGGTCGCACGGCTGCGGGAGCGCTTCGCCCGCGACGAGGGCATCGTCGCGCTCGCCACCCACGCCGCGGCCGTCGCCCACGAGCTGAACACGCCGCTCGGCACCCTGACGCTCATGGTCGACGACATGTGCGAGGATTGGGCCGATGCGGCCACGCCGGGCCTGAAGCAGAACCTCGCCCAGCTGAAGTCGCTGCTGGAGCTGTGCCGCGACCGGGTACAGGCCCTGGCGGCACCCGCAGGCTCGGGATTCGGAGATGGCGGCTTCGCACCGGTGGAACTGGACGATGTGATCCAGCAATGGCGGCTGGTGCGGCCGGCCATCGACCTGCACCGCTCGGGCAGCATGCAGTGCGCGGCAGCCATCGACCCGGCCGTGGGACACCTGCTGCAGGCGCTGCTCAACAATGCCGCCGACGCCAGCGAGCGCGCCGGGGTCTCGCGGGTCGACCTGCACCTGGACTCCGGCCCCTGGGGCCTGCACGGCCAGATCCGCGACTACGGCGTGGGCTTCGACGACGCACAGCCGCCGCTGCCGGCCGAGCTGTTCCGCACCAGCAAGCCGGGCGGCCTGGGCCTCGGCCTGGCGCTCTCGCACGCAACCGTCGAACGCCTGGGTGGCAGGCTCTCCATGCAGGCCACCGGCGGGCGCGGGATCTGCGTGGAGTTCAGCCTGCCCCCGGCCGCGTGAGCGCATGGCGCAGTGCACTGACATCGGCCTGGTCGCCCCACCCTGCATCCGCGGACTGCTGGTGGACGACGATCCGCTGTACCTGCGTACGCTGCAGCGCTCGCTTGCCAGGCGCGGCTACGACTGCCTGACGGCAGCGGGTCTCGCCGAGGCGCTGGCACTGTCGCCGCAGCGGGAGATCGACTTCGCCCTCATCGACCTGAAGCTCGGGGCGCACTCCGGTCTCGATCTCATCGGCCCGTTGCGCCAGGCCCATCCGCGTGCGCGCATCATCCTGATCACCGGCTACGCGAGCATCGCCACCGCGGTGGAGGCGATCAAGCGCGGCGCCGACAACTACCTGCTCAAGCCCACGACGGTGGGCGGCATCATCAAGGCCCTGTCGGATGCGCCGGAGGTGCAGGCGGAACCCGAGGCCACCATGACCCCCCTGAGCCGTCTGGAGTGGGAGCACATCCACCAGGCGCTGGCCGAGTCGAACGGCAACGTCTCCGCGGCCGCGAGACTGCTCGGGATGCACCGCCGCTCGCTGCAACGCAAGCTCGCCAAGCGGCCGGGGCCCGAGCGCCGAGGCCAGGAACGCGGCGACTGACCTGGGCCATCACCCACCGTCGGCGGCATGGAGATCCCCGGGCCTGCAGCCGGCGTGAGGCCGCCGGCGACCGTCACTGCTTGGGTGTCCACACCCGGCACCAGCCGCCGGAGTTGACCAGCTTGCCCGGGAAGATGCGGCATGGCCGCCAGGTCGCGGCGGCGCTGCCCTGCACCAGGGCGCAGTTGCCGCAGTGCTCGCCCGGCTTGTAGGTGGGATTCCCGGCAGCTTTCACGGTGGTGGCCCTGTCGACATAACCGTACGCCCGGGCCTGGGGATCACCAGCCGCCAGATGCGGGAGCGGCGGCTGGGCCTGGGCTCTGCGCCCCCCGAGCATCACCGCCACGGGTGCCACGACCACCGCGCCCAGGAAGGTCCGGCGGCCGCGGGTCATTTCAGTGTCCTCGTCCATGAACATCTCCCGTCCGTTCAGTCAATGAGCTGCCTGAGATCGTGCGCCAGGTCCCCGACGCTGGTCTGCGAATCCCCGATGAGCCGCTGCCGCCCGCGGCGGTCGATGATGTACACCGCCGCGGAGTGCTCGAGCGTGTAGTCCCCGCCGGCCAGCGGGATGCGCCGGCTCACCACTGCGTAGCCCGCCGCCGCCCGGTTGATCTCGCCCGCCGTGCCGGTCATGCCGATGAACGAGGGATCGAAGGCGGTGACGTAGCTGCGCAGCAGCGCCGGGGTGTCACGCCCGGGATCCAGCGTGACCATCAGCACCTGGACCCGGGTGCGATCCGCACCCAACTGCCGCATCACCTGCGACAGCGTGTACAGCTCCAGCGGGCAGGCCTCCGGGCAGCGCGTGAAGCCGAAGTACAGCACCACGACCCGCCCGCGGTAATCCGACAACGAATGCACCCTGCCGTCGGAGGCCGTCAGGCGGAAATCAAAGGCCGGCGGCGCGTGCGGAGCGAGCGCCAGGCGAAACCGGTCCGGGCCGTCCCGCACCTCCACCCACGTGTACAGGGACAGTGCGGCCAGCACCACACCGACGACGATGAGGAGTGGGAGCAGGGACGCGCGCCGCACCGCGGGCCTGGGCGCGCCCGCGGCTCCCGATCCCCCGTTATGGACCGTGCCCGCCATCGTGCTGCGGCGGTGGTGCATCGGCGGCGAATCCGCCGATCGGGACCTCCACGCTCACCCGTCCGGCGCGCTGGAAGATCAGTGTCATGGGGAAATGCGCGCCCTGCTTGAGCGGCTGCCGCAGGTCGAGCAGCATGACGTGCATGCCCCCCGGCTTGAAGTGCACGCGGCCGTGTGCGGGCACCGGCACGCTCTGCAGCGGCCGCATCTGCATCAGCGCGCCCTTCATGCTCATGATGTGCATCTCCGAGCGACCGGCCACCGGGCTGTCCACGCCGATGAGCGTGTCGGGCCCGCCGGCATTCACGATGGTGAAGTAGGCCCCGCCGACGCTGGCGCCCGGCGGCGTGGCCCGGGCCCAGACCTCAACCACCGTGATCGGCCCGACCGCCTGCGCGAGCGCGGCCAGGGGTGCGGCCTGCAGCAGCAGGGCGGCGGCGAGGCAGGCGATGCGGATGGCGTGGCAGACCCGGCCGGCGTGGAGCATGTCAGAACCTCAGGTGAAGATCCCCACCACCGTGCGCTGCGGGAAGGGGTGGTAGCGAAAGTACCACGGGAGCGGCAGGCCGGAATTATGGCCGCGGCATGTCCACGGCACCCTGCGACCGGTTGACGCAGGCGCCGGCGGCGGCAGCCACGCCGCGTCACAACGCCTGTGCCGCGCGCTCAGGTGCCGAGCGCCGCATCCAGTTCC
>Ga0335073_10008602_pt1 | contig 14326 bp, 14 predicted proteins | sample Lox_Sample_22_FD_207093 | JGI IMG/M metagenome (GOLD analysis project Ga0335073, IMG submission 207093) | Soil microbial communities from Loxahatchee National Wildlife Refuge, Florida, United States - Lox_Sample_2.2 | ecosystem: Environmental > Terrestrial > Soil > Wetlands | place: USA... | reverse complement strand
GCCCACCAGCAGATTGGAATGTATTCACCCCTGGGGGTTCGTAGACCTCACTGCCTGATGATATTACATAATATATATTATGCGTAATTAAGCCGCCTGGTCGGCTTTCGTTTCGAGGGATCCTTCTTCATCTTGCGAGGCTGATGCGCACGACCCGCTACGGCCATGTCGCGCAATGCGATGCTCGGTAGCCCGAGCGCTGCGCACGCCGCGCGCCAATCCCGCTCGTCGGCTCTAGAGACCAGGGACCACTCGATATCATCGGGCGACAGTCCTCCGCGTTCCCAGCCACCGTCCTCGAGTTGGTCTGCCAGCGCCCAGGCGGGCCGAAGAGCAGGCAACTCTTCCGGAGATTCGCCCGAGATGCCCGCTGCGACCTGATCGAACCAACGCGGGCTACGCGTGAGCACTTCGAAATGCCGCGTCTTGAACACCGGGTGCCCGGCTTTTACCGCCACGGCTGGAAGCTGAGGCATTTGAGTGGTCCAGCCTGCTCGACGCAGAACCTCGATGCCAACCAGCACGGCCGACGGCATGGCCATAGTCAGAGCCTTTGCCCAGTCCGGGTGGCGGCTCATGAGTAGATTGGCGTAGATATCGCTGTGTCCCCCGAGGGCTTCCACGAGGCCGCGCCTTTTCCAAAGGTAAAGATACTGCGAGGCGCTCTTCGAAGACCAACCAAACCTTCGCGTCAGGTCACCTCCACGAAAGAGCGCCGGCAGCGCGCGCAAACGTTCGAAAGCGGAAAGCTGCCTCGCGGAGCGAGTACTCATGATCCATCACTCTTGGCTCTGGCGACTCCCGCACTCGCATCGATCGTGCGCATCACCCGCATCCCTTCGTCTAACGATGCAGTAGCCGTTTCGATCATCGATTGAACCGCTGCTTCTGTCAGAGGCCAGGTGGACGGCAGCCAGCGCTTGAGATCCTGACGGACAGGACCGCTCGATGACGCGAGCTCCCGGTGGCGCATCTGTGCCTTGGTGCGCCACGCGGCCGCGGTCTCGTCGGGATAGGTCTCCAGACGCACACGCATATTTTCGAGCGTGCACACGCCAGAGATGCCATGGGCAGCGAGCCAATGGAGGTCGAACACGTCGCGCGCCTTGAGATAAGGTCGAGCGCCAAGCGCGAAGACCTTATCGACGTAGATTTCTGGTAGCTCAGCCGTAGGCACGAACGTCTGTAACCCTGAGGCCGCGCCATGCAACAGCCGAACGGGCGTAACCGTAGTGCTCACTGCGGTCAATGCCGACTCCTTTACCCGCCAGAGCTCCACTTTGACTCGAACGGCCCCGATGAGATCGGGGCCGCCGATCGTAACTGCAAAGGTATGCGGGTTTCGCGCATCCTTTGCCTTGGACACAGTGAGCTTGGCGCCATCCGGCACGAGCCACGAGGCCCCCTCCAAGCGTGCTGCCACTGCCTTGGCGAGCGACTGGAGATTGAGCGAGGAGTTCACCAGGAAATCCAAGTCCTCGCTGTATCGGGGCGATCCGTGCGCCAAATGCAGGCTGGTGCCTCCCTGAAAAACCAGATCGCCCGGCTCCCAGCGGCGGGAAGCCATGAGCGCCTCGAGGGTCGCCACATGTAGGGCCTGGCGAAGATCGAAGGCTTCGGTGGAGGTGAGGTGTCGCCTGGGCATTAGGAACCGCCTTTGGACATTCTCTACTGATCTTTAGAGAAACTCAAGAGAGGACGTTTCATAGACTTCGCAGCTTTACGAGCCAGCGCGCCGCCTGAGAGCCGGTACGGGCAACCAGTACGACTGTCGCATCAATGGGGTCATCCGTTCCTACCGTGGTAGGAACCATCCAGCTAAGAGGAATTCTGCCGCCAAGCAAGGCGAGATGCGCCTGCTCTCCTAGCTGTGATACAGCGGATCTCTCCAGTCCACCGGAGGCTCTAGAGGCAAGCCGAACGACTTGACCACCGCGCGCGCCACGTCTTCTTCCCGTGCAGTACTTCGCGCAGCCTCGATGCGCACAGCCATGTCATGGTTCAGACGCCACCAGCGGATGCGGCTGGACACAGTCATGAGATAGTCGAGTTGCCGACGCTTCTCACGCAAGATGTTCCCCTGCGGGCTGTCGGGCGGCCACCAGCGCTTCTGCACGCTGAGGGCCAGACTCTGAGTGAGCATTGTGTCCGAATGCTCCATGACAGCCACCATTGCCTCGCATGCCGCGCGACGACCTCGGAGGCCAAGCTGCTGGGGCGCACAAGCGCGGACGATTACCTGGAGCGGCGGCATGGACTCGGCGGCCACTATGCCGATGGCGCCAACGCCTCGTGTGACGAGATCGTCCGATGGGCGCGCCACCGCCAAGGCATCCACCATCATGACCTGGAGCTGATTCCAATAGGTCGTCATCTTCCGGGATGCGCCCATCCGCGCAATCACCGCCGTGACTGCATCTGACTCCGATGGGGGCACTCTCTCGAGATCCAGAGCCCATGCGAAGCCGTTGTCCGGGTCAAGAGCTTGCAGGTGCGCCGCGATCTGCGCCCTCGCCTCACACTTGAATCGTTCGCAAATAGTGAGCTGGACCCAGACGAGCTCCGGACGCGACGGTGCGAGCGCACGCGCCTGTTCGATCAAATCGAGTGGCTGCAGGGCGTTGGGATCGTCCGGCCAGAGCAGCATCGCAGCCGCGGCCAGACCGCTCGGTGTCGCGCGTGCAATGAGGACCTTGACCTCTCGATTTCGCTCCGCTCGACGGGATTGCGCATCAGCACCGCCTCTCGCTGCGGCACACCCGGCAAGCGCCATCAGGCAGAGCAATGCCGGCAGACGTCTCATAAGGGTGGCAGAGTCAGCGTGACGTTCTTGCCCTGGATGAGGACATAATGGGCCAGCGACCCATCGAGCCCGACGGCGGTCTGCAGATCGCCAACGGCATTCGTGCGGTTGCCCAGGTCTCCAAAAGCCACGCCACGGAGGTAATACGCCCGGGCAAGCTTGGGATCAAGTTGGATGGCTTGGGCCTCGTCCTTGACGGCATCGCTGTAGTCGCGCTGACCAAGGTCGACATATCCGCGGTCGCTCCACGACTCGGCGGTTTTCGGCTGCAACCGGATAGCTTCCGAGAAATCCGCCAAAGCGCCCGCGAGATTCCCCCGGGAAGCGTAGATTTTGCCGCGCTGCAGCAGCGCGGGCACGAATTTGGAGTTGAATCCCAAAGCGGTGTCGAAGTCCTGCACGGCGGCCGCGTAATCGGCCTGCGAAGCAAGGACCACTCCCCGGTTGTAAAACAGCGCTGCATTATGAGGAGCCGATCGTATGGCGGCACCATAGTCATCGAGCGCGTGCTGCTTGTCGCCCATTGCGAAATACGCGCCGGCACGGCTTGCGAACACGGCGTAGCGCTCGTTGGCCGGAAGGAAGCGAGCCGATTTCACCGCAGCATCGTAGTCATCGAACGCGCTCTTCCTGTTGCCGAGAGCGAAATACGCCTGCGCGCGGTTCGCGTACAGAAACGAATCCTCGTCGTCCGGAACAACGTCGTGGGCCAGTGATTCCGTGCATGCCTGAACGATCTCGTTTGGCGCAGTCTTTCCATCAACATCGACGCAGGCCTGCAGCAGGACGTTCTTTTCGTAATTCATCTGCAGTTCGCACGACTCCAGCGTCATGAGATCCGGCATTCCCCCGGTTTGACTCGCGCCCATATCGTGCGAGTCGGCACAGTTCCGGAATTCGTTCGGCGGAAGCTTCGGCAACGGCTGCTTGGTCCGGATCTTCCTGCCGTTGATGGTCACTCCGGACTTCAGCGAGTCGGGTGTGGGCACCGTCTCGCCGGAGGCCGTTGATGCTGTGTTAGCTCCAGGCTGATTGCCCGGCGGCTGAGTGCTCTGGGCAGAGCCGGTAACCTGGGCGCCGGCTGCCGTCCCGGCGAGCAGCAGCACGATTGAGAGTTTCCAACTGTGTAAACGCCGCACGGCTACATCCCCCCTGCCGATCGGACCGGTACCCGACGTGTCGAGCGGAGGCTATCACTGCGTCCCCTCAAGTCAAGCTGGTTAATCCGGTGGTAACAGAAACGGTCGCACCTCGACCGACGCCCGACAGGCGATGGCGGCCTTGTGCCCCCACTCCAGCGCCTCATCGAGGGTGGCGGCTTCCAGCACCCAAAAGCCGCCAATGTGCTCCTTGCTCTCCAGGTACGGCCCATCTGTGATCAGCACCCGACCATCGGGCTCCCTCCGCAGCGACCTCGCGCTGCCTGGGGGGCCCAGGCCGCCAACGAAAACGGTGGCGCCCGCGGCGGCCATCTCCTGGTTGAGCTCATCGATTTCCCGGCCCATCGCTTCGCTTTCCGTGGACGGGTCGTAGCCTTCGGGACGGTGAATGGCGACCAGATACTGCGTCATGGATTCTCCTGCGGCAGTCTCGTGGCCCACTGCCCTGCCCGCACTCTATATATACGAGGGGCCGGAGAGTAAATCGACAGATCGGCCAGGAAGTTACGCTACCGCCCGAACCGCCCTCACCAGGGCCTCATCATCGCAGGCCAGCGAATTGATCCGCGGGCTCACCGCATGGCTGCTGAAGAGACCTTCCGGCGCCGTCCGAAGCAGTGAGCGTGCCTCGGCGGGTGTGCCGCGGAGCCAGATATCGCACTCCTCCGGATCAAGGATCGCCGGCACTTCTTGCGTTGCCGTCTGGATCGACGCGAGCTGCGCGTTCGCGGGCACCGTGAGGATCGCGCACCCCTCAATGACGTCGCCGTCATCGTCCTCAGTGCGGTCCCACAGGGCGGCGACCGCGACTACCGGCCGGCCTTCGGCCCGCACGAAATAAGGCTGCCGATATCCGGCGGCAGTCAGCCGCCAAGTGTAGAACCCGGCGAACGGAAGGATGCAGCGCTGACCATTCAGCCAGGGCCCACGAAACAGCCGGCTGCGCTCGAGGTGGCCGCAGGACAGGCGGAGCCAGTGACCGGCGGACAGGTCGCCCTTGGCCCAGGACGGAATGAGCCCCCAGCGCATCATCACCGCCTCGGAGCTGCCATCGTGCAGGCGCACCGCCGGCACGTAGCGCGACGGCGCCACATTGAAGCTCGCCGAGAATTGCCACCATTTGCACTCCGGGGCGAGCTCGCGTTCCGCGAGATCCTGGTCCGGCACGACATATCGCTCGCACATTCCCGGAGCCTACCGAGGCACGCGCCGGCCGCCTGTGACGTAATGCACCGGATCGGGCTCTGAGCCCCAGGGACGACGAGATTCCGCGTGTCAAGGGCACGCTTCACGTCGCCTATCACCGACCCCGCCCATCCCCCCGAATGCGCCGCCGGTCGGATAGCACCCGGATACTGTCGCAAGTCACACGAAGCCGCGCCTCCGTTCCAGTAAAGTCCGCCGCACAGACGAGTTGCGAAAGCCGAACGCGTGCGACATCAAACTACAACTTCCCGCCGCATCGCCTCATCCAGGGCACGGCGCTGTGCGCAGCCCGCGCGGCAGGCGGGCGTCACTCTGATCGAGCTCCTCACGGTTTCGGTGCTCGTCGCGATCCTGTTGGCCATCGGCATGCCGTCCTATCGCTACGTGACGACGAACAACCGCATGGCCACGGAAAGCGACGCCCTGCTCGGGGACCTGCAGTTCGCGCGCGCCGAGGCAATTCGCGAAGGCCAGCAGGTCTCCGTGTGCGTGTCGAAGACCGGCACCAGCTGCGACTCGGCCACGTCGCCACCCGCCTGGCAGGAAGGCTGGATCATCTACACCAATCCGAACAATGTGACGACCGTCGATGCGAACGATCCCCTCGTGCGGGCGGACACCGGGTTTTCCAGCAATGGAGACACCTTCCAATCGAGCGTCAATACGATCTACCAGATCAATTTCAGCGGCAATGGATTTGCCAATCTCGGTGTCGCATCCATGATGATCGAGCTGCACGACCCGACGGGGGCCTCGTACTACAAACGCTGCATCTACATCACGCAGGCGGGCATGATGAGCATCGTCACCCCCACGACGCCGGGGTGCTCATGAGGCGGCAATCGACAGCGCGCCGCGCGACCGGCTTCAGCCTGGTCGAGGTGATGATCGCGTTGATCATCATTTCCGTGGGTTTGCTCGGAATCGCGAAGCTCGAAGCGGTCGTCCTCTCGAGCACCGGCACCTCGCGGCTTCGCGCCCTGGTGGCCCTGCAGGCGGAAAGCCTCGCCGACGCCATGCACGCCAATCGCGATTTCTGGAACGGCACCTCCGGCGACTGGACCAGCACGGTGGGAGTGACGGTTACCGTGACCAACGGCATCGCCTCAGTCGGTGCCACCAATTCGGCTCATCTCTCGTCGGCTCTCAGTTCGCCACCGACCTGCACCACGACGTGCACTCCCGTGAACCTGGCCGGCTACGACCTGACGCAGTGGGCTTCGGGTACCGCGAATATCGGCGGCCTTGCGCAGTTGCTCAAGAACTCCACTGCCAGCATCAGCTGCCTCGCCACGACGGCCACCAACCCGGCGAGCTGCACGGTCACGATCAACTGGAACGAGACTACGGTGGCCGCGAATCAGCAGGAAGCCGCGGCTGGCGCGCCTACCGCCTTTGCATCAGAGAGCTACAGTCTGGTGGTGCAGCCATGAGTCCAAGCAGCCAAAGGGGCTTCTCCCTCATCGAGCTCATGGTCGCGATCGTGATCGCCCTGTTCCTCATCGGCGGGGTGCTGACGGTCGAGCAGGGCGTGAAGATGTCCTTCCAGGCGAATGACGCCTTCTCGCAACTCGAGGACAACGAACGCTTCGCGATGTCCACGCTCGGCGCGATCGTGGAGCGCGCCGGCTATTACCCCGCTCCCAATACCAACAACCTGGTCACCGCCCTGCCCTCCGACACCACGACGACGCCTCAGGGAGCTAGCGCTCCCTTGGCCGCCGGGTGGTACGTATACGACAGCGGAGCTTACGGGACCGATGTGCTCTTTGTCAGATACATGACTGCAGCTGGTCAGAACATCAATCTCTGTGATGGCACCGTGGGGACGACCCAGACGTACACGAACAATTTCTACATTGCCGCGGACACGACCAATCCCAGCATCAACGGCCTCTACTGCGAAGTGCAGGCCGGCACGGGCGCGTGGAATCCGGCGCCCGTCGAGTTGGCAAGTGGAGTCCAGAGCATGTCGATAATGTACGGCGTGCACACTACGAATTACGTTACTCCCGCGGACGACAACGTCGATACCTATATGACCGCCGCGGCCGTGACGAGCGCGGGCGACTGGGCGGCCGTCACATCGATGCAGGTTCAGCTGCAGTTCCTCAACCCGCTCTACGGCAAGGCTCCGGGCCAGCCGCAATATGTGTACTTCACACGGGTGATTGCGATCATGGGCCGCACGGGGTCTTTCGTCCTATGAGAAATGGAGCTCACAATCCGGTCCGCAGTGAGCGCGGCATGGTGCTGATCACTACCATCCTGCTGCTCGTGGTCGTCACGCTCCTGGCGCTGGCAATGTTTCGCGGGGTCGGCCTCGAAACGCGCATCGCGGGTAACGTGATGGACAAGCAGCGCGCCCTGCAGGCCGCCACCAGCAGCGAGACCTACGCCGAGCAATGGCTGGTCGCCAACGTGGGCACCAACACGTTGACCGTGTGCTCGTCGGCGACGTTCACCACGACTGCATCGCCGGAAATCTGTTCAAACACTCTCGCCACATCGACCGACGCATTGTCGGCCGCGGTCGTGCCCTGGAACATCGGGGGGGCGGCGCTAGGCTACCTTTACAACCCGGTCGTGGGCACCACCAATCTCTTCAACACCTCGGCCGGCACCGCCAACAGCTATGCCGGCGCTCCCACGGTGTACATCGCCGATCTCGGAACCGACGCCACCTACGCGAATGCGGTCGACTATCAGGTCGACGCCTGGTCGTACGGCGGCGGGACCGCCACGGTCGCCGTTGTCGAGAGCACCTATCAGATCCGCTACACAGCCACCGGCGGCGGTGGCCCGTGACGATTCGGAGACACATCATCATGCGTGCCAATAGAATCTGGCTCATCACGCTCGTCATCGTCGGTGCGGTGCTGCACTGCAGCCCGGGCTTCGCGCAGGCGCTGGTTTCCGAGGATTTCGACGACACCGGGACGAGCAATCCCTGGTACTTCTTCAACGGCGCCTGCCTGACCGCGAGCTCGACCTCCCAGACCGTCGAGCCGGGAAACCCGCCTGGCTGCACCGCGGACAGGTATTACACCGAAAACCTGGTTGGTGGCTATAACGGCGTGGCCGGCTCCGCCGTCACGCTCCCCGACCCGGTAGGCGAGGGAGCCCTGCGTTTCACCAACGGTTGCATCTCGGGCAGCAGCTGCGGAACGGGCGGCCACTCCCAGAACGGCGCCATCATCTCCGCAAACACCTACTACACCAACGAAGGGCTCGATATCACGTTCAAGACCGTAACGTACAGAGGTGACTCCGGCGGCAACGGCGCGGGCTGTCCCTCGGGCTCATCTGCAAGCAACGGCGAATGCGTGAGCACGACGACCACGCCCGCGACCTGCTCGGGGAGCGGATATACGCTGTCCGGAGGAGTATGTGTAAAGTACGGTCATCAGAACCAGACACCGACCTGCCCGAGCGGCTACACGCTGTCCGGCTCGAATTGCACCAAGACCACCGTCGTCGAGGCCACGGCTCCCAATCAGAGTGATGGCGCCGATGGCATGAGCTTCTTCCTGGTCAACGGCGGCGTCACCATAGGCTCTCCCGTGGAGCCCGATGGCACCTCCGATAACGTCGGGTCTTGGGGCGGAAGCTTGGGCTATACCTGCTCCAACGTCAACACCGATTATCACGGCATGTACGAGGCCTACCTCGGACTCGGCATAGACGAATACGGCAATTTCCTCAACGGCAAACAGAACACCCTCGGCGTCGCTAACGCGAACGTGAGCGGAGACAACACGGCTTCCGGCGGTGGCCAGTGGGCTAACCGCATCGGCCTGCGCGGCGCCGGCAACGTCGACTGGTACTGGCTGAACGCCAACTATCCGTCTTACTACCCGGCGAGCCTTGCGACCACCAACGACAGCAGCGGCACCCCGTACTGGGAAGATGCCGTGCACGCGACCTGTCAGACAGGGACCCTGTGGAACTACTCCACTCCGTCGGCGCCGGTCAACACCAATACGACCTCCGCCAATGGCGGGGCGGTGCTGTACGACTATCCGGCCATCCCCAATGCGTTCACGGTCTTGCCCGCGAGCGTGCAGATCGCCAATGAGTACGCGAATGGGGGTTATTCACGCCGCCCGCCCCCCGTTTCGCCGAGTACATACGGCACGGGAGCGAACCCGATCACGTACGATCTGCAGATCACTGCCAACGGCCTGCTCAGCCTGTCGTACAGTTTCAACGGCGGCGCCTGGACCAGCGTCATCAAGAACCAGAGCATCACCGCTTCGAACGGCCCGCTGCCTCAAACAGTCCGCTTTGGCTTCGCCGGCTCGACCGGCGGCAGCTCGAACATTCATGAGGTTCTCTGCTTCAAGGCGGACCCGGACAGCCTGGCGGCGAGCTCGACCACGGTGAACCAGCAGCAGTCGTCCAAGGTCGAGACCGGCTCGCAGGCTTACTTCGGCTACTACGATCCGCAGAACTGGACCGGCACGCTGACGGCCAACGCCCTGATCAACACCGACGGGGTCCTCACGATCGACACGACGGCCAACTGGGACGGATCCTGCGAGCTGACCGGACTGGTTGGCACGGCAAAATGCGCAACCACCGGCCAGGTGGGTCCCGTTGCCGCCCAGAATTGGGTCACCGGCTCTGGCGGTCGGGTCATGCTCACGTGGAGCGGCACGGCCGGCATTCCGTTCGAATGGTCGAACCTGACCACCGCCGAGCAGACCGCAATTGACGCGGGCGACTCGACACAGACGGCCGACCGCCTGCAATTCCTGCGCGGCGACCAGGCCGAGCAGATCCAGAATGGCGGTACATTCCGCAACCTCGATTCCGTGCTCGCCGACATCATCGACTCGAGCTCCTCCTGGGTCGGGCCGCCATCGAAGTCGATTTATGACGCCTATGAGACCCCGGCCACGTGGGCGGACAAGCTGCACCCGAGCACCATGCCGGAGAATTCCGGTCAGTCGTATTCCAATTACGTCACCGCGGAGGCCACGCGCCAGAACGTCGTGTACGTCGGCGCCAACGATGGCTTCCTGCACGGCTTCAGCGCCGGCTCCTGGGACACGACGGGAACCGTCTACAACGGCACGACGAATACCGGACAGGAACTTATCGCATACACTCCGCAGGGCGTGCTGGAAGACCTGCATAACGCATCGAATACGTTTCTCGACTACGCCAATCCGCAGTACGGCCACAACTTCTTCGTCGATGCAACCCCCGGCACGGGCGACCTCTACTACGAAGGCGCCTGGCACACATGGGTGGTTGGCGGTCTCGGGCCCGGGGGCGCCGAGATCTATGCACTGGATGTCACCACGCCGGCGAATTTCTCCGAGTCCAATGCAGCCACCCTGGTGATGGGCGATTGGCAGGGCGGCACATCCGCCACCACCAACCCCGGCAGCTTTACCTGCTCGAATGTGAGCAACTGCGCCCTCAATCTCGGCAATACCTACGGCACGCCGACCGTCCGCCGGCTGCACAATGGCGACTGGGCGCTCATCTTCGGCAATGGTCTGAACAGCTCGACCGGGGACGCCGGCATCTTCATCCTGACCATCGCTCCGAGTACCGGCGCGCAGACGATGTACTACCTGAGCGCCGGCAAGTCCGGCACCAGCGACGGCATTGCCTACGCCCATCCCGTCGATATGGACCAGGACCACGTCGTCGACTACGTCTACGCCGGCGACGTGCTCGGTAATGTCTGGCGCTTCGATCTGACGAGCGCCAATCCGAGCTCCTGGGCGGTGACCCCCGGGCCGCTTTTCACGACCGCCTCGCAGCCGATCACCAGCGATGTGTATCCGGTATTCGTGCAGGGCACCGCGGGCGTGCAGCTCATGCTGTTCTTCGGCACCGGGCAGAAATTCCCGATAACCCAGACGAACGGAACCAGCTACGCCACCGGGCAGCAGTCCTTCTACGGCATATGGGACTGGAACATGAGCGGCTGGAACGCGCTCAACAGCACGCAGTTCGCCAGCATGCCAGCCGGCACGGTCGGCACCATGGGGCAGTCGAACCTGCAGCTGCAGACGGTCACTTACGACTCGACGACCGGCCTGCCCTCGATTGAGACGCCCTACATGGTCTGCTGGGCCGGCACCACCACCTGCAGCACCACGACCCTCAGCGCCGGCACCAGCGCCGTTTCCACCAACAGCCAGTACGGCTGGTACATCAACCTGCCGGGCACGAACTCCGGATATGGCTTCAGCACCGCCGAGCAGGTCATCTACAACCCGATCCTGGTGACCACGGCCATCCAGTTCAACACCATCCTGCCGGCGATCGATTCGCCGCTCATGTGCAAGGCCGACCAGGACCATGGCTGGAGCTATGCGCTCAACGTGTCGAACGGCAATCCGATAAACAATCCGCCGTTCTTCATCAACAACGGCAACACCCACACGATCGCCCTGGAGACCAATGCCAGCGGCAGCTCGAGCGAGGTCACGACGACCAATGCGAACGGCACCACCGCGAACTACTACCTGATCTACCAGAGCACCAGCGGCGGCGCCGGCACGCCGACGCAGATCCAGCCGGGCAACAACATCAGCGGCAATCGCGAGACCTGGATCCAACTCCGTTAGGATAGAGCGCGACCATGACACACCAGCATCGCATCTCCACCCCCTTCCCGGCGCGCACGCTCCGGACGGCCGGCTTCACGCTGATCGAGCTGATGATCGTCGTCGTCATCGTGGCCATCCTGCTCATCGTCGCCGTCCCGACGTATATCAGCCAGATGAGGGAATCGCGGCGGACGGAGGCCCGCAACTACCTCGTCGAGCTCGCATCCCGGGAAGAGCGCTACTACGCCACGCAGAACGCCTATACGAGCACGGCCAGCAACCTGGGCTATGCCGGCTTCGGGTCGGGCAACCCGGTCGGCAGCGGCTATTACTACATCAGCACGCCCAGCGTGCCGGACCCGAACAACACCAGCCAGCCGTCCTACTCGCTCACGGCCCTTCCCGTGACCGGCAAGGGTCAGGACAAGGACACCTACTGCGCGTCCTTCACGGTCGAATCGAACGGCAAGCGTACAGCCCTGAACAGCTCGGGCACCGACGACTCTTCGTACTGCTGGCCGTCTCAATAATGCCCCGGGCTTGAGCGCGATCGCGCCTCACGCATAGCAGCCTTTGCCCCTCAGGCAAGGGCTGCGCCTCCAATTCTGCGAATCCGTTCCTGATCGGCGATTCCGTCCGTCCCGCCAAAGCCGCGGCTGGTCGCAGGGATGCCGAAAAACCTGTCGCATTTCTCAGTCAGCCGCGCTTTTGTTCGGGTACAGTCCCGCGCTGGGATCAGGTTGCAGGAACTCAACCATTGTGCCATTGGACTTTCGGCGGGCCGTTCATGGCCCATTGCAAGGCCACCAATCCGCGCGGCGTCGCTGCGCGGGCGAATTCCGGCTTCACGCTCATCGAGCTGATGATCACGATCGCGGTCGCCGCGATCCTGATGACCATCGCGGTACCCGCGTTCCAGAATTTCCTGCGGAACGACCGTCAGTGGACCACCGCGAACTCCCTGGTAATGGCCCTCAACGCGGCGCGTAGCGAGGCGATCAAGCAGGATACGGCAGTCTCGGTCTGCCCGACGGCGAATGGAACGTCCTGCAGCGCCTCGAGCGCATGGTCGCAGGGATGGATCGTCCTGAGCAGCGCGACGGGCTCCACGCCCGCATTGACCGTACCGTCGCTGGCGACGGGCACCACGTTGACGGAAGCCAGCGGGCTGACCGCCGTCACCTTCCTTTCCACGGGGATGGTGTCCGCTCAAGCGGCCTTCACGCTCTGCGATGCCCGCGGCGCCACCCAGGCGCGCTACGTACAGGTCGGCCCCACGGGATCCATTGCGTCGTCCGCGACCGTGGGCCAGTCGCTCAGCGGAACCCCTCTCTCCTGCCCGTGATGCGCGAATCGTCAGGACAACACGAGTACGCCGCTCAGCCGGGCCGCCGCGGCAGGGGTTTCACCCTGATCGAGGTGCTCGTCACTCTGCTGGTGCTCAGCATAGGCCTGCTGGGGATAGCCAAGCTGCTGCTGGTCTCTTCCCGTGCCAATGACAGCGCATATCTGCGTACCCAGGCCACGTCGCTCGCCTACTCCATCCTGGACTCGATGCGGGCCAACCGGGCAGCCGCGGTGGCCGGCAATTACAGCGGCTCATCCGCCTCCGCCACCAACCCCGGGACGCAATGCGCGGCCAGCGCGCCCTGCAGCTCCGCGACGATCGCACAGTACGACTTGTGGAACTGGCAGCAGGCCCTGACCACCGGGCTCGGCCCGTCGGGCGGCGGCACCGTCACAACGGCCACAGTCACGGACCCCGTCACCGGCGGAACTGACGTCACCGCGACGATCACGGTGCAATGGAATGACAGCGTCGCACAGAGTACGTTCGGCGCTCCCACCTCAAACGTCTCCGTCACCCTGGAGACGATGCTGTGAGACGCCCGCACTCGGGGTTTTCGCTGATCGAGCTGATGGTGGCCGTCATGCTCGGCCTGATGCTGACTCTTGCCCTGATTTCGGTGTTCGTCGGCACCCGCCAGTCCTATCAGTCGACCACCGGCGTAGCCTCCCTCGCCGACGAGGGACGCTTCACGCTCGACACGATCGCGCAAATCGCGCGCGTCGCCGGCTTCATGGGCTGCACCGCGGCTACGGAGATCAGCGCCAACGGCACCTTCAGTTACACGGTCGACAATGCCGTACTCAATTCGAGCAGCGCTCCATTGCCCTACAACTTCCAACTTGGCGTCGGCGGATACGAGTCGACGGGAACGGGGCCCGGGGGCAGCGTCACCGTGTCGGCAACGCCCACGGCCGGCGCTGCCGCGGGAGGCTGGACTCCCGCCCTCGACGGCTCTTTCACCGGTGCCACCAGTGAGCAGGTGCAGGGAAGTGACGTCCTGGTGCTGCGCTCGAGCCTGCCGCAGTCGACGCCCGTGTACACGACCGCCACCGCGGCCGCCGGGACGAGCAGTCTCACGGTCTCGAGCGCCGGCAATCTGCAGGCCAACGAGCTCGCAGTGATCTCCGATTGTACCAAGGCGGTGCCCTTCCAGATCAGCGGCGTGTCGGCCGGCACCCCGGCGACCATCAATTTCGGGGGCAGCACGGGTCCGCCCGGCAATGCCTCCAGC
>Ga0335073_10008601_pt1 | contig 14326 bp, 13 predicted proteins | sample Lox_Sample_22_FD_207093 | JGI IMG/M metagenome (GOLD analysis project Ga0335073, IMG submission 207093) | Soil microbial communities from Loxahatchee National Wildlife Refuge, Florida, United States - Lox_Sample_2.2 | ecosystem: Environmental > Terrestrial > Soil > Wetlands | place: USA... | reverse complement strand
CTGGAGCTGCTGGCCACGGTCGCGGAAGACACCGGTGCCCGGGCGGCGGCCACGGCCGCGGGGTGGCTGCGCACTCACCCCGAAGTGCTCCCGCGGCTGGTCGGCGACTCGCGCGTGTTCCAGGCCGTGTTCGGGCCGCAGGCACCGGCCTCGGCCGCGGCGAGGGCGGCTCTGGCGTCCCCGTTCCTGATCTTCGCCGTGGCCGTGCACCGGGCCGCGGCCGACCTGGAGACCATGGGCCACGTGCCGGAGCGCTCCATGCGCCAGCGGGTGCCCCTGTTCGATGCGTCCGAGCTGCGTGATTTCCTCGGCTCGGCGGCCCGGCGGCTGTTCCTGGCCGAGCTGCTCGCGTCGTTCACCCGGGCCGCCAGCGTGCAGTACCGGGCCGGCCGGCCGCCGGGACGTGCGGCGCGGGGAGCACGCGGGCGGCGGGTCAGCGAGCTCGACCTGGTGCGCATGGCCGGGCTGCTCGACGCGGTTCCCGAGGCCGAGCGGGCCGGCGTGTACCGCAGGCTCGGTGACGTGGCGCTGTTCCTGACCGGGGTGTTTCCCGACTACGCTGCGGCCCACGCACTCGGGCCGGTCAGCGCGACCGGGCTGCTGCGCACGGCCCAGGTGCCAGAGCAGCGCCGCGACCAGCTGGTCGCGGCCCCGGCCATTGACCTGTTCGAGCACCTCGGCGCCCAGTGGTACCGCGCCGCCTGGGGCCTGGCGCCCGCGCGCACTGCCAGGCTCGCGGTCGTGGCCGAGGTGGCCGAACGGTTCCGGCAGGCCCGGCGGGTGCTCAACCACATCACCGACCGCTGCCTGTTCCCGCAGGGGAACCCGTGGTTCATGCCGCCCGCCCCCTGACCGGGACGGCTGGCGGCAGACCAGAACCCAGACCCCGGACCCGCGCGACTATCGGCCCGGCGACCCGCCAGACTGGTACCGGCCCGCCGGCGGGCCGCGTGGCGACGAAATGAGGTCCCCAGATGGCACACGGTTCCCGGATCGGCTCAGTGGTCATATTCGTGCAGGACCTGGACAGGTCGCTCAATTTCTACCGGGAAGTACTCGCGCTCGACGTCGTCGACCGAAGCCCGACCGCCGCGCTGCTGCTCAGCGGCGACGGATGCCAGCTGATCCTGCGGTCCATGGGCGGCGGCGTGGTGCATACGCTGGGCGCCGTGGGTGTCCAGTACGTCATCTGGACCGCGGCCGACGAGAAGGACCTGGACCGGTGCGAGCGCGTGCTGAAGGAGTTCTCGGCCCACCGCGAGACCCGCTCCGGCGGGCCGGCCAAGGCCGTGGAGGGCCGCGACCCGGACGACATCGTCGTGATGATCACCTATCCGGGCCCAGATCAGCTGCCCCTGCATGAACTGCCGGTGCGGATCTATGGATGGTGAACCGAAGCTCGTAGGCTTGACGGGTGCTCGGACTCCCGGACAATATCCGCGGCTGCCTGTTTGACCTGGACGGCGTGCTCACCGAGACCGCGAAGGTCCACGACGCCGCGTGGAAGGAAATGTTCGACGACTACCTGCGGGAACGGGCGCGGCGCAGCGGTGAGCCGTTCGTGCCGTTCGATCCCGTCGCCGACTACGACGAGTACGTCGACGGAAAGCCCCGCGCCGACGGGACCCGGTCGTTCCTGGCCTCCCGCGGCATCGAGCTGCCCGAGGGCCGCGAGAACGACCCGCCCGACGCGCAGACCGTCTACGGCCTTGGTAACCGCAAGAACGAGATCGTGCTGCGGCGGATCCACGAGGACGGGGTGGAGGCCTACCCGGGCTCGGTCCGCTACGTCCGGGCGGTCAAGGACGCCGGGGTGCCCCGGGCCGTGGTGTCGTCCAGCACCAACTGCCGTGACGTGCTGGTCGCGGCCGGGATCGAGGACCTGTTCGACGCGCGGGTCGACGGCGTCGTCGCCGAGCGGGAGCATCTGCACGGGAAACCGGCCCCGGACACCTTCCTGGCCGGGGCGCGGGCCCTGGGGCTGAAGCCGACCGCGGCCACGGTGTTCGAGGACGCGCTGGCCGGCGTGGCCGCGGGCCGGGCCGGGGGGTTCGGGTTCGTGGTCGGGGTGGACCGCGTCGGGCAGGCGCAAGGGCTGCGGGAGCACGGCGCTGACGTCGTCGTCAAGGACCTGGCCGAGCTGCTGGAGCACCGGTGATCCTGCAAGAGGCGTTCACGGTCGAGCCGTGGGTGCTGCGCGAGACCAAGCTGGACATGGACCTGATGGCCCAGGCGGAGTCGGTCTTCGCGCTGGCCAACGGCCACCTGGGGTGGCGGGGCAACCTGGACGAGGGCGAGCCGCACGGCCTGCCGGGCAGCTATCTCAACGGGGTCTACGAGGTGCGGCCACTGCCCTACGCCGAGGCCGCCTACGGTCTCCCGGAGTCCGGGCAAGAGATCATCAACGTGACCAACGGCAAGATCATCCGCTTGTTCGTTGACGACGAGTCACTCGACATCCGCTACGGCCAGCTGCACGCCCATGAGCGCCTGCTCGACTTCCGCGCTGGGACGCTGACGCGGACCGCCGAGTGGGTGTCGCCGGCCGGGAAACGGGTCCGGGTCACGTCCACCCGGATGGTGTCGTTCACTCAGCGGGCGATCGGGGCCATCTGCTACGAGGTTGAGCCGGTGGACCAGCCGGCCCGGATCGCCGTGCTGTCCGAACTGCTGGCCAATGAGCAGCTGCCCGCGGCCAGCGGCGATCCCCGGGCGGCCGCGGCGCTGGCCAGCCCGCTGGAGCACGAATGGGACAGCGCCCGCGAGACGGCGGCGGTGCTGGTGCACATCACGCGGCAGTCCAAGCTGCGGGTCGGTGCCGCCATGGACCACATCATCGACGGTCCTTCAGACCCCCGGATCGAGGCCCGGGCGGTACAGGACAGCTGCCTGGTCACCGCGGCCACCGTGCTGCAGCCGGGGCAGAAGCTGCGCGTCATCAAGTTCGTCGCCTACGGATGGTCGGGCAGCCGGTCGCTGAACGGGGTGCGGGACCAGGTGTGGGCGGCGCTCACCGCGGCCCGGCAGACCGGCTGGGACGGGCTGCTGGCCGAGCAGCGCAAGTACCTGGACGACTTCTGGGACCGTTCCGACGTCGAGGTGGGCGGGGATGCCGAGGTGCAGCAGGCGGTGCGCTTCGCCTTGTTCCAGGTTCTCCAGGCGGGAGCCCGGGCCGAGCAGCGGGCAATTTCCGCCAAGGGGCTGACCGGGCCTGGTTACGACGGGCACGCGTTCTGGGACACCGAGGCGTTCGTGCTGCCGGTGCTCACGCTGACCGAGCCGGTCGCCGTCGCCAACGCGCTGCACTGGCGGCACAGCACGATCCCGACCGCCGTCGAGCGGGCCACCCAGCTCGGGCTGAAGGGCACGGCCTTCCCGTGGCGGACGATTTCCGGCCCGGAGTGCTCGGGCTACTGGCCGGCCGGCGCCGCTGCCTTCCACATCAACGCCGACATCGCCGATGCCGTGGTCCGGTATGTCGACGCCACCGGGGACGAGGCGTTCGAGCAGGGCGAGGGATTTGACCTGCTGGCCCAGACCGCGCGGCTGTGGCGTTCCCTCGGCCACCACGACGGCCAGGGAGCGTTCCATATTGACGGAGTGACCGGCCCGGACGAGTACAGCGCCGTAGCCGACGACAACGTCTACACGAACCTGATGGCCAAACATAATCTGCTGAAAGCGGCCGACGTCGCGGAAAAATACCCGGACCGGGCCAAGGAACTCGGCATCGACTCGGAAGAATCCGCTAGCTGGCGGGACGCCGGGGAGGCCATGTTCATCCCGTTCGACGAGACGCTCGGCGTGCACCCGCAGGCCGCGGGATTCACCCGGCAGCAGGCGTGGGACTTCGCCAATACCTCGCCCGATCAGTATCCGCTGTTCCTGCATTTCCCCTACTTCGACCTGTACCGCAAACAGGTCGTGAAGCAGGCTGACCTGGTGCTGGCCATGCACAAGCGTGGCGAGGCGTTCACCGCCGAGCAGAAGGCGCGGAACTTCGACTACTACGAGGCCCTGACCGTTCGGGACTCGTCGTTGTCGGCCTGTACCCAGGCGGTCATGGCCGCCGAAGTCGGGCACCTCGACCTGGCCTATGACTACCTGGGCGAGGCCGCCCTCATGGACTTGCGGGATCTGGAGCACAACACCCGCGACGGCGTCCACATCGCCTCGCTGGCCGGCACCTATGTGGCGCTGGTCTTCGGTCTCGGCGGCCTGCGTTACGAAGACAGCATGATCAGCTTTTGGCCGCGGCTCCCCGATGGGCTGGCCCGGCTCGCTTTCACCCTCTTCATCCGGCAACAGCGGCTGCACGTCGAAGTGACCCACACGACCGCCAAATACACCCTGGCCGACGGCAAGCCACTGGACTTGATGCACTGCGGCCAGAAGGTGAGCCTGTCGGCCGGGAAACCAGAGGCCCGCCGGATCCGCAAGACGGCACCGATCACGCCCCGCCCCAGCCAGCCGCCCGGGCGGGAACCGGCGCGCCGCCGGCCCAGCGAGGACACGAACTGACACCGCCGTCCAGCGCGCCCGGCAAACACCGCCGTCCAATGCACGGCGAATCGCCGCACGCGTGCTTTCCCGGGCGATTTCTGCAAGGCAGCCCTCAAGTGGTGGCGCCGGCGGGATACCCTCGGCGCAACGCTTGCCTCGCTGCCGGCGATTTCGTGGCCGAAAAGTGTTTGCCTGGATCGGTCGCCCGGGCTACATGCAGTGCACAATCGAAGTGAGGGAGGCGAAGGAATAGCCGGTCACAGCCGGGGCACAGCACGGAGAGCGGAAAAGCCGCACGCCGGGCGCGGCACGAGCAGCGGAGCAACATGGATTATGTGGCGGTAGGCGTCACCCTGGTGGCAGCGATGCTGCTGGGCGCCGGCTGGGTCCTGCAGCAGTACGCCGCCGAGCAGGCGCCACAGGCCTATTTCCTCCGCCTGAAGCTGATCAGCGACCTGATGCACCGCCCACGGTGGCTGCTGGGCCTCGGCGTGATGATCTCCGGACAGCTGCTGTCGGCCTGGTCGGTCGGTCACCTGGACCTGACGCTCTACGAGCCGCTCCTGGCCACCAGCCTCATCTTTGCCCTGGCCCTCGCGGTCCCGCTGTCGCATCAGCGGCTCCGTGGCATCGAGCTGGCCGGCGCGGTGATCCTCAGCGCTGGCGTGGCCGCGCTGTCGCTGGCCCGTTCCCCGGGAACGCCGTCGGCATCGTTTGGCTCGTTCTCCGACTGGCCGGCCGCCGCCGGGATCGCGGTCGTCGCCTACTGCTTCATTCACGCGGGCCACCTTCGGTCAGGCCAGGCGCGCGCCACCCTGACCGGCATCGGCACCGGCCTGGTCTACGGCATCTCCGACGCGCTGACCCGCCGCACCGTCCAGATCTTCGACGCTCACTCGTTCGTCGGGGTGCTGACCACCTGGCCGCCGTACTGCCTGCTGGCGGCGGCGCTGATCGCCATGTGGCTGATGCAGAACTCGTTCAGCGCCGCGCCGTTGCATGCGTCGCTGCCGGGGATGACCGCGGCCGAGCCGGTCTCGGGGATCCTGCTCGGCGTGGTGGTCTTCGGCGACGTCATCCGCATCTCCCCCGGAATGCTGGCGGTGCAGGCCGCGGGCATCGTGGCGCTGGTGATCGGCGTGATCATGGTGGCCCGCGCGCCCGTGCTCAGCCACATCCGCACCGGGCCGGCAAACCTGGGTCACGCCGACCCGAAGAGCCCGGACCAGCACGAGCCGTCCCAGCCGGGGTTGTCGACGGCAGTTCCGCCGCTGCCGGTGCCGCCCGCACCGGTCCCGCCCGCGCCACCCGCGCCGGTGGCCCCGGCGCCAGCGCCGGCCGGGTCGGATGCTTCAGGTGGGCTGCGCCCGGCAGCGGGCGGCCCCCGGTCGATACCGGCACGCTAGGAGCGGGGCGCGATACCCCAGACCCAACGAGGCCAGTACCGCCCCGTCGCGGTTCTGGCCTCGCGGGAGACTGCTATCGGCGTCATGTCCAATGACACCGCTGGCTACTTCTTGAACGCGTCCTTGACCTTCTCGCCGGCCTGCTTGATGTTGCCCTCGGTCTGGTCGGTGCGGCCCTCGGCCTGCAGCCGCGGGTTCCCGACCGCCTTGCCGGCCGTCTTCTTCATCTTGCCTTTGACTGCCTTGGCCTTGTCGGCCGCCTTGTTCTTGGCTCCCATGATGCGGATCCTCCTCTGTCGCTCAGCCCAGGGATCTATCCGTGAACTCCGCTGCTAAACATGGGCCAGCTTCGCCAGGCGCTGGGACGCCCTGGCCAGGCCGTAGCGGCGCCTGGCCAGGCCGGCCCACGGGTCGGACTGGCCCAGCCCGGCCAGGCGCTCACCCGCGGTGCGCAGCGTGAACTGGTGCGGGGTCAGCCCGGAATCCTCCAGCTCCTCCCACCGCAGCGGGGTGGCCACCGGCGCGCCCGGCCTGGCCCGCACCGAATAGGGCGCGACCGCGGTCTGCGCGTAGGCGTTGCGCATGACGTCGGAGTAGACCCGGTCGCCGCGGCTGTCCTTGCGCTGCTCGACGGTCAGGCTGCCCGGCTCCCTGGCCGCGACCACCTCGCTGGCCTGGCGAGCGAACCGGCGCACGGCGTCGAAATCGTCACGGGCGCTGAGCGGCACGTGCACGTGCAGGCCCTTGCCGCCGGTGGTCTTGACGAACGCGGTCAGGCCCAGATCGTCTTCCAGCAGCTCCCGCAGCCCCAGCGCCAGCTGCCTGACCAGGGCGAAATGGTCGTCATCGGGCGGGTCGAGGTCGAACACGAGCTGATCGGGGCGGTCCAGCGCGCTGGTCCGGCTGAGAAAGGCGTGCATCTCGACGCAGGCCTGGTTGGCCAGGTAGACGAGCGTGGCCGGCTTGTCGCAGATGACCTGGAGCAGCGTGCCGTCCTGCTTTTTCACCCTGGTCCGCGTTATCCATTCGGGGAAGTAGCGCGGCACGTTCTTCTGCACGACGCGCTCGCCGGTTATCCCGTCCGGGTAGCGCTCCATGACCAGCGGGCGGTCCCTCAGGTAGGGCAGCATGCGGGCGGCCACGTCCCGGTAGTAACCGACCAGGTCACCCTTGGTGATCCCGGATTCGGGGAAGAACACCTTGCCGGCGTTGGACAGCTCGACGGTGATGCCCGAGACCTTCACGGCGGCCCGCGCGGTCACGATCCGGCCCCGGTCGGCGCCGTCCCCTCAACCGGTGTCTCCCGCACCACGTCGGCCGGGTCTTTGTCCTCCCGAAGACCCTGGAACCTTGGGTGGCGCAGCTCGCCGCCGGAGGTCCACTCGGAGAACCCGACCTGGCCCACCAGCCTGGGCTCGACCCAGTGCACCTTCGACCGCGGCAGCGCACCCCGGCCGAACGGCGGCGTGCTGCGCTCGAGCCCGGCCAGGGTCTCGTGCAGGCTGACCAGCGTGCGGGTATCGAAGCCGGTGCCGACCTTGCCGGCGTAGGCCAGCGCGCCGTCGGTGTCGTAATAGCCAAGCAGCAGCGCGCCGAACCCGACCCGTGACCCCTTCGGGTCGGTGAAACCGCCGATAACGAACTCCTGGCCGGCCTCGCACTTGAACTTCAGCCAGTCCTTGGTCCGGCCGGCGCGGTAGGGGGCGCTGACGCGCTTGGCGATCAGGCCTTCCCAGCCGTCGCGGCAGGCCTGCCGGTAGTAGGCCTCGCCGTCGGTGCCGCGGTGCTCGGTGTACCGCAGCGGGTCGCCGAAGCCCAGCGCCGCCCGCAGCACGTCCTTGCGCTCGAGCAGCGGCAGCGGGCGGGCGTCCCGGCCGTCGGCGTACAGCACGTCGAACACGTAGTAGTACACCGGATAGCGGGTGAGCAGTTCCGGCCCGGGCCGGGCCACGCCGAGCCGCTGCTGCAGCCGCTCGAACCTGGTCTCGCTTCCCTCGAACGCGACGATCTCCCCGTCGACGACGCAATCCTGCCGCCGCTGAGCGGCGAGCGCCGCCGCGATCTCCGGGAAGGTGCTGGTGATGTCGTGCTGGTTGCGGGTCATCAGCCTGACCTCATCACCCACGTAGGACAGGCAGCGCTCGCCGTCGAGCTTGCGCTCGAAGACCCAGCCCGAGTCCGAGAACCTGTCCTTGGTCAGCGTGGCCAGTTCGGGCTCCAGCCACGTGGGCAGCCCCGCCCGCTTCGCCTGTCCCCCGGGCATGCCCTGCCTCCTCGTCGCGGGATCCGGTCTGGCGGCGGCACCGGTCAGCGCCGTGGGCGCCAGCGCCGGATCAGCCATCCGGACACCACTATGCCTGTCACCGCGGCCAGCGGCCGCAGCGCCCCGGCGGCACCGGCCGCCCGGGCGCGCACGCGGGTGCCGATGGCGGCGATTTCCTGCCGGGCGTGCTGCTCCGCATCGGCCACCTCGGCCGGGTTCTGCGTCGGGCCGGCTAGGACATCTCGCGTCGAATCCATCCGCCAGTCACGCCTTAAGCTGCTCGATCTTGTCACGGAACAGCGTCGTCGCGATCGTCGCCTTGCGCGGCTGGCCCTTCAGGAACGCCTCGGCGAACTTCTTGGCCTGCTCGTACTCCACCTTGCCCGGCATCGGCGGCTCGTCCGGGTTGACGTTCACGTCGACCAGCGCGGGCCCGTCGTGGCTGAGCGCCTGCTGCACCGCGGTGCGCACGTCACCGGGATGCTCAACCTTGATGCCCAGCGCGCCGTTGGCGGTGGCGAGCGCGGCGTAATTTGCGAACGGCTCGGGCTCGCGGACGCCGTACTCCGGGTAGCCGAGGATCATCTGCTCCCAGAGGATCTGGCCGAGCGCGTTGTTGTTGCTGATCACGACCTTGACCGGCAGCTTGTGCTTGATCGCGGTGATGAACTCCGCCATCAGCATCGCGAACCCGCCGTCGCCCACGAACGCGATGACCTGCCGGCTCGGCATCGCGTGCTGGATGCCGATCGCGTACGGCATGCCCGGCGCCATTGTGGCCAGATTGCCGGACAGGAAGAACTCACGCCCGCCCCGGATGTGCCAGTGCCGGGCCGCCCACGTCGCGATCGTGCCGCTGTCGCAGGTCAGCACCGCGTCGTCGGCGGCGAGTTCGTCGAGCACGCTCACCAGGTACTGCGGCGCGATCGGTTCCCGCCCGGCGTCCTGCAGGGCAGTCATGTTCCTCCGCCACTTGCCCATTTCCTTCTGGTATTTCTCCAGGAACTTGGTGTCGGAGCGCGGCTTGAGCAGCGGCAGCAGGCCCTGCAGCGCCTGCCTGGCGTCGCCCACCACCGGCACCTCGGTGGGGATCCGGGCCCCGGCCCGGACCGGATCGGCCTCGATCTGGGCCACCCGCACCTTCCCGGGTTCGGGCAGGTGCTTGGTGTAGGGGAAGTTGGTTCCCACCATCAGGAGCGTGTCGATCTCCTCCATGAGGTCTTCAGACGGCCTGGTGCCCAGCAGGCCGATCCCGCCGGTCGTATAAGGCGAGTCGTCGGGCACGGTGTCCTTGCCGGACAGCGTCTTGACGATCGGCGCGGCCAGCGCCTCGGCCACGGCCAGCAGTTCCGCGCGGGCGTGCCGGGCGCCCGCCCCGGCCAGAATGGCGATCTTCTTCCCGTCGGCGAGCAGGTCGGCGACGCGCTGCAGGTCGTGGTCGCTGGGCAGGCCCGGCGCGCTGAGCATCACCGGAGCGGTCTGCGGCGGCCGGGCCGGCGCCACATGCTGCCAGGGGTCGGCTCCCGCGTCGGCAACCTGGATGTCGTTGGGCACCGTCAGGTGGGCGACCCCGCGCCGGGCATAGGCGGTGCGCACCGCGTTGTCGACCACGGTGGGCAGTTGCGCCGGGTTGTAGAGCATCTGGTCGTACTCGGCGACGTCCTGGTACAGCTTGTCCAGGTTGACCTCCTGCTGGTAGCCGGTGCCCAGGATCGAGGTCTCCTGCATCCCGGTGATGGCCAGCACCGGCGCGTGGTCAAGCTTCGCGTCGTACAGGCCGTTGAGCAGGTGAATCCCGCCCGGCCCCGACGTGGCCAGGCAGACGCCGAGCTTGCCGGTGGCCTTGGCGTACCCGGTCGCCATGAAGGCGGCCGCCTCCTCGTGATGGACCAGGACAAACCGCACCCGGTCCTGCTGCCGACGCAGCCCCTCCATGATCCCGTTGATGCCGTCGCCGGGCAGCCCGAAGACGGTGTCGACGCCCCAGTCCGCCAGCCGCCCGATCAGGGCCTCTGACACGATCTCAGCCACGGTATCCCTCCCGTGCTCGCTAATGATGCGTGTGCCTTGCCGGCACGACGTTCAGCCTTATCCGCGAGATCGGGCATCAAACATTCGGTCAGAACGGGACGCTTCGCCTTTACCCGGGTTCGGCCATGTTTGCCGCCGCCGACGCGCGGTATCTGGGCAGACACGGAGCCCGGCAGCACCAAGGGGCTCGCCGGGCGCCGCTCCAATGGCAGGATGCCGACCATGCGCCTGGCGATCATGCTGTTTACCCGCGACCTGCGGCTGCAGGACAACCCGGCGCTGGATGCCGCCGTCCGCCAGGCGCAGGCCGTTGCGCCGCTGTTCGTCCTCGACGACCGGCTGGGCGCCGCGCCCAACCGGGTGCGGTTCCTGCTCGAGGCCCTGGCCGACCTGCGCGCGGCACTGCGGGAGCGCGGCGGCGATCTGATCATCCGGCGCGGCGACCCGGTCACCGAAGTGATCGGGCTGGCCCGGGACACCGGGGCCGACGGCGTGTTCTGCGCCGACGACGTGAGCGGCTACGCCGCGGGCCGGCGCCGCGGGCTCACCGCCGCGTGCCAGGCGGCCCGGCTCGGGCTGACCCTGTGCCGAGGCGTCACGGTGGTGCCGCCGGGCGAGCTGCGCCCGTCCGGCGGCGGTGACCACTACCGGGTGTTCACCCCGTACCTGCACGCCTGGGAACGGGCGGCGCGGCGGCCCGTGGCGGCCACGCCGGACCGGGTGCGCCTGCCCACCGGGCTGACCGCGGGCGACCTGCCCGGCCTCGCCGGGCGCCCGGGCCCGTTTCCCGGCGGGGAGACGGCGGGAAACACGCGGCTCGACGCCTGGCTGCGCTCCGGCGGTCCCGGCCGCTACGCGGACGTCCGCGACGATCTGGCTGGCGACGGGACCTCGCGGCTGTCCCCGTACCTGCACTTCGGCTGCTTGTCCCCGCTGCGGCTGGCCCAGGCGGCCGGGCCCGGGGAGTTCACCCGCCAGCTCGCCTGGCGCGACTTCTTCCACCAGGTGACGGCCGCGTTCCCGGCCATCACCATCCGGGACTACCGGCCCGGCCGGGTGCGCTGGCGCGACGACGACGAGGCGCTCGACGCCTGGCGGCAGGGCCGGACCGGGGTGCCGATCGTGGACGCAGGCATGCGCCAGTTGCAGCAGGAAGGCTGGATGCACAACCGGGCCCGGATGATCGTGGCGTCCTTCCTGTGCAAGCAGTTGCACATCGACTGGCGCCTCGGGGCGCGGCACTTCATGGCCCTGCTCGCCGACGGGGACATCGCCAGCAACTACGGCAACTGGCAGTGGGCGGCCGGGACCGGCAACGACACCCGGCCCGGCCGGGTGCTCAGTCCGCTGCGCCAGGCCACGCGGTTCGACCCCGGCGGCGACTACGTCCGGCGCTACGTGCCGGAACTGGCCGGCCTGGATGCCGCGGCGATCCGCCGCCCCTGGACGCTGCCCGCCGGCCAGCGCCGCGGCTACCCAGCCCCCATCATCGAAATCTAGGCACGTCGGGGCCATCGCCAGAGGCGACTGTGCGGGACATGTTTGGTTGCTGCCACAAGGGTAGGAGAAATGGCTGCATTATGACGCTCGTGAGAGGAAGCTCCCAATGGCGATCATCCTTGTGGCCCTGCTGGTCGTGCTTATCTTCGGGGCGCTCGGGTTTGCGCTCCATGTGTTGTGGTGGCTGGCGCTTGTCGCCCTGGTTATCTGGCTGATCGGATTCGTCGTGCGGATCGGCGAGACGGTTGCCGCGCCGCGCCGCCGCTGGTACAGCCCGTCGGCGCCCCGCCGCCGCTGGTATTACTGGTAAATCCCCGCTATCGGCCCGCCCGGTTTCTGCCGGGCGGGCCGATTTGCTTTCCAATAGCGGCCGACCGGCGGCTGCTGTTTGAGATTCGCCTTCCCGGGCAGTGCAGGTCGGACTCGAATACCGAACCCGGGAGGAAGGCCATGTCATCCGGGACGATTGTCATCATCGTTATCGCCATCATCGTGGTGGTAGCAGCCATCGCCGGAGTCGCCTACGAGACGCGACGTCGCCGGCTCCAGCAGCGCTTCGGCCCTGAGTACGACCGGCTGGTCGAGGAGACGGGCAGCCGGACCAAGGCCGAGGCCGAACTGGCCAGCCGGCAGCGCCGGGTCGCCGGCCTGGACATCCGGCCGCTCGATCCCGCGGCGCGGGCCCAGTACTCGCAGGACTGGACCGCGGTCCAGGAGCGGTTCGTCGACATGCCGCAGGATGCGGTGATGGCGGCGCAGCGCCTGGTCAGGACCGTGATGAGCGAGCGCGGCTACCCCACCGAGGGCGGTGACCAGGTGCTCGCCGACCTGTCCGTTGACCACGCGAACGTTCTCGACCACTACCGCGCGGCCTACGACATCAGCCAGCGCGCCGCCGACGGCGCCGCCTCGACCGAGGACCTGCGGCAGGCGATGATCCACTACCGCGCCCTGTTCCAGGACCTGCTCGGCGAGACGCCGACCGCCACCGGCACGCCGGTCGTCGAGACCACGGCCGGTCTGCCCGGGGAGGAGCCAGCGGTTGGCACCGGCCACGGGCCCGGCTACCCGGAGCCCGAGGACGCCTATCCGGCCGAGACCGTGCCCGACAACGGGTACGACGCCGAGCCCGCTGACGGGTACGACGCTGAGCCCGCGACGACCGGCACGGACGTGCCCAGGCAGCGGCGGTCTTAGTCCAGCGGATCGGGGTAGTGCTGACCCGATAAAGAGCCGAACGTCACCAGGGGAGGCGGCAAGGTGAGCCAGGTCCAGACGGGAACCATCACCACCAAGGTTCCGGCCCGCCTTGACCGCCTCCCCTTGTCGCTCGCCCGGCTAGGAAATTTCAGCCGCGGCGGACCGCCCGGCCAGGGCCGGCTCCTTTCGCGCCGGAGCGGGGCCGGTAGACCCGCGGACGACAAGCTCGGGCTCGAACAGCAGTTCTTCTGGCTGTACTGTCGCCGTCTCCATCTGGTTGACCAGCAGGGCAACTGCGGCCTTGCCCATCGACTCGATCGGCTGGCGGACGGTGGTCAGCGGCGGATCGGTGCAGTTCAGCCAGCCGGAGTCGTCGTAGCCCACGACCGAGACGTCACCGGGGACCTCCAGGCCCGCACGCCGGACGGCCCGGATCGCGCCCAGGGCCAGGACGTCGCTGCCGCAGATGACGCCGGTCACGTCCTGGTGCAGCATCCGGGTGGTGGCCGCCTGGCCCCCTTCCAGGGAGAACAGGGTGTGTTCCACCGGCCCGATGTCGAGCCCGGCCCGCTCGGCATGCTTGACGAAGGCCGACTGTTTGCGCCGCGAGGGCATGTGGTCCTCGGGACCGACCACCAGCCCGATGCGCTTGTGCCCGAGTGAGGCCAAATGCCGGAACGCCTGGCCTGCGGCAACCACGTCATCGGTGGAAACGCACGGGAAGTCGAGGTTGTCGATCGCGGCGTTGACCAGCACCACCGGGACTCCCCGACGGTGCAGGAGCCGGTAATGGTCGTGCGGAGCCGCCAGCTCCGCGTAGTGCCCGCCTGCGAAGACCACTCCGGAGGCGTGCTGGTCGAGCAGCATGTCGACGTAGTCAGACTCCGATAGCCCGCCGGCCGTGCGGGTGCAGAGCACCGGGGTAAACCCGCGCTGCGCCAGCGCACCGCCGATGACCTCGGCCAGGGCCGGGAAGATGGGATTCTGCAATTCGGGCAGCACGAGGCCGACGAGCCGGGCGCGCTCGCCGCGCAGCTGGGTCGGGCGCTCGTAGCCCAGCACGTCCAGGGCGGTGAGCACGGCCTCCCTGGTGCTGTCGGACACGCCCGCCTTGCCGTTGAGCACGCGGCTCACGGTGGCCTCGCTGACCCCGACCTTCTTGGCGACCTCGGCGAGCCGCCGTGCAGGAGTTCGCGTCATGCTGCAACGTTACGACATTTCTGAGCAAGATATTGCGTGATCTGGTGGCCAACCAGCCAGCCCGGAGATCTTGACCTGACGTTGCGCCAAGTCAGCGCCGGGCCACGACTTGCAAGGCAAAACCTCAGCTTGCGCAACTCTCGGCAGCGAAGACCCTCATCCCGAAGTTCATTCCTTGCGAATTTTCGTTCGTATCTTGCTACAGGATGTACGGCTCAGTATG
>Ga0335073_10008600_pt1 | contig 14327 bp, 13 predicted proteins | sample Lox_Sample_22_FD_207093 | JGI IMG/M metagenome (GOLD analysis project Ga0335073, IMG submission 207093) | Soil microbial communities from Loxahatchee National Wildlife Refuge, Florida, United States - Lox_Sample_2.2 | ecosystem: Environmental > Terrestrial > Soil > Wetlands | place: USA... | reverse complement strand
CAATGGCGGGCGGGCCACCCCATAAAGGCACACTTCTTCGGCCCGGTACGATAGCCGAGACATCCTCACAGCCGGATCGCTATCGAGTAGTGGTCGAGGAGATTTGTCGCGGCATCACCATGGTCACGGATCTTGTATCTGAGGCCTCTTCAACGCCGGGATGGGTATGCGTGAAATGTACCTCGGAGGTCATGGCGGGATGGCTGACACGGGCTATTATTATGGAGAACGTATCGGCTCGCTGCGAACGCCTGACGTTGTACCTCCCGGCCAGCCCAGCGTATCGGATCGAAAAGGAAATCAAGAACGTAATTACTGTTGTCGCCAAGACGTGTCATTACTGGTGTGGCCATATCCCCAAGTTTCAGAAGCAGGATATCGCGCAGCTATTCGCAAGGATGGAGGCCGAATCACCACTGATTCAACCTGCTCTCTTCGACCCTCGCGACTTCGACGAATGCAAACGACTTTCCGACAAAATTGTTGAAGCTATTCGTAGTGCGGTGGGTCTCAAAGCGTCCAATCAAGAATATGTCGATTGGGTTGGCATACACTGTTCCGGTATCGACAAAGCGATCTGGCTCATGCGAGCAACCGTCATAGGCAATGTGGTTTCTCGACGTGAAGGCACCACTGTTTTTATCCCCGTCAATCCAGCGACCGATCCAGAGGGAACAACGGTCCTTAGGACCGTTCAACAGGTGTACAGCTTCTCAACTGTACGGGGTATTCTCTGATCCCCGCTTCGAACAGAGCATTGGGTCCACGCCTGTGCCCAAGGTAAACTCAAAAAAGCTAAGTAGTTGTCTCGTCTAGCACTTTCGCGCATCGTGTATCACGATTTTAGGGGGTTTTGGGGGCTAATTGTTCCCAACTGTTCCCAACTTCTTGAGGATTGTCGTACTTTAAATTTTGACAGGGGCCTGCGAAGATAGGTATTCGGCATCGCGCCTGCGCCGCTGTTTTTGTGAATCGTGATTCTTAGAAGCGGTCTCGCGGAAGTCCCGTCTCTGGCTCTTCCTACGCGTTTCTCGCAGTGGTTATGCACTGCGTCAGCTGCTGTAATTGAGGCGTCGCACGCGGCAGTCGCTCAAGGAACTTTCTTGCCTCGTTCGGCGTGACGATGTAGTCCATGGTCTCCCTGATCCACTCCATGGCCTGCTTCGTCATCACGTCGGGCGACAGTTTACGTTTCCTCAAACGACGCTCCTCTTGGCGCTGTTCCCTGTCTAACTGTTTTGAAATTTTGTTGAACAGCGCATCTTGCTTGACAATGGCCTTAACCATTGGGCTCTGAATGAACGCACGCTTCTGAGTGAAATCGCCGGATTTCCAGTCACCGAGGTCAGCCTCTTCTATAACAATTCGAGACGTCAGCCAGAAACACAATTCAGTTTCGTCTCTGAAACGAATGTGTATATACAAGTCGTGATCCTCGCCCTTGCCAATTTCAACCCGCTTCACCACCTTTCCTTTAAGACCCGGGAACTCCCGACCGCCGTCGATCCGCACCACCCGTTTCTTACTAACTCGCTGCTGATTAGGTCTCATATCGTCGTCTTCTACCAATACCGATGCCTTTACGTGCAAGAATTTCTGATTTGGTCGGAGCACCGACCAGTGGAGTGGGCCTCACCCCCCGTTGATTGTCACGCATTAGGACCCCATCAAACCCCGAACAGGTAATGCTTTACAACGCAGATTGCAGCTCCGGGTATACTGCTATTTAGAGAAAATCCTGACAACGAAAGGGACTCCTTTACTGCGTCCACCAGATCGCGGCCTTGGAGCCGTGGACAGAGGCGAACAATATGGGAGACGAATTTCTCGCGAAAACGAAGGGCTTCAGCCGGACTTTCGTGATCCACTCCAGTACCAACCCTTATGCCGCTGCGGCGGCGATGGGAATGATGGCGGCTCGAAGCCAGGAGGCAGGCCCGTATTTTCAGGCCTCAGACAGTTTCGTTCCAATGGTTGATGGACTCGCACCCGAGGAACTCAATACCGATTGTGCGCCCAACCAAATCGACGCGGATTTCAAAGGTGATTGGGTGAGATACCTGCGAACTACCGGCCTGCCTGTCTGCGGTCTCAAATACAAAAACGGCCACACGCCGGAAGAGAACACAATGCGCTTTCTCAATGCGCATAACCGGCGCATCCCATCACTGCAGTCCAGAGCCGTTCACGAGTCGCGGGAACTTTCCATCCCCCCTGAATATCGACCGGACTACGAGAGACTTGTGTCTCTAATCAAGGCTGGCGGTGATCTCAAGCCATACCTTAGTCGCGACATCCTCAAAAAGAAACGCCCAGACAGGAACGACCCATTGCTCAACTCTTGGGGAATACAACATCTGCACTTCCGCACCGATGGAACCGACCAACTCCTCTTCTGTGTGATAACAGAATCCGACGTATTCGTAATCCAGTCACTACACCACGATGCGGAGTATCTGTGGGTTAACACACAGCTCATCCAAATTTTGCACGACAACTGGCCGGAGATTATCGCCCCTGTAAAGCATAGTGGTTTACGCCCGGAAGTTTTTCCAGCCGCCAAGCGCCACTCTCTTCGCGGCTACAATGCGAACTTCGCAATTACTGTCACTGATGGAACCGTTTATCTTCCGCCCGCTGGCGGAACGATGGCATCCGGTGACTCGGAAGAAGATCGGGTCAACTGCGACAAGATTTTCTCAGAACTAAAACATTGGCAAAGCGTTATCACTCAGAACTGCCCTGCGATTCGTTCCGCTCTCAACATGTCGGCTTTCGAAAAACTGGTGGTCCGAATGGCCTTTAACAACCGTGAATGTTGCTTTTACGAACCCACGCGAGCTACGCGCCTGGGTGGGTTTGCGGCAGGCGGCCCATACCTTTAGGATGCGAATCCTGCACGGAAATGGGTTCCCCAGGTCTCGCCCTTGAGAATTGGGGAAGCAACGAACCTTCCCCTCCTTTGTCCCGCCTGGATCGCGCCCCTATTTATTACCGGATCACCATTTCACCAACTGACGGGAGATCGGCCCCCCGATGCCCCCTTTGTAGGAAGTGATTTCCGCCCTTGCCATGAACTCTGTACCACTACGCGACGTTCAGTCTGTGACAGGCTCCGATTCGTTAAACCACAACAATCTAGACTCAACGGCGCGACGCAAGTGCTTGAAAAGTAACCCTAGGCGCTGCTCGAAATAGATGGCATGAGCAGATACTAGAGTCTAGCCGATTGAGAATCGAACGGAGGTCATCGTGGCGAAGTGCCCAGTTTGCCGACAACCCCTGCCTGAAGCTCTCGACGTGGAAGAATTGCAGACACGTCTGGATGGGATCACCGCTCGCGCCCGCACACAAGAAAAGCAGTTCCTTGAAACCGAATTCCGCAAGCGTCTACCCCGACTGCTCGAAGCGGAAAGAGAACGTGCTCGGCGGTCAGCGGAGCACGACGTAAAACGCCAGTTGATTGACGCAAAAAGGCGTGCGGAGAAGGCCGAACGTGATAAGAATCGCGAGATACAAAGCATACGCAAAGAAGCAGAACGAACAGCGGACCGACGAGCGGAGATGGCCGCGAAGTCGGTGGCAACACAGAATCAGGCCGAGATTGAAAAACTACAGGCGACTCGCGAGAGGGACCGTGCGAGATACGAGGCCGACCGTGCACGGCTGCAAAGCCAACTGGATCACCTGTCTCGAAAATTGGACAAGCAGGTGGCCGATCAACTTGGCAAGGAGGCCGAGGTTGACCTTTTCATGGAACTCACGAGAGCTTTTCCAACTGACCGAATTGACCCAGTTCGCCGGGGTGTGAAAGGGGCCGACATCGTTCACGACATCATGGTCGATTCAAAGCGCGTAGGTCGAATCGTTTACGAAAGTAAGAACGTGTCTAACTGGAATAACAACTTCATCGCTCAAGCAAAACGATACCAGACACAGTACGACACGCCGAACGTCATTGTCGTTAGCCGAAGCTTTCCGCAAAAGAAGAAGGGGTTGTGCATTGTCAAGAACATCCCGATTGTCGACCCGCGCATGGCGGTGTGTCTCGCATCGATAATGCGCGAAGGGATCTGTGAAATAGGGCACGCACGGGCAACGAGGGTTGGGCGAAACGACAAGGCGAATCAGCTCTACGAGTACATCTTGAGCGATAAGTTCGTCACTCGCTTCCGTGAAATAGCCGAGAGCGTAGACTCGCTTCGCGAACGCCAGCAGAAGTCTAAAGATTGGCACGAAAATGCATGGGACGAGGAATCAAGTTTGTACGACAAGATCGACGCCCGCCGTCGAGAGGTTGATTCGCAGATCAGGACGATCATTAAGAAGCCTACAACACCTGGCAAGCTGCTCCGCCTCGAAGCCTGAGGCCATCACTCCGAAAGCCGGTAAGAACATGGGCTGCTCCCATGTCCCCGGCGTTCAAAACGTCGTGAGAAATCCCCGAGGTCGCCTGGCCGTGAACTGTATCGCTGGCTCAGCCAGGCAACCATAATCCCCGTCATTCCCCGGCGGCTGTGCTCCGGGCATCGCAGGACAGCACGGTCGATAACGGCGGATGCTTCGGGTTCGCTCAATAGTTCATCGATAATCTCCTCATGAAACGCCTCGCCTTTTCGCTTGCACAGGCGCTCAATTGCCTGCTGGATCGAAGGGAATATGTCTTTTTGATCGAAGCAAGCACCCATAGCGTTCCTTTCCCTTCGGCAGTGTCAGGCAACGACATGATCAGATTCCCCGCGTTTCGGTCAATCTGAATGCTGCCACCTGTCCAAGCATCTCGGTCAAGGCGTTCTCGAATTCTCGGGAAACGTCATCGAATCCAGATTTCGCGTGAGCGATCTCATGCAATAGCGTACCTGCGAAATCCGGCAGTGACCCAAGTTGTTTCCTAAGAATGATAATGCTGCTAGAAGCCTCATCCCAAAGTCCTTGGGTCGTGCTTCCGGTCAAGAAGTCCGGTCTCATCGTCTCCGAGACCTTAATGTTTTTTACTGTTTTCGGAAGGCCACCGATCAGACTTGCTATTCTTTCTCGGTGATCGAAGACCTTCCGTTCAGGTGGGGTCAACTTCTCAGGACTTACAAACTTAAACTCAAAGCTTTGCGCCCACTCCTTCTGGTATACGTCGAGGTCTCGAACCGGATTGCCCTTCGAATCAGTGATACCACTCAAGGAATTCTTGATGTTCTCCGGCACGGTTACAATTTTCATACCGTCAGACTGCGCATGGTCGATTGCGTCCCTGAAAGTATTGAGATCATTTGCGGTGACGAAGACGACCTTCTTGGATGCGTTCAAAATCTGACAAGCGTGAACAGCCACATCCATCCATTTCACTTCGTCATGATTCGTACCAGCTTCTAGCTTTTGCATGTCGTTTGCCAATGTATCTGCAACAGCAGCCGCGCTCGACGCGAGCAGCATTTGCTTGACTCTGTCAGTGTATGCAGTTCGTCCAACATTGGTGCGCTCTCGATTGAGAGCCTTGCGCATCGTGGCCGTCAAAGAGGTAATGTTGTAGGAGAAGGCGAAGTTCTCTTCCTCTGCCACCAGCATACCAGTTACGTAAATGCGAGATTTTCTACCCGCCGCCGTCTCCAGAATTTGGCCATAGCTGGTTTCGTCCAGCACGGACTGATTCGAGAACCTCAGGAAGAAGTTCTTTGCGGCAGCTACGTCAGTATCGGGCATGCCTTCGAAACTCACATCGGTCCCCACGAAGGCAGGTTCGGCGGAGGAGTTGACGATCGCGTGCAGGGTGACCACATCCGGGAATCCGTGCTTTGGGGTCTGCCCCAGTGTGATGTCGCCGTGCCTGGAACGAATGAGGACGTTGATCTTGTGGCGGTTCAAGGTAGCGAGCGCATCCTTCAGCCCGACGCCAAACTTCCCAATCACCTGACTTGGATGCTTGAGTTTTTCTTGGTTCTCGTTCTGTGTCAGGTGCTCATATTTGAGTCCTCGCCCGAAATCCCTGATGTGCCAAACGGATCTTCGATCCTTTGAGATTTCAACGTCTTTGGTATTCGTAAGAACTTGCTCGTCCAAAGCGTTAGCGATGATTTCACGCACCGCGTGGCAGGTCTCCCAACCTTCAAGAATCTTCTCGATATTTAGATCAAATCTGCGTTCCGCTGCTTCGGCCATGCTTTACTCCCCTTCAGCGATCTTCCGACTGAGCGACAAAGGCGACTTTCTGTTAACAGATGTGCCCACTAGAATCACAAGGTTACAATTGTCTGATCGGCTGTTAAATTAGCTCATGCCCATTAACGCCGACAAGCCGCATTTGTGGAAGACAGACACCCGCGCTTCAGTTGACCAGTTTAATCAATGGTTCATGAAGTTTGCCCCGAAGGCGTACCGGGATACCCGCAAGAAGACCGTCGAAAGCGTCGAGCAGGGCCTCGCCCTTACCAAAGACCTAACGATGATTACACCGGATGTGATCAAGACCAATCCTGGCATTTTGCCGACCTTGCGGATGTCCACATGCCCGCCGCTTGCGCGCGACAGGCTCATCGGACTCGCCGATTCCAGTAAGAATCTGGTCGGTACGCTCGAAGAAGGCAAGCTGCCGCCGCAATTGGCAGCGGATGTTCTCAATGCACATCTGAAGAAAATCACGGCAATTTTGTCACAGATGCTCGACGTGGATATTTTTCCCTGGATTGGGGAGAAACGGAAAGCCAGCAAGGAAGAACGGTATCGCTCGTCTACCATCGTTGCTGATCGACTATGCGGGGCTGTTGCGGAACCAATCGTGCGTAACGCTCAGGAGAAGCGTCAGCTCGCCCTCATCGAGAAATACTTAGGCGAGCGCGGCTACAAGCTGAAAGCACCTCACGCCGCCACTCCGCTCAATCAAATGGAGCCAGGTACGTTTTCGTTCCGGCTCAATGTACTGGTGAAGCCTTCCAAGGCTGAGGCGAAAACCGTGAAAATTCCTATCGACGCGGTCGTTCAGCCGAAGAAGGCCAAGCTGCCGCATTTGCCGATTCTCATTGAAGCAAAATCCGCAGGAGACTTTACGAACGTTAACAAGCGCCGCAAAGAAGAAGCGATCAAAATCAACTACCTTAAAGCGACGCACGGCAAGGACGTTGTCTTTGTGCTTTTTCTCTGCGGCTACTTCGATGCGGCGTATCTTGGGTACGAAGCGGCAGAAGGGATAGACTGGATCTGGGAGCATCGTCCCCAGGACCTAGACCAACTCGGAATTTGACTTATGGCAACTGTTGCACAGCAAACTATCGAGGGAAGTCGTCAGGCAGAGCAGGCGCGTCTCGACAGTCTGAAGACGGCGGCGGAACGCAACAAGTGGGGCCAGTTTGCAACGCCGTTTGCATTAGCCCTCAGTCTCGCGCGCTACGCGCATAAGACGTTAGGGGAGGGACGGTTCCGCTTTCTTGACCCGGCGATTGGCACTGGATCGTTTTATTCTGCGCTGTCGCAAGTCGTCCCCGCAATGAGCATCGAGGCCGCAACCGGCATCGAGCTTGATCCCTCGTTTGCGGAGGCAGCACAGAGCCTCTGGGGCAAGAGCGGCCTTCGCGTCATTCAGGGCGATTTCACAAAGCAGAAGCTTCCCGCGCAGCGTTTCAGTCTCATACTATCCAATCCACCTTATGTGCGGCACCATCACCTTGAATCTGATGCGAAGGATCGCCTCAAAGCGCAGCTCGCGCGCTCATTGCACATGGAGATCAGCGGACTTGCTGGCCTGTATTGCTATTTTCTGTTGCTATGTCACGAGTGGATGGAAGAGCAGGGACTTGCGATTTGGCTCATTCCCTCAGAATTCATGGACGTGAATTACGGCGTGACGCTCCGGCGCTACCTGACGGAACGGGTAACGCTGCTCCATATTCACCGTTTCTGTCCAACGGACGTGCAGTTTACAGACGCTTTGGTATCCTCAGCAGTCGTAGTGTTTCGCAAGATACCGCCCCCGCCAGGACACCTCGTTCGGTTTTCGTTTGCCGGTGAGATCGAAAATCCGAGCACAGAGGCGCCTGTACCTCTGGAAGTGCTACGGCAGTCCCGCAAATGGACGCAATTCCCAGGCCGGACGAACTTTGAGAGTACCGACGAGCCAACGCTCGGCGATTTCTTCACCATCAAGCGCGGGCTTGCAACCGGCTCTAACAGCTTTTTCATTTTGGATGACGAAGACATCAAGCGCTGGCATATCCCGCGTCGGTTCCTCAAACCAATACTGCCCGGCCCGCGCTATCTCACGACAGACATTATCGAGCCGCAGACCGCCGAAGTCCCCGCTGCGTTTCCCCGGCTTCACTTACTTGATTGCAGCGAGCCGGAGGACAAGATCAAAATGACCTGGCCGCGGTTTTACGAATACCTCCAGAAAGGGTACGAGAGCGAGATTGCTGCGTCATATCTTGCCAGCCATCGCTCACCGTGGTACTCGCAAGAGCAACGCCCACCTGCGCCATTCCTCTGTACCTATATGGGCCGTTCTGCCAACGGGAGGCACCCGTTTCGGTTTATCTGGAATCGTTCAGATGCAACCGCACACAACGTTTACTTAATGCTTTATCCCAAGAGTAGCTTGCGAGAGGCACTTAAGAATCACCCGGAACTTGAAGCGAAGGTATTCGCGGCGTTGCAGCGCATTACTCCCGGCCAGCTCGTTGCCGAAGGCCGGGTTTATGGCGGCGGACTGCATAAAGTGGAACCGAAAGAGCTGGCGCAGATTCCCGCTCGCGAAGTGCTAGAGAGTATTGCCGGACACATCCGCATCGAACGCCAGGAAAAGCTATTTGCTTAATCCAGCCGCTTAAGGAAAAAGATGTGCCAACGGTTCGGCGAATCCAATGACTCACAAAAGCTCGATCACATTATTCTTGGGTGCAGGTGCGTCGGTATGCGAATCTTTCCCGACGGTTTTTCAGTTTTTCGAGCGGGTCAAGTTTCCCGATGGAGCTGATGCCCGAGGGTTTCAGACGGCATGTCAGGAATTGGCGCGCAGAATCGCCGTCGCCGAACGAACGCAGGAAAACAGCCAATGGCCGCGCTTCGATGCCGAGAAGCTCTGGGGCAATCTGGAGCTTTTAGTCAACTCTAACAAACTAACAAGCGTGCCGTTCGGCCTGCCTGTAACTCACTCGGGTTTGTCGCCGCAAAACACGGGTGTAGCGCCAGAGGATCTGTTGGCCTTTTTGAAAGAGCAGATTCTACGAATATATGGACGAAGCGTTTCTACACCGTCGGAACCTTGCCCTCACCGAGATCTCTTCGCGCTGTTCCACGAAATAGTCCCTCCCGACGAGCCTATCTCCGTCTACACCACCAATTACGACACTATCGTCGAGGACTTCTTTCAGTCGCCGAGATTTTCGGAGGAAACGTTCCATAGCGCAGCCCGAGTGTGCACTGGATTTAGTCAAGGCAATCCCGGTCGATGGAAGCCCGAATTGTTCGACGCGGAGATCCCTGCGAGGACCCGCCAGGTCAACTTGTTCAAGCTTCACGGCTCCGTTACCTGGAAGTGGGAGTCGACCGGCTCTGTCTTGGCACCGGTCGAGATTAACTGGAGGCAACCAACCGGGGATACCGACTGTTTGCTCTACTTTGGTTACAAGAGCGTACCGGAGAGAGACCCTTTCAAAACCTTGCACAATCGCTTCAAAGATAGTCTTGTCGGCTCCTCGGTCGTGTTCGTCGTGGGGTTCCAGTTCGCGGACCCTTATATCCGCGAGACTTTCGACTTCGCGCTCCGAGCGAATCCGAACCTCAAGATCGTTTGTTGTCTAAAGGACGTTCCCGCGATGGGTACGCCTCTATCAAGTCTGATGTGTGCATTTCCGGGCCGCGTACAGGTACTAGCACGGCAAAACAAGGCACCAATTGCATTTGGCGAGGATGAATTCTCCCAAGCTCTGCGGACCGTGCTGTCAGCTGACTGAGCGTTTCCGCTTGTCGTAGCAAGCGTGATCTGGTTCACTATGAGGATCGGTTCACACTTACATGACGCCATTCGTCTTAATTGGCCGCAAAAAGCTCCCTTCCGAAAGCGCCCCCTCCGACGAACAGGTATACGACGAACTCCTGCAGCTTTGGATTGACAAGGACTCAGGCTTGCCCTTAGTTTGCTGTTTGCAAAGGCGTCCTCAACACACACAGGTTGGCGAGACCACGATAACAGCAACGCGAGAGGGTGCGGATCAGACCGAGAGGACCGGACTTGAGGCATCACAATTCGGCGAGACCACGCTAACGGACACCCGCGAAGGCGCGGACCGGACAGAGGGAGCATCTGTACAGGCGTCTCAGTTCGGTGGGACTGTCCACACTAGGACGCGCGAGGGTGCCGATCAGGCGGAGGGAAACCCGTTCCGAGCATCCCAACTCGGTGAGACAACGTTGACCAAGACGCGTGAAGGCGCGGATCAGGCGGAAGGGGCTGTCGTCCCGGGTTTCGATGCTCCTCATTCTCACTTCTGACAAGGACCTGACGGCTGACTTCCTCATTGTTGAGCTGATCAATCGCCGTTTGCCTTATTTTCGTTTGAATGCCGAAGAGCTGACGAGAGCCGGATTCACCTTTTCCCTATCCGAGAAACAGGTCCGTCGCGAAATCTCCGTAGGGAGCCGGACGTTGGATGTCGGCGAAGTTACGGCGGTGTGGTATCGCCGTGCGATCTACCCTGGCCCGATAGCAGATCTCTCGCCGAGCGAACGCGTGTTTGTTGCGGGTGAACTTCGGCATCTCGCAATGGGCCTCGTACAGAATCCAGACGTGACATGGGTTAATCCGATCGCCAATGTGTCCGTGGCTGAACTTAAGCTCTACCAACTCCAGATCGCTAGACAGTTGGGTTTCCGGGTGCCTCGCACGATTGTCTCTCGCGATCCCCTGGAGCTGCGGAGTTTTGCGACCGCAAGTCGAACCGGAACGATCTGCAAACCCATCTTCCACGGGCTGTTCGTCGACGAGACGGTCTCCTATTCCATATATACCCGGCGCGTAAGACCGGAATCCATCGACGCAGACAGTGTTACCAATTGCCCTGTCCTCCTTCAAGAAGAAATCCCGCGGAGCGCGGATGTGCGTGCGACGTTTATTGGGCGCAAGTGCTATGTGGCCGACATCAGGGGGGACTCATCTCTCGTCGATTGGCGAGACCCTGAAATCTCTGTATGTTATTCACAATCCACCTTGAGTACTGAAGTGGAAAATATGTGCAGAGCGATGCTGCAAAAGCTTGGCTTACTCTATGGAGCGTTTGATTTTGTCAGGACCGTTGATGGCGAACTGGTTTTCCTAGAAGTGAACCCCACCGGGGAGTGGGCATGGCTTGAGGACCGCCTTGGGTTTCCGATGCGAGACGCATTCATTGAACTTTTTTTCGGTGCTGGCGCATGAGTTCTCACTTTATCGCCAAACCGCCGTCCCCGGTCAAATGGAATGCAATTCCCCAATATCTCAGGCGGATGGGTCAGAGTGTCGCGTACATAATCTGGCAGATCGTCGTACCCTTCAAAAGCCGTCCTGACGAAATCGAGCCGCTTCCTGAGCCGGATCCATCGATAACGGTCTCGGAATCGCATGTGAAGCAGTGCCAATGGATATTCGACCAAGCTGAGTCGAGACGCGTTAATCTTGAACAGAAGGCACAATCCACCTTCTCCCTAATGGTGTTCCTAGTTCCTCTGCTTGCCTCGATTTTTGTATTCATCCTAAGCAGAGGTACTACGTCTAGGACCCTTTTCTTGACTTCGGTGCTGGCGGTGATATCCGCATCCTTCTTGCTTCTGGGTTTCATTTCGGCAGTCAGGGCGGTTGCGGTAAAAGGAGGCGAGACGCTTTTCCTCAATTCCGTCATAGACGAAAGCGGACAATTCAGAAAATACAGTGAATCATTTCACGCGCGGGGGCTTCTTTACTGTGCGTCGATGAACACAGCGATGAACGATCATATAGCTCAGTTCGTAAAGGGAGCGCATATACTTACCGCTGCCGCCGTCGTCGTCTTGCTCGTGGCGGCCATTCCGGCAAGCATCGCCCTCTCTACCGCTCCCGCCTCGCCCGTCCAGACTAAGATTGTTGGGCCCGTTACATTTTCATCCGCAGAACTGATTTCATTGAGTGGCGATGTAACGGCCATGAAAAAGGAGATCGAGAAACTATCGAGCGCCAAAGCCACGGAGGGAGAGTTGAAGCTTTTGGAAGAGAAAATCGAGAAGCTCGATGAAAAGTTAAGCAGAATGCAGAGAGTAGCGCCAGCTGACCCCAGCAAGAATGGGAAGACCCCAAGATAGGCAGCATTCGATTAGATGTCTCAGTTTGGCTGGCGGGCGTGCCCTGAACCTCTTCGTGGATTCCGACCCTTGGTATTCGAGTTGTCTAATGCTCACTGACGGTCCCGCAGCGATTGCAGAGGAATAACCGATTCCATCTCGCTAATTTCAGTCCGTAGCCAGCGTTGTGCTTCCAAAAACATGTGACGACCACCGCAAAAATGCCGAGCGCGGCGACTGTATAGAGCGTTAACGGAAGTGACAGGACGCTTTCGGAATTCGTTGTGATCGTATTCGTATAAAAGACAATCCAGCCCACCGCAAGAAATACCAAGACTGACCAACCGACGAGTCTCTTGTACGACCACCTGGTAGGCGGAGCCGCCGCCTTAGAAATCGCGGTTTGCTGGATTCCCTTTGTTGTCCCGCTGCCGACGACCAAATCCGGGCCGTCGCTTCCCACTACGACGCCACGCAGCCTTGTGCGCGCATTTATGTGGGAGATTCCTTCTTCGTAGGCGAGGGACAGCTTCTTGAGATCGGTGCTGTTGCATTGTGGGCAGCGTAGTTCCACGTGATCACCTCTGCTTGCCCGATTGCGAACAGCATACCTCTTGTCATGCCGTTTGTCCTTGAAATGTTCTGTCCCGCCTGATTTCCGACTCGCTGATTGCACCTCTGCTTTTGCTTTTCTTCGCTCCGAGATTGTCACGTCCCGGCGTGTGATTCATTCGCCTACGGTCTGCACTTGCACGCTTCGCGCCACCAAACGCTGTGTCACTCAGACGTGCGGCCCGCTCCGACCTGGACATGCCAATCTCTTCGCTTCTGTCCCCTGTTTCGCGTCCTCGCTCCCTCGGCTGTGGGTGAAGGGAGCGAAGACTCCCCGAAACAAGAGGACAAGAAAATGAAAGTTGAACAAGCAAAACAGATCGCAAACAACGCAATCGAGCAACTCCGGCAAGCCCTCGAAGCGGGCCACAGTGAGAAGCTAACGCAACACCTCGCGGCTATGGCGCGGTTCCATCGCTACTCGCTGCATAACGTGATGCTCATCGCTTCGCAGAAGCCGAGTGCCACGCACGTGGCGGGCTTTCAGGCATGGCACAAGCTGGGCCGCTTCGTGAAGAAGGGCGAGAAAGGCATTCTGATTCTCGCCCCCATCATTCGGAAGAAAGCCGAGAATAACCGCGAGACCGAGCCGGACGAATCCTCAGTCGCAGTCGGATTCCGTGCGGCCTACGTGTTCGATATCACCCAAACGGACGGCCAGCCATTGCCGGAAATCGGCGACGTGAACGGCGATCCGCGCGAGTATCGCGAAGAGCTTGCGAAATTCGTCGCTGCGCAAGGCATCGTTCTCGAATACTCCGACGAAATCGCGCCAGCACGAGGCACTTCGTCAGGCGGCAAGATCACGTTGTTACCCGGCCAGTCTCCGGCTGAGGAATTCGCCACGCTCGCGCATGAAGTCGCTCACGAGATGATGCACCGCGACGAGCGCCGCAGCAACACAACAAAGCGCATTCGCGAAACCGAGGCCGAGGCCGTTGCATTTGTCGTTTGCAGCGCAATTGGCCTCGAAACGGGATCAGCCTCACAAGACTACATCGGGCTGTACGGCGGCGATGCGAAGGTCCTCAACGAGAGTCTCGAATACGTTCAGCGAACTGCATCGCACATTCTCAACGCCGTCGGCGCGGATGATTCATCCGCGCCCCCCGCCTAACAGCGGGTGCTCATTTATTGTGTTAGTCAGATTCATACTTCAAAAAAGGAACTTCAGCGCGACCTGTGAAATTCGAGGCGGTGCAGCTTTCACCACCTTTCCGAATGTCGCATCGTTGATGTTGTCGTCAACCGAGCCATTGCCATCGAACTGCGCGTGGTTGAACGTGTTAAACGTCTCAAAGCGGAGTTCGAAGGATTTACCTTCGGTTAGCTTCGTAACCTTGTGCAGGGCGATGTCCCAGTTGTTCACGCCAGGTCCGTAGAATGGCCGACGCGGTGCGTTCCCCTGAGTCCCCAGCGCATTTGGTGTGAACAAAGCAGTATTGAAG
>Ga0335073_10008599_pt1 | contig 14328 bp, 9 predicted proteins | sample Lox_Sample_22_FD_207093 | JGI IMG/M metagenome (GOLD analysis project Ga0335073, IMG submission 207093) | Soil microbial communities from Loxahatchee National Wildlife Refuge, Florida, United States - Lox_Sample_2.2 | ecosystem: Environmental > Terrestrial > Soil > Wetlands | place: USA: Florida... | reverse complement strand
GGCGCGGCGACGCCAGCCGGCTGCACAACTTCTCCGTGATCTCAGACGTCCGGCCGTTCCCGGCGGACAGCATCTCCTTCCAGCCGCGCGCGGACTACGGGCAGGCCGACCTCGTGAAGGACCGGGTTCAGTTCGTGGTCGACGAGCTGCGGGCGGAAGGCTGGCTGCCGGGGACCGTGGGCCTGGAGTACTGGGGCTACCGGCCGCCGCGGGCGGTGAGCGACCTGCTCGAGGCTGCCTTCACCGCAGCGGGCTGCACGGTGGTCGACGGCTCCGACGTGCTGAGGGACGTCCGCAACATCAAGTCGCCGGCCGAGATCGCGTGCCTGGAGGAGGCGACGAGGATCGCCGACGAGTCGATCCTGGCGATGCGCGAGATCATCCGGCCCGGCATGACCGAACTCGAGCTGTTCGGTGAGATGATCCGGGCGATGACCGCCAGGGGCGGCGAGATGCCGGCGCTGGTGGACTGGGCCCAGGCCGGGCCGTCGAAGGGCGGCCACACGGTGTCGACCCGCCGGCCGATCCAGCGCGGCGACATGGTCAGCCTGGATGTCTGCGCCGTCTATAAGCGTTACCACTCGAACGTGGTCCGGCCGTTCTATCTCGGTGACCCGCCGGCCGAGCACGTGGAGGGGATGAAGGTCTCCGCCGGTGCCTACGACGTGCTGTGCGGCGTGGCCAAGGACGGCGTCCCGATCGGTGAGGTCAACAAGGCCCTGCGCGAGTACTACGCGGACGCCGGGGTGGATCTCACCCCGGCCCCGGAGGCGGCCAACTTCAGCGGCTGGCGTCCGTGGATCGGCGGCTACGAGATGGGCGCGAGCTTCCCGCCCGACTGGGTGGGGAACTTCTTCTTCTCCATCCATCACCTGGACCCGCCGGGTGCTTTCGCCACGAACATGGTCACCAACTTCGAAAGCATGGTCCCCCACGCGTCGACCATCGACACGATCGTGTACGGCGCGGACTCCTCCCGCCGGCTGTCGTCGCTGCCGGTAGAGACCATCGTCCTCGACTGACCCCAGTCAGCTAGCTCCACGAGGTCGCCCATGGCAGGCAGGCGCTGGAGGAAGGAGGGGGCATTGAACCGCGAACAGCTCGCGACGGCGGACGGAGCAGCCACACCGCAGCAGGATCGCCCGGAAGTCGGCTCTGCCGACATTTTGCTGGACCACGTCACCAAGCGGTTCGGCGGCGTGACCGCGGTCGATGACCTCCTCCTCGAGGTCAAGCGGGGTGAGTTTTTCTCGCTGCTCGGCCCGTCGGGGTGCGGCAAGACGACGACCCTGCGGATGATCGGCGGGTTCGAGGATCCCACCGACGGCAAGGTCCACCTCGGCGGAACCGACGTCACCGCGATCCCCCCGTATCACCGCGATGTCAACACGGTGTTCCAGTCCTATGCGCTGTTCCCGCACCTGACCGTGTTCGAGAACGTCGCGTTCGGGCTGAAGCGGCGCGGTGTGGGAAAGGACGAGATCCGGCAGCGGGTCAGGGAAATGCTGGCCCTGGTGGACCTGCCGCTGTTCGAGAAGCGGAAGCCGAATCAGCTGTCGGGCGGCCAGCAGCAGCGGGTCGCGCTGGCGCGCGCCCTGGTCAACCGCCCGCGGGTGCTGCTGCTGGACGAGCCGATGGGCGCGCTGGACGCGAAACTGCGCAAGCAGATGCAGCTCGAGCTCAAGCGGATACAGCGGGACGTCGGCATCACGTTCCTCTATGTCACCCACGACCAGGACGAGGCGATGAGCATGTCCGACCGGCTGGCCGTGATGCGTGGCGGCCGCGCCGAGGATGTCGGGCCGCCCGCCCGGGTCTATGACCGGCCGGCCACGGAGTTTGTCGCGTCGTTCCTGGGGGCCTCGAACCTCATCGACGCCCGTGTCACCCAGATCGACCCGGGCATGGCTCGGCTCGTCACCGCGGACGGGCTGCGGCTGTTCGTGGCCCGCGAGCGACTCGGTGCCTTCACCACCTCAGACCGCGTGAAGGTCGGGATACGGCCGGAGAAGGTGCGTCTCGCCGCACGGGATGACGAGCCGTCCGGGCCGGTCAACGACGTCGTCACGGTGGTGGAGACGGCGAGCTTCACGGGCGTGTCCAGCCAGTACACCCTCGCTGGGCCGTCCCAGCACGAGTTCACCGTTTACGCACAGAACACCGGCCAGGCACGCGCCCTGACGCCCGGCGAGGAAATCAGGCTGCAGTGGCGGCCCGAGGACGCCTTCATCGTTCCGCTCTCGCCCCAGGAAGCGCAGGACGACGGCGGCCAGGCCTAGTCCCCAGCGGGCCGGAGAGGGCAGCCGAGAGGCGCCAGACACAAACGGAGGCAAAAATGCAGGAAGAATACGGGACGCGGAGCATCTACAGCAGACGCCGGTTCCTCGGCGCTTCTGCCGCAGCCGGACTCGCCGGCCTGGCGCTGGCGGCGTGCGGGTCAAGCGGGTCATCAACCAATGCGTCCAAGACGGCGGCCGTCAAGCCGAAGAAGGACGGGAGTGTCCTGAACCTGTTCGCCTGGCAGGGCTACTTCGCCCCCTCCGTGATCAGCGGCTTCGAGAAGAAGTACGGGATAAAGGTCAACCAGACGTACACGACGTCCGGAGATGACGAGCTGAGCAAGGTCGCCTCGGGCCTGCCATTCGACTGCTGCATCACGAACTCGACCACGCTCCCGCAGCTGGGCTCGGCGGGGGTGCTCCGCGAGATAAACCATGACTACCTGTCGAGCTACGACCAGGTCATCACCGCTTTCCGGGACCCGTATTACGACCACGGCGCGAAGTACTCGGTTGGCTACGCGATGGCCCCGTTCGGCCTGGCCTGGCAGGCCAACCGGACCGGTGACATGACCGGATCGTGGAACGATCTGTGGACCCATGCCCCGAAGATGCAGCCGCATGGGTACTGCGTCGACGGCACGGCGGCGATCTCGCTCGGGCTGATGCACCTCGGCTACTCCGAGAACTCCAACGTCCAGTCACAGCTGGACGCCGCGGCGAACTCGCTCATCCAGCTGAAGCCCCATCTCGGTGGATTCGAATCGGTCAACACCATCCAGATCCTGTCGAGCGGGCAGGCCTGGATGATCCCGACCTACACCGGCAACGTTTACACCGCGATCATCAGCTCGAGTGCAGCCAAGAAGAACCTGCGCTTCGAGCTGTGCAAGGAAGGCCAGCTGTTCAACGCGGATAACCTCTCGATCTCGTCCAGTGCCGCTCATCCCGGCAATGGCATGCTCTTCATCGACTGGAACCTGCAGCCAGCCAACATGGCGAAGAACGTTCAGTACACCGGGTACCCGGTGCCGACCTATGCGGGGCTCGCGGCCTACAAGGACCTCGTCGCCGACTACCCGTTCCTCGACGTGGGCACCGACGAGATCACCAACTGGGGCTCGTGGCAGCGAGGGCTCACCGCGGCGCAGCAGAAGGTGTGGGACGCCGAGTGGACGAAGGTCCTCGCGGCATGACCCTGTCGCTGGCACTGCTGAACGGGCGCATCGCCACCCCCGGAGGGTTCGCGGAGGCCCTCGGCATCGAGGGGGACCGCATCGTCGCGGTTGGCCGGTCCGAGGACATCAGCGAGCTGTCCTCGGCCGGCACCCGCGAGATCGACCTGCGCGGGCGGCTGGCGGTGCCGGGCTTCGGCGATTCACACATCCACGCGGTCTCCGGGGGCCTGGGCATGCTCCGGTGCCAGCTCCTCGGGGCCAAGACCCGCGCCGAAACGGTGGCCGCGGTGGCGCGGTACGCCGCCGGCCTGCCCGAGGGCGCGTGGGTGCTCGGCGGCGGATGGTCCATGGAGGCGTTCGACGGCGGAGTGCCCGAGACGGCGGATCTTGACGCGGCCTGCCAGGGACGCCCCGCTTACCTGCCCAACCGCGACGGGCATACCGCCTGGGTCAGCCACCGCGCCCTGGAGCTCGCCGGGATCACCGCGCAGACACCCGACCCCCCGGACGGCCGCATCGAGCGCGACGCCGCCGGCCGGCCGAGCGGCGCCCTCCACGAGGGGGCGATGCGGCTCGTCGGCGGGCACGTGCCGCCCCCGTCGGCCGCCGAGCTGGCGCAGGCCCTGACGGTCGCGCAGAACTACCTGCACAGCCTCGGCATCACGTCCTGGCAGGACGCCGCGGTCGCCAGAAGCCGGAACGGTGACCTCACCGACAACTACGACGCCTACCGGCAGGCGGCGGTGGCCGGCACACTGACCGCCAGCGTCGTGGGGGCCATCTGGTGGGACCGTGACCGCCAGTACGGCGACCAGCTGCCCGAGATCGCCGGGCTGCGCGAGGCCGCCGCCGACGGCCCGTTCCGGGCGGGGACCGTGAAGATGATGCTCGACGGCGTGTGCGAGACGTTCACGGCGGCGATGGATGAGCCGTACCTGCTCACGCCGGAGGAGCAGCAGGCCCGCGGCTGCGCCGACCATCCCGCGGGCATCATGTTCATCGACCCGGACGAGGTCACGCGCGCGGTGCGGGCCCTCAGCGCCGACGGTTACCAGGTGCATTTCCACGCTCTGGGGGACAAGGCGGTGCGTGTCGCGCTCGACGCGCTGGCCGCGCTGCCGGCGCACGAGCGAGCCGCCCGGCGGCACCACCTGGCCCATCTGCAGTTCATCCGCCCGCAAGACGTGGACCGCTTCGCCGGCCTGGGTGCGGCCGCCAACTTCCAGCCGCTGTGGGCCTGCCACAGCCCGCAGATCGACCGGCTGACCATCCCGTACGTCGGGCCGGACCGGGAAGACTGGATCTACCGGATCGGGGCGCTGCACGCCAAGGGTGTCCCGCTCGCGTTCGGCAGCGACTGGCCGGTGTCCAGCCCGGATCCGCTCCAGGCGATCCACGTGGCGGTGAACCGCCGCATGTCACCGCGGCTGGGCCGGGCAGGCACCCCGGAAACCGAGACGCCGTTCCTGCCGCACGAAGCCATCCCGGTCGGCGCCGCCGTCGAGGCCTACACCGCGGGCGTGGCGTACGTGAACCACGACGACGCGGCCGGGCGCCTCGCCGAGGGCTTCCGCGCCGACGTGGCCGTGCTGAACCAGGACCTTTTCAAGATCCCGACCCTCGAGATCGGCGATACGTCGGTTGACGTCACGATCGCGCGCGGGCAGGTCGTCCACGGCAACGAGTAGGGGGTCATCCATAACATGCAGTGGCCGACCGGGCCCTACCAGGCTGGCCGGGGCCCGGTAGCGATGGATCATCGCGCGGCAGTTCGCTCGCTCGCCGATACGCAGCCGAAGGTCTTCTGGTCAGATCGCCAGGACGCGCCGCCGCCGGCGCCCCGGCTGACCGGCCACGACGACGCCGGCCTGGTCATCGTCGGCGGCGGGTTCACCGGCCTGTGGGCGGCGATCCAGGCCAAGGAAGAGGATCCGCGGCGTGACGTCGTGCTGCTCGAGGCCCGGACGATCGGGTTCGGTGCGTCCGGGCGGAACGGCGGTTTCGTCGACGCGTCGCTCACCCACGGGCTGCACAACGGGGTGCGCCACTTCGGTTCGGAGATCGGCACGCTGCATCAGCTGGGCCTGCAGAACCTCGGCGACATCGCCGACACGCTTCGCCGGCACGACGTCGGTGCCGAATGGGATTCCCGCGGCATGCTGTACGTCGCCACCGAGCCCTACCAGGTCAGCCAGCTGCGCGACCAGGCAGAACTGCTGAATGCCTACGGCGAGACGGCCCAGGTGCTCGACGCGGAGCAGACGCGCGCCGAGCTGAGCTCGCCGACGTACCAGGGCGGGTGCCTGCGGGAGACGGGCAAAGCCACCGTCAACCCGGTGCTGCTGGCCTGGGGCCTGCGGCGGATCGCCGAGTCACTGGGAACACGCATCTACGAACACAGCCCGGTGCGGCGGCTCGAGGCCGGCCGGGCCTCCCTAACCGCGCTGACCCCCTACGGATCGGTCAGGGCGGCGCGCGCCATCGTCGGAACCAGCGCCTACCCCGCACCGCTGAGGGCCATTCGGCGCTACGTCGCGCCGGTATACGACTACGTGCTCGTGACCGAGCCGCTCTCTGCCGCCCAGCTTTCCTCGCTGGCCTGGACCAGGCGCATGCCCGTTTCCGACTCCGGTAACCAGTTCCATTACTACCGGCTCACGGCCGATAACCGCATCCTGTGGGGCGGCTATGACGCCATTTACTACTTTGGCGGCGACGTGGGAGCCCACCGCGACGAGCGCGCGGCCAGCTTCGCGACCCTGGCCAGCCACTTCTTCGCGACGTTCCCGCAGCTCGAGGGCATCCGGTTCACCCATCAGTGGGGCGGCGCGATCGACACCTGCACCAGGTTCTGCGCCACATTCGGGACGGCCATGGACGGCAGGGCCGCTTACGCGGTCGGGTACACCGGGCTCGGTGTCGCCGCCACCAGGTTCGGCGCCCGCGTCGCGCTCGACCTGGTGGATGGCGCCCGGACCCAGCGCACACAGCTCAAGCTCGTCCGGTCCAAGGCCACGCCGTTCCCGCCCGAGCCCATGCGCTGGGCCGCCATCCAGGTCACCCGGCGCGCTCTCGCCCGGTCGGACCGCCGGGAGGGCCGCCGGGGTCCATGGCTCAGCCTGCTCGACCGCCTCCGGGTTGGCTTCGACAGCTGACGTGGTAAGTCCGCGGCCTCGGCGACAGGGGGCACGCCCGGCGCGGCCTCGCCCTGCGGCCCGGCCAGCGTGGCGTTGCGCAGCGACGGGATCAGCGCGCCCAGCAGCAGCGCGCCGGCGACGCAGGCCAGGCCGCCGCTGACCACCGAGATCGTGAGCGAGGACAGCTGCGCCACGATCCCGGCCTCGGTGTTGCCGAGCGCGGGAGCGGTGTTGACCTGCGCGAGGTAGAGGCTGGTCAGCCGTCCCCGCAGCCGTTCCGGTGCGTAGATCTGCAGCAGCGCGTTGCGCAGGATCTCGGAGATCATGTCGCTGCCGCCCGCCAGCGCGAGGAACAGCAGCGCGACCGGCAGGCTGCGGGTCAGCCCGAAGCCGACGATCGCGGCGCCCCACATGAGGCCCGCCCAGATCACCACGAGGCCGGGCCGCCGCACCCGGCCGGTCCAGCCGCTGCTCGCGGAGCTGACGATCGCGCCGAGCCCGGGCGCGGCGGTCAGCAGGCCGAACGTTGCTGAGCCGCCGTGGAAGTGCTTGGCGGCCAGGGCCGGAAACAGCCCGGCCGGCATCCCGAACAGCATCGCGCTGGTGTCGATCAGCAGCATGCTGGCCAGCACCCGGTCGTGCCGTACGTAGCGGAATCCCTCGGCCATCGACCGGAACCCTGGTCGCTGCACGCGCACGGTGGGCGGCAGCGGCCGCACGAACGACAAGGTGAGTGCGAACACCACGAAGCACACCGCGTCAGCGCCGTAACAGGTGGCGAGGCCGGGCCCGGCGATCAGCAGCCCGGCCAGCGCCGGGCCGCCCAGGTTGCCGATCTGGCCACCCATCCCGTTCAAGGCGGCGGCTGCCGGCAGCCGGGCCGGCCCGACCAGCGCCGGGGTGGCAGCGGTCGCCGCGGGCGCCCCGAGCCCGCCCAGCATCCCGATGACCAGCATGATCGCGAAAATCGCCCACACCGCCGGGCGCGCCAGCAGGCTGTTGGCCAGCAGCGCGCCCGCCATGATCGCCTGCGGCAGCCCGGTAGCCAGCAGCAGCGCGCGCCGGTCGTGGCGGTCCGCGAGCACGCCGCCGGCCAGCAAGGCGATCAGCATGCCGACACTCGTGGTGAGGCTGAGCAGGCCGACCGCGAGCGGCGAATGGGTCAGCGCGTAGACCTGCCAGTTGCCCGCGGTCAGGGCGATGACGTTCCCGGCGGACGCGATCATCCGCCCGGTGTACAGCCAGCGGAAGTCGCGGCTCTCCCGCAGCGGCGCGACGTCGATGACGATCTGCCCGATGCGCATGCCGCTCCGCTTCTGCTGCCTGCCGGTGCAGGCGGGGGTGTGCGGCCCCGATCCACCCAATTCCGGAGCCTTGAACGCCGACGTCCGGGGCTGGTCAGCTCCCTTCGACGGAGAACCGGAACGCCGCTGCCACCCCGTCGCGGGGCACGCTGATGCCGCCGTCCGCGCTCGGGTCGCCGCGCTGGACCAGGTCGGCCGGGAGGAAGTGCAGCTCTGCGTCGGTTCGGACGATCGCCCGGACGAGCGCCGCGTCGGCGCGGTCGGTGAGGATCTGGCTCTCGGTTACGCCTAGTTCCAGAAGTTCATCCGTGGAGGTCGCGACGTCATTGTCGCGGGGCCCGATCAGCGCGGTCGCGGTGGAGGTCGGGTCGTCGAGCAGGAACAGGTCGGCGACCTGGCCGTTGCGGAACCCGGCCATGGCCCGGCCCAGCCCGTCCACCCCGCGGCCGTGCGCGCGCTCGGCCTGCCAGTTGTCGAACCGCTCCCTGGCCTCGGCCTCCGCCCAGCCCGCGAGCGCACGGTCGGCGGCCGAGGCCAGGACCTGGCTGTCCGCTGTCACCTCGTCGTCAACGACGACGGCGGACTCCCGCAGCAGCTTGGGCAGGTGGCTGATGAACAGCGTCCGGGCGCGGACGTCGCCGCCCACGACGACGTGGCCCGCGTTGATCCCCGCGGCCATCTTGGCCGCCTCGGTGGCCAGTTCCTTGGCGTTCTCGTTCCAGGTCTCCTCGTCGCTGCGCTGGAACTTGTCCTCGGACATGCCGCCGACCTTGGCCTTGTGCACCGGCCACTGCTGGCCGGCGACCCAGTCGCGCCACACCTTGCCGCTGCCACCGACGGCGACGATCTCGCCCCCGACCCTGGTCGCGCTGACCCGCAGATGCGGAATCGGCGGCCGGTGCTGGGCGAGCAGCGGCATGAGGTGCGGCAGCGGCGCGAGGCGGGCGATCTCCCGCCGGGGCGGCCCGTCCAGCGCGGCGGCGAACGTGACGGCCCCATTGCGCGCGAACACGGCCTGGCCCTGGGCCACCCGGTCCGGGTCGCTGATCACCTCGGCGACCGCCTGCAGCGATTCCTCGCTGGCCCCGGCCTCCGCAAGCTGATCCCTGGCGTGCCGCCACCGGACCGCGATGTCGTCGTTGGCGTGCTCGCTGGACCGGTCGGTATCCAGGTAGACGGACACGTAGTCGCCGATCTCGTCGTACAGCGGCTGCAGGAAGTCCAGGTGCACGCGCTTCGCCTCCTCGAGATGCTGCCGGCCGGCCCCCGGCTGAGCGCGGCGGGCAGGCCTCTGGGAGCAAGCCTTTCACAGGACCCGCGACCTGCCACAAGGCCCGGTACCTGGCACCGCTCCCGGCCGGAGCCGGTGTCCTATCATGCGTGAGTTATGCATGACCGCGCCCGGCGGCCCGGTGAGCCGTGCTAGCCGTCCTGCTGGCGCTGATCGCGGCGGCCGGCTACGGCTGCTCGGACTTCGCCGCCGGGCTGGCGACCCGCGGCGCGAGCGTGATCCGGGTGACGCTGCTCGCGGAGGCGGTCAGCGTCGCCGTGGTCGCCGTGGCGCTGGCCGTGATCGGCGCCCATCCACCCGGCCTGCGGGCCGTGATCTGGGGCAGCGTGGCGGGGCTGGGCAACGTGGGCGGCGCGCTCGCGCTCTATCTCGGGTTCCGGCACGCGGCGTTCAGCGTGGCCGGGCCGCTCAGCGCGGTCGGGGCGGCGGGGTTCTCGTTGCTGGCCGGGCTGCTGCTGGGCGAACGGCCGACGGCGCTCGCGCTGGCCGGGATTGTGCTCGCGCTGCCCGCGATCGTGGGCGTGTCCGCGAGCGTGGACGCTGGCGCGGGTGAGCGTCCGGGTGGAGCCGCGCGGGCCGCGTCTGACGCACGGTCGGGACGCCCGGCCGTGGCCCGCACGCAGCTCCCGGCGGGCGTCAGCTACGGGCTCGTCGCCGGGGCCTGCTTCGCGCTCATGTTCATCGGCCTGGACCGCGCCGGATCCGGCGGCGGGCTGTGGCCGGTGTTCTGCAGCCAGGTCGTGGCGCTGGCGGTGATCACCTGCGTCGCCGCGTTCACCGGCGATGTGCGGCTGCCCGGGCGACGCGGCGGCTGGCTGGCCGCTGCCACCGGTCTGACCGGCGCGCCGGGCACGATCCTCTACTTCCTGGCGACGCACCGCGGCCTGCTCGCGATCGTCGCGGTGATCACCTCGCTCTACCCGGCGGTGACGATCCTGCTCGCCCGGGTGGCCCTGAGCGAGCGGCTGACGAGGATCCGGCTGATCGGGCTGATCCTGGCCGCGGCGTCGGTGACCCTCATCGCCGTCAGCGGCGCCGGATGAGCGGCACGGCCCAGACGGCCTAGACTTGGACTGCGGCCCGAGCGGGCCGCACCGGGTACCTGGCGGAGGCCATGATGGTTGCCTGGCTCGTCGCAGTGGCGACCCAGCTTGCCGGCTTCTGGCTGCCCGCTGGCCACGCCGCCGCCGGGCCATCCCCGTCCGGACTGATGGCCGTGGCGGCGGTCGCGCTGACCGGCATGCTCGTCGCCTTCCTCGCGCACGGCGCCAGGATCGCGGCGACGGTCACGGCGCGCCCGCTGGTCCGCGCCGCCACGCTGCGGGTGAAGTCCTGGTCAGCGGCGTTCCAGCGGCAGCTCAACCCCGACGCGGCGGGCCGGTCCCGCCCCCGAGCGCCCTCGGTGACCCCGGCGGCCGCACCCGCGGGGGGCTGAGCCCCCCGCGATCCCCCCCAAAGGGCGTCGCGGGCTTCGCCCCCTCACTTACCACTTACGAGGGCGGGGCCCTCGTAAGTGCGGCCGTCTCCAGCTGTCATCCATTCTGCGAACCGCTGGAGGGTCCGAGTCATGTTCAGCCTGTTCTTCACGCTCTTCGACGGCGCCGTTAGCGCCGCTTACCACCTCGTGTCTGGGTTCGCCGTGGCGCTGGCCCCGCTGGCCGGCGGCCTGGCGACCGCGGCCGCCATTGCCGCGTTCACGATCGCGGTGCGGCTCGTGCTGCTGCCGCTCAGTTATTACGCGATCCGCGGCCAGGCTGCCCAGGCCCGGCTGGCCCCGCAGGTCATGGCGCTGCGCCAGCGTCACGCCGGGCAGCCGGACCGGCTGCGGCGCGAGCTCACCGAGCTGTACCGGAGGGAGGGAACCGGGATGTTCGCCGGCTACCTGCCGCTGCTGCTGCAGTTGCCGTTCTTCAGCGTGATGTACCGCCTCTTCCGGTCGGGCACCATCGGGGGGCGGCCGAACACCCTGCTCAGCCATGTCCTGCTCGGCGCGCCGCTGGGCAGCCACTGGCTGGGCGGGCCTGGCCCGCTCAGCGCCCAGGGCCTGGTGTACCTCGGGCTGTTTGCCCTGCTGGCCGTCGTCACCTGGGCAGCGGCCCGGGTAAACAGGAACAGCGCGGCGCGCCTCGCGGCACGGGCTCCGGTCCCCGGGCAGCCCGGGAAGGGCCAGCCGGGGCAGCCTGGTGGTGCCGTCGGCATGCTGCTGCGGCTGATCCCGTACGCCACGGTGGCGATCGCCGCCCTCGTGCCGCTGGCGGCCGGCCTCTATCTGCTGACCACGGCCGCATGGGCTGCGGCGGAGCGGGCGGTGATCACCCGCAGGATCTCTGGCGTCACCCCCAGCCCTCCCACAGCGAACCCTGGCCGAGGGAAGGCTCGGCCGCAGTCACGCTCGGCGTGATTTGCCGCTCCGGCCATTACGGCCAGGGTTGAATCCCGATTCGCCCAGGTATTCAGCAGAAAGAATTAGCGCACCGCCGGCGGGTCGCAACAGTAATGAAGCCGACATCAAGTAGCGTGCTTTCCTGAACGCTGCCGGGGTGTGTGCGGGGATGGGGATCCCCGTCGGTGGTGCGAACGTTCTGTCGGGGGATACGACGGGTGCAACGGGGGAAGACGTCGCAGTCATGGCCTTGGGAAATTCGACCTCACTTCGACTCCATTCCCACCGCGCGGCCCGCTGACAGCCGTCACTGCGCCATCCGCTCCATCCGGATGAAATGAGAAGGCGGTATTCAGCATGCTCCCACGCCGACTGCCGGGCATGACCCGGCTATGGCGCTCGCTGGCCGTGGTCGTGGGCGTTGCGGCTCTCGCAACGCCCGTAGCGTCCAGCCGGGCCGCGCAGAAGGTTTCTGCCGCGTTCGAGCCGGTGACGTACCGGGGCTACACGTTCGACGTGCCCAGTTCCTGGCTGGTGGTTCGCCTGGGCAGCTCCGAGACCTGCGTGCGCTTTGACGTCAGCGTGGTCTACCTGGGAAATCCTGCCGCAGACCAGGCATGCCCCAGCCTGCTGGTCGGGACGACCCAGGCACTGCTGATTCAGCCGGGGTCAAAGTCAGCCGCCCGGTCATCGGCCGAGAACCCGGTCGCCAGGACGATCACGGTGACCGCGCCGCGCATCAAGGTCACCGCCAAGTACGACACCGATCCGAGCCAGGTGCAGCAGATCCTGGCCAGCGCGTCGCTGCCCAAGTCGGTCATTGACGCCCCCGACCCGACGGCGGCCCCGGCCGCCGGAACGGAGGCGGGAGCGGTGCCTGCCCTCTCCTTCACGGTCGCGAACTACACCGGCCTCGGCTTCGACACCTGCGCCGCGCCCAGCGCCGCGTACATGAGTGCCTGGCGGAGCAGGTCGCCGTACCGGGCGATCGGTGTCTACATTGGCGGCTCCGACGAGGCCTGTGCCCAGCCCAACCTGACCAAGAGCTGGCTGGCCAAGGAGGCGGCGGCAGGCTGGCATTTCATGCCCATGTACGTGGGGCCGCAGGCGGAGTTCGGCGAACTCGGCAAGCATCCGGGCCACCAGGGCCATGCGGCGGCCGAGGACGCCGTCGCGCAGGCGGAGCGGCTCGGGCTGGGGGCGGGCACTCCCATCTACTACGATATGGAGGCCTACGCGCCCGGGGAAACGGGGAAAGCCCTGCGTTTCCTCACGGCTTGGACATCGTGGCTGCATTCGCTGGGCTATTCGTCGGGAATATACAGCAGCTCATCCTCCGCGGTAACCGCGCTGGCGCATCAGTACAAGACCGGCAAGTACGCGATTCCGGATGTCATCTTCGATGCCTTGTGGAACGGAAAGGCAAATACCTCTGACTCCGTACTGAGGGCCAGCGAGTGGCCCAATCATCAGCGGATACATCAGTTCGATGGAAATACCGCGCAGTCCTACGAGGGCGACTCGATCAATGTCGACAAGGATTACCTGAACGTGAAGCTTTCCGGGTAAGAGCGGCGCTCTGGTCCCCCCGCCGCACCGTTGCGGCGAGGGGCCGCCGTCACGGCGTCAGTTGCCGATGATGCTGGAAGGCCTGCGCCACTGGATGGTGGGCAGCATGGCCCCGGGGCGCACCCGGTGGGCGTACCGCTTGGTGATCTCGAACAGCGACTCGATGAGGGTGTCCGACAGCAGGTGCGGCTCGAGCCCGAGCCCGACAAGCCCGGTGTGCACCACGTTGTAGTGGTGGTTCTCGAGTTCCACCCGGGGGTTCTCGACGTGGGTGACGGTGACCGCGTCCGGGCTCGCCTTGACGATCGTGTCCGCGATCTGCTGCAGCGACATGAACTCGGTGATCTGGTTGAACACCCGGAACTCGCCGCGGGCTGCCGGGTTCTCGCAGGCAAGCTGGATACACCGGACGGTGTCGCGGATCTCGATGATGCCCCGGGTCTGGCTGCCGTTGCCGTAGACCGTCAGCGGCCTGCCGAGCACGGACTGGATGACGAACCGGTTCAGGACCGTGCCGAACACCGCGTCGTAGTCGAACCGCGTCGCCAGCCGGTCGTCGAGGGCGGTCTCCGGGGTCTGCTGGCCGTAGACGACGCCCTGGTTCAGGTCGGTCGCGCGGATACCCCAGATCCGGCACGCGAACTCGATGTTGTGGCTGTCATGCACCTTGGACAGGTGGTAGAACGACCCGGGCCGCTTCGGGAACAGGACCCGGTCGCGCCGGCCCTTGTGCTCGATGTCCAGCCAGCCTTCCTCGATGTCGATGTTGGGCGTGCCGTACTCGCCCATCGTGCCGAGCTTGACCAGGTGGATGTCGGGGTTGATCTCGGCGATCGCGTACAGCACGTTCAGGTTGCCGACCACATTGTTGACCTGCGTGTACACCGCATGCTTGCGGTCCACCATCGAGTACGGCGCAGCGCGCTGCTCGGCGAAGTGCACGATCGCGTCCGGGGCGAAGTCGCTGACCATGTGATAGGTGAAGTCCGCGTCGCACAGGTCACCGATGTACTTGCCGATCGTCTTGCCGGTCAGCTCACGCCAGACAGCGATGCGGGTATGCAGCGACTCGATCGGCACCAGGCTGTCCACGCCCATCTCGTTGTCGTAGCCGCGCCGCGCGAAGTTGTCCGCCACGGCCACCTCATGGCCGGCCTCTGACAGGTGAAGCGCTGTCGGCCAGCCGA
>Ga0335073_10008598_pt1 | contig 14329 bp, 8 predicted proteins | sample Lox_Sample_22_FD_207093 | JGI IMG/M metagenome (GOLD analysis project Ga0335073, IMG submission 207093) | Soil microbial communities from Loxahatchee National Wildlife Refuge, Florida, United States - Lox_Sample_2.2 | ecosystem: Environmental > Terrestrial > Soil > Wetlands | place: USA: Florida... | reverse complement strand
GCGCAAAGCCCGTGGCCTGCCTGAAGCCCCTCTTGAAGCGCTGCGGGAAAGCGGCTACGTTGAGCGAATCAGCAAGGAGCGGGGGAGCCGAAGTTCTGTCGTCAATACCTATGCCTGAGCGATAAGGTATGCTTAACGGCAGAGTTTCCGTAATGAAATTGCAGTCTCGGAGATTAACCTTTGCCCAAAGCGAAGATCAAACGGCTCTATCTGATTCCGATCCTCTCGAAAGCGCTCGATGTCCTTGAACTGCTTGAGCAGAACAACGCACCTGTCACCCTTGAGGACGTCTTTAAGAAGACCCACATCTCCAAAACCAGTGTCTACCGCATTCTTAAGACGCTGGTGCACCGGGGCTATGTAGCACAGTCACAAAATGGCCAGTATCGGCTGGTATCGCGCCCACGCCGGCTACGCTTCGGATTTGCGATGCAGAGCGGCGAAATGCCCTTCTCTGTCGCCGTTGCGCAGAGTGTCACTGAAGCAGCCGCAGCGGCGGGTGTCGAGCTGATCGCCCTCGACAATCGCCAGGACCCAGATGTCGCCATCAAGAACGCAGAAGAGTTCGTTCGCAAACACGTGGATCTCGTCCTTGAGTTCCAGGTTGAAGAGCATGTGGCGCCGCACGTCGCACACATTCTCAAGAAGGCCGATATTCCGCTCGTCGCAATTGATGTGCCGCACCCGAACGCAACCTACTTTGGCGTTGATAACTTCGAAGTCGGCTTTGAAGCTGGTTCGCTGCTTGGACAATACGCGCTTCGCAAATGGAAAGGTAAAGTCGACTGGGTTCTCGGAATTGGATTCTCTGAAGCAGGCAGTTTTGTCCAGAGCCGTATCACCGGAGCCTTTGAGGGTATCCGCGACCGACTACGGGATCTTCCCGGCGACCGCTATGTACGGCTCGAAGGCCGTGGCATGCGGGAGCCAGCGCGCATGGCGGTGGCTGAGTTTCTTCGTGGTCACCGCAAAGGCCAGCGCATTCTTGTCGCGGCAGCGACAGATACAAGCGCCCTCGGAGTTCTCGATGCGGCACGGCAAACCGGCAGGGAGAGCGATTTCGCAATTGCCGGGCAGGACTGTATTCCGGAAGTTCTGGATGAAATGCGAAGCGGCAAAAGCCCCATCGTGGGCTCGGTCTCGCACGAGGCTGAGAGCTATGGGCCGCGCCTCATCCAGCTCGGCATTGCACTTCTGCGCGGATATACTGTGCCCCCCTATAACTACGTTCGTCATCGTGCTGTCACTCAGGAGAGCTTCGATGAGAGCGCGGCTCCGGCGAGCGAAGAGTAGCAACCAACTCGTGTCGGCAATCGAGACGACATTGGCGCGAACGCACACCTCCGAAATCATGTATTGCGACATGATTCCGATTGATTCACGAAGATCGAGTCAAGCCTCCACTTGAGTCTTCAATTCGAGCAGCAATCGCAATGATTCAGGGCTGATCGTCCCGGTACGATCAATATCCAGATTGAATGTCACCGGAACGCTGCTCCTGTTGCACGAACGAACGTAATCTACCACTGAACTGCTCGTAAAGCGAGGCTTGGCGAGTGCCGTCATCACGTTTCTGTGCACCCATTGAGGATTATCGAGGCACACCCAACGGTGGCCCTGCAGGTGGTCGATGGTGAAGCGGGTCGATGGCACGCCGACCAGATCGTTGGCCTCTCCACCCTCATAGTCCTGATGCGTGGAGTAGAGAAAGTGGGTCAGCATGCCAGAGCTGAGGCTCACGATGCGCTGAGGATGGCCAGACTTTGCGGCTGCGACAAAGCGCTCCCAGGGAAATTGGAAACCGTGAAGATCCGTTGTGACTGAGTCGTAGGTACCGCGAGGGTCAAGCGAGAAACAGCTGTCAAACCACCAGCCTTCGACGCGGCGGCCATATCGCTCACCAAGTTCCCCAATAATCGCGAGCAGATTGTCGGTAAGTCGTGACTTGTCGTGCGCATGATATCCCACGGCATACTCCCAGGCTGGATCGTCGCCGTGATTGCACGAATGGTTGTAATACAAAATGAAATGCATATTGCAGGCGTGGCACGCGTCGGCCAGGTCCCCGATCAGGTCGCGCCGCGTGGTGCGTCCGGGAGCGACTCGATCAATCGCAGTGCAAGGCGACGGCAGCATCTGCAGCGCGTGGCACGAAGTGAAAATGATGTACTGCGCACCTGCATCGCTCGCCTGCTGCGCGTAGCGTTTTGCGTCAAAGCGCTCAACTGCCTCTTCGAAAGGCACCCAATCGTCCTCGCCAACTGGCTGTGACTGTGCGGTCCAATGAGTGGAAATCCCAAGTCGGCATGCAGCGAACCAGTCCGTATTCGCTTGAGCATAGGCTTCACTCCAGGCTGGTCTGCGCAAAGCTGCAGCAGTAGCAGCCGTCAGCCCCTTCAGGATATGTCGGCGCGTAATCCGCAGATTGGGCTCCACAGGCACTCTCCTCGCGATCTAATTTCGAATCGGAAGCGAATTCGTCGAGAGTGTAGCATTGAGACGCATAAGCCAGGTGCTCGCTTTCGGCGCGACTGTGTTTGTCTTCATCTCTCCAATCACTGCACCTTTTAGCCACTGCCTTATGGCTTAATTTCGCATTAGAAATTTGTTGCCTATTGCGATTGTATAGTATCATTATTTCTGCTTTCTGATCTTCCCGCCCGGTGGTGTCTATGTCTCAGTCGACTGTTTCCGCACCTGCATTGCAGTTCCTTGAAGATCGTTGGGATTCGAAAGTTGCTGCAGGACTGGATGAACCCGAGCTCTTGCGCTACCGCAGTAATCTGCTTGGCTCTGACCTGCGGATCACCAACTTTGCCGGCGGCAACACGAGCTCAAAGATCGATGACATCGATCCGCTCACGGGCGAAAGGGTCAAAGTGCTGTGGGTCAAAGGCTCGGGTGGTGACCTTGGCTCAATGAAGCGTTCGGGACTCGCAACGCTTTATCTTGATAAGCTGCTCGCCCTCGAACGCAGCTACAAGGGTGTCGACACGGAAGATGACATGGTCGCCATGTATCCGCTCTGCTCCTTCCGCAACAATCCGGTAGCTGCTTCGATCGATACACCGCTCCACGGCTTCCTTCCTTTTCCGCACGTGGACCATCTGCACCCTGACTGGGGCATCGCCCTAGCGGCCTCTGCAAATGGCAAAGTGAAGATGGAGGAATTCAATCGCGAGTTCGGCCACGCTTTGGTCTGGATTCCCTGGCAGCGCCCCGGCTTCGAGTTGGGCATGATGATGAAGCGTGCGCTCGCTGCGAATCCCGGATGCGATGGAATCGTGCTGGGCGGACATGGGCTTTTTACCTGGGGCGAGACGCAGCGCGAATGCTATTTGAACACGATTACGATCATCGATCAGATCGGTCAGTTCATTGCGCGGCACGGAGAGGCCAAGGGCCCTGCCCGTTTCGGAGGAGAGGCCGTTGCCGCCCGCAGCGATCGCCAGGAGCTCGCGACAGCCATTGCCCCCTTCCTGCGAGGACGTGTAAGTACGCAGAATCGATGGATTGCGAGCTTCACAGACGCTCCCGACGTACTGCAGTTTGTAAATTCAGCAAATGCGCAGCCACTGGCATTTCTAGGCACCAGTTGTCCCGATCACTTCATCCGGACGAAAATCCGCCCTCTGTTTGTGCCGTGGGCGGCGGGCGCTGGCATTGATGTGCTGAGGGCACAGATCGAGAAATCACTCGCCGAGTACCGCGAGCAGTACAAGGCGTATTATCACCAGTTCGCGACACCTGACTCCCCTGCCCTGCGTGATACGAGCCCTACGGTCGTCTTAATTCCAGGTCTGGGTATGTTCAGCTTCGGCAAGAACAAGACCGAAGCCCGCATCACCGGCGAGTTCTATACAAACGCCATTCACGTAATGGAGGGCGCGAGCCTACTGGGTGAGGGAGAGGTAAAGGGGGTATTGCCGCAGGTTGGCGAGGGCATGGATCCTGCCAGCTTTAAGGTGCACTCGAACTATGTTGCACTACCGGCACTCGAAGCTTTCCGAATCGAATACTGGGCTCTCGAAGAGGCGAAGATCCGGCGCCAGCCGCCTGAGAAGGAACTGAGCCGCCGCGTTGCCCTTATTGTCGGCGGAGGCAGTGGCATCGGCCGCGAAGTAGCTTTACTGGCCGCCGCACGCGGCGCGCACGTGATGATCGCCGACCGCGACGAAGTTGCCGCGAACAAGGTGGTCGATGAACTGAAGGCTGTCACGTCGAAAGAGTTCATTGGGGTCACAGCGGTCGACATTCGGAATCGCGATGCAATCCGCGCTGCATTGAAGGCTACCGCCGCTGCCTTTGGCGGAGTCGATATCCTGATCAACACGGCAGCAATGTTTCCCTCCTCGCCGGATGGCGCGATCAGCGATGCGATGTGGACTACAACGCTCGACTTAAACGTCACGGCGAACTATTTACTCTCCGACGAAGCCGCCAAGATGTTCAACGAACAAGCCCTGGACTCTGTAATTGTCCTGACAAGTTCAGCGAATGCCGTTGTGGCGAAGCGTGGCAGCGAAGCCTACGACGTGAGCAAGGCGGCGCTCTCACACCTTGTGCGTGAACTGGCTGTGACTCTGTCGCCGCGCGTGCGTGTGAACGGGATCAGCCCCGCAACAGTGGTGAAGGGATCGACGATGTTTCCGCGCGATCGTGTGCGCGCTTCGCTGACCAAATACAGTATTCCGTTTGACGAGTCGCTGAGCGACGACGAACTGCGCAACCTGCTTGCCGGCTTCTACGCCAAGCGCACTCTGACGCATCAACCCATCGATCCGGCAGACTGCGCCGAGGCAATTCTGTTTCTCGCAAGTCCCAAGTCGCGCTGTACCTCCGGACACATCATCCCTGTGGACGGCGGCCTGACTGAAGCATTTCTGCGCTAGGGCGCTTCCATGCTTCCGGACGCCCGGACTTAAGCCAGTCGTTTGAGTTCCGGGTAGCGCGCGAAGATGCGTTGCTGGTCTTCGGCGTTAAGTTGGCCAAGTGGACGAGGCTTGTCCTGTGGTCTCGTGCCTTTCTGATTCAGCACATTCATCAGGCTCCACTCGCGCTGCAGTTTGTCCGGCTCGTGCGTGGGAAGATCGTAGCGAGTAAAGTCAATCACCTGCGGCTGAGAATGCGTCTCCCAGTTGTGTAAGAGAGCCAGCCGAAACTCCTGATTCATGAACCACTGGATCTCCAACTCCTTCTCCGAGCCGGGAGCGCCAGTTCCTTTCGCGTCGAAGCGATAGTTCAGGCCGGTGTTATCGCGAAAGTGCTGCCGCCACTCGAGCCCGAACTCCCCTTCTGTGATCACACGCGTGTCGGGCCACCGGTTGTGCACTGAGTTAAGCCACCAGGCGAGGTCTTCGTCGTGCCCAACGGAGACCTCCCACACCCCAGTCACCCACCCAAATCCGTTGAGTGCGTGGCCTGTGTCGAAATGCATCGCAGTTGTGGCCATCATTTCCTTGCGTCCCACGTCTTTGCCAAGGTTCCCGACGGTTTCAATTGGACCGACACCCATCCTGCTGTTGAAACCACCTTGGAAACCATCGCGACGGGCGGTGAGAAAATCACACGTCCATCCGTCCAGGCAGACACAGTCGATAAAATCGGCACGTCCCTGCGCCGGTTTCAGGTAGTGTTCGATGCTGGGGTAGTAGGGATAGCAGATGCCACCGTCACCATCGCCGTAGTCGATGCCGTGCTGGCTCCAGACTTGTCCCTGACATACGTGAATGCCCTCATCGATCGCCAGATCCTTCTGATTCTGCGCGTCCATGAAGCCAGCAACCAAACACTGCGGACGATAGCCCCCGCCCACGATGGCAGAGATGCTCTTCAATGCGCCGTGAATGGTCTGACGGATGTGCTCACGGGTATCGTACATCGGGGCAAAGTAGCCGCCGGGTATGAATGTGACCTCGTCTCCGTAGCGGTCATGGTAGTCGGCCAGCATCTGCCGCGCGGTTTTATATTCAGCGCGCTGGTCATGGAGGGCAAGCCAACTGATCGCCCAGGTCATGCGGCCATCCGGGCAACCTCGAGCGAAAGCTTCGCGTCGTGAGCGGATGCGTTCCGGGCGATTGTCAGCAGCTTCATCTTCTCCTATTGAACGCCGCGGAGTGACCTCAATCTGGTTCACGCGCACAACCGAGACGTGCGTGATGTATCGACCGTGCATGTATGAAGAAGCGGGCGTCGAGCCCATCCCCGGTGAACCGCGGCCAGCGAGCCCAAGCGCGACGGTCGAAGCCATTGCTCCATTGATGAACTCGCGCCTGTTCCATGTCTTCTTCATGTTCATCCCGGTTCTGGCGGATTGGGTTCCAACTCCTGCCTGGTTAGCTCATCACCTGTACAGTTCCCTTACCCACGAGTTCCTCAATGCGCTCGATCCAGCCTCTGTCAGCAGACACGCTCATCGACTCCGGTTCGAGAATGACTTCGTATTCACCCTTCTTCTGCAGGTGAATCATCACCTTGCCTGGGCCCGGTGCAGCTTCGGCGGCAGACTTGAGTTCCGTCAGCATCGCTTCTGTGGCGCGATCGAGATTCACACGAATGCGGACGCCGGTGGGAAGCTTGATCTGCATCTCTTCGAGCGGCTGAATGGCGCTGATTGAGAGCTTCGGAGCCGCGTCCTCGTCTCCACTCAACATTCCACGCACCACAACGGGGGCTTCGATCTTAAGTTGCGCCGCAAGCTTTTCGTAGTCACGCGGGAAGGCGATGAGCTCGATCTTGCCGGTTGCGTCTTCGAGTGAGGCCTGGGCGTAGAGCTTACCTTCGCGCCGCGTCTTCTGCACGCGCACACCGTGCATCATGCCAGCTACCTGCAGTTCGTCTGCCGGATCGGCGTCTTTGCCCCAGCGTCGCTCTGGCGGCTTGCGCTCGAGCGCTTCTGCCACAGAGATAATACCCGGTAGATTGCGCAGTTTCTCTGCATACTTATCGAGCGGATGGCCGGACACGAAGAAGCCAAGCACTTCTTTTTCATTAGCGAGGCGCTCGCTCTCTTCCCAGTCGGCGACGTGCGGCAGATCGTCACCACCATGGCCATGCGCGGGGGACTCGTTGAAAAGGCCGAAGAGGCCGGTCTGGCCGTGGGCCTCATCGCGTTGCGCCTTCTGTGCACGCTCCATGGCTTTGTCCACTGCTGCCATCAGGGGTCCGCGCTTGCCTAGTGAATCGAGCGCGCCGGCCTTGATGAGCGACTCGATGACGCGCTTGTTCATCACCCGCAAATCAACCTTCTCGCAGAACTCCCAGATGCTGCGGAACCGGCCGCCCAGGTCTTCACGAGCTTTCTTAATCGACTCGATCGCGTTGCCCCCCACATTCTTTACTGCGGCGAGACCGAAGCGGATGGCTTCGCCATCGGATGTAGACACGGGAGTGAACTGCGCGCCTGAGACCTGCACATCGGGCGGCAAGACGCGAATGCCCAGCTCCTTGCACTCGCCGATATACTTCACCACGTTGTCCGGCTTGGAGGTTTCAGAGGTCAGCAGCGCAGCCATGAACTCGACCGGGTAGTGCGTTTTCAAATAGGCTGTCTGGTAGGCCACCCAGGCATAGGCAGCCGAGTGGGACTTGTTGAAGCCATATCCGGAGAACTTCGCCATCTGGTCAAAGATTTCTTCGACCGCAGCCTTCGGATGTCCCAGCCTGGCCGCACCCTCCATGAAGCGATCTCGCTGCTTGGCCATGGCCGCGGGGTCTTTCTTTCCCATGGCGCGACGAAGCAGGTCTGCTTCGCCAAGCGAATAGCTGGCAAGGAGATTCGCAATCCGCATCACCTGTTCCTGATAAACGATGACGCCGAGCGAGTCTTTTAGGATCTCCTCCAGAGGCGGCAGAAGATATTCCACTTTTTTGCGTCCCCATTTGCGCTCGATGAAGTCATCGATCATGTCCATCGGGCCAGGGCGGTAGAGCGCATTCAACTGAGTCAGCTCTTCCACTGTGTCCGGCTTATAGCGGCGCAAAATGTCGCGCATCCCTGAGGATTCAAACTGAAACACACCGGAGGTGAGTGCGGTGTGAAAGACTCTTTGAAAGGTCTCCGGGTCGTCAATCGGAATCATCTCAACATCGAGTTTTTCGCCGCGCGTCTGTTCAATCAGCTTGACCGCGTCGGTGATAACCGTGAGGGTAGCCAGGCCCAGAAAGTCCATCTTGAGCAGGCCCATCTTCTCCACAGCCTTCATGTCGTAGGCAGTCACAACTTCGTCGTTCTTTGTACGATTGAGCGGAACCAGTTCTGTGAGCGGGCGAGGCGCAATCACCACGGCGGACGCATGAACACCGGCGCCACGCACAAGACCTTCGAGCTTCAGTGCCGTATCGATCAGCTCGCGCACCTGCTTGTCGTTGTCGTAGGCCTTTCTAAGCTCAGGTGACTCTTCCAAGGCTTTGTCGAGAGTCATACCAACGGTCGCGGGCACCAGTTTGGCGATACGGTCGACGTCGCCGTAGGGCATGTCCATGGCGCGGCCGCAGTCTTTGATGGAAGCTTTGGCGGCCATTGTATTGAAGGTGATAATCTGCGCAACCTGTTCGCGGCCATACTTACGCGTAACGTAGTCGATCACTTCGCCGCGGCGGTTCATGCAGAAGTCGACATCGACGTCGGGCATTGTTACGCGCTCAGGATTGAGGAATCGCTCAAACAGCAACACGCTCTGCATGGGATCGATGTTCGTGATTTCCATGCAGTAGGCGACAAGCGAACCAGTCGCCGACCCACGGCCGGGACCGACCGGAATGTCGTGATCACGTGCGAATTTGATGAAGTCCCAGACGATGAGGAAGTAACCGGAGTACTTCATCTGCTTGATAATGCCGATCTCGTAGTTGAGCCGTGACTCGTATTCTTCGGGGGTCGACCTGCGCACTCCGCGGAGTTCCAACTGGCGCACGGAGGTGTCGAGGCGCTTCCTTAGGCCTTGACGGCAAACCTGCTCGAAGTAGCTGTCGATGGTGTGACCCTGCGGAACAGCAAACTCCGGGAAGGGATTGTCGACGGCCTTCAGCTTGAGCTGGCAGCGCTCGGCGATCTCCATGGTGCGCTGCATGACGCTGGGGTTGTCTGGGAAGAGACGGCCCATTTCGTCAGCGGACTTGACGAAGAACTGATCCGAGTCGAAGCGGAAGCGATCGGCATCGTGAATCTTGGCCCCGGTCTGTACGCAGAGCATGACATCGTGGGCGTGATGGTCTTCGCCACAGAGATAGTGCGAGTCGTTGGTGAGGACGAGCGGAATATCGAGTTCCTTCTCGAGGCGGAAGAGATCGCTCTGAATCCTGCGCTCCTGTTCGAGGCCCTGATCCTGGATCTCGAGGTAGAAGTTGCCGCGGCCGAAGATGTCCTGGTACTGAAGGGCAGTAGCTTTGGCCTTGTCGTAGTGGCCGGCCATGAGCTCTTCGCAGAGTTCGCCGGAGAGGCAGCCGGAGAAACCGATCAGGCCCTTTGCATTCTCGGCGAGGTACTTCTTGCTGACGCGCGGTTTGCGATAGAAGCCGTGGAGGCTCGCCTCAGAGGTGAGGCGAATGAGGTTGCGATAGCCTTCTTCGTTTTCAGCGAGGACGAGCAGGTGGTTGTACTGGTCGTTGGGCGTCTCGGCGCGATGGTCTTCGGCTTTGCAGACATAGAGTTCGCAGCCGAGGATCGGCTTGATTCCCTTTTCTTTGGCGGCGTTGAAGAAGTGAACCGCGCCGTAGATGTTGCCGTGGTCGGTCATGGCGACGGACTTCTGGCCGAGTTCGGCCACGCGGGCGACGAGTTTTTGGACGTCGCAGGCGCCGTCGAGGAGGGAGTACTCAGTGTGCAGATGAAGGTGGGTAAATTCGGCCATGGCTAAGGACGATTCTAGTCGCCGAAGCGGTGGCGTTGCCGACGCATGAGGCTCAGATATTCCACTTGTGTGAATACATTTAAGATGTTTATTTTATTATATTTACATTGATATTCTATGGACTGGATATTCCGCGGACTCAATTTCCACAGCGTCGCAGTGCGTTGCGCGTGGCGGTTTGCCGCTTGTCTGTTACCTGGGTTTGGGTGGAGTGGCAGGAAACACCGAAGTGGTATGGACCCCGATGTTGAGGGCGGAGTGAACTGGGGGAACCGAGGGCCTGGTTCCGCGTGCGCGAGGCGAGTTGCCGCGCAAGGCTGACAGCAGGACAAAAGAGAGGTCGCAGATGCAAAAGCGTTTCGTGGTTGCTTCGATTTTGAGTGTGGCGGCGATGGTGCTGTTCGCCGGCGGGGCGATGGCGCAGAGCGCCCCGGCGGCAAACAAGACGAAGCCGCATGAAGACAGTTCCAAACAGCCGGCAGACCGCAAGTCGGGCAGCGTGGTTGCGGCGGACTTCGACCACAGGACCGCGCGGGAGACCGGCAGCGGCATGGCGACGGGCCGGCGGCAGTATCAGCCGCTCACGACGCGGGAGAGCAACGGCGATCAGAGCGCCAGAAACTCCGCGCACGCGACAGAGTCGGTAGATGGCGCATCGATGGGCAAGAACGAGTTGAAGCAGGAAGCCGAGAACAAGGCGGCCGGCCAAAACAAGATGAGCAGCGCGCAGAACAACCCGATGTACAAGGACTCGGGCAAATCGGGCGCGAATCCGTTGTACGAGGGCAAAGACAAGGCGGCGGCAGCGCCCGCGCCGAAGAGCCACGAGACGGTGGAGTACAAAGACGGCGAGGACATGACGACGCGGTATCGGCCGGGCAACAACAAGACGACGCGGACAAGCAACCCGAAGCCGGCGGGTTCGGGACAGTAAGTCCGGAGGGATAAGGGGGCGAGGGGGCCGGAGCGATCCGGCCCTTTTGTTTTGTCCGCGGGGACTGGCCGTCCGGGCGATGGCGCTTCGCGCAGGTTCACAGCGAAGATGAGGGTGGAATTGGAGGGCTCACAGTTCCACACTTGCACTGGGTTGTTTTTGCTGTGTTGTGTGAGAAGAGTCGAGACGTGGAATGGGTGCGTTAGGGCGCGGCTCACACTTGCACAGGAACACAGGAACTGTGGAGAGGGTGATTTTTGGGGCTTGGGCACACGTATCCTGTGGCGGGCGGTTGGGGCCGATGTGGCGGCGGGTTGCGGGTTGAGTGCGTCGTGCATGGGTGACTCCGATGCCGTACCTTTCAAAACGGCGACTTCTTGAGAAAGAAAAAGGCCGGGAAGAATCCCGGCCTTTTCTTGATCTCTAAATCCATTATGGACTTTTCCGCGAAATACTACGCAAGGACTGGCCGTCCAGGCGATCGCGCTTCGCGCCATTCTTGCCACTACTTCTAAGTATGGGCTTTTCGGCGAAATACTACGCAAGGACTGGCCGTCCAGGCGATCGCGCTTCGCGCCATTCTTGCCACTACTTCTAAGTATGGACTTTTCGGCGAATTAATACGCAACGTGTGCGAAAAATCTTGCGCAATGGAATGAAGGAGTTAGGAACTATTTTGTCTACATAGGGCTTGACAAGTTTTCCACAGGGGGAAGACAGCTGTCAGCCGTCAGCTATCAGCCGTCAGCGGAGAAGCGGCAGAGGAGGGGCGAGTGCGATCGGTTGCGGCAAGTTTGCAGTGGGAAGAGAAAGGGTGCGCCACCCGCTCGTCAGCTGTCAGCCGTCAGCGGAGAAGCGGCAGGGAGGGGCGAGTGCGATCGGTTGCGGCAAGTCTGCAGTGGGAAGAGAAAGGGTGCAACACGCCCTCACGCGTCCGTGCAGGTTTGAGTTACGTGCTATTTGCGAAGGCTCTTGCGAGCCCCGTATTCCAAACCCTGCGCACGCACCCGCCCGCGCGCTGTGGCAGCGGTGACAAGCCCCTTGCCCAAGGGGTTACTGACGAGCAGGCGGTCAACCACTCGGAACAACGCTTGCGCCTCGCAATTCTTCTGAGAAGCAACTTCACGCTCCTGAACCTCGCAACGAAAGAGCGTTCTGACGAGCGCAGAATGTCAATAAGAAGCCGCACTTTTCAGAGTGAGGACGGTGATGTCGTCTTCCTGGCCGAACGCCTGCGCGGCCTGAGCCATTTTGTCAGCTGATTCGGTGGAGAGTGCCGCGGTACGCTCGAAGCCAAACAACTCGCCGGCAGGGTTGCGCGCCTCCACGACGCCGTCGGAGAGGAACGTGAGCATATCGCCGGGCGAGAACTGCAGACTCGATTCTGCATAGGAGGCATCGGCCGCCAGCCCCAGGGGCAGGCCGTTCTCGAGATCGATCTCTATGCCGTTGCGATAAGGCGCCAGGTGCCCAGCGTTTGCCACCTTGAGCGATCCATCCACAGAGATTCGGGCGCAAAGGCAGGTAATGAATCCTCCATCGGTCGCTCCAACGAGCTGCGAGTTCAGCCGCACAAGAATCTGGGCCGGTGACAGGTCCTCTTGCGCGAGAGCGCGCAGTGCGCCGAGAACCAGCGTCCCGGTCATGGCAGCTTTCAAGCCTTTGCCGCTGACGTCGCCGATGATGATGAGCGCGGAGTCATCGGGCAAAGGAAAGATCTGGTAGAAATCGCCGCCCACCTCGGTTGCGGGCAGGTAGGCCGCCTCGAGCCGCACCATGCGCAGCGCGGGCAGCCTGGCCGGAACCAGCCTCGCCTGGACTTCGCGGGCCGAGGAGAGTTCGGTGGAGAGGCGGCGCTCTTCCTGCGCGGAACGCGTGAAGCGCAAAATCAGCGCGAAGCCAATGGAGATAAACACGAGAACCTGAAACACGTCATCCCAGTCAACGGTGACAAAGCCGTTGGGCCAGAAGACCAGCGCGCCTGGGTTTCCAGACCATCCGGCAAAATAAATCGCCTGTCGGACGCCCTCGATGACGCTGCCCAGCGCCAAAAGGAAGACCGGAACGATCAGCAGGCGCGCATCGCGATTGCCCTCTTTGAGCGAGAGCAGCACGCGGACGATTACGAGGACGAAGACCAGCCCAAAAAATCCGGTCTGGACAGCCTGCCCTGTGGGGAGCGAAATGACGCCGTGGTAGCCGAGGAAATTTCCAATGACCGCAATCGCGTTGAGCAGAATCACAAGGCCGAACAGCCAGCCGCGGCGCGCCTTGAGAAATCCCCAGAGAAAGAGGTCTTCCGCCAGGTAGAGCGGCAACTCCAGCCATTGGCTGTCGCCGTACACGAAGGTCGAGCTGCCTTGCCGCATCAGCACGGTCACGATCAGCGCATCCAGCAGCGCGTGTCCGATGGTCCAAACGGCGAACCAGGCGTACTCGGGGTTGCGCCTGTCAAGCAGGAACAACACCAGGCCAATGCACCCGAGCGCCAAGGAGAGGAGATCGACCGTTAGCGCGGAAAGACGGCTGGCGATTTCGTTGTCGATGGCCAGCCGCTGGCCGGATTGAAGGATGGACAGCGAGCCGACGACGGGACTCCTGTGGAATCCGCCGCCGGAGTAGCTGGAGGCTACAGGGCTCTTCCAGACACGTATGGCGATCTCAACCCAGCGGCCGTTGAGCGAAGGCGGCAGCGCGAAAGCGTTGGCCTCGAATTGTTCGCTCCATTCCGGCTTGGGGCGCATGGTGCCATTGGTGCCGATGAGTTGCCCGTCAACGTAGACTTCGGCTGCACTGTTGACGTGTCCAATATCGATCCCGAGCGCGTCGTGGATTGCAGGCAGCTTGATGCGCAGGCGGTACCACGCATAGCCGGAGTAGCCGCGGTAGCCCTGGTGGTTCCAGGTGCTGGTGGTGTATTGCAGCGGCCATGAGGCGTCGTCGAAGGTGGGCGCGGCCCAGGCAGGATCGTCTCCGGTATGGAATCGCCAGGCAGTATCGAGCGGCGTCACTCCATGGGACCAGTGCGAGGCGTCTAAACTCTGGGCTTTCAAACCCGGCAAGCACGCGAGGAGCGTGAACAGGAGAAGCCAGATTTTACGCATGAAAGACCTCTTGAGGCGCAAGACTGAGGGTGAATGCAGAGATGCCGCTCTCCTGGGATATTGCTTCGCTGCGGCGCTATGGTGGCAGCGGTTGACGGAGTCAAGCTTGGAATTCGAGGAAAGGGAACATTGCCAGTGTCACCGATGGACTCCGGCTTGGCAAGGGATTTGCCATGCGGATTCGGTTCAGGAACGCGTGTCAGCAGTGTGCCCGACGCCTGATCCAGCAATAGAAGTGGGCTCCCCGTCCTGACGGGCCGCACCGCGAAAGGACAGATAGGGCGCCGCAGGCCTCAGGCTCGGCAATGAAAGTCTTCTTATCGATCGCTATTGAGAACATGGCGACACGCTAATCCAGCCCTAAATGCGGGCGCCATGTAGTGTTCGGGCGGTTAGTCGCTAATCCGTCAGTTACCCCTCAATCAACAGACGCCCGCGCC
>Ga0335073_10008597_pt1 | contig 14329 bp, 13 predicted proteins | sample Lox_Sample_22_FD_207093 | JGI IMG/M metagenome (GOLD analysis project Ga0335073, IMG submission 207093) | Soil microbial communities from Loxahatchee National Wildlife Refuge, Florida, United States - Lox_Sample_2.2 | ecosystem: Environmental > Terrestrial > Soil > Wetlands | place: USA... | reverse complement strand
TCACCTGACGACGAGAAGCTCAAGACCAGGGAAAAGAACGCGGAAAAGGCTCTCGAAGACGCCGACAAGGCGCTCAAGGAACTTGACGAGAAACTCTGCGTCACGCAGTCGCTCATTCTCACAATCACGGAGAACGGCTTCGGCAAGCGTACCGACGTGGACGAGTATCGCCTGACCGCGCGCGGCGCGCAGGGCGTGAACAACCTGAAGGCTACGGCCAAGGTGGGCAAGAGCTCGTCCATTCTGCTCGTCAACGAAACATCGGAGCTGATGGTGATCAGCCAGTTCGGCAAGATCATCCGCATTGACACCAAGCAGGTGCGCGCTGCCGGCCGCGCCACGCAGGGAGTCCGCCTGCTGAATCTGGAGCCGGAAGACAAAGTTGCAGCTGCGGTGATCATCCCGCCGGAAGAAGCGGGCAAGGACGAGGAGCCGACGCTGCTGCAGTAAGGCTCTGGTTGCCGACAGCTTCAGTTACGAGGATTCATTACGCAATGTCCGCAACCGGAGCCAAACCGATAGGAGCAGCCGACGAAGCCGGCGCATCGCAGGCCGTGCGGCAGATGTTCGACGCGATTGCGCCGCGGTATGATCTGCTGAACCACGTGCTCTCGGCCAACGTGGACCGGCTGTGGTGGCGCAAGGCCGCGCGGCGATTCCGCGATGTGCTCGCCCAACCTGAAGCCGCGGTTCTCGATATCTGCTGCGGCACGGGCGATATGACGATGGCCTTGCTGAAACTCCGGCCGCGCAATGCGCGGCCAGTCATCGCTGCTGATTTTGCACGCGGCATGCTGGAGCGCGGCGCGCACAAGTTCAGCCGCCACGCCGTAAGCGTGCTCGAAGCCGATGCGCTGCATCTGCCGCTCCGCGACCACTCGCTCGATCTCATCGTCACCGCGTTCGGCTTCCGCAATCTCGCCAACTACGAGGCCGGACTCCGCGAGTTCCATCGTGTGCTCAAACCCGGCGGCCAACTCGGCATTCTCGAATTCAGCGAGCCCGGCGGGCTGATCGGCAAGGCGTATGCGCTCTACTTCCGCCACGTGCTGCCGGCCATCGGCCGCGTAATCTGTGGCAAGGACGGCCCGTATCGTTATCTGCCGACGTCGGTGGGTCATTTTCCTGGTCCCGGAGAGATGCTGCAACGGATGCGAGGCGTCGGCTACGAGCGATGCGCGTGGCAATCTTATACTTTCGGAATCGCGGGATTGTACACGGCTGCGCGCGGGGCTGTACTCTAGATACGCCATTCTCGCACGCTGAATCTCACGAGCATGAAGAACCGGCCCATCGTCAACTTCTTCCGCATCGCTTCGCTGCTCCTGCTGCTGGTGGCCGTGGCGCTGCTCGCCGCCATAACGACCATGCACTTCGCCATCCACGGCGCAGAGGTGCAGGTACCGGCGCTCAAGGGAATGACGGTTGCCGACGCGCGCAGCGAAACGGCGGGATTGGGCCTCAACCTGGACGTCGATAATCGCTACTACTCGGGCCAGGTGGCAGCCGGACACATTCTTACGCAATCGCCCGCAGCAGGCACCGTCGTGCGGCGCGAGTGGCGCGTACGCGTCTCAGAGAGCCTCGGCCCGCAAAAGGTGGATGTGCCCGACACGGTCGGCGCCGAGCAGCGGGTGGCTGCGCTCGAACTGCGGCGCGCCGGGCTCGAGGTGGGCACAACGGCACATCTGCCGGACGGGGAAGCTGCTTCGGGAATCGTGCTCGCGCAGGATCCGCCCGCGCACGCGCAGGATATCGAGCAGCCCACCATCAACCTGCTTGTCACCAGTCCCGATGACGCAACGCCTGACGGCTACGTGATGCCGGATATGACGGGACTTCCGGTAGTCACCGCGCAGATGCAGTTGGCGCGCGTGGGCATCAAGACGGCGCCGCCCACATATCTGGACGTGCCGGTGGCGTCGGTGGGAAGCAGTGGCGCACAGCCCGTGCTGCCCGTGAAGGCGGGGTCCGTAATTGCGCAATCGCCCGCAGCCGGGGCACGCGTGGATCAGAGCACAACAGTGATACTGACGGTGGCACGATGAGAAGAGGAGACGGGTGTGCATGGGACTGAACGAGGACATTGAGCGAGTCGCGCGGCAGGAACGTGAATTGCATCTGCCGCGGCTGGATGCGCGCGTGGCGTGGGAGCTGGGCACGCGCCTGAAAGCGCTGGCGGAGGAACGCGGGCTGAGCGTAGTAATCGACGTGCGGCGTTTCGGCCAGCCGCTATTTTACGCAGCTCTCGAAGGCACGACGCCCGACAACCCTGAGTGGGTGCGCCGCAAGAGCAATGTCGTGGCGCGCTATCATCGCAGCTCGTACGGCATGGGATTGAACCTGAAATTGAAGGGCCAGACGATGGAGGAGCGCGGGCATTCAATCGCCGATTTCGCCGCGCATGGCGGCTCGTTTCCGCTCCACGTTGAAGGCGCGGGCATCGTGGGTTGCGTCACGGTCTCGGGATTGCCGCAGCGGGATGACCATGAGCTGGTTGTTGAAGCGCTGTGCGCAATGCTGGGCCGCGATTACGCTGCGCTCAAGCTGGGGCCGGAGTCGTAGGCTACGGCGCAGCTTTCTCCAGCAGTGCGATGAAGAATCCGTCCGTATGCAATGCACCGGGCAGCAAACGCAGCGCGCCTTGGTGCGTAAGGCACGTGCGCAGCTCCTCTGCTCCGGTTTCGGTGAGAATTCCTTTCTCGAACAGCGCGTCGATCGAAGTTTCCAGCGTGATCCAGCGAATGCCGGATGATTGCGCAAGAACCGCTGCGACCACCTGCTCATTTTCTTCGGGCTCCAGCGAGCAGGTGGAATAAACGGCGCGGCTACCGGGACGCAGTGCGCGCGTCACGGCGGTGAGAATTGCGCGCTGCCGCTCAGCGTGGCGGGGAAGATCTACCGGTTGCAGGCGATGGCGGATCTCGGGATTGCGCCCCAGCGTACCGGTTCCGCTGCAGGGCACGTCAGCTAATGCTAGGTCGAACGCGGAATTTTCTTCGAGCCTCGATGCGTCAGCCAAGCGGCATTCGATCTGGTCCGCATGTGCGGCGAGCCGGTCCCGCATCTGCGCAAACCGCTGCGGACTGGCCTCGCACGCAACCAGATGCGCTTCCTCATGGCGCTGAGCAAGGATGAGTGTTTTGCCGCCGGGCGCCGCGCACGCATCTACGATGTTCTCTATTGCCTGATTGCGCTGTGCTGCGGCGCAAGCCGCCAGTTCCGCGATCAGCTGCGAGCCTTCATCCTGGATGCGAACGCGTCCGTCGTGAAACGCTTCCGTTGTGGTCACATCGCCTGCGATCACGGTGCGTGCTGCGCTGAGCAGTCCGCCGGGAGCCAGTTCGATTCCTGAGCGGACGAGTTCTGCCTCGGCGCCCGGATCTTCGATGCGCAGCGATATGACAGGTTGCGTCTGCCCATGACGACAGAGGTCGCACGCGGCCTCGCGGCCATAGTGCGCAATCCATCGGTCAACGAGCCACGCTGGATGCGCCTGGACGGAAGAGTCTTCGAAAGAGCTCGAGCGCGGAGCGGCGGCAAGCTTGCGTAGAACCGCGTTGACCATGCGCGAAGCAAACTGATGCCCGGCCTGCTTGACCAGTTCCACGCTTTCGCCAATCGCCGCGTGCGCCGGAACACGATCGAGATACAGAAGCTGAAACGCGCCCAGGCGCAGAGAGATCAGCACCTCGCGATCGAGCTTCGCACCCGGCCTCGCAAGGTAGCTCTTGAGGCGATCATCCAGCTCCAGTTGCCAGCGCAGCACGCCGAGCACAAGAGTCGTGGTGAGACTGCGGTCAGCGGGCGAGAGGCTGCTGACGGCATTACCGCGCAACAAATCGTCCGCGTGGGCTGACCCTCGCTCGACCGCCATGAGGATGCGGAATGCGGCGCGGCGAGCGGGCGAAATATCCGGCACGGCCTCAACCTAAGTACGCTTCTGCGTCGAGCACATTCCCTCGAAGGAACTCCGCAGCCGGCATGCGCTTCTTGCCCTCGAGCTGAACCTCAAGAAGTTCGATCCAGGTGTTCTCGGCACAGGCAACAAAGAGCCGATGGTCTTCGACACAGATGCGGCCGCACTCTGCAACGTGCCCCTGCGCGGATGCAGGCTCGGGCGCGACCGCGATGCGATGTACGATGAGCTTCTTGCCATCGAGCGCCGTAAACGCGCCGGGCCAGGGCTGAAAGCCGCGCCAGCGGTTATAGAGCTCGTGGGCTGCGCGGCCGGTAAAATCCATGCGGCCATCTTCGCGATCGAGCAGCGGGGCAAAGGTGGCGAATGCATGGTTCTGCGGCCGCGGCTCGATGGTTCCATCAGCGAGGCCTGCCAGCGTCTGGACCACGAGCGGCGCGCCCGCGTGCGCAAGAACCTCGAACAGCTCGGCGGAAGTTTGTTCCGGACCGATCTCCTGGGTCTGCTGCAGCAGGATCGGACCTGTGTCGAGGCCCTCTTCGAGCAGCATCGTCGTGTTGCCGGTGAAGGCATCGCCCATGGCGACGGCCCACTGGATAGGCGCCGCTCCGCGATACTTCGGCAGCAATGATGCGTGCAGATTGATGCAGCCGAGGCGAGGCAGTGCGAGCATCCACGGAGGAATGATGCGGCCGTAAGCGACCACGACGATGGCGTCAGGCCCGATCGCCTCAAGCTGCGCGCGGAACTCGGCGCTGCTGCGAATCTTTTCCGGCTGCGTAACCGGAAGACCGGCGGCCAGTGCGGTTTGCTTTACGGGTGGTGCGGTGAGCTGCTGCTCGCGCCCTACGGGGCGGTCAGGCTGCGAGACGACCAGCGCGATCTCGTGGCCGGCGGCGAGCAGCGCCTGCAGCGTGGGCACGGCAAACTGCGGTGTTCCGCAGAAGACCAGCTTGAGACGCGCGGGCGTAGCCGTCATGGGCGATCTACCACTGACCTTCGCTCTGCAGCTTGCGAATCTTGCGCAGATTCAGATTGCGCTTGAGCGGGCTCATGCGGAAGATGAACAGAATGCCGTTGAGATGATCAATCTCGTGCTGGAAGGCGCGCGAGAGCAGCTCTTCGCCGTCCATCTCGAACCATTTGCCGTGTTCGTCCTGAGCGCGGATGCGCACCTTCGCGGCGCGCACGACCTTCTCGCGAATGTCAGGAAAGCTGAGGCAGCCCTCTTCTTCATACAGCCGGCCTTCGCTCGAAATGACCTCAGGATTAATGAGCACAAGCTTGTCTTTGGGCTCTTTGCCCAGGCTGAGGTCAATGACAGTGACCCGTTTCGAGATGCCCACCTGCGGAGCGGCCAGGCCAATGCCTTGTGCGGAGTACATGGTCTCGAACATGTCGGCCACCAGCTTGCGCAGTTCGTCGTCGAATTCGGTTACCGGCTCACCGGGTTGGGAGAGCACGGGCTCGGGATATTTGACAATCTTCAAAACCATTGCTTCTTGTTAGTAGCTCCGTATCTGTTCGATGTAACTGGAGAAATTTCGCTGCAGTTCCACGAGCGAATCGCCCCCGAATTTCTGTTGCGCCACGCCCGCAAGCGTAATGGCCACCATGGCCTCTGCGGCCACACCAGCGGCGGGCACTACGCAGATGTCGCTCCGCTCGTAGCTGGCGCTGGTAGCTTCGCGCGTATCGAAACGCACCGATTCCAGCGGCCGGCGCAGCGTGGAGATGGGCTTCAGGTAGCCGCGAACAACCACGTCTTCGCCGTTGGAAACGCCGCCCTCGATGCCGCCGGCGTTGTTGTGCGGGCGGGTGAAACGAGTCGGCTTGCCGTGGTTCTGCTCCGCGTAGTGAATGGGATCATGCACCTGCGAGCCGAAGGATTCAGCAGCCGTGACGCCGCGGCCGATCTCGACGGCTTTTACGGCCTGCAGGCTCATCACCGACCAGGCCAGCAGCCCGTCGAGCCGCTCGTCCCAATTGGCGTAGGTACCGAGGCCGGCGGGCACATTGTGCGCGACCACTTCGAAGACCCCGTTCACCGTGTCGCCGGTGCGCGCTGCCTCTTCCACTTCTTCTTTCATGCGTGCTTCGGCCGCAGGGTCGACACAGGCCAGCATTACTTCGTCCTTGGCGGCGAGGGCGACTATCTCGTCCCACACGGCGGGGCGGTCGAGCTCCGCATGGCCCACACGGATGACGTGGCTCAGCACTTCAATCCCCAGCGCGCGCAGAAACAGCTTGGCCAAGGCTCCGGCGGCCACGCGCGAAGTGGACTCGCGGGCCGAGGCGCGCTCCAGCACGTAGCGGGCGTCTGGGAAGTTGTACTTGAGGGCACCGGCAAGATCAGCATGGCCGGGGCGCGGCGAGGCGACGGCCTGGTGCTTGGCGGGATCGCCGGCCTCGACCGGCAGCTTCTCTTCCCAGTTCTTCCAATCGCGGTTCACTATCTCGATGGCGATCGGGGAGCCGATGGTCTTGCCATGGCGCACGCCGGAGAGAATGTGCGCCTTGTCGGTCTCGATCTTCATACGGCCGCCGCGGCCGTACCCCTGCTGGCGACGCCAGAGCTCGCGATTGATGAATTCGAGATCGACGGGAACGCCGGCCGGCAGCCCGGAGATAAGCGCAATCAAGGCCTCGCCGTGGGATTCGCCGGCGGTGGAAAAACGGATCATATTGATTTCATTGTAACGGAGAGACAGAGAACAGAGACCAGGGGTCAGGGATCAGATATCCCGCGCATCTGGGCAGTCAGGCCCTAGATCGATAACATTGCCTATTCCCTGTTCCCTAGTCTCTAGTCCCTGTTCCCTGTTCCCTGTTCCCTGTTCCCTGTTCCCTGTTCCCTGTTCCCTGTTCCCTGTTCCCTGTTCCCTGTTCCCTGTTCCCTGTTCCCTGTTCCCTGTTCCCTCGAATACTATGGCTTGCATGTCCTATTTTTTGTTCAAGAGCGAGCCCGATGTATATTCCTTCGACGACCTTGTGCGAGACAAGGAGACCGTCTGGGACGGTGTGACCAACCCCACGGCCGTCAAGCATCTGCGCGAGATGAAGGCCGGCACAAAATGGATCTTCTACCACACCGGCGACGAACGGACGGCCGTGGGCACAGGCACGGTGATCAGCGTAGACCCAACCAACCCGAAAGTGCCCGTTGTGAAGGTAAAGGCCGGGCAGCGGCTCAAAAATCCTAAGACGCTGGCCGATATTAAAGCAGAAAAGCTCTTTGCCGACTCGCCCCTGGTGCTGATCGGCCGCCTTTCGGTGGTGCCGCTTACCGAGGCGCAGTGGCAGTGGTTTCTAGGCTAGAACTCACTTGGAATGAGGGACTAAGATCGGTCCGTGACCCGCTATCTCCTCGACACCGGTATTCTCAACCACATCCTCGCGCCGAGCCCTCCCGCGCAGCTAACCGCATGGCTCGATCAGCAACCTGACGAACAGCTGTATATCTGCTCGATGAACCTGGCCGAGATCTGGAACGGCATCCTCGAGCTGGCGGCGGGGGAAAAACGCTCCGAAAGAGAGGGCTGGTTCAAGGGTCCGCGCGGGCCGCGGGTGATCTTGGGGAACCGCGTCCTGAACTTCGACGACAAGGCCGGGATGGTGTGGGCGCGGCTGGTGGCCGACCGCGAGCACGCCGGCCTGCCCTGCGGTCCCGTCGATATGATCTACGCTGCGATAGCCGAGGCCAACGGCTGCATCCTGGTCACGGAAAACGAAGAGCACTTTACCGGACTGAATGTGCTCAACCCGATGAAGCCGGCGGAGTAGCTCACTTCCTCAACTCGATTGCGACCACCTGTCCATCAACGGATGAATCGGAACTGGCGACATACTTCACCTGCGCCTTCTTGCCTTCGAAATCGGAGCACGGATTAACTGAGCCGGAAAACGTTAATCCAACCGCAGTGAGCTCAATGTTGGTGAAGTCGTTGTCGTAAAGGGAGACATTCTTGCCCGATGCGCCTACCACTCGAAATTCAATCTCGCTGGGATAGTTGCATTTCACCCCACGAATCACGCCATCTGCCGTAAGCTGCGCCGCACCCACGGGCATGGTGGGGTATTTCGGCTTGGCGGCCACCATCACCGGCGTGGACGTGACCTGCGCGCTGGCATCAGCCGCGAATTGCGTGCGCCCCGCTTGGATGCGATTGATTTCGTCCATTCTGTTCTGCACCAGAGCAGCGTCTTCCGGCTTTTTTGCCATCGCCGCGGCCGTTTTGAGAACCGTCATGGCATCAGAGTAGCGATCCATCTCCGTCAATATTCCGGCCGCGTTGACCCGGAAGTTGATGTTTGCAGGATCGAGTTCGATGGCACGCACGTTCGATCTGTGCGCATCCTCGAGTTTTTCGTGATTCATGCCGTAATAAGAGGCGAGCCGGTCATACGCTGGAGCGAAGCGCGGGTTCAGGCGTAGCGCCGTTTGCAGGCTGCTCTCGATCTCCGGGTCCGCTTCGTGCCGGTTGGCAAACATGGAGAAGATGGCGAAGTAGTAGTAGGCAAGAAAATCCTGCGAGCCGAGCTTAACCGCTTCGCCATACCACTTTCCCGCCTCATCGAAGTTCCCTGCACGGGATACCAGGAATCCCATCGTCTCATGAGCCTGTATGTTGTTCGAGTCCTCTTTCAAAACCGCATCGAGCAGGACGCGGGCATCGTCAGTGCGCCCCGCGCAGGCCAGCACGTCCGCTCGCATGGCATCCGATTGCGCCGCTGCGAGCGCTTCCGTCTTGTACGAAGACTCATCGATCGGCGCAGCCGCGCTCGACATGATAAATTCCTTGTATTGTCCGGCCTGGATGTAAGTGCGGAGCGCTGTCTCAAGCTGTTTCAGATCGCCGAATGCCTGTTCGGCAGCCGTCAGCGGATCGACACCTTGTTTCGTCAGCGTAACGTAATCGTCGACGCGCCGCGTGTGATTCAGGTGATCGGTCACCACCAGGTAGTGCGTCAGAGCCCACGACTCCGCGTAGAAGACACTTCCTTTTTGCTCCTCGTGATAGTACGGCGAATCGGAATCGACCTTGAAGAGAACCGGCAAAGGTATGATGCGGTTCTGCCGTAGATAGAGAATGTCGTCTACGCTGGGCTGGCCAAGACGCACGTTCTGATTCGTGATGTCGGTATTCTGCATGAACTCCGCGATGCCTTCATTCAGCCACAGCGGCAGCAGGTCGCCTCCTGCGGAAAACTGCACGTGGGTGTACTCGTGGTACACACTGGCGTACGGATGTTCATTCTCCGCGTCGAGCCGCAGAAGGATGTAGTTCTTGTAGGAGGAGTGCAGGAAGTAGCCGCCGATTTTCAACTGCCCCTTAGTCAGATAGGCCGCCGGCTCCAGAGCTGTGAATGTCTTCTGGTTTTTTGCCGCCAGCACGACGATGGGCTCGGCCGGATCGAGATTGGCCTTCGGAAATAGTGTGTGGAATACCCACCGCATGCGCTCGAACTGATCCAAAGTGCGGCGGCCTTCTTTTTCACCGGCGTCGGTGAGCAACGTAAAATGCGCGCTGGTGATCTCCACCCATGGGTCGCCCGCGGCCGCGGCGCTTGCGCGCAACACGGCACTCAGGAGAACAAGGCAAAGAACGCGGCACCCCATCGGAGTACCGCGATTCTACCGCAATCTACGAGCTCTGCGGCTCGGAATCGAGCCATCTTTTCGTATTCAGCAGCTGGCGGTTATCGAGCGACCAGACCTTGCCGGTGAGTTCGTCTGGGGCTTTGCCCTCGCGCAGAGATTTGTCGAACTCACTGACCACCGCCTGCATCTTGGCGTCGAAGTCGTCGATGAAATTGAGCGCCAGCGCTTCGGGAATCATGGGCAGCTTGGGCGAGCCAAACTCCAGCCTGCCGTGGTGCGAAAGAATCAGGTGCAGAACCAACGTGCGCAGCTTACCCGGGAAATCGGGCAGCGCGGCGATGGCTTTCTCCACCATGTCGACGCCGATCTGGATATGCCCGAGCAGGATGCCTTCCAGTGTGTATTCGAACCCGATGGCCCAGCTCAGCTCGCGAATTTTGCCGATGTCGTGCAGAATGACGCCGGTGAGGAGCAGATCGCGATCAAGAAGCGCGTAGTGTGCGGCCACGCGCTCGGCCATGCCCAGCAGGCTCACCACGTGTTCGAGCAAACCGCCGAGCCATGCATGGTGCAGGCCGCGTGCGGCGGGCGCCTCGCGATACGCTTCGGCAATTACGGGATCGGAGAGCAGCGCAGTGAGCAGTTGTTGCAGATGAGGATTCGCGACGCTCTCGACGCTGGCCATGAGCTGGCTCCAGAGAACGTCGATATCGAAAGAGGTCGCGGGCAGAAGGTCGGCCTTCTCCACTTCGAGCGGCAGTGCGAGACGAAGTTGCTCGACCTTGATCTGGCAGCGGTCGTCGAAGCGAGCGGTGCAGCCGCGCACCTTCACCGTGTCGCCGCGGTCGAAGCTCTGCACGATGCGCGAATCGCCGGGGTCCCAGATGCGGGCTTCCATCTGGCCGGTTTTGTCGCCGAGCATCAAGCTCACGTAGGGTTTGTTGGTTCGGGTGGTGCGCTGCTGCTTGGCCAGAATCAGAAAAAAACCGTCGAAGAGCTTTCCCTCCTCGATTGAGGCCAGATCGGCGATATAGATGTCTTTCATTCTTCCGAGAAGATTACAGCAGTTGGCTCTGAAGGCTCAAAGCGCCTTGCCTGCGCAGGCTCAATACGGGCAAAAGCAAAACGGGCCCGGGCGTTCAAGTGCCCGGGCTCCGGACGGAGAGTCTAATTTTTACTGCGGCTTCGGCGCATCCGAGGGCGCGGGCGCTCCCGGTACGGGAGCAATCGGCGTGGGCTGCGGTGGCGGTGTAGCAGTCGTGTCAGACGGCATCTTTTTCTTGTCGGCGAGGCGCGTTTTTTCGCTGGTCGTCTGGGTCTTCTTCTTGGCGGATGTGCTGCCCAGACCCAGAGGTGCAGATTGCGTCTGCTGATCGGCCACCTCGGCGGCGTCCGGCGGCGTAGGCGCATCGGCGTCGGCCTGCGATCCGGTGGGCTTGTGCTTCTTGGCGGTCCGGGCGCGATCGCTGAAACGCGCCTTCTGCGTCGACCGCGTGGGTTCCAGCGGATTTTCCGGCTGCTGCGAGTTGTCGGCCGTCTCCGGCAGCGCTCCGGCGTTCTCGGTCGCGGAGTTGGTCGCTGCGGCAGGCAGGGTCTCGCGCGGAGCCTGTCCAAAGCGGATCTTCTCCTTCTTGCCCGGCTTCTCCGTGGCCACCTCCGTGTTCTTGTCCTTCTTGCTCTTCTTCTTCTTAGCAGTTGCAGGAGCATTCTGCGCCTGGGTAGAGACGTTCTGCGATGGCGCCGGAGCTGCTGCTTCCTCGGGCGCTGCTTCCTGCGGCGACTTCTGCCGGAACGTGTGGGTGCTTTCGCGGAAACGCGTGCGTTCTACCTTGGCCTTCTTCTTGGGTGCCGGGGGAACATAGGCGCTGAACGAGATGCTCGGGTGCATCTCCGCGTAGGTCGCGCCGGTGTCCACGTAACCCGGCTTGATGAAAATCGCGGCCTCATCGCGCATCTTGCTCAGATACGCGCGAATCGCCGGCTCCATGCGGCTCTCGTAGAGAGACTCTTCGACCTGCTGCTCCACATCCTTGTAGGGAGCCGGACCGCCGGCATTGTGCTGCACCACCTTGAGGATGATGTAGCCCTGGCGGGTGAGGATCGGATCGGTGTACTGCCCGGTGTTGAGTGAAAATGTCTTGTCCTCGAGCACCTTGGGCAGCTGGCCGTGCTTGTACTGGCCCAGGTCTCCGCCTTCGCCGGCCGTCGGCCCTTCGCTGAAGCTCCGCGCGAGCTGGGCGAAGTCGCCGCCGGAATGCAGCCGAGCTTCAATATCGTCAGCCTTCGCCTTAGCCGCAGCCTGTTTGGCCGCATCATCGGCAGGCGCCGAAATGAGGATCTCGCTCAGCCTCTCGCTTTCCGGCTGCGTGTAGTCCTGCTTGTGCGCATCGTAGTAGCGCATTGCCTCGCCGGGCGTGAACTGAATATGCTCGCCCACCTCCTGGCGCATCACTTCCTGGGTGATGATCTGGTTGCGGACGTTGGCTTCGAAGTCCTCGTAGGAGACGCCCTGTTCTTCGGCAGCTTTTTTCAGGTCGTCGAGAGAGGCCAAGTTGTACTGCTTGCGGATGTCATCCAGCCGCTTCACCAGCTCCGTTTTACCGTCAATGCCGAGCTCTTTGCCTTTAGACAGCCAGAGCTGCTGATCGATAAGGCTGCGCAGCAGGTCTTTGTGGGCGGAGGCCATCTGCTGCATCGTGTCGCCGTGCTGGCGCGCTTCCTGGTCCATCTCGCTCATTGCGCGGTCGTAGTCCGACTGGCTAATGATCTGGTCGTTGACGCGGGCGATGATGTCTTCCACCACGGAGCCGCCGTAGGGGCTGGCCGAAGTGTTGTTCTGGGCCTGTGCCGGAAGAGTCGCAACGGCAAGCAACGTGCCGAACGCAGCGGGAGCGAGGAAATGTCTGAGAGTCATAGGTTCAGCATGCGCAAGACGGCCATCCGCAGCCGCTCATTGCATAGACGCCATTGTAAACGTCCGGAAAGCAAGAAGGCCAATGAGAACCCGGCCTGTTCGCCGCGCCTGAGAGATGTTGCCCGGAAAAACTACTGGCTCTGCGGCCCCCGCTATCCGCCGAATCTGGCTCTCAGAGCTCCCACTTTGCTCGTCTGCGCACCCGGCAGGCGGTTGCTCTGCGCGGCATAGTCGGTAAGGAAGTAGCCCCAGCTGTCGGCACACATGACGGCCTTCGGCGTATCCTTGATGGCCCGGCATTTGGGAAGCTCATACACCTGGTCGGTGGTCTTGATGATCTTGTGGCTCATCTCGTGAAACAGCGTCATGAAGCGGTAAATCGCAACCGTCGAGAGCATCTCGTCGTAGTTGGTCCTCACCGAGAAATAGAGCGGCCCCAAAAAGATCCTCAAACCTGACGGCACCTGGAGATAGCCGTTTTCGCGGCGGAAATCGGGCCGGTCCTGTCCCTTGAGCATCACCGTAGGCAGCACCTGCCCGGCAAGGCTCTCCTCTACTTCGTCGTTATCGCATCGGTTCCCTACCGCAAGAACCTTAAAGGTGAGCCGGGAGCACCTGTGATTCAGATACTGGTCCAGGTTGATGATGGCCGACTGGACCTCGCTCAGAGATTCGCTGGCGAACCAGGTGGTGCGCGGCCCGGGACGCTGTGGACCGGCCAGCTCGTGAATGAGAGGGCAGATGATCTTCAGGTTGTTGGCAATTTCTTCCAGGAATGCCAGCGAAGGGAATCCTTCGGCGCGCAGGTCGAGCGGCGCCTGGCGGCTGGAGATCGAGACCGACATCTTGAAAATCATCGACTCGTCGGGCTTGGCGATCTTTGCCTGGATGCAACCCTGAAGGTAAGCAAGAGGCCTTGCATATTTTGTTTTTGCGTCCGGCGGAAGGTTGCGTAGAGCAACCTGAAGTTCGACCCCAGCCTGAGCAGCCTTGGAATTGCTCGCCTGCAACAGCATCTTGTTGTAGACGCCGGGCTCGTCTTCGTTCACCGGTGTCAGGATGCTGTCCTGGATCTGCGGGTTGATCTTCCTGATCCTTTTCAAAAAACTGCTATCAACCGCAGCTCGCGGAGTGTTCGCGATGCTTCCGCGCGCGGAGTTGTAATTGTCGATTTTGGCGAGGAGCCCGGGGAGGCTACTGTCGGAAAATTGCGGATTGATTGCCTTGCATTGGGCTATAAACTCTTGCTTATCAATTTTGACCGCCGCCATAGCTCCTCCCATGATGCTGCCTTTGCCCATTGAGTACGCAGGAAGATTTCACTGAACTTTTCGAAGACCTTATCCTGTATAGCTCCGCCCGGTCCGGCATGCAATCAATTCGTGCCCGCCAAGGCCATTCTGCGCACTGAAGTACCGTGTCTGGTGGAGGTTTGTGCGTGGTGACCGAAGCCGGTAACGCAGCGTCTAAATGAGAGGGTGCTATACTTTTGGTAGCCCAAAACGGCTCTCGGGCTCTAACAGCGGCTTTGTATCTCCCAGGCCTTGCCGGAAAACCGGGCAAGGCGAATTTTTTATCGTGTGTCCTTCCGGCCTCTCCGGAACCGGCGCGCACGAGGGAGGCAGAGGAGCCGCAGCAAGATGCCGGGTGCAGCCGCCAGCTGGAGGTTCGGTCCGCTTATGACTCCCCGCGCGCGCCGCGCATTCTTCGCCGTCGTTCTGTTTTTCTCAGTTTGCGCCGTGGCGGGTACGCTGCTGCAGCGTAGAGTTGGCGCTCAGACCTCTGAAGACGAGAGCCAGCTTCGCGACAGCCTCAAGACATTCACCAACGTTTACTCGCTGGTGGAGCAGAACTACGCCGAGCCGATTACCGGCGACAAGGCCGATGCCGCCAT
>Ga0335073_10008595_pt1 | contig 14330 bp, 12 predicted proteins | sample Lox_Sample_22_FD_207093 | JGI IMG/M metagenome (GOLD analysis project Ga0335073, IMG submission 207093) | Soil microbial communities from Loxahatchee National Wildlife Refuge, Florida, United States - Lox_Sample_2.2 | ecosystem: Environmental > Terrestrial > Soil > Wetlands | place: USA... | reverse complement strand
CAGCCGCTCATCCCAGTTGGCGCAGGTGCCCAGACCCGGAGGCGCGCCGTGCACCACCACCTCAAAGACGCCTCCCACCGTATCGCCGGTTCGCAGCACCGCATCGACTTCGGCCTTCATACGCGCCTCGGTTTCAGGGTCCACGCAGTTCAGCAGCACTTCATCTTTGTCGCGCAGGGAGGCGATTTCTTCCCAGCTCGCCGTCCGTCCCAGATCGGCGCGGCCCACGCGGATGACGTGGCTCGCCACGTCGATGCCCAGCTCCAGGAGCAACTGCTTAGCGACTGCCCCCGCCGCCACGCGCGCCGTCGACTCCCGAGCCGAAGCCCGCTCCAGTACGTAGCGCGCATCGGGAAAATCCCACTTCAGCGCCCCGGCGAGATCCGCATGGCCCGGCCGCGGCGAGGCCACCGCCTTGTGTTTCGCCGGATCGCCCGCGCCCACCGGCAGCGCCTCGGTCCAGTTCTTCCAGTCGCGATTCTCGATGGTGATGGCGACCGGCGACCCGATCGTCTTGCCGTGGCGCACGCCGCTCAGGAAATGTGCCGTATCCGTCTCGATGCGCATGCGTCCGCCACGGCCGTAGCCCTGCTGGCGGCGCCACAGCTCGCGATTGACACGGGCTTCGTCAACGGGAACACCCGCAGGCAGGCCCGAAAGCAGAGCCACAAGGCTCTCCCCGTGCGATTCGCCGGCTGTGGAAAAACGCAGCATGATCGTCTGTTAACCCGCCCTGATTGTAGATGATTCAGTTCTTATTCGGTCGCAAGCCATGCGTACTGCTTCTCGCTCAGCGGCACCACCGACAGCCGCCCCATCCGCACCAGCGGCGAGGTGGCAAACATACTTTCCGCTTTGATCTCGGCCAGCGTCCGCGGCGTCTTCGTCCGCTTCACGAATTTCACCCTCACCACGGGCTGCTTCGGATCGCCGGCATCCACCGCGACGACCTTGGCCAGTCCGACCGTCCGCTTCTCCTCGCCGGTGTGGTAGATGACCAGCATCTCGCCGCGCTGCATCCCGGCCAGGAACTTCACCGCCTGCGGATTCGATACGCCGTCCCACACCGTCTCGCCTTCGCGCTGCAGGTCGTCCACCGAGTAAGTGCCGGGTTCAGTCTTCAAAAGGTAGGGCATGATTCTGATCCTCGATTTTCTCTCCCTGTTTGTGCTCGGCCCGTTCCGGTTCGGGGGTTTCTCCCGCGATGCGACGCAGCTCTTCCGTCTCCAGATACGCGGCCGTATTCAGCAGGGGCCGTTCCAGAGAGCGCACCCAGTCTGTCATCTCCGCACTCGACCGTCCATTCGCCTCGCTCCGCGCGAACTCGCTGCGCACCGTTTGCATCTTGGCATCCAGATCGTCCAGGTAGTGCAGCATGATGGCTTCCGGCGTCATGGGCAGCTTGGGCGATCCAAACTCGTATTTTCCGTGATGGCTCAGCACCAGGTGCTCCACCAGCAGCCGCTTGGCCGGAGGAAAATCCGGGATCCTGGCGATTTTCTCCTCAATCATTCGGATGCCGATGGTGATGTGTCCCAGCATCTGCCCTTCGAGGGTGTATTCGAAGCTCGTTCCCCAGGCCAGCTCGTGCAGCTTGCCGATGTCGTGCAGAACCACGCCGGTGAGCAGCAAGTCCCGATTGACCGCGGGATAGTGCTGTGCGGCGGAATCGCACAGGGCCATGAGCGACAGAACATGCTCCAGGAGCCCCCCAATCCAGGCATGATGCATGCCCTTTGCGGCCGGCGCCTGGCGCAGGGCCCGCGCCACCCCCTCGTCCTCCAGAAACGCCTCGAGCAGCGCCTTCAGGTTGGGATCGCGAAAGCTCGCTACCCAGCCTTCCAGCTCCACCCACATCTGGTCGATGTTCCGCTCTGTCTGCGGAACAAAGTCGCCCAGGTCAAACTCGTTCGGCTGCGCCTCGCGAATCTTGTCGACTTTGATCTGCAGTTTTTCGTTGTAGCGGCAGACCTGCCCGCGCACCTTGACCACGTCGCCGGTCTCGAAATCGCCGGCTTCAGCGATTTCCCACATCCGCGCGTCAATCTGGCCGGTACGATCGCACAGGGTCAGCGCGAAATAGCGTCCCCCGTCGCGGCCGCTGCGCACCTGCTTTGCCGCCGTCGCGAAAAAGCCGGTGATCTCCCGGTTCTCCCGGCTTGCCAGATCGGACACCCAAAGGTCTTTCATCGCGTCGGCGGCCCTGGAAGGTTTCAGAGTTGCGGCGTTCCGGGGTTCGTCGCTGTCCCCGGCTGCGTGGCGGGGGCGCCGGTGGCATTCGGCTGCCCGGTCTGCTGGTCGCCCGACTGGCCCTTCTTGTCTTCGTCGGAGAGCCGGCGTTTCGGGGCGTTCTTCTCCGCCTTTTTCTTCTCCGCCTTCGCCTGCTTCGCCGCTTTTCTGGAGTCGCCGTTCAGCCCGAGGGCCGATTGCTGGAGGTTGTCCGCGGCCACCTGCTGCTGCGTCTCAGCCGGCGGATGGAACTTTTCGGCTTCCTTCTGCTCTTTCTTCTTTCGCTCCGCCGCGCGCTGTTTTGCCTTCGGCTCCCGCGCCAGGTCGGAAAAGCGCGTCTTCTTACGCGCCTGATTGTCGGCGCTGGTATCGATGACCTCACCCTGCGCGTTGGTCAGAGCCACGCCATTGCCGGGCTGGTTCGCGGCCACCTGCGACGCTGGTTCTCCCTGCGCCGGCTCCGCGCCCGACGCTCCGGCGTCGATTTCCCGCGTTGGACCTGCCGGCAGCGTCTCGCGGGGCGCCTGCCCAAAGCGGATCTTCTCCTTTTTGCCGGGTTTCTCGGTGCCTTTGTTGCTGGCGACCTCCGTCTGCGATCCCTTTCCTCCGTTTACTTTGTCCAGGGTCGGGACTCCGGCCGGTACGCCGCCGGCCGTCTCCTTCTCCGGTCTCGACCGCCGCACGCTCTTCTGGCGGAAGCGCGCCCGCTCCTCGTGCTTCCTTTTCTTCTTCGACTGTGGCGGGGTGTACGCGCTTTGAATGAGCTTAATCTCGTTCGGGGTCGCGCCCGAGTCGAAATACGGCGCGCGCACGTCGATGGAAGCCTCGTCGCGCAGCCTCGCCAGATACGCGCGCAGCGCCGGCTCCATTTTCTGCATGCCGATCGTTTCCTGGATCTGGTTCTGGACGTCATCCAGAGGCGCCACGCCGCCCTTCTGGTGCTCTGTCACTTTGAGAATGAGCCAGCCCTGCCGCGTCCGGATCGGCTGCGTCATCTCTCCGGCCGACAGGCTGAAGGTTGCGTTTTCCAGCTCTTTGGAGTGCAGATCTTCGCGCTTGAACTCGCCAAGATCCCCGCCCTGCGCTGCCGTGGGTCCGCCGGAATCCGCCTTTGCCACCGTCGCGAAGTCCGCTCCGCCTTTCAGCCGCGCCTCAATATCGTCCGCCTTCTTCTTTGCCTCGGCCACCTGCGTTGTGTCGTCGGGGTTCGGCGTCGGGATCAGAATCTCGCTCAGCCGTTCCTCCTCCGGCTTCTCGAACTCCTGCTGGTGCGACTGGTAGTAGGCCCGAATCTCCGAAGGCGCCACCTGAATGTGCGAGCCCACTTCCTGGCTGATCACTTCCGAGCGGATCACGTTCTCGCGGATCTGCTCCTTCAGATCCTCAAAGGAAACTCCCTGCGCTTCCGCCGCCTTCTGCAGATCTTCGAGCGATGCAAGGTGATATTGCTTGCGCATGTCGTCGAGGCGCTTGATCACCTCGGTCTCGCCGTTGATGCCGAGCTCCTTGCCCTTGGAAAGCAGCAGCTGGTTGTCGATGAGCGAGCGCATCAGGTCCCGCTTTTGCTCCATCAGCTGCGCCTGCGTCCAGCTCTGCTGGCGCGCCTCCTGCTCCAGCTCCTGCTCCGCGCGATCGTAGTCGGATTTGCTGATGACCTGGTCGTTCACGCGTGCGGCAATCTCCTCCACTACCGTTCCGTGGTAGGGCGACTGCTGGGTTTGTGTGTCAGAGGAGTTTCGACCCTGCGCGATGGCGGGAGCCGCGGCGGGAACAACGGCCAGGCCCACGCTGGCGGCCAGCAGGGCAGGAAGAAAGGGAACGCGAAGCATCATAGGGATCAACGTCTCAGGGCGCCAAACCGGATCACGTCCAGCCATCATTTCAGGCAGATTGTCGCGGTCGTGGGCGCTTGGCTTATTGTACAGCCGCAAGCCCTGTCCTCTCCGCGCCCGAGGCCCTCAAAGCCCCCAAACTCTAAACTTCAAAATCGACACTCTGGCTTACCGGCATGCTTTCTCCAGTTCCGGAGCGTAATCCGGATGCTCCGGAAGGGGCAGATGCTTCTCCTTCATCATCTCTTCCAGCATGTCGGGACCCGGAACCAGCTTCGGATCCAGATCGTACCGGTAGAACGGATCCTTCTCCGCCTGCTGCAGCGAGATGAACGTGAACCCGTGCCGTCGGTACATCGCCAGCAGCCGCGGCGCCATCCGCGCGTCGAAGGCCCCGATGTGCATCAGCAGCACATAGGGGATGTCGTGCCCAAACAGCTGCTGCGCCATCGCGTGGCGATAGGCGATATCGTCCTCGGCGGCGCGCAGATAACTGTGTTCCAGCCAGACAATCTTCGCCACGTCGTGCTTCTCGCTGCAGCGCGCGTACGGCTCGTTCCAGTTGTAGTCATCGAAACTCATGGTCACGCCGGCGATTTTGTAACCGTGCTGCGCCAGATAGACGCGGATGCCGGTCTTCTTCTCGATCGTGTTCCCTTCCGCCAGATACGGGAACCGGAACCAGTGCCAGTCGGCGCCCTTCATTTGCAGCTTCAGCAGCGGCTCATCCTTTTCGATGTCGCCCTCAAACTGCTGGAGCGGTACCTGGTCCAGGTTCATGTGCGACCAGGTGTGGTTCCCCAGCGGATAACCTGCCTTCCGCCACGCCGCCAGAACATCCACCGTCGTGGGATGATCCTCGACGCGCTGACCGTTGACAAAGCCATACGTCGGCGGCACGTGAGCCGCCTTCAGCGCCCGGATTACCCGCTGCGCCACCTCCAGTCTCGTCTCCCCCGGTGGCAGCGGCCCGTGCACCGGCAGATCGTCAAAGGTGACGGCAATCTGCTTTGGCGCCGTTACCGGTTTTGCCTTCATCGCCGGCGGAGCATGTTCCGTTCCGGCAGCGCCCGCGGTTCCCGGCACCACGAGTAGAAGAATCACCAGCCCCAACCGTCGACTCACTCCGAATTCCGGCCCCAATGTCGTTCGTCCTTGTCACTCCAGGATTCAACTCCGCTGACTGAGATGCACCATGCCGGGCTGGACGCAGGGTTCAGCTCGCAATCATTCCTGTTGCCATGGGCATGTTCCGCAATCGCTGCCCCGTTGCCGCAAAAATCGCATTGCTCACCGCCGGTGCCACCGCCACAATCCCCGTCTCGCCGGCTCCGGCCGAGGGCAAATCCCTGCGGTCGATCAGAATCACCTCGACCTCCGGGGCATCCGCAAACCGCGGCACCCGATAATCGGCGAAGTGAGCGTTCAGAATCTTCCCGTTCGCAAACTGAATCGACTCGAACAGCCCACCGCCAATGGCCATCACCGCTGCCCCCATCACCTGGTTGCGCAACCCGTCGGGATTAACCACCGCCCCCGACTCCCATGTCTGCACCACCCGGCGGATCCGCACCTTCTTCTGCGCATCGATCTCGACCTCCACGCAGGCTGCCGTGTAACCGCCCTTTTCCGTTCCGCCGGCGATCCCAAATCCCCGCTGCGGCGTGGATTTCTCTTTTCCCCATCCGAAGCGCTCCGCCGCCGCCGTGAAAACCGCCTGCAGCCGCGCATCGTCCAGGTTCTTCATCCGAAACGCCAGCGGCTCCATGCCGGCTGCGTGCGCCAGCTCATCCATCGCGACTTCACGGGCAAAGTGATTCGCCGTCGCCGCCAGTCCCCGATACGACCCCTGGGCCAGGGGCGGCTCCTCCCACTCGTGATACTCCTCCACTTTCGTTGCAACCTTATACGGCGTGTGCAGCCCCGACGGCCCCGAGTTGTAGTTGTGGTGCTCCCAGGCAAGCAGCGTTCCGTCCTGCCGCGCAGCGCCGCGCACGTCCATCACGCCCGCCGGCCGGAAATACGCCCAGGTAAACTCCTCCTCACGCGTCCAGATCAGCTTCACCGGCCGCCCGGCCGCCTTTGCCAGACGCGCCGCCTCCAGCGCGCACTCGCCGGTGTGTTTGCCGCCATAGCCGCTGCCCATGTCCGGCATCAGCACTCGCACCTGGTCTGGTGAGAGCCGGAACGCCCGCACCAGCTCATCCTTCACGCCAAAGGGACGCTGCGTTCCGGTCCAAACCGTCAACTTGCCGTCCTGCCACTCCGCCACTGCCGCCCGCGGCTCCAGCGGAGCATGTGCGATATACGCTACGGTGTACGTCTGCTCCAGCTTCACCGGCGCGTCAGACATAGCTTTCTGAATGTCCGACGCAGCAGCAGCCTGGGTGTCTCCACCGGCGCCCTTCCGGATCGCGGACATCAGTTCGGCGTTGCCGATCTGCGGTGGCACCTTCCACTGTGCCTGGATCTTCCCCACCGCCAGCTCCGCCGTCCACACATCGTCGGCCACTACGCCGATAAAGCTACCGTCGCGCACCACCTGCACGCCCGGCATCTTCTCGGCTGCGCTGGTGTCTGCCGAAATCAGCGTCGCGTTGAAGCCCGTCGGACGCACCACCTTCCCGAAGCGCATCCCCTGTCGGACAATGTCCGACGGATACTGGTGCCGGCCGGTAACAAAATCGCGCCCGTCCACCTTCGGCTCCGGCGTCCCGGCAATCTTCCACGCGCTCGCCGGCGTCAGAGGTGGATCTCCGCTCACGGTCTCGGTGAGCTGCTCGCCCCGCGTGATCTCTCCGTAGCTCAGCGACGCCTGCGTCTTTGGATTCGTCACTCGGCCCTCGGCCGCCTCGAGACCAGCGGGATTGCAGCTCCACCGCTGTGCCGCCGTCTCCACCAGCAGTTGCCGCGCCGCGGCTGCCATGTTACGCAGCTGCGGGCCCATCGTCGGCGTTGAGCGGCTGCCAAACGTCCCCGCATCCCAGGGCACCAGATCGGTATCGCCCATCACCATCGTGATCGAGCCAAACGGCGCACGCAGCTCCTCCGCCACGCTCTGCGCCAGCGAGGTGCGAATGTTTTGTCCGACCTCCACCTTCCCCGTGTAGACCGTTACCCGGTCGTCGGTGCCAATGTGGATCCACGCGCTGATCGTCTGCGGCAGCTCGTGTCCGCCAAAGTGGCGACCCGACTCCTGCGCGTCCGCCACCGTGTCCGACGCGCTGAGACAAATCAGCAACCCGCCTCCGCACAATCGCAAAAATGTCCGACGATCCAGCTCGAAGGCGCGCACCCGATCCTGCATCCCGCGAAAATCCAGCTCAACATCCGGCTCATGCACGGGCATGTTCGGCCTCCTTCTGCCTCGCATCCGACGCGCGCGCAATCGCGGCTTTGATCCGCGGATACGTGCCGCACCGGCAGACATTTCCGTTCATCGCCTCCAGCACCTGCGCCTCCGAGGGATGCGGATGCCGCTCCAGCAGCGCCGTCGCCGCCAGCACCATTCCCGACGTGCAGTACGCGCACTGGAACGCGCCCTCTTCCAGAAAAGCCTCCTGCACCGGTGTCAGCCGGCCGTCCCTCTCCAGCCCCTCGATGGTCGTAATCTTCGCGTTCGGTACCGCCGACGCCAGCGTCAGACACGAGCGCGTTGGCTCGCCATTCAGCAGCACCGTGCACGCGCCGCATTGCCCCTCGCCGCAGCCGTATTTCGTCCCGGTCAGGCCCAGCCGATTGCGCAGCACCCACAGCAGCGGCTCGCCCTCCGCTGCCTGGGTCCGCCGTTCCTCGCCGTTCACGTGCAGCACCAGATCCGCCATAGACACCTTCTCCGCCAGAGAAGAATACGCCCGGGAAAACCACCCTTGTCATCCTCAGTTCGGTGACCTGCAACCTGAAACCTGTAACCTGTAACCTGTCATGGCCTCGCGATCGCTGAAACTCCTCGCCTCGCTGCTCATCGCCGCCCTCGCCGTCCTGCCCGCCTCGGCCCAGAACGATCCCGCCCTCACGGCAAAGCTCGAGAGCCAGATCGCCGGCTTCCACGGCAAAGTCTCCCTCTATGCAAAGGACCTCGCCACCGGCCAGACCGTCACCATCGATGCCGACCAGCCCGTCCCCACCGCCTCGGTCATCAAGCTCACTGTGCTCTACACGGCGCTCCAGCAGATCCGCGAAGGCCGCGTCCACTTCGGTGACAAATTGACACTCCGCAAGCAGGACCAGGTCTCCGGCTCCGGTGTCCTTCTCTTCTTTGACACGCCGCTGACACTCACGCTGAAAGACGCGCTCACCCTCATGATCGCCGTCAGCGACAACACCGCCACCAACCTCGCCATCGACCACCTCGGCCTTCATGCCATCGACGCCATGATCACCGCGCCGCCGCCCACCGGCCTCGACCTGCACAACACCCGGCTCTACAAGAAGGTCTACCAACCGACGGAAGGCCCCATGCCCGCCGACCAGCCAAAGTTTGGCCTCGGCAAAACCACTGCCCACGAGATGGCCTCCGTCATGGAGCGCTTCGTCACCTGCAGCCTCGGACCTCGGCCAGCGGCGCCTGCCGGCGCCGGTTCAATCCCGTCCGACCAGGATTTATGCGATGCCGCCATGCACATGCTCAAGGTGCAGCAGGACCGCGAGATGATCCCGCGCCACCTCGAAGCCATCGATACGTCGGAAAAAGACTCCGCCATCGCCGACAAAATCGGCACCCTCGACCACGTCCGCAACGACGTCGGCGCCGTCTATACGAAGCATGGGATTATCGTCATCTCCGCCTTCACCCACGACAACGCCGACACCAGCTGGACCCCCGACAACCAGGCCGAACTGCTCATCGCCAAAATGGCAAAAGAGATTGTCGACGCGTGGGTGCCGAACAGCGATCACCCCGCACCCGCAAAATAGCCCGCCGAACTGATCCTGGGCCTGTGGCCTGGGCCCTGTGGCCTTCTAAACGCTATACGCTATCCCCCAAACCCTGTCTCACCTCGTCAATCCCCGAACCATCTCTGCCCACTCCGGCCAGCCCTGCATCAGCTCCGCGCGACTCCCCGACTCATAGTCCGCATAATCAAATCCCGGACTTACCGTGCACCCGAGCAGCGCGAATTTGCCGCCCTCAACCAGCCGCGATCCCTGCCACACGCCCTGCGGCACCACCGTCTGGACCCATTGCCCTGCAGCCAAATCCTGACCGAGCACCACGCGTTCCCCGGTTCCGTCGGGAAACAGCCGCAGCATCTCCACCGGGTCGCCAAGATAGAAATGGAAGACCTCGTCCGAAGCCAGACGGTGCATCTCGGAGAAATTCCCCGGCTCCAGCAGGTAGTAAATCGCCGTTCCCGCAGAACGCGACCCCGAGTACCTGGAGGGCAGCGCGCCGGCCACAATCTTCTCTTCCGCCCGCCACGTCTCCGCGAACCAACCGCCCTCGCGCGGATGCGGCTCCAGTGCCAGCAGGGCCCTTAACGACGCCGCCGTCATCTCCATCGCCATCGAATCCCCCCTTGCAAACTGTGTGTCTCGCTACACCCTGTCCCCTATACCCTATCCCCTGTCTCATCCCCGGAACCTTCCCAAGGCCACCGTTGTCTATCCCCGCAGAGATCGCCCCAGCCCAACCGGCTCGCCCGCTCTCGCGCCTCGCTCTCTCCTGCAGTTAATCCCGCATGTGGCCTGCGCCCCCATGCCTGCTCAGGAGAAGCCCCATGTTCGAACAAAGCCTTGTCGAATCCACCGGCCGCATCCGCACCCGCAGCCGCCGCTACGCCCTGCCGTCCTTCCTGCTGGAAGCGGCGCTGGTAACCACCCTCATCCTGCTCCCTTACCTCTATCCAGCGGGGCTGCCGCGCACCACCCTCATCACGCCGCTGATCGCGCCGCCTCCACCCCCGGCCACCACCCCGGCTCAACCCGTCACCACCACCGCCCCACGTCCCCGGGCCCTCAACGTCTACGCACCCTCACGCATACCCACCACTATCGCGCCCATCGTCGACACCCCGCCCGGCCCCATCGTGCCCGGCAGCTTGGACACGGGCCCCGGCGTGCCCGGCCTCTCCTCCGTGCCGCTCCCTGCCGCACCGCCCATGCCGCCGGTTCATATCGCCAAACCCGTCGGACCACTGCGCATCTCCGCCGGCGTGGCAGCGGGACAACTCATCGTCCCCATCCAGCCGCGCTATCCAGCCATCGCCCAGCAGGCCCGTGTGCAGGGCACAGTGGTCGTCTACGCGATCATCGGAACCGACGGCCGCATCGCCAGCCTCCGCGTCCTCAGCGGCCCTCCGCTGCTCGTCCCCGCCGCCGCCGAGGCCATCCAGCACGCCCGCTACCGCCCCTGGACCCTCAACGGCCAGCCCGTCGAAGTGGAAACCACCATCAACGTCGTTTTCTCCCTGAACTAGCCTCCCAACCAACGGCCCGGCGCCCTCCTATCGCCGGGCCCGCCTGCCAAAAACGCCGGCCATCCCCGCGCCCTGACTTCCGTACTCTGAACCCTGCACGCTGTCCGCTGTACGCCGCTTTTATTGCGCTACCATGAATCCCGTGCAGGTCCTCGTCTACTCCGCCTCGTGGTGCCGCGACTGCCGTGAAGCCAAGCGCTTCCTGGAAACCCACCAGATTCCCTACACCGAGATCGACATCGAGGAGACCCCCGCCGCTGCCGCCGAAGTCTTTGCCCACGTCGGCAAATACGCCATCCCCCAGTTCGTCATCGATGGCGAATGGGTTCAGCCCTACCGCCCCGGCCGCGGCTTCCTCTACGCCGAAATGTCGCAGCGCTTCGGCGTGAACGGCTCCTCCCACAAGCGCTGACTCAGTTCTTACCCCTGCTCCCGACCTGGAGCCCGCCAGGGGGTGTGCCTGGACGGCAAGTCCCCCGCAAGGGCAGCTGCCTCAATGGCAAGGTGGAACCAAAGGGTCTGCCCCTGCGTATCCTTGCTTGCGTCCCGGGAAGACGTCTGCCAACGATCGTTCGTCCCGCTGAAGGCCGATCCCACCGTACTTTGAGGAGGTTTGCATGATCCGTTCCCGCATCATTCCGTGGCTCACCCTCGCCGGCATCGCCGCCTGCCTGCCTGCTGCGGCGCTGGCCGCCGACGGCACCTTCGATAAGACTCTTCACGTCAACGGGCAGGTCGTGCTGACTGTTGCCACCGGCTCTGGTTACGTGCACGTTTCTCCGGGCACCTCCAACGAGGTTCACATTATCGGCCACGTCCACGCCAACGGCTGGGGCTTCGGCGCCTCCGCCGATGATCGAGTCCATCAGGTCGTCAGCAATCCACCCATCGATCAGGCGGGGAACGTCATCACCATAGGCCGCCACAGCGACTGGATCCGCAACGTTTCGATCGACTACGACATCACCGCGCCGCGCGGCACGCAACTGGAGGCCAGCTCCGGCTCCGGCGACCTCCGGCTTCAGGACCTCGGCGGCCCGCTCAAGGCCAACACCGGCTCCGGTGACATCGAAGCCAGCGGCTTTACAGGCCGCGTCGAACTGCAGACCGGCTCTGGCGAAATCCGCGCCGGCCTCCAGTCCTCCAACGACGTAAAGGCCACCACCGGCAGCGGTGGCATCCACCTCCAGGGTGTTGATGGCACGCTCTTTGCGGAAACCGGTTCCGGCGACATCGAAATCGGCGGCCACCCCAACTCTCCCTGGAAGGTGGAGACCGGCTCCGGGACCGTGACCCTGGACACCAACGGCGCGCATTTCACGCTCGACGCGAGCACCGGCTCCGGCACGGTGCACAGCGATCCGCCTCTGACCACGCATGGCAGCCTCGAGCGCCATCACGTCATGGGTGACATCAACGGCGGCGGTCCCACGGTCCGCATCGAAACCGGCTCCGGCGACATCCGCATCCACTAACGACAATTCTCAGGCCTCCCACTTCTGCCCGTTTTTGGCGGAAGCGGGAGGTCTCACTTGCCGATCTCTGATCCCCCGCTTCCAGCGCCGCCTGAACCGACAGTCCCCCTGTATCATGGCCCCCATATCAATTTCCACATGGAGCCCATGATGCAATCCCCGTTTCCCCGGCTCGTCCCTCTCGCGCTCGCCGCTCTCTGCCTCGCCCCCCTCGCCTTTGCCCAGCACGACGCCATCACCCTCACCGTCGACGCCACCCACACACCGGAGCACATCCTGCACGTGAAGGAAGTCCTCCCCGTCCACTCCGGCCCGATGACGATCTATTACCCCAAGTGGATCCCCGGTGAGCATGGACCTGACGGCCCCATCGGCGCACTCGCCGGCCTGCACTTTACCGCCGACGGCAGGGAGATCCCCTGGCAGCGCGACCTGCTCGACGTCTATACCTTCCACGTGGACATCCCCGAGGGTGTCACCCGCCTCGATGCCGCCTACGACTCCATCGAGCCCGAAGGCTACTCCGCCAGCGACAAGCTCATCGTCCTTGAGTGGAACGAGGTCACGCTCTACCCCGCCGGCACCCCCTCGCGCGACCTCACCTACGACGCCACGCTCATCCTCCCCGACGGCTGGAAGTACGGCAGTTCGCTGCCCGTCGCCCACGACGACGGCAATCGCGTCACCTTCAAGCCCATCTCCTTTAACCTCCTCGTCGACTCGCCGGTCATCAGCGGCCAGTACTACAAAGTCGTCGATCTCACACCCCCCGGCGAGCCCATCCACCACGAGCTCGATCTCGCCGCCGACAGCGAAGAGGCCCTCGCCATCCCACCGGCCATCGTCCAGGGACTCACGAACGTCGTCGCCGAAACCGGCGTCCTCTTCGGAACCCGCCACTATCGCGATTACCATTTCCTCCTCGCCCTCAGCGACCACGTAGCGCATTTCGGACTCGAGCATCACGAGTCCAACGACAGCCGCCTGCCTGAGCGCGTCTTCCTCGAGCCCGGCGGCGCCTTCATGGTCGGCAGCCTGCTCCCGCACGAGTTCGTCCACTCGTGGAACGGCAAGTTCCGCCGCCCCGCAGACCTCACCACTCCCGACTTCGAAAAGCCCATGGAGACCGATCTGCTCTGGGTCTATGAAGGCCTCACTGATTACCTCGGGCCGATGCTTGCCGCGCGCAGCGGCCTCTGGACCCCTGACCAATACCACAGCTACCTCGCCAGCATCGCCGCCTCGCTCGGCCCGGGCCGCCCGGGACGCACGTGGCGTCCTCTGCAGGACACCGCCACCGGCGAGCCCATGGGCGGACCCGGCGGCGGCATTCGCGGCTGGAGCAGCTGGCGCCGCGGCGTCGACTACTACGACGAAGGCGACCTGATGTGGCTCCAAGTCGCCACCATCATCCATCAGGTCACCAACGGCCAGAAGTCCATCGACGACTTCTGTCATCTCTTCCACGGCGGTCCCAACAACGGCCCCGAGACAAAGACGTACACCTTCGACCAGCTCGTCAGCGACCTCAACCAGATCGCGCCCTATGACTGGGCTGGTTTCTTCCACGAACATCTCGACTCAAAGTCGCCCAACGCCCCCACCGGCGGCATTGAGAACGGCGGCTGGAAGCTCACCTGGGACGCGAAGCCTCTGGAACTCCCCGGACGCCGCGGCAATGCCGGTGACATCTACACCATCGGCCTGCAGCTCAACGGCGAAGGCCAGGTCTTCGATTCGATCGTCGGCAGCCCCGCGTATAACGCCGGCATCGTCTCCGGCATGAAAGTCATCGGAGTCGATGGACGCACCTACACGCACGACCTCTTAGAGGACGCCATCAAGGGCTCGACGGATTCCTCGCAGCCCATCGTCCTCACCTACGTCAACGACGACTACATCCACACGGCCAACGTCGATTACCACGGCGGCGAGCGCTACCCGCACCTCACCCGCGACGAAGCCAAACCGGATTACCTCGATGAGCTGATCAAAGCCCACCGCGCCAATCCGTAACAACGGTGATTGCAGAAGACCCCCGGGTGCCCCATCCTTGTCGCGCCGGCAGCAGGACGGCGACAGGGTGGGAAACCGGAATCGCCCCCGTCCGGCCCTGAGGAATAAATCACGAACAATCGATCACGGGCGCAGCTAACTCGTGTACGCTGGTTGCGAGATTACGGGGGGGGTGAACCATGAGCCACCTGCGCCTGACTTTTCTTGCCTATAACTTCCCGATCAGCCAGGTATTCACGGGCTCGATGCTCTGGGATACAGGGGCTAACACGCTCTCGGCGCTCACGCTGACGGGCTATGGTCCCTGCCAGGTCGCACCGGTCCTCGGGGCTCCGCGCTTCTCGCCTCCCCCTCCGCCA